>Ga0181529_10000544_pt1 | contig 54374 bp, 43 predicted proteins | sample PEATcosm2014_Bin_36_FD_119763 | JGI IMG/M metagenome (GOLD analysis project Ga0181529, IMG submission 119763) | Peatland microbial communities from MTU Mesocosm Facility, Houghton, MI, USA - PEATcosm2014_Bin10_30_metaG | ecosystem: Environmental > Terrestrial > Soil > Wetlands > Peat | place...
CCAAGCATCAGGGGATGAATCCGACCGGCTCCTTCAAAGATACGGGGATGACGGCGGCGTTGAGCGTTGCCAAAGAGCGTGGGTTCGAGTGGGTGGCTTGCGCGTCGACGGGAAACACCTCAGCGGCAATGGCGGCGTATGCGGCGCGGGCTGGGCTGAAGAGCCTGGTGCTGATTCCTGACGGCAAGATAGCCTGGGGCAAGCTCTCGCAGGCGATGGACTACGGCGCGGTGACCTGCCAATTGAAGGCGGATTTTGACGGCTGTTTGACGCTGCTGACGCAGATTGTGAATGAATCGCCAATTTATCTGCTGAACTCGGTGAACCCTTACCGGCTGGAGGGGCAGAAGACGCCGGCGTTTGAGATTGCCGAGGCCTTCGACTGGAATGTGCCGGAGCATCTGATTGTTCCGGGTGGGAACCTGGGCAACTCGTCGGCGCTGGGCAAGGGCTTCCGCGAGATGCTGGAGTTGGGCCTCACGGCGCGGATGCCAAAGATTTCGGTGATTCAGGCGGCGGGAGCGAATCCGCTTGTGCGCAGCATGAGCGACAACGGCGGGACGGCGCTGGCGCCGGTGGAGGCCCACACCCGCGCTACGGCGATTCGCATCGGCAATCCTGCCTCGTGGCGCAAGGCGGCACGAGCGATTCAGGAGACGGGCGGCTGGTGCCTGGATGTAACGGAGGCAGAGATTGCCATTGCCAAGTCCGAGATCGGCACCGAGGGGCTGGGCTGCGAACCGGCCTCGGCGGTGACGCTGGCGGGGCTGAAAAAACTGCGCGCCGAGGGCAAGATCGCGACAAGCGATACGGTAGTTCTGGTGCTGACCGGGCACACGTTGAAGGACGCCGACTACACGATCGATTTCCATCGCGGAACGCTGCTGACGGCGGAAGAGAGTGCGGGGCGAGAGGCGGAGATTGAAGGGCTGCGGCGCAATGCGCAGGTTGTAGAAGCTACGCCAGCCGCGGTTTTGGCCGCGCTGAAGGGCAGAGTGGAATGAACGAAGGATCGCAAGTGAATCCTGGCAGATTGCTGCTGCGTTTGCCGGCATCGTCGGCTAATCTCGGCTCCGGTTTTGACGCCGTTGCCGTGGCCTTCGACTTCCATCTGGAGGTTGAAGCCGAGCTGGCTGCAGAGTTTTCGATTATCGCGACTGGTCGGGACCGTGAGCACATTGCGCGCATCGAGGACAATCTCATCCTGGGAATTTACAAAGGTCTGCTGAAGACTAACGGACGGCCGGTGATTCCTCTGGCGATTCGCATGAAGAACGAGATTCCGCTGGGGATGGGTTGTGGCTCGTCGGCGGCAGGGAGGCTGGCGGCGATTGCCTTGGCGGTTCACTATGGGCAGTTGGGGTGGAGTTCTGAGCGGATTCTCGAAGAGGCTTCGGCGCTGGAAGGTCATCCGGACAATGCTTCGGCCTGCTGGCTGGGCGGCTTTGTTGCCGCAGCCTGCGAAGGCAGATGCGAGAGCAGGAAAGTCCAAGTGGTGCACGTTGCGCCGCCAGCCGAGTGGCGGGCGATTGTGGTTCTACCCAGCGAGCCGCTGGCGACCAGCAAGGCGCGTGCCATGCTTCCCGACTGCTACTCCCGCGCTGATGCGGTGGCCAACATCCAGAGTGCCGCATTGCTGGGACTGGCCTTTGCCCAAGCGCGTGGCGACCTATTGCGCATTGCCATGCAAGACCGCATTCATCAGCCGTATCGCGCACCTATCTGCCCTCTGCTGCCCCGGCTGCTGCCTCTGGCCGGAGAGCATGGCATTCTGGGAGTGGCACTGAGCGGTGCTGGACCGTCAGTGCTGGTGATCGTCGGCAGTGAGCAGAGCTTCCCGGAAGCGTCGGCAGCCATTCGAGCGGCGCTGCTGGGATTGCCGCAGCCAGAGCTGAAGCTCTGCCGGTTTGAGCCGGTGGGTGCCGAGCGGTCATTTGCCGCGTCGCTACAAGTTCGCTGACCAAAGAGCATTGCAGGTACGGTACTTATTCTATATATTCCTATTGGAATGTTACTATTATGCTATGTAATTCACGGCAATTGTATTACTTTTTTTTATTACTCAAGATTGATTGCATTTCGCTCATGAAACACATAAATTCTTTGCGTGGGCAGTTCTGGGGGAGGGCTGCTCTAGCGCCCGTGATCCTTCTTAGGATCCGGGCGCTTTGATTTGTTCATAAATCGAAATAGCTTGTTTATATACAGCGACATCGGCGAGATTTTCCTCATTTCACCCAGCTGTGAGGTTCTCAGTGTTAGGTATCAGGGGCGGTTTGCGACTTTCCCACCGGCTGTCGCATCCCAAGAAGGCCCGGTTGCCGTTACACTTGGAAGAGCGGTTGCCGCAAGGAGGATCATGGCTGGATTGGGAGTTCTTGAAGTAAGCGATGCGACGTTCGACCGGGAGGTGCTGCAGAGTGAGCTGCCGGTGTTGGTCGATTTCTGGGCCGTCTGGTGCGGTCCTTGCAAGGCGATTGCGCCGATTGTGGAAGGCGTGGCGGCAAGCTATGCCGGCAAGTTGAAGGTGGCCAAGGTGAATGTGGACGAGAATGGTGCCACGCCCTCGCGCTACGGCATTCGCGGCATTCCGGCTTTATTGTTTTTCAAGGGGGGCAAGGTGGCCGATCAGGTTGTCGGCTTCGTACCCCAGGACGTGATTGAAGAGAAGATAAAGCTCCTGCTGGCGTGAGAAAACAGGGGACTAGGGACTAGGGACTAGGGAGTAGTCGGAAGGCTAATAATTGTTCTTTTCTTCTCATACGCAAGTAGAGTCATACATTGCTCATAACGACTGGGTCGTGAAGGCATTTGTGTAGTCTCTAGTTCCCTAGTCCTCGTCTCACCGGTACTTCCGCAAGACGCCCAGCACACGGCCCTGGATTGCGACATCCGTGGCCTTGACGAGGATAGGACCCATCTCGATGTTGGAGGGTTGCAGTCTCACCTGTGAGCCTTCGGAGTAAAAGCGTTTGAGGGTGGTCTCGGAGCCGCGCACCAAGGCTACAACGATCTCTCCTTGGCGTGCTGTGCGGGTGCGCTCCACCAGCACATAGTCGCCGCTGATGATGTGCTCGTCGCGCATGGAATCGCCCCGCACTTCGAGAGCAAAGACGTCCCGGTTGCCCACCACGTCGTGTAAGGAGATACTCTCCTCGGTCTCCATTGCTTCGACGGGATACCCGGCGGCGATGCGGCCGGCCAGCGGCAGCCGGTCGCTGGTGCGGGTACGCGCCCCAGGGGGCAGCACGTCGATGGAACGGCTGCGGTTATGAACACGGTCCAGCAGCCCTTTTTTTTCCAGGTTGGTAATGTGCTTATGTACGGTGGCCAGACTTTTCAACTCCATGCCGCGTGCGATCTCTTCAAAGGACGGGGAGTAGCCGTTGCGCGTAACAAAGGTCTCCAGGAAATCGAGAATCTCTTTTTGTCTTTTTGTGACAGCCATGCGGGCATTATAGCGAATAAACGGCGAATTGCAACAAATATTTTTAGACTGGTTATGCTTGGCGGCTCCTTCCCCTGCAAAGTAGAAGCTAAAGAAATGTTTCGAGGGAACCGATAACCAGAGTTGGCGCGTCAGCGCTTCCGTGCTTTTGCCTTCTACACGCACGCGAGGGAAGATGATTTCAATCAAAGAATACCTTGAGCGGCCGCAAATGGAGTCAGTCGAGCCATTGCGGCCTGAGCCTCTTGAGTCGATGCAATCGGAGTCTTGCGAGTCTGCCCAGCAGGCGCCCAACACTCTTCTGCCGGTCACCGTTTCCGCCTATCGCTCCGCTTTGGTGGAGATGGGTAACTGCGGCCAGGATGCGTGTCCGGCGCTGGGCGAGGAACTGAAGCAGAGTATGGGAAGGCTGGGCATGAAGCTCTGCGCGGAACTAACGCGCGATCGAGTGGAGGAGACCGAATCCGGGGTGCGGAAGGAACTACAGGGATGGGGCAGGCGCGCGGCCAGTCATTACCGGCAGAAGACTAGCGAGGTGAAGGAAATTCTGTTGTTGATGGCGCATACCGCCGAGTCGGTGGGTGAGCGGGACCAGCGCTGTGCGGCGCAGATCACCGAGGTGACAACGCGGCTGAAGGGCATCGCCAACCTGGAAGATCTGACAGAGATTCGCGAGTCGATCAAGAAAAGCGCAACGGATCTTAAGACCTCCATCGACCGGATGACGGCCGAAGGCAAAGCAGCAGTTGATACGCTAAAGGCCGAGGTCACAATCTACCAAACGCGGCTGGAGGCGGCGGAAAACATTGCTTCGCTGGATTCGCTCACTGGTGTGCGCAGCCGTCCCTGGGTGGAAGGGCAGATTGAGCAGGCTCTACGAGCCAACGCGCCGTTTTGCGTTGCAATTGTCGATCTGAATGGTTTCAAGCAGATCAATGACGAGCATGGGCACTTGGTTGGCGATGAGGTGCTGAAGCTGTTTGCCGCCAAGATGCGCTCGGTTTGCCGCGTCACGGATACCATCGGGCGCTGGGGCGGCGATGAGTTTATTCTTCTGCTGCATTGCCACATGACTGAGGCCAGGGCGCAGATTGATCGCTTGCGGGAGTGGGTCTGCGGCAAGTACACGGTGCAGGGAACGTCCGCGCCGATGAAGCTGCGCGTGGCTGCCTCGATTGGTCTTGCGGAGCGTTTGTCCGGTGAAACGATGAAGGAGCTTGTCGATCGGGCCGATGTAGAGATGTACAAGGAGAAGGCTATTTCACGAGCAAAAAAGAACGATGTAACGCAGTAGAAATGCCGCAAGACGATAGTGCTTGCTGACAAAGGACTGCTCTCGCCGTGCAGCGAAGCCGACACAATCAATGCGCGGAAATGTGAGCTTCCTGCAATGCCTGCTTAATCCCAGGATCGAAGACGGGACGAAACAGGTGCAATGCACCCTGGGTTACATGGCTGTAGTCGGCAAAAATCGCCTCTCCATCGCGAATGTAATCACATCTGTCGTGCTGGCATTGGATGCGGTCGGGCCGGATAAAAATCATATCGTCACGAGAGGAAAAATGCGCAAGGATGCCAGCTTGTTTGGCTATAAATTGGCTTTCAGGCGCATAGGTAGGCTCCTCAATCGAATGATGGAATGCCATCTGGCGAGCCACAATCGAAGCGGTGTCCGACTCTGGCGTCGCCAGTGGTCCCACCAGCACCACTGTAATGCCAAGCTGTTTCAAGTGATCGATTAAGCGATCAAGGCTCTCGACAAGGAACTTGGTTTCACTGCCCTTGGGTACCATGCCGGTCGGCGTAAACGTCGGCGGATCCCAGCTCATGGCCAGTACAACAATGCGCAGGTCGGGCAATGCTTCGATTGCGCGCAGGTTCTTGGCGGCTAGCATCATGCACTCCTGCGAGACGTTGAGGTCCGGCATGGGACGGCAACTGTTTAAAGGGACAAGCATTCCGTTGATACGGTTCTGGCGCAAAAAATCCGAGATCAGCGGCGCGTACATCTGCGCATGCGAGTTGCCAAGCAAAACCACGGCGGCGTCCGCGGGATTGTTGCTGGGCAGATTCAGGGCGCAGGCGTGCAGAGCGCCGAAGGTAAAATAGTCATTCAGGCCGCAACGGAATTCATTGCCTACCGCGGCGTTGATGCGCGCCACATTGGCGTTAAACCGCGCGGGGAATCCTTCGTGAACAAGCGTTGCCGCAGAGGTGATTGCCACTACGGCGCATCCACCGGCTACCCAGATCAGCACGGAGCGGATATTCAGAGAACGGTCACGAAAGGGGCGCTCGATATAACGCCAGGATAAAATCGCCAGCGCAAACATCAGCGCCAGCGCCGGCGCAAGCTCCAGCGGCGAGAGGATAGACCGCACGAAATAATAACGGGCAAAAACCAGGATAGGCCAGTGCCACAGGTACAAGGAATAGGAGATCAAGCCGATCCATACGAGCGCGGTCATCGAGAGACTGCGCGTCAGCCAGCTTCCTCCGATACTTCCCAGATGGATTGCCAATGCCGCGCCGAAGACTGCCCATATCGCGACCGGAAATTGCTGCCCCAGGGAGAATCCATCGAAGTATAGTCCGGCTATCAGGAGGATCACCGCCAGCATGGCAAGCATCTGCCGCAGCCAGTGCGCAGGTGCACGAAGCGGAGGCGCGAGTGCCAGCAAGGCACCGACGCCGATCTCCCAAGCGCGCGTGGGAAGCAGATAAAAGGCAGGCCAGAACGCGCCTCGATATAGCGCATAGGTGTTGGCCAGAAGCGAAAGCATGACCAGTACGGCGGTGATCGGCAATAGCGCCGAACGCCTCCAGCGGACACAGAGAATCACCAGCAGCGGAAACAGGATGTAGAACTGTTCCTCGACGCCCAGGGACCAAATATGCAGCAGCGGCTTTTCTTCGGCCAGCCGAGAAAAATAATCCGTGTTTCTCCAGAAATAAATGTTGGCCACAAAGCCCAGAGTGGCAAAGACGCTCTTTGCATAGCCGATCAGGTCGATGGGCAGCAACAGCACCAGGGAGCACACGGAGACAACCATAAGCAGAAAGAGAAGAGCCGGCATGATCCGTCGTACCCGGCGCTCATAAAAGCGCGCGATGGAGAACTCTCTGAGCAACGCTTCACGCCAAATGATGTTGGTGATCAGATAGCCGGATAACACGAAGAAGATATCCACTCCCAGATAGCCGCCGGGAAGCAGCTTAGGAGAGAGGTGATACACAATGACTGCAAGCACTGCAATAGCGCGCAAACCATCCAGATCGGAACGGTACGGGGTTTGATGATTGTCGGCTGTCCCTCGACCTTCTTGCATATATCTTTCCAAGGTAGCTGATATGGCATGGAGTGTCCAATTTCTGGTGCTTTAGGAACGACAATTCATCGGCCATTTCTTCAATACTGGTCCAAATTTCTTGATTGGATAGGCAAATTGCGCTCGCCATTTTGGGAATCCCACCACTCATTGTGCCGTTCCTGAATTAGCCTTCTCTACTTTCTTCACTCACCCTATTGAGTTTCCTTCCCTCACGCGGGAAGGTTGATTAGTGCCGTCCGTTAGTACTCGCTAAGCCGGACGGAAAAGTGGACAAGCAGGCGTTGCGGGTTGAGGACGCCGCTAATGAGAAAGGCAGCCATGAGGTTATTGATCGCAGAAGACGATAAGGCGCTGGGTTTGTTTTTGAGTCGTGGTTTGGAGGCCGATGGGCATCGTGTCCGTCTGGCTTATGATGGGGCTGCGGCGGTAGAGGCATTTCGCCAGGAGTTGCCCGACCTGACCATTCTTGATTTGAACATGCCCATCAAGGACGGTGAGCAGGTGCTGGAGGAGGTCCGCGCGATGGACTCTGACCTGCCGGTGCTGGTGCTGACCGCGCGGCAGGAGGTGGACACGCGCGTCCGCTGTCTGGATCGTGGGGCCGACGATCTGATGATCAAGCCCTTCAGCCTGCACGAGCTGAGGGCCCGCTGCCGCGCTCTGCTGCGCCGCAAGCGCGAGGCGCGTCTGCTGCTGCGCGCCGGCGATCTTGAGCTGGACCGGCTGGACCACACCGCACGCCGTGCCGGACAGTCAATCATGCTCACTAATAAAGAATTCGCGCTGCTTGAACACCTGATGCTCAATCGCGGCCAGTGCGTCTCGCGGGTGGAGCTGTTGGACTCGGTATGGAATCTGGAGCCGGCGCAGACCACCAATATTGTCGATGTTTACGTCAACTACCTGCGGCGCAAGCTGAAGGATCCGCCTCCTGGACAACTGATTCGCACGGTACGCGGACAGGGTTATATGGTCCCGCCCGAGGCCGAACTGACGATTCCGGTGTTGGCCGCACTTCCCGTGCCTACGATTCTGCCGGGCGTGGTGGCTCCGGCTGTATCCGCTCCGGTCTTTGATGTGCATTGATTGTTTGGCTCAATTTAACCTGCTCGTTCATCAGGAGAATCTTCATGGCATCCGTTGTTCCCGTATCTACACTTCCACTTTCCAGCCGCGTTCGCACGCGCACGGCGCTGGTCGCCAGCGCAGATCGCAGCTTCCGCCAGCGGCTCTCCGAGACACTTACCGGCCTGCGCTGGCAGGTGCGCGAGGCTGAAGGCGGCGCCCAGGCCTGGGCGGAGGCAGAGTCGTCCGCACCCGAGGCCGTCATCGTTGACTCTTGGCTACCCGATTTGGACCTAGCTGAATTTCTCAAGGACTTTCGTACATTCTTTCCTGATGTGGACCTGGTAACCGCCAGCGGCTCCATCGCGCAAGAGAGTCCGCGCGGACCCTATCGCCAGGAGCTGCTCTATGCGCTGCGCCGCTCTCAGGATAATGACACGGCCATCTGGAATACGGCGCCCGCGCTCCAACCGTCTGACTCCGCGCACACCAGTTCATCGTGGCCGATCCCCTCTCTTCCGTCGATCGCTCCTCCGGCTTTTCCACCGCAGAGTGTCTCTTCTGACTCCGTTACCGCCTCCGCCTCAGTTCATCCCCAGCCTGCTTCGCAGGTTGATCCCTCCTCCAGTGAACGCCTACCGGAGTTAATCGGCTACGCGCCTTGCATGATCGAAGTCAGCCGCCGCATCCGGCTGGTGGCACCGCGTTCGACCCCGGTGCTGATTGAAGGGTCGACCGGCACAGGCAAAGAACTAGTGGCCGAGGCGCTGCATCGGCTATCGACCCGCAGCCGCAAACCCTTTGTCGCCATCAACTGCGCGGCCATCCCTGAATCATTGCTGGAGGCCGAACTCTTCGGCCACACCCGCGGTGCCTTTACCGGCGCGGTGCAGGGGCGCGTGGGACGGATTGAAGCCGCCGACGGCGGTACGCTCTTTTTGGACGAGATTGGCGAGATGCCGCTGGGGTTGCAATCCAAGCTGCTGCGCTTTGTCGAGTGCGGGGAGCTACAGCGGGTGGGTGACAACGAGACGGTTAAAGTGGACGTGCGCATCATAGCCGCTACACATCAGGCGCTGGCGGAGCAGACCCATTCGGGCGGATTTCGCGCCGACCTCTACTACCGGCTGGCCGTCTTCCTTATTCGCACTCCGTCGCTAGCCGAACATACCGAGGATCTGCCGCTGCTGGTCAACCACTTTCTGGCGCAGATGGGTCGCGAGGCGCCGGTCAAGCGCGTTGATTCGGGCGCGTTGGCCAAACTGGCTGCCCACGACTGGCCGGGCAATGTCCGCGAGCTGGAACACGTGCTGGAGCGGGGCGCCATTCTGGCCGGCGACGAGACTGTGCTGACCGCTCGCGATATTGACTTCGGGCTGGCGATGAACTAGGGCAGCTTCTAACGAATAACTGGTAGCCACTTGTCGGAATGGAGGGTACGTCGATGCAGGTTGAGACCCAACTCAGCGATCAGATTGCTCGCTATCTGGATCTGGCCACCAGCGAAGCCAAACTGACTGCGGCCAACATGGCCAATATCGATACCCCCGGCTATCGGGCCAAAGGGATGGACTTCGAGGCCGAGATGCGGGGGGCGATGGCGAACGTGGAGGCGGGTAGCGCGCCCCCACCGGTGCGTGTCACAGATGTGGATGGACTGATTTCGCGTCCCGATGGTAACAATGTCTCGATGGACCGCGAGGGGCTGAATCTGGCCGAGGCGCAACTGCGCTTCAGGACAGGCGTTACGTTGCTTCGTCAGGAGAACCAGCGAATCTTGGACGCTATCCATGCTGATAACAAGTAGGTTGGACCACGACGTGCAGGAGTTCATCTGAGATGGGAGCGACGAGATGAACCTCTTTGCCATGATGGAGACCTCAGGCAGCGCCATGCAGGCCGAGCGAATGCGCGCCGAGGTGGTGGCGGCCAATATGGCCAATGCCGAGACGACACGCACGGCCAATGGCGGCGTCTATCACCGCCAGCATGTTGTCTTTGCAGCCAACAACGGCGATCCGGAGTTTATGAATACGCTGACTGCTGCGACGGGGAGTGCTGCTTCGGCGGCATTGCCGCCGCTGTTGCCGCCCTTGCTTCCGCTGCATCAAAATGGAGCCGGAACAACGGCACCGGGGGTGCATATTGCGGCGGTGGTTGAGGATGCCTCGCCTCCGCTGAAGCGTTATGATCCTGGGCATCCGGATGCCGGACCGGACGGTTATGTCACCTATCCAGACATTAATCCTCTCACAGAGATGGTGGACCTGATGGGGGCGACACGTGCATATGGCTTGAATAGCTCTGCCGTGCAAGCTGAGAAGGGCATGATTACCTCGGCGCTCGAGATAGCCAAGTCCTAGTCGTTGGCGGATGCGCGCAGGCCTGAATTTAGTTTCACTGAAGGAAGCAGGGAGAAGCGATGTTAACCCCAATCCAATCCATGTCGGCCGCGGCGCAGGCATTGCAGGGCTTTAACGGCACTGCTGCTCAGGTCGCATCGTCAAGTGGCTCCGGCGCTCAGCCCACACCATTCTCCGATCTGTTTACAGATGCGGTTGGCCAGGTGGACCAGTTGGAAGCCCAGGCTCACACGGCCGTTGCCGGACTGATGACTGGCTCCGGCGTGGACGTGCATCAAGCGATGATTGCCACCGAGAAGGCGAGCATGGCCTTCGAACTGGCGCTGTCGGTGCGCAACAAAGCGGTTCAGGCGTACCAGCAGGTCATCGGGATGCAGTTTTAGAGTTCGCCGGTTGAGCGGGCTTACTGGAGCGGGCAGCAGGAACGGAATGACTGGCAGGGCGGCGGGATACGGAGACCATGGCCACCGGAACACAGATGCAGAAGAGCGCGCAGGCGATGCCTGGACAGCCTCAGTTGGCTGACCGGCTGGCCGGTCTCTGGGGCCGGACGCGGGTGCGCTGGGCGCAGATGCAGCCGGCGCAACGCGGCTGGACGATGGTGCTGATCCTGCTTCTGGCCGGACTGGTGGGCGGCATCTTCTGGTACGGAATGCGTCCCGACTGGCGCGTCCTCTACGCGGATATGGATCCGGAGGATGTACGTCAGGCCGGACAGGTTCTGGCGCAGGCGCAGATTCCCTTTGAGTCCACCGCCAATGGTGCGGGAATTCAGGTTCCGGCGGCGCAACTGGACAAGGCGCGGCTGGTGACGGCGGCCAAAGGACTGAAGAGCGGGCGGCTGGGCTTTGAACTCTTCGACAAGCCTAACTGGGTGGGATCGGAATTCGACGAGCAGGTCAACTACCAGAGGGCGCTGGAAGGCGAGCTGGAACATACGGTGGGAACCCTGTCGGATGTGCAATCGGCGCGGGTGCATCTGGTGCTGCCCCATGACTCGCTTTTTCGCGAAGCCGAGCGACCGGCCAAGGCATCGGTGGTGCTCAAACTGCGCCATCGCACTCTGGCCGACGGAGAGGCGGATGCGGTGCGCAATCTGGTAGCATCTGCGGTTGACGGGCTGGCTCCGGAGCGTGTGGTGCTGGTGGATGCGGCAGGGCATTTACCGCTGGGACCGAAGACAGAGGACGCGCTGCGCCTGAGTGCCGAGGAAGCGCTAGAACAGAAGTTGGTGGCGACGCTGGAGCCGGTAACCGGCGCGGGCAACGTGCGCGCCTCGGTAACCCTGGACTACAATCCGGCGGCCACCGAAGAGACACAGGAGAACTACGACCCGGATCACACGGTTACGCTGTCGATGCAACGCACCGAGCAGAGCACCGGCCCGCAGCCGGCGGCAGCCGGGATTCCCGGCTCTGCCTCCAATGCCCCCAACACGCAGGCTTTGCCGGTCTATCCGCAGCTTAATTCAGCGCCGCAATCGGCCAAGAGCGAGTCTGGAACCTACGGTGCCTCGAAGACGGTCCGTCATCTGGTGGAAGGACCGGGGAGGGTGCGGCGGTTGACGGCGGCGATTGTGGTGAACGACCGGCTGACGCAGCTTGCCTCCAAGGACAGGGCGCCGCAGTGGCAGCCTCGCTCGGCAGAGGAGTTGCGCAACCTGACTGCGCTGGCGCAGGCTGCGGTGGGTTTTGACGCGGCGCGCGGCGACCTGCTTCAGGTAGAGGACCTGGCCTTCGAGGAGAACCGGATGCAGCAGCCGGTCACATTGCAGGGCCAGTTGCTGGCTGCCGCCGAGGCCTCGCCGATGCTGGTCAAATATGCGGCTCTGTTGGCCGGCCTACTGTTGGTGGTAGCCCTCGGAGTGCGTCCCGCGCTGCGCCAAGCGCGCTTCGGTCCGGTGGTGAAGGGAACGGTTCGAGAGCTGCCGCGCCCAGCCGAGGCTGTTGAGCAGCGCGTTTTGCGGCCGCCTGAGCCGGTCGAGGTGGACCCGGAGCGTATCAGGGCGCAGGAGATCTTCGAGCAAGTTTCCGACCACCTGAAGCGCGAGCCTACGCAAAGCTCGCGGCTCTTGCAAAGCTGGATTCACTCCGATTGACCATCAGGGCAGATGCAGAATGCACTATAAAGCAAAGAGATACAGGGAAAGGATCCGAGCTTGGCAGAACAGGGAACCCAGAACGCGGCATCACGGCGCCAGATCTTCTCCAACTTGAGCGGAGTGCGCAAGGCGGCCATTTTATTGGTGGCCGTGGGCGAGGAGTCGGCCAAGGAGATTCTGCGCGCTCTGCCCGAGGTTGACGTGCAGCGTCTCACCGAGGAGTTGGCCGATCTGCGCGGCATTACGCCGGATATGTCTGCCGGGATCATGGAGGAGTTCTGGGAGCTTCTGGAGACGCAGAACTTCATGACCCACGGCGGCCTGGATTACGCCAGCCGTCTGCTCCAGGAGACCTTTGGCAAGGAGCGCGCCGACGACCTGCTCATGTTGGTGCGTCGCTCCCAGGAGGCCGCGCAGGGCAATCTGGCCAAGCTGCAGCGCACCGATCCTCAGCAGTTAGGCAAGCTGCTCGATTCAGAACACCCGCAGACGATTGCGCTGGTGCTTGCCCACCTTGACCCGCGCCGCGCTTCGATGGTGCTGGACAATCTGAGCGAGGACCACAAGGTGCTTTCCATCCAGCGGCTAGCCGAGATGCGCCAGTTCTCGCCGGAGATGGCGCAAAAGGTAGCGCACATTCTGCACCGGCGGCTGGAAAATGTCGGCGACACGGCGCGCAAGAGCTACTCCGGCTTCAAGGCCGTCGCTGATCTGCTGAACCGGCTCAACGCGGAGGAGTCGAAGAAGATTTTGGAGACCATCGAGGACGGCCAGCCGGAGCTGGCTTTGGCGATTCGCAACCTGATGTTCACCTTTGAGGATCTGGTAACGGTGCCGCCAGCAACCATTCGCGAGATTGTCTCCGGAGTGGACAAGCGGCAGCTTGCGCTGGCCCTGCGCGGCGCAAAAGACGAGCTGCGCGCTCAGATCTTCAAGTCCATGAGTTCGCGTGCCGTGGAGATGCTGAAGGAAGACATGGAGGTTCTGGGTCCGGTGCGCTCGCGCGAGGTGGCGCAGGCCCAGCAGGAGATTCTCACCCTGGCACGGCGGTTGGAGGCCGAGGGCAAGGTGGTACTGAAGCTAGAGACTGGCGACGAGATGCTGGCGTAACGGCAATGGACATTTGAGAGCGGTAGGTAGTCAGTGAGCGATGATCAGCGCCCAGTTCTTTCTGACCACCGCTTTTGGGAGAACTCTTTGCGGCAAGCGGAATCGGCAACGCGGATGAGCGCCTCGGAGCGCATCCAGGCCTATGAGTACCCGGCAGGTCCGGATGCGCCCTCGTCGCTGGAGTGGAATGGTTGGGGGGACGATGAGGAACCCGCGGCCAAATCCTCCCATGAGTCAATAGGCGGAGCGGTAGATGACGGACAGCGTGCGGATTTTGATCGCCGACTAGCCGAGGAGACGCGCCGCTCCTTCGAGGCTGGTCGCGAACGAGGCCGACAGGAGGGCCGTCAGACGGAGCTCGAAGCGCAGGCGGCCATTCAGGCTGGGGCGGGGCAGGAGCGGGCGCGTCAGACGGCAGAGCTGATCGAGAAGTTTTTTCAGGAGCGGGACCGCTACCTGCAAAACGTGGAGCCTGAGGTGGTGAAGCTGGCCTTGGCCGTATCGGCTCGTATTCTACGCCGCGAGGCGCAGATGGACCCACTGCTGCTGTCCGGCGCTGTCCGGGTGGCTTTGGGACAGCTCGCCGGATCGACTCAAGTGAAGTTGCGCGTACCCCCGACCGAACTCGATTTGTGGTGCGAGGCCATTGCTCTGTTGCCCAAGCTGGCCGTGAGACCGGCGGTGATCGCTGGCGAGGGAATGCGGCTTGGCGACTGCGTAATCGAGACGGAGATGGGTTCGGTGGACCTGGGAATTCGCGCTCAGTTGAGCGAGATTGAACGGGGCTTCTTTGACCGCGCCGGAGGCTCCAGCTCCGGCAAATCCAAAGCAAGCGGTTCCGGAGAAGACGCAGCGGATCTAGTGGGTGCCGCCAACTCCGCCGTTAAGGAGAGCCGAGCATGACACAGATGCTCGAGCGCTACTTTACCCGTCTGGAGCGCGGGCATCCCTGGCGCTGGAGTGGGCAGGTGCTGGAATCGGTTGGCCAGACCATCGAGTCGTCGGGACCGCTGGCTTCGGTCGGCGAGTGCTGTGTGATTGAGGACCAGCACGGCCACCCGCACTTTGCCGAAGTGATTGGCTTTCGCGGCTCCAATGTGCTGTCCATGCCGGTGGAAAGCACCGAAGGCATTCGCTTCGGCAATCGCGTAGAGGCTCTGGGCATTTATCCAGAGATTGAGGTGGGTCCGGCATTGATGGGCCGGGTTCTGAATGCACTGGGAGAACCGATTGATGATGCTCCTCCCCCGGTTGTTTCTCAGGTTTTGCCGCTGGAGGGGGCAGTGAGGAGACCACTGGACCGGGTAGCGATCCGCACACCGCTGGGCACAGGCATTCGCGTACTCGATGGATTGCTGACGGTGGGCCGTGGGCAGCGGGTAGGCATCTTTGGTGGCTCGGGAGTAGGTAAAAGCACATTAATAGGCATGATGACCCGCAACACGGAGGCGGATGTGACGGTGGTGGGGCTGGTGGGCGAGCGGGGCCGCGAGGTGGGCGAGTTTCTGGAGGACTCGCTGGGCGTCGAAGGCCGCGCGCGTTCGGTGGTGGTGGTCTCGACCTCTGACCAGTCGCCGCTGATGCGCATGAGGGCGGCACTGGCTGCCACCACGATTGCCGAATACTTTGCCGCTCAGAACAAACACGTGTTGCTGGTGTTGGACTCACTGACCCGTTTTGCCATGGCCGCACGGGAGATTGGGCTAGCCGCCGGTGAACCGCCCACGAATAAGGGATACACGCCTTCGGTTTTTAACCGTCTGGCCAAACTGGTAGAACGCACTGGGCAGTTTCGGGTCGGATCGATTACCGCCTTTTATACCGTGCTGATGGAGGGCGACGACCAGCAGGACCCGCTGGTGGACGCAGTCCGGTCGCTGCTCGACGGCCACGTCGTGCTCTCACGGACACTTGCTGCCGAAGGCTGGTATCCGCCCATCGAGCTGTTGGACTCGATCAGTCGGTTGATGCCAGTGGTCACCCAGCCGGTGCATCGTGAGCACGCGGCGCTGATGCGCAAGCTGCTGGCCGTCTACGCGCGTAGCGAAGACTTGGTGCGTATCGGGGCCTACAAGCCCGGCTCGGACCCTGATCTGGATCGCGCGCTGCATGCTCGAGGAGCATTGCGGGCGTTTATGACCCAGGATTCACGCGAACAGGTTCACTTTGCCGAGTGCGTGCGACGGCTGGCCCAACTGGCCGCGGAGGTCTGAGCGATGGCTGTCTCGCGTGCATTGCGCCGTCTGCTGCGCATCAGAGAACTCGAAGAGGAGCAGAACCGTCTGGCTCTGGAGTCAGCCGTTGGCGAACTCAATCGCTTGCAACATGCGATAACGGCCACCATGGAGCGAAAACGCAGGGGACGGAGCCTCGTTCATATCAGTACACAGACGGGCCTGGTGATGGACCGCATCGCCGGCTTTGAAGAGACACGCTCGGCCAACCTCCATGCGATGGCGCTGGAGCCAAGAATCGCAGCCCAGGGAGATGAAGTTACGGTGCGGCGTGAGGAATATCTGATGAAAAGGGTGGAGCGCCGTCAGGCCGAGACCCTGATACAGGAGACCGAGGCGCAAGAGGCCATCGAGGCCGGACGGCGCGGCCAGCAGGCGCTTGATGACTGGTACGGCTCACGGCAGTACCGTCAAGAAGCCGAAGCGGAAGCGTTCACCATCGATACGGTGACAGAGTTCACCTCGTCCTCAATTTCAGCAATCACTAAGTAGAGCGAGCGGCTCACGGCAGAAACTTGAGGAAATATCCACACGGAAGGCACCCTGGCTTCCTGGAACGGGATTGTCGATCCCATTGCTGACAATGCTCTAACCCGCTCCTGTCGCTCTTTGGCACACCGTCTGCTCTATCTCCTAGCATGTCTTCTGCCGCAAGAATCGAGATTGGAGCCGGTGAAACTATGATGCCGGCTGCGAGCCAGCTCTTTGCGTCGGCGCACGGGACAGGGCGTGCGAGCGCGGTGGGTCTAGCCTATACGAAGAATCTTAATGCGGCGAGCCTCAGCGCGGCGAATGGCGGAACTGCAAGTTTCGGCGCGACAAATCTAGCTTCCTGGACGGCAACTGCACCAGAGGCAGAGAGCTTTCGCGTCGGCTGGCAATCGTTAATGGCTTTACTAGACTCCAGCACGGAATCGACACTGGCAGTTGCCAGCGCGACTTCGACTCAAGCCAACAAAGAGACTACGCAGGCCAAAGCAGCGCTCGGCATTGGAGTGGCGCTGCCTGACACCACACTTGGAACTACCGTATTGACTTCGACCCAGGAGGCTCTGGCGAGTTTGCGCCTGCGGCAGGAAAGTGAAGAGACGGACACGGATAGGCTGTTACCCGCAGAAGCCCTGGCGGCTACCTTGGCGACTCGCTCGATTGTAGCAACAGATAAGTCCGTCCAAACAAGGATGCACGCACCGACAAAGTCGTCAGGCATTTCGAAGACCGAAGAGAGAAAACCAGCAATCGTTTCAGGGAGGGAATCTGTCAGCGGCTCGCAGCTATCTATAATGGTAGCTGCAAAACCGGAGGAGGTCTCGTCCGACGCATTGTCCGGTGTTGCCCCTGCGGTGGTTGCCACGCAAGCGCAGAGCGTGTCGGCACCAGCAGCCACCAGCATGGTAACCCGCAGCACGGACATCTTGGAGCACCCCGCACGTGCTGCTTTTTCGCCGGTAATTCTTCCTAATATTCCGCCAAGCACAGTTGTTTCTCCTCCTCCGAGTTTGCCGTCGTCAAATTCGGAATCGTCTCATGAGAGTTTAGATGCATTCAGCGCCGCCGCGCCGCTGACCACAATACGAGAGGACACCTACGCGGAGTTCGAGCGATTTACACCCGCTCTGAGCCAGAGTGGGACAACCGGTCAACTCCGCCGAGCGACAGAGGCTTCGAATACTTTTGAAGATACATCGCCTATCGTCGCAATGCGCGAGGGTGGAGGGTCGTCTGATGCGCTCGCGTTGGGCCAGGAATCAAAGCAGACAGTTGCACTACGTCGGCATCCACTTCAGCTACCTGAGTCGGATACAAATACTGAGCAGTTAGCGACTCCAACCGTGGGTGCAACGCAGGCGGCATCCCCTCATCTGAACACTGCTACTGCGGCAATATTCAATCAGAATTTGCCTCAGACATTGCTTCCAAGCCAGAAGGCAATCCAAGGAGATTCAGGCAGCCAGTTGTCGGCCCGTTTGGTGGTGCCAAGCCGGAGCGTCTCTCCTGCGACAGTACCGAGTCAGAACTCATCTTGGAGTTCTGCTCCCAACCAGATTCCAGATAGTAGATATCTACCGAAGCAGAGTGTGATTCAAACAACCGCACAGGATATGCCCACGACTCCGACATTTGAGGCGAATGAAACGACTGCTTTGCGTTACGACATTGCCAGCAAACATACAGAAACCCAAGATAGTAATCCGTCTCCGGATCATGGCCAGAATCCGGCTCCTGCCTTCGTGCCGAAGCCGCGTGCTACTCAAACGACAGTTGCATCGACTCCCAACCCGGATCGGAGTATGACAGAGAGTCAGAATACTACCTCGCCGCTAGCGTCTGCCTCTGTGCCGATTCAAGCGGATGTGCAGCTCTTGAGCGTGATGCGGTCGGCAGCGCCGAATCAACCCCCGGCGCCAATAGCGCGACCAAATGACAAGGCAGTTGTGAGCAAGCAACCAACGCAGCCACTCGCTCCTGGCTTAAATTCGACCTGGTCATCCACACCAACTTCGCATCTGTCTTCGATGCACGTGCCGCAGCAGGGCGCAATAGAGGCATCAGCTTCCACTCCGAATTCGACACCAGCGGCTATTCGGCAGCCCAATACGAGTCAATCGTCATCACAGGATGTTCACGCAACTCCGGCGGTGGAGTTCAAACAGATCGCAAATGAAGCGGTGACGCCGAGCCTGGAGCCAATGCCGGCGGCTGTGTTGCGGCAAAGCGCGATGGAGTCGTCAGCCTCCACTCCGAATCCGGCTCCAGTGTCTATGCCGCAGCCTGATGCGAGTCAATCGACAACACATGACGTAAACGCAACTCCGACGGTTGAAACGAAACAGAGTGCAACTGAGACGGTGACGCCGCTAAGTACGAACACAACTTCAACGGTTGCGCAGAGTCAATCTCCGAGCCAGCCGTCTGCGCCAACCTTGAAGCCAACTCAAGCTGTTGTGTCAGTACTGAGAGCAACAAAGACAGAAGCGCCGATGCCAGTCGAGGGGCAAACGGCAACGCAGCCAGAGAACTTAACAACGGCGCTTGAGTCGGTAGAAACGGTGGCAACGGAGTCAACGAGAAGTGAGCTTGTCGGCGTAAATCTGATACCACCGCTCACAAATAGTACAAAGCCGCCGCAAGCAACCGAGCCGAGGCAGACCGATACGGAAACGGTAACGCTTCCGTATCCGGCTTGGGCTGTAGAACCGGTACAGCGTATATCTGAGTCGATGGCAACACACAATATAGCTGCACAGGTCGACACGGTGAGCCATAGTCATCTCCTGCCGTCAGCGCCAAGCGCAACTCCGACTCAAGCAGCCGTGCCGGAAGAGAGAGCTAGTCAAACGGTAGAAACAGGCCCAAACAGTTCAAAGGCACCTGTGCCAAGGCAGCCCGCGAGTGATCCGGTTGAGCCGGTCCTGAGCACAAAGCAGCCGGTAGCGCCGGGGCAGACTTTGATTCAGCCGCTCATGCAAAACAGCAATCAGACCCAGGCGGTTGTTCTCAGCCAACCCACAGTTCCTTCATTTGAGTCCAGCCCCAATGTGCTTCCCGTGCAGCCGGAGAAGCAGGCACCAGAGATGATCCCGGCGGCGATCAGCATAGATGCTGTGAACTCAGGGCCGTATGCCGTCAGTGTAGCAGCGGAAGCCGTTCAGCCTGTGGTTTCATCGCAATTCATCAGCAAGTATGGAACGCTCGGCGGGGAAAAATCCACGATAGCTAGCGCTGTGCGGTCTGCACGTGAAGCCGGCAAGAGCAGCGCTGGCAACGACAGGGCAGTTCAGCTAGATAGAATTCTTGCGCAAGCTCTGCCTACGGGACCGACGGTAGATTCTTCAGCGACAGTACGCGACCTGGCAGTGGTTCGTGGGCCGGTAGAAAGCCAGAGCGCCCTGACGACCGAACCAGATAGCCGCGAGGCCTTCGCAACACTCGATACTACAGGCGCTCCAGGGAGGCCGAGTTGGGTTCATGCCGGCACGCGGCAGGCCGAGGCAGGTTTTCAGGATCCCTCGCTGGGTTGGATTGGTGTGCGCGCGGAGAGCAGCGGCGGCGGAGTTCACGCCCAGTTGGTACCCGGCTCCGCCGATGCAGCTCAGGTGTTGGGAGGCCACATGGCAGGATTGAGTGCCTATCTTGCCGAACATCATACGCCGGTCGATACGTTGACGCTGAGTACCCCCGATGGAGGTGGCACATGGTTAAGCAGTAACAGCGGAGCAGGCGAGGGAATGCAGCAGGGAGCGAATCATCAGGCCGGTCAAGAGACGGCGCAGAGCACCGAAAGCGGCTTCCAATCAGGAGTGTCTGGAGGCCCAACGATACAGCCTGCGGCAATTTCGGGGTTACCAGCATTTATTGCAGGACAGGACAGAATCTTGCAGGCGTCAGAGATATTGGGCGGCCACATTTCAGTAATGGCCTGAGTCTGAAGACACAGACGGCATGAGCGATAGGACGGCAGAAGTTAGCAAACGAGGATGAAGAGATACCTACGTAGGAAAGTAGAACAGGGAGGCAACATGGCAGCGGCAATCTTGAATCACAACCTGACGGCGGGGCAGGCAAATGCAGGAACAATAGCTACCCCGATGGCGGCGGCCAACCCGGCAAGCAGTAGCAGCAGTTCAAGCAGTTCTTCGGCCACCATCTCGGCCAACGACTTCTTGACATTGCTGGTCACCGAGATGAAGAACCAGGATCCGACGGCGACCACCGATCCTAACGAGTACATCAACCAATTAGTGAATGTAAACAGCTTACAGCAGTTGATCGCAATCAACCAGACGCTGACGACGGCTTACGGCAGTTCGACGACCGCTGCGGGCAATGTCACCCCTACTGGCAGCGGCAGCGCAACTAGCAATCAAACTGCTGCAAGCGCGCAGGCGCAGCCGGCCTCGTCCAGCGGCACGGCAACGCTTCCCGGTGCTATCAGCGCGGCGGCCAATCAACTGGCTCCCGGCAACCTCGGAATTCCCGCAGTGAATCCCGCGGCCCAGAGCGTAGCTCAGGCCCTGAGCGGGAGGCCACGCGTACAGTAGCGAATTTGCGGGCTGGAAGCAGTCCAGCCAAGGCAGTATACCCGCTGGCCGTCAAGGCTTGCGCCAACTTCAGATGGAGTCAAGAGGAGAGTACCCATGCCCAGTTTTTACATACCACTTAGCGGTCTCGACGCTGATTCAACGGCGTTGAACACCATTGCCAACAATCTGTCCAACATGAATACGACCGGCTTCAAGGCGCAGACGACCAACTTCAGCGATCTGTTTTACCAGCAGGTGGGCACGACCGGATCGGGAGATGAGATTCAGGTCGGAACGGGCGTACAGGTGGCCTCGAACAGCTCCGACTTCACTGGCGGCTCGATCTCCTCGACGGGAGTCTCAACTGATGCTGCGATTGATGGATCAGGCTTCTTTGTATTGGACGCGGGCGGCGGAAGCCAGCTTTATACACGAGACGGCAACTTCCAGGTCAGCTCTACTGGTACGCTGGAGAGCACGCAGGGGCAGGCTGTTATGGGCTATCTGGCAACCAATGGGGTCATCAGCACCAGCGGCGGATTGACTGATCTTTCGGTTCCATCCGGGCAAGTAATGCAGCCATCAGCAACCACCAACTTCAGCATGACTCAGAACCTGGATTCCCAGTCCGCCATCGGCACACAGACCAGCGGTCAGGTGCAGGTATTCGACTCACTCGGCAAAAACTATGAAGCCACGGTGACCTATACCAATCTTGGCAACAACAAGTGGAGCTATGCGATTACGCTGCCGGATACGCTGTCGGCGGCTCCGGCTACCGCGTCGGCAGCATCGACAATGGCCTTGACGGCGGCTACGCCGATAGCTACATCCGTTACAGCCGCAACAACCGTCTCTGTGCCGGCGGCAACGGTTGCCACTCCATTAACGGCAACCACCGTGCCGGACACTTCAACAAGCCCTGCACTGACGCCGGTCGCCGTTGCAGCACCCATCACCAGTCCGGCGGTAAGCCTGAGTTCCGTCCCTAATGCAGGAACAACTACGAACACGTATACCTTCGATGTCAATGGTACGGTCAAAGGCAATACAAGCCTGGTTCTGAATATTCCCACGGTCGGCGGTGTGCCGGCCTCATTGAAGGTCACCGTGACGCCGACACTTCCCGACGAATCGGTAAGCGCCTTCTTCACAGATATTACGAATGCGCTGAATAATGCCAACCCGCCTGTGATTATTGGAGGTGGCACTGGCATCACGGTAACCAACCCCTCAGCAAATAAGATCGTCATCTCCGGCCCAACAGCAACTGTCTCGATCGATGCGGCCACCGTCATGAAACAGGATGTGGCCTTAACCACCTCCACCTTCAACTTCGCCAGCAGCAACGGCCAACTGGCCATGGTCGGACCTTCAACCGGTGTTCCCCCGACAAACCTGACTGTTCAGATTGGAGCCGGGGCGGTCATCTCCGCTCCGACCTTCACAACCAACGAAGATGTGGCAACTTACGCGGCGGCGCTGCAAAATGCAGTGGGTGCTCCAGCCACTTCCGGAGTCACGATAAGCGGATCGGATACGACCGGAGTTCTGACGATCACCGGACCCGCAAACAACATGGTGATCGGCGGCAATATCGTCCAGAATTTCTCGGGAACGCAGACCAATTTCACCTTAGGCTCTTACACCGACCCGAAGACGGGATTGACGACACAAGCCGGAATTGATGGTAAGACTAGCCTGACCTTTGTCGGCGCACCGACAATCACTGGAGGCACGGCAGCAAATTTCACGGTTACGCCCTCCATCGCTGCAGGCGAATCACTGACTGCTTATCTCGCTGACATTCAGGCTGCGCTGAAAACGAATAAGGTCTCCGGCGTAACCGTCACGGGCACGAATGGCGTACTGTCCATCACCGGGCCTTCGACCATGAGCATCACCGGACCCACAGGCCTTGGTTCGTCCCCTATCTTCAATCAGGATATTCTGGGAACAACTGTTTCTAGCTCGGTTGCTCCGACCAGCCCGGTCACGATTACATCCACGGTTACCTTGCCGGCTGCATCTCTTACTCCCGCCTCCTCCAGCACAACCACGCTTAGCCCGCTGGCGCCGACGATCTCAGCAGTTAGCAGCATTCTGCCCCAGGCTGCCGCGACAGTGGCCTCTGTCAACTCCAACACCCTTGTGGCAAATACTGCAACACCAGGAACAATTGCCTACACGCTGACGCCAACCGGCATGATCAGCAGCAATACGGTGCTGGAAATCACCGATGGCGTAAATACTGCCACCATCACGCCCGCTACTGACATGACGCCCCTCGCTTTTGAGGGATATGTCCAAGGCCTATTGAACACAGCAAGCATCACAGCAACGGCCACGGGCGTGAACGGCATACAGGCCTCGAACACAGGCGGAACCTTCAAAATCGTAGGCGCGGGAATATCAATCAAGAATCTGGGTACCGACGCCGGCGTAATCCAGGATGTGACGGAGACAACGAACAACTTCAATCTGGTTACCAGCGACGGCGCACTGGCCACGGTTGCCCCCTCCACGGGCGTGGCCAATCCGACCACTCTGGCTATCGTGCTGGGAAGCGGCGGAACTGCCATCACCACCACCGCTCCCGCATTCACCACCGACACTACATTGAGCAACTATGCGACGGCTTTGCAAGATGCTCTGCCGGCTCACTCCGGCGTGACGGTTCAAGTGAATCCGCAAAACCCCGGACAGTTGCAGATTACCGGACCAGCGAATATGACCATTACCGGCAACCTGGTACAGGCATTCAATGCAACCAATCTCGTCTATAACTTCGGCGCGACGGGAACGGTCTCACCCAGCACGGACCTTAAGATTACCGGAGAAACAGCGGCGGGCGGCATCGGAAGCACACAACTGCCAAATTTTAGCGGTAACCCCGTGGAGACGGTAACAGACTATAAAAATGACCTGATAGGTGCGCTGACCACCGCAGGGATCACAGGAGTGACGGTAAACGCAAATTCCGCCACGGGCCAGTTGACAATCACCGGGCCGAGCACGATCACAACCAGCGGCTCCATCGCTCGAGATTTGGATTTGACAACGACCAACTACAACTTCGTCACTAGCAACGGCACCCAGGCCACGGTTTCTCCCAGCACGACTTTGGCGATCACCGAGGGCAACACAACGGTTACTGTGCCAGCCTTCTCCACCAGTCAAACGGTCTCTACCTACGCGGCGAGCCTGCAATCGGCATTGACCAGCAATGGCATAACGGACGTGACGGTTACCGGAACAAGCGGAGTGCTGTCGATTACCGGACCGGCCAATATGTCCATCGCTGGAAAAGTGATACAGACATTTACAGGCGCGCAGAGCAGCTTTGATTTCGGCTCGTATACTGATCCAAATACGGGATTGACCACACAGGCCATGGTGGCACCCGCATCAAGCCTGACGATCTCAGGGCCGACAACGGCCGGCGGCACAACCACCATCACCATAGCACCGTCGAATCCCGCCGGCGAACCAGTGGCGCAATATGTCACAGAGGTGCAGAATGCGCTGGCAGCGGCAAATATCACCGGCATGACTGTGACAGCTACGAACGGCGTATTGTCGATCACTGGACCCGACACCGTAACAGTGGCTGGAACCATGAACCAGAATATGTTGGGAACCACCCACAATTACGCCTTTGAAGCTAACTCTACCATTGATTCCACGACGAATCTGAAGATTACCGGCGAGACAACGACCGGAGCAACGGCCACCATTGTTGCGCCGACGGTCACTGCTGGGGAGACAATGGCACAATATGCCACGGCCCTCACTGCAGCATTATCAACGGCGGGCATCACCAACGCACAGGTCACGGCCACGAACGGTCAGTTGTCCATTGTGGGCGCCAATCTATCGACTACGGGCAGTATCAACCAGGGATTGGCGGATACCACAATCAACTACAACTTTGGTTCGAACGCTACCGTGAATCCCGCGACGGCTCTGACGATTGTGGGACCAACTGTAAGCGGCACACCGGCCACGGCAATTACCGTGGCACCGACGGTCGCTGCCGGAGAAACCGTAGCTGCGTATGCCGCAGACCTGCGAAAAGCTTTGAAGGCAGCCGACATCGATACCGGTCCTGACGGAGTCTCGATCACGGTTAATGGCGGCCAACTGTCCATCATCGGTCCAGCTGCCACACTCAAGACCGCCGGCATTGCGAGTCAGGATCTAACGACGACCACGATCAGTTACGCCTTTGGAACCAGCGGCAGTTCCATCGCCGCAGTTGATCCCAAGACGAATCTGACAATCACGGCGCTGACTGCCAGCGGTGCTACGGCAACAACGGTTGCACCAACAATCACGTTGGGAGAATCGCTTGCTCAATATGTGAACGACTTGACCAGCGCGTTGAGCACTGCTGGCATTGCCGGAGTATCGGTTTCGTCCACGGCGGGCGGAGTGTTGTCCATTACGGGTTCCAACCTCTCGACCTCGGGCAGCGTAATTCAGGATCCAGTGGCAAGCACGAATTCAACCGGTACGCTGACCTTCGATGCGAACGGCAATTTGGTCAGTCCGACTACGAATCTGGGCAATGTCACATTCGCGGGACTCTCCGACAGCGCGGCCACGATGAACATGACCTGGGGTCTGTTCAACTCGAGCGGGAAGGGAGAGATCAGCCAGACCGCTGCAACCTCCGGGCAATCGGCGCAAAACCAGAACGGCTACACAAGCGGCGAGTATCAGAGCTTTACCGTCGGCTCGGATGGAACCATAACGGCGAAATACTCGAATGGTCAAAACCAGACTGTAGGACAGATAGGACTCGCCACAGTAAGCAACATGCAAGGGTTAACTGATGTGGGATCGACCGAGTACCAGACCACCACTGCTTCGGGCTTCGCTTCGGTAGGTGTAGCCAGTTCAGGCGGGCGCGGCATACTCGAAGGCTCTTCTCTGGAGGCATCGAACGTCAACATCTCTGCCGAGTTCTCTGACTTGATTGTCGCCCAGCGTGCCTTCGAGGCCAACGCCAAGTCGGTGACCACCTTCGACACCATTACCCAGGAAACCATCAATATGATTCATTAATCAATGACAAGGCACGTGTGAGCAGGTAGAAATGGGGCGGCCTTGGGGTCGCCCCATTTTCTATGTGCGAAGAAATCAAAAGCCGTGGCCGCCGCCGATCTCGATAAAGATGCCTAATGCTTTGGCTAGAAGACGTCCTCTTGCATCCAGGAGGCGAGCTTCTGTCGAGTGCTTGCGGCCTTCGCTGCTCAGCAGGCGGCCCTCAAGGCGAATCGGTACGCCAGAGTGAACCGGGCGAAGGTAGTCGATCTCCATCCGGCCTGTCACAGCCGTCAGCCCGCGCGCACGGACAGATTTGCTCATTGTCTCATCGAGTAGCGTGGCGATGATGCCGCCATGCACGTAGCCCGGAGGCCCCTCGAAGCTCTCTGGAATCGTCGGCAGACAAACCACGCTGCTGTCCTCAGCGAGCAGAAACTCCAGTTGCAGGCCGGTAGCGTTGGCAGCGCCGCAGCCGAAGCAGCGGTTTTGGGCCTTATGTTCCATGGGAATCAGTTGTTGAGTAGACACGTCCATGACTTCAGGATAGCGGAGACAGCATTCCGTTGTGTATTTTCATGGAACTGCCGATTTCAGACAGTCTTTCTCTGTTTTGATGCATCGAATTCAATGGAGGTTCTCCCATGGACCGCAGAAGCGCAATCAAGCATTTGGGCGGCGCGGCAAGCGCGCTGCTGTTGACCCAAACAATGAGTGGTCAGGCATCCGCCGGTCAGACCGTAGCCCCACCTTCCCCGCCAACAGGCCCGTTCACGCTGCCGTCTCTGCCCTACGCTTACGACGCGCTGGAGCCGTATTTCGATGCAGCAACGATGCACCTGCACCACGACAAGCACCATCAGGTCTACGTGAATAACCTGAACACAGCCGTGGCCCAGCATCCCGAGCAGGCAGGGAAGTCCGTGGACGAACTGGTAGCCAATCTGAGCGTCCTACCGGAAGCCGTCCGCACCGCTATTCGCAACCAAGGAGGCGGCCACGCCAACCACTCATTTTTGTGGCCCACTCTGGGCAAAGGCGGTTCTGCTCCCATGGGCGAACTGAACAAGGCCATCAATGCGAAGTTCGGCTCACTCTCCGGCTTTCAGGAGAAGCTGACCGCCGCTGCGATGAGCCTCTTTGGCAGCGGCTGGGCATGGCTGGTCAAGCTGCCGGACGGTACGGTAGCTATCGAGACCACAGCCAACCAGGACAGCCCGCTGACCATCGGTCACAAGCCAGTACTGACAGTGGATGTTTGGGAACACGCCTACTACCTCAAGTACCAGAACCGGCGCGCCGAGTACGTGAAGGCCTTTTTCCAGGTAGTCAACTGGGATTATGTGAGCGGACATTTCGCCCAGAAGGCATAGAGGGATTTCGGCTGTCAAATTGGACTGGCTTCTCGCGAGACGTACAATGAAAACGGAATGGGGAAGCTGTTCATCCAGATCGCCTGCCTTGCCGTAGCCTTAGGCTGCGTACCGGTCTGTTTATCCTACGGACGTAGCCGTTCCATCTCAAACGCTGGCATTCCATGCAACGAATTTGCTGGCATCAGTTCTCAGGCTAAGATTTTCTTGTTTGCCGTGGCCGCCCTCCTTGCGACGGTGGAGTTCTTCCTCTACCAATGATGCATCCTTCAATCTTATGCGCGCGGATGATGGCTTGCTGCGGAGCGGTTTTCTGCGTGGCTGGCTGCCATACTGCGCCTCCGCTCACTCCGCAAGAGGCTCAGGGCAAGCACCTTTACACTGTTCGTTGCGCCCACTGCCATGAAGAGAACGACCTGGCTCTCAAGAAGGTTCCGCCTGACCTGCATGGACTCTTTAACCGCAAGAGCCTACCCAGCGGCGCACCGGCCACCGACGCTGCCGTGCGGCAGAATGTTCTGGCAGGAAATGGCATGATGCCCGGATTTTTCGGCCGTTTCACGGACGAGCAGATGGCAGCGCTCATCGCCTATCTTCACACGGGATTGCGCTGATTACTCAGAGCCGAGAATTTCATTCCTCGTTAATGACTCATATCACCTTTACTGAGTAACCTTCTCTCAGGCAACCAGAGAGTACTTTGAGACGGCTTCTGCGCGTCATTGATGCGAGAGGTTAAGGATGCGTTTTCGCATGGAATTTTGCTATGTCTGCTCAATGCTCGTTGCCTGCCAACGCGGAGAAAGGTGAGTTTGTATGACCGTCCGATGGGGAAGATGTTTTAACTTCAGTAAATGCAAGGATGCCAAACAAAAGCAGCCTATTCCCATTCCACGCGGAGCTGACTTCGTTTGTCCAGAGTGCGCGGAAACGCTTCTGGATGAGCTCGATGTCGCATCGAAAGAGGCTCCTGCCGCTCCCCGCAAGAAGTCGTCGGCAATTTTTCATCTCGCCCTCGCAGCATTGCTACTGGTTATCGTTAGCGTTGCTGGATATGCAACCTGGGGCAAGCTGCATGGCGCGAATGCGGCTGCGACGACCACGCCTAAACCGATCCTGCGTCTGGCCGGCTCGAATACGATTGGAGATACACTGGGGCCATCGTTGGCCGAGGTGTTCCTGAAGGATCTGGGAGCAACCGGTGTTCGCATTCTCCCCGGAGCCAACCCGCTGGAAAAGATCGTCGAAGGCGTGCTGCCCGGCGATACCACGGCTTCTTCGATTACGATTGCCGCGCATGGTTCCGCTACCGCATTTACCGCTCTGGCCGACGGCAGTTGCGATATTGGCATGGCCTCGCGCAAGATCAAGGCCGATGAAGCAAGCAAGCTGAACGCGCTGGGGGATATGTCCTCGATTGCCAACGAGCATATTCTGGGGCTTGACGGCATCGCGGTGATCGTCAACGCAGCCAATCCAGCCAATCAGTTCGACAAAGACAAGATCATGCGCATCTTTACCGGAGAGATTACCGATTGGTCGCAGGTAGGCGCATTCAGTGGAGCCATCAAGGTTTACGCTCGGAATGATAACTCCGGCACCTATGACACCTTCAAATCACTCGTGCTTGCGGGCAAACCTCTGGCTGCGGGAGCGCAAAGAATCGAGGACAGCAAGGCGCTCTCCGATGCAGTGGCAGCCGATCCGTATGGCATCGGCTTCATTGGCCTGCCCTACATTGCAAGCGCCAAACCCATCGCTGTTTCGGAGAAGGGAACGCTGGCGCTGCTGCCTACGCGGCTCACCGTGGGAACGGAAGACTATCTGCTGTCGAGAAGGCTTTACCTCTACACGCCAACCACTCCGAGCAACAAATTCACGCGCCAGTTTGTGGAGTTTGCCCTGTCGAAAAAGGGGCAGGATGTCGTCGGCGCAGCGGGATTTGTCGCCCAGAATGTGGCGCAGGTTGCGCAGACGGTCTCCGCAGAGGCTCCGCCGGAGTATAAATGGCTGACCAGGGAGGCGAATCGCCTCTCGCTCGATTTTCGGTTTGCCTCCGGACAAACGGAACTGGACAACAAGGCACGGGTTGATCTGGATCGGGTGGTCACGCTGATTGCCGATCTGAAGATACCGGCAGATAGGATCATGCTCTTTGGATTTTCCGACAGCGCAGGCGGAGCAGCGACTAACCAGGCACTCTCGCTGAGCAGGGCCAAGGCCGTTGAAAGTCAGTTCATACAGAGAGGCATGAATCCGGCGATTGTACGCGGATATGGCTCTGGCCTTGCCGTTGCCTCCGACGAGAGCGACGAAGGTCAGGCGCGGAATCGGCGCGTGGAGATATGGATCAAAAAGTAGGCAGTCGAGGCGCGACCGGTGTAAGAGGGCAGGGAATCGCTGGAATTTTCCGCTCGCGGTATACTCAAGATTGCTATGGCAACCGAGAAAACCTTCTATATTGAAACCTTCGGATGCCAGATGAATGCCCATGACACGGAGAAGATCGTCGGCACCTTGCTGCATGAGGGCTACCGGCGGGTAGAGTCGGAAGACGAGGCTGGCCTGATCCTCTACAACACCTGCTCAATCCGCGACAAAGCCGAACAAAAGGTCTTCAACCGCCTTAACGACCACAAAATACTGCACAAGGCAGGTAAGCGCTTTGCCGTGCTGGGTTGTGTGGCGCAGCAGGAGGGCGAGAATATCTTCGAGCGGGCACCGTACGTTTCTCTGGTTGCGGGTTCCGCATCGTACCGCAAACTTCCGGAGATGTTGGTGCGCCTTGAAGCAGGCGATACACGCATTACCGGTCTGGACGACCGCCAGACCGATGAGACCTTTGAAACCGAGTTCACTGCCCGCCAGAATCCCTATCGCGGATATATCACCATCATCGAGGGCTGCGACAAGTTCTGCGCCTACTGTGTGGTGCCGTACACGCGCGGCCATGAGCGTAGCCGGGGATCAAATTCCGTGCTGGAGGAGGCACGGCGCATCGCCGATCAGGGTTACACCGAGATTCAACTGCTAGGTCAGAACGTGAACAGCTATCGCGATCCGGAAGGAAAACGGTGCTTTGCCGAGCTGTTGGCCGCCGTGGGCGAGGTATGCGGCATTCGCCGGGTGAGGTTTATGACCAGCCACCCGCGCGACTTTACCCGCGATATCGTCGATGCCATTGACGCCGTACCCTCGCTTTGCGACCACGTGCATCTGCCGGTGCAGTCCGGCTCCTCGCGGATTCTAAAGGCGATGAACCGCGAGTACACCCGTGACGATTACCTGGAACGGATTGCTTGGATCAAAGCCGCGCGTCGGAGCATCTCAATCTCGACCGACATCATCACGGGATTTCCCGGCGAGACGGAGGCAGATTTTATCCAGACTATGGACCTTTTGGCTAAAGTCGAGTACGATTGCGTCTTCGGCTTCAAGTACTCAGGCCGGCCAAACACTCCGGCATTGACAATGATCGATTCTATTCCCGAGGCTGTGAAGGCGAGTCGTCTTCAAACGCTGCTTGACCGCCAACGCGAGATTCAAAGAATCAATTATGCCAAGTATATGGGGCAAAATATGGAGATAATGGTTGAAGGAATAAATACGGCACGTGGCCAGGTTATCGGACGCAGTAGCCAGAATAAGCCGGTGAACTTTACCAGTACACAACCGATCACACCAGCACCAGGAAGCTACGTGCAGGTAGAGATTACCTCAACCCACCCGAACAGTTTAGCGGGGACCGTGGTTAACATCTAGGAAGGGAATTATGGACGTAGAGGTGCGAATTCGTGGACTGACGCTGGACCCGGCAACCAGTATGCCTATCGTGGTGCTTAAAGACATCGCGTCCGATACAGTGATGCCCATTTGGGTAGGCATCTTCGAGGCCAACGCCATTGCCATCGAGATTGAAAAAGTTATGGTGCCTCGTCCGATGACCCATGATCTGACTAGAAACATCATCTACCACTTGAATGCTAAGCTGGAACGCGTTGTTATATCAGAACTTAAGGATGATACATTCTATGCAGCGCTTTGGCTTACAAGAGGGGATGAGCCGATGATGATTGATGCACGACCGTCGGATGCCATTGCCTTGGCGTTGCGTGCGGATTGTCCGATATTTGTCTCGGAGCAGGTATTGCAGGCCGCCAAGCTAAACACTACAGGAGCGCCAGAGGGGCAGGTAGCCGAGCAGTTGCGCGGCTGGCTGGAAGGTCTGAACGATGAAGATCTAGGGCGATACAAGATGTAGGGCGATCTGAAAGAGGGATGAATGAGCCGACAGAACTCTTCCTTCGACGTGGAGCAAATCTGGCAAGAATTTGGGCTTATATAAGGGGAATAATGGCTGTACTGGTCGATGTGTAGATATACAGAATATACGTTATCGGACGTGATGCGTTATAGCCCACCCTCCGCAATTGTTATCCCTATTACCGTTGCGCTCCTCTAAGGGGCTTGCAACGGTAATAGGGTTTCATATCACTTGTTGCATGAACTTCCTTATTGTACAGCCACCCCGTCCATCTTGGCCTGATACAGGACGATCTGCTTGATGGTCTCGTAAGGGGCGCTGGCGGGAACCGGGCGTCCATTAACGACCAGCGTGGGCGTCTCAAGGATATTCATATCCAGAGCCAACTTCTCCATCGCCACTACAGCGCTATTCGCGGCAGGAGTGGATGCACAGGCTGCAACTTGGGCAGGATCAAGGCCGGCCTTGACCACGGCGCTGTTCAGCGTCAGCGTCGTTCCATCGGCGGTCGCCAATCCATCCTGACCATCAAAGACCGCTGCGGCAAAAATAAAGAATGCACTACTTCCACCCTGCTTGGAGACGCAGTAGCCGAATGCAGCGGCTGTCTTGGCACTGGGGTGAATACTCTCCAGCGGGAAGCTCTGAAATATGATCCTTGCCTTAGGAAAATCCACAGCCAGCTTGTCCATGTTGGGCTGCGCCAGCTTGCAATGGGGGCACTGGAAGTCGGCAAATTCAACAATCTCCAGATCCTTCGAGGCCGAGCCGCGATAAGGGCCGTCGGCGCGCTGCTGGATCATCGCGCGGGTATCGGCAAACGGATGCTCACCAAACGGAAGTAGATCGTTCTGGGCAACGAGGTGTTTGCCGTCAGGAAGAACAAAAAACTCCGCAACCGCGTTCTTCTGTTTGCCGCTCTTGTCACCTACCAGGATGGTCACCTTGCTGACACCCTCCGCAGGTGTTTTCTGGATGGCCCAGACCTCCCATATGCGGCTGTCATCGTAACCCCAACTGGCCTGAAGGAAGGCGTTGATGGTCTCCTTGGTGGGCGTGCCGGTAGTGAAATTCGCAGGGATCGGCGTAGGAAAGACGGGGGCGGCTGCGGGGGCAGGAGCCACAGGAGCTGCTGCCGGCGCTGCGGGAACATCCTGCTGGGCAAAGGCTGGAATGAAGGACAGGGACAGTGAGAGCAACGCCAGGGCGCTGGCAATACGAAAGGAAGGACGGATCAAGCGGTTTCTCCTTGAACTGCGTAAAGGCTAATCTGTGGGATGTCTCCCTGCTTATAGGTTACACCTGAAGTTTGACGGCAATGGGAAATCTGCGGCCCGTCCCGAAGGATTTACTGGTCACTTTGAGGACCGGGGCGGCCTGCTGGCGCTTGTATTCGCTGCGCTCCACCAGGCGAACCACCTGTTGGACGAGTTCCAGCGGAAAATCGTGAGCTTGGGCGATCAGTTCCGGCGTCTCATAGCGCTCGACGTAGGCTTCCAGTATTGGATCGAGAACCTCATAGGGCGGCAGCGAGTCCGTGTCTTTCTGGTCGGGTCGCAGCTCGGCTGATGGAGGCTTGTCGAGAATGGCGTGGGGAATGACTTCCCTGCCCCCCACCCCACGGACGAAGACCTGTCCGTGGGGACCCCGGTCCCGGTTGAGCCAGCGGCAGACGGCGTAGACACGGGTTTTGACCAGGTCGCCTATGACAGCCAGCGCGCCGACCATATCACCGTAGAGGGTGCAGTAGCCGACGGCCATCTCGGATTTGTTGCCGGTGGTGAGTATCAACGCGGAAAACTTATTGGAGAGAGCCATAAGCAGGCAGCCGCGAATCCGGGACTGGATGTTCTCCTCGGTGGTGTCGGGTCTGGTACCCGTGAAAAGAGGCTCCAGGGCACGCATGAACTCGGAAAACAAATCGCTGATGCCAATAATCTCAAAGCGAATGCCGAGATTGGCGGCCAGTTCCCTGCTATCGTCGATGGAGCCTGCGGAGGAGTAGGGGCTGGGCATACCGATGCCGACGACGTTCTCCGCGCCCAGAGCCTCGGTGGCGATTACTGCCACCAGCGCAGAGTCGATGCCGCCGCTCAAAGCCACCAAGGCCTTCTTGAAGCCGCACTTGTGCACATAATCGCGGGTTCCGAGGACCAGGGCACGGAAGGCCGCCTCGGTGGCGTCATCTTCAGGAGCGGGCACGACTGGCGCATCGAATGGATCGACAACAATCAGGTCTTCCTCAAAGGAGGCGGCTTGTGCGATAAGCTCTCCGCGCGCATTAAGAGCCAGTGATGAGCCGTCAAAGATGAGGCTGTCATTGCCGCCCACCTGATTCGTCAGCAGCACGGGTACGCCATTGTGCTTGGCAATCGCCGAGAGCATCTGGCGGCGCAGAGCGCGCTTGCCATGCCAAAAGGGCGACGAGGAGAGGTTGATGAGGACGGCCAACTGCTGGCGCATCAGCTCTTCCACCGGATCGACGGCGTAAAGGCGTTGCGGCCAGAAGTTCTTGTCGTTCCATACATCCTCGCAGATGGTTATGGCGAGGCGTATGCCGTCCAGTTCAATGACCTGCTGGGGTCGCGCTGCGGCGAAGTAGCGCTGCTCGTCAAAGACATCGTAGAAAGGCAGCAGGCGTTTGTGCTGCTCCAGAAGCAGGCGACCGCCATCCAGCAACACAGCGGCGTTGACGGCGGGTTTTCCGCTCTCCGCCTCGGTCGGCAGAGCCACGCCCGCCAACACGGCGGTAGGCAGATCGCGAGTGGCCGCGGCCAACTCATCAACCGCAGAGCGGCAGCGCGCCAAAAAGCTGGGCTTTTCCAGGAAGTCAGCGGGGGGATAACCGCAGAGAACCAGTTCGGAGAAGACGGTAAGGCGCGCGCCCTGGGCAGCGGCGCGACGACTGAATACGACAATTTTTTCGAGATTACCGTCGAAATCCCCGACTGTGGGATTGATCTGGGCCAGTGCGATTTTCACACTTCCAGTTTAATCCCCAGAGACAAGAAAGGCCGCCCAAGGACTGAGAGCGGCCTGATAGATGTGATTCGTGTGCAGCTCTATGCACCCGTTCCGGTAAAGACCACGCCGATGGTGCGCAAAATGATCTGAATATCCAGCCATACGCTCCAGTTCTCAATGTAGATCACATTCAGGGAGATATAGCTGTCGGAAGAGGGGTCCTGACGTCCCTGCACCTGCCAGAGGCCGGTGACGCCGGGAGTCACTGCGAGAACGCGCAGGTAGGCGAGTTTGGAGTCGCGCACGTCGCCGGCGGGCAGCGGACGCGGACCGACCACACTCATATCACCGCGCAGAACATTAAAAAACTGAGGAAACTCATCCAACGAGTGCTTGCGCAGGAAACGGCCCAGCTTGGTAATGCGGGGATCGTCGGTGATCTTGAAGAGCATACCGTCGCGCTCATTCATGTGCGCCAGCTCCGCGCGCTTCTTTTCCGCGTCGCTGACCATGGTGCGAAATTTGTAGCAGCGGAAGACGCGGCCCTTTTTGCCCACGCGCTCTGAGGCATAAATCGCCGGACCGGGTGAATCCAGTTTGATGGCGATGGCAATGGCCAACAGCAACGGCGACATAAGAATCAGCACCATGCTGGAGAAGACGATGTCGAGTGAACGCTTGAGAAATAGCCCAATCTCCGGCACCTCACCGCAGTGTAACGGAATGGTAGGAAAGTGGCCGATGTATTCGATGGAACTATGAAAGGAGAGGCCATCGTACATATCCGGAATCATACGCATATCCATGCGGTGCGTACGTGCCTGTTCGAGGACATCCTGGACGACGCTGCGCTCGCAGTGCGTAGTGAAGAAGATTTCATCCACAAACAGCTTGCGCGCATGATGGAAAAGCGTATCGAGTGTGCCGATCACGTCATCTGCAGAAACCGAATATTCGGCATCGGAGCCTGGAGCTTCGACATAACCCTTGAATCTGTACCCCAGATGGCGAATGCTCTCCAGGTAATAGCGAAGGGCCACAGCTTCCGGACCGGTGCCCACGATAAAGACATTGCGCGTACCGATCCCGCGTGCAAAGCGGCGATAGAGCAGGACGCGATAGACCAGACGGCGCAGACCGAGCAGGATGGTGACCAAGCCCACCGTGACCAGGACAATAGTGCGAGGAATATCCTGGCCACGCATCAGATAGAGCGAACCAGTTAGCAGCAAGCCGGAGGTAAGGCATGCCTGCATACTCAGGCGCTGCTCATGAAGAACATTGCTAAGCCGTGTGGGCGTATACAGATTCAATCGCCGACTGATCACCATCAGCGAAGCCCCGAAGATGCACAAAAGCAACAGCAGTATGACCATAGTACGGCCGTGGATGAGTGTTCCGTACCAGAATCCTCTTACGCCCGGAACCAGATCAATCTGCTGTCTATACAGAGTGGCTAGCACCGCCGAGACGAGAATGGTCAGAGCATCCAGGACCATCCAGAGCAGGGTTTTACCCTGCGAACCGCGCCTTGCATCGCTAGCCGGAGTTCCCGCAAACTCCTGTGAGGAGGAAACAGAAGCTGATACTCTTTGCCAAAAATCCGATGTTGCCATAGGCGTTTCGTAGACCTCAAACGACAAAATACGTCGGGGGAAATGGGCATTCGTTCTCATCGGAGAACACAAGCGAAATCAACATACGCCGCTGCTGCCATCACCGTCAATGCGGCAAGGATTTAAGGTTATAGGTCCGAGGGGAACTGGTTTAACTGCAATCGGACCAACTCAAAGTAACGAACTACACCGGAGAACAGCTCCGATAAATGAAAACCAACGTGAGTGAAATTATACAACACCTATCCAGCCTGATAACACTGACGCTGAGAGATATAGCCCATAAACTCTCGATCAATAATGCCACCAAAGCCGACATCAACAGAATCACCCCAAGCGAGGACTCGCGGCAAGCAAAATCGTTTGGCCGGGGTTACGGTATGAAGAACGCCTTATTCCGAAGGTAATACGTAGGCGTCCAGAGCAAGAAATTGCCGTATATGTGGATCGTGAGAGGCCAAAAAGCCTTCAAGCGGGCCAAAATATTGTGCACAGCCTTGATGGAGAAAGAGTACCAGGTCGGCCAGACGCGCGGCAAAGCGCATATCGTGGGTGACCACGATGCTAGTAAATCTGAGTTGGCGCTTGAGTCGCTGGATAAGGTCGCCAAGCCTTTTGGCGATGATCGGATCGACCATCGTAGTAGGCTCGTCATAGAGCACAATCTCGGGCTTGGCGGCGAGAGCGCGGGCAATGGCCACAGCCCGCTTTCGGCCCGTTGAGAGGCTAGCCGGCAGGGACTCCATTACGTCATCGGCGCCGACCAGACCGATCAGCCCCTCGACCTGTTCTTGGATTTGCCCCTCGTCCAGGCCACCGCGTTCACGCAGCGGAAAGGCCACGTTTTCGCGCACACTCAGGGAATCAAAGAGCGCGCCGTTCTGGAAGACCATGGTGATGTGCTTGCGAACGGCCCGCAGTCCCTCTTCGCCTAATCTGGTGATCTCCTGACCGTCAACGCGGATGGACCCCTCATCGGGCTTAAGAAAGCCCATCAGCATCCGCAGGGCAACCGACTTGCCCACTCCGCTGCGCCCCAGAATGCAAAGGGTTTTACCGCGCTCCACATAGAAGCTCACGTCCTGCAAGACCGAGCGGCCACTGAAGGAGATACAGACGTGGCTGAAGTCGATGATCGGCTCCGAGGCCTGCGGCAGCGCCTCGGTTGGGTCCGCAATGGTGGAGGAATCGAACATGGCCGTAGCATCAGCTTACGCGATGGGAGCCGTGTTATTGTAATTTTCGCTATCTAAAAGTCGCGCCGGGAGATTAAGCGGCGGGTACATGTTCGTCGTCAGCCATCTCCTCAGATTCGGAGCTGGCACAGCGGTATATGCCTACCGCTCACCCCAACTGAGTTTATTGCGCAGCGCCTCAAAAAAGCCACCCTCGCTCATGCGGACCAGGTTGACGGAGTGCGAGGACTTCTGGCAGCGAACCTCGTCGCCCATCAGCAGCTCGACAGCTTTCTGGCCGTCCACGGTGAGCAGCGCCGGGTTGGCGACGCCCTCGAAGCGGACGGTGAGCAGGGCGTCACCGCGGACGACGATGGGCCGCAGCGTGAGCAGATGCGGGCAGATGGGCGTGACCACCATCGCATTCACGTCCGGCGTAAGGATGGGGCCGTTGGCGGCCAGTGTGTAGGCCGTGGAGCCGGTCGGAGTGGAGACGATGACGCCATCGGCGCGGAAGCGGGCCACGCTCCTGCCGTCCAGTTCGACGGCGAAGTCGCCCATGCGGGCAATCTCGCCCTTGGAAACGACCACATCATTGAGAGCCTCATAGCCTGAGTGCAGCTCGCCCCCACGCCACAGCTCTGCGTGGAGCAAGGTGCGCAGGTCAAGGGCGTGACAGCCCTGGCAGTCGCTATGCCAGCTCTCCAGCGCCGGATAGAGATCGGCCAGACGGACCTCGGTGAGAAAGCCGAGAAAGCCTAAGTTGACGCCGAGGATGGGCGTGCCGGTGGAGGCAAAGATATTTGCCACGGAGAGCAGCGTTCCGTCGCCGCCCAGCACGATCACCAGCACTGGCGCTTGATCGGGCATTGCAGCGCGGTCGATGGCTGAGGCAACGGTGGTGTAGCGTCCACCCTCCTGGTCAAGCAGCGGCTCATAGCCGTGCTCGCGCAGCCAGCCGATCAGCTCTGGCAGTAGCCGAGCCAACTCAGGCTTCTCCGATTTGCAGACAATCGCGACACGCATCATGCGTCTCAGTGTAACGGACCTGCGGCGGCAGGGCCAACTTCGTTGACGCGATGTAGCCGTGCGTAGAGCAAAAACTCGTGGTTTCCCTCTGCGCCGGTGATCGGCGAGGGAATGATCTCGACCATCTGCCAGCCCTGCGAATGCACGCAATCGGCGACCTTGTCGATAGCAAACTGATGCGCTTCAGGATTGCGGACAATGCCGCCCTTGCCGACGTGGCCGCGTCCTGCCTCGAACTGTGGCTTGACGAGAATGACAGTTTCGGAAAGGCTAGGCACGGCGGCGAAGACCGGCCCCAGCAGCAGCGTGGCGGAGATAAAGGAGACATCCATCACCAGCAGCGTGAGTTCGTGAATTCCCTGCCCTGCCAGTGAACCCGGCTCCAGCAGGCGGGCATTGGTGCGCTCCAGAAGGAGGACACGCGGGTCGTTGCGCAGTTTCATAGCGATCTGGCCGAAGCCGGTATCGACAGCGGTGACGTGCGCCGCGCCATGCTGCAAGAGGCAATCGGTGAAGCCACCGGTCGAGGCTCCAACATCCAGGCAGGCGCGATCCTGGACGGCGATCTGCCAGTGCGCGAGCGCCGCGGCCAGCTTGAAGCCGCCGCGGCTTACGTAGGGCTGCTCCTCGCCCAGCAGGCGGATGTGAGCGTCCGCCGGAACCGTCACCCCGGCTTTATCCACCTTTTGTTCACTAATCAGCACCCTTCCAGCCAGAATCAGCGCGCGTGCACGCTCGCGGCTGGGAACCAGTCCACGCTCCACCAGCAGCAGGTCCACGCGCATTTTGGTATTGGCGGGCATCGTCTCCTTCGTTTCACATCAGGCAGAGGCATCACGAGCGCCGCAAACAACTCAAAAGCAGCCAAAGATCCCTTCCCTCGCGGGAAAAACCTCTGGCTGCTTTGAATCGCACGAATAACAGCAATTACTCTACGGCTGATTCTGGCAATTGGCTAAGGTGTAATTCGCTCCGTACGTGGATGACATGAGCGCAGGAGGCAGGTTGCAGGGTTGGCCATAGCCGGGTGTACGGCTCACAGCGTTGCTGTTGCCGCGCACGGCGTCCTGTGTTGTCACGCGCACGTCCACCAGATCGCCCTGCATTAGCAGCGTGGTGTCTACAATATCCTGATCGGTGCGAATGATGGTGAGAATGTTGGTGTTCGGCGAGGCCACGTAAACCTTGCCTTGAGTCGAATTCTGGGTAGAAGCAACGGTTCGCGGGTTACCAGTAACAGGCAGCACTTTTTCCACTGTGTGGGAAACCAAGTTGACGATGGACACCGTTTGGTCGGTCTGATTAGCAGTGTAGGCGCGGCTACCATCATTAAGAACGGTGACACTGGCGGGATAATTGCCCACCGGAACAGTAAAAGTAGTTCCGAAGGTGGCGCTATCGTTGCCGTACTCATCCAGGCTCACATCTATGACGCTGATGGTTCCGCCATCATAGTCAGCCACAACCAACTGATTGGTGGCGGCATTGTATTCAGCATAAACAGGACCGGCGGTTGTTAGCATACCGGTGGTGCCGTTTGGCGTGTTGCCCAAGCCATAGGTCTGCGCATTCAACGCATTGACCGCTGTGAGCGAAAGCGGAATGTTGGGATGGTAGGTGATGGGTTGACCTGCCTGGTTAGTGTTATAAGGTGCCGGACAGGTTGCCATCTCGCCTGATCCCAGCGGTGCGGGTACTAAAGCAACTGGACACTGATCCAGCGCGTTGTTCTGTGCGTTGATCACCGTGATGGTGTCGCTGCCCCGGTTGAGTACAAAGAGCCGCCGGGTATCGCTGCTCAAAACGGCATAGACAGGGCATTTTCCTAAAGAAATCCGGCTAGAAATCGTGCGATTTACAGCTTCGATTCCACTCGCCTCGCCCAAGGGGCCAGTGGTGGGTGAGAGATTGCAGGCCACGCCGCTGAAAACATCCCCTCCATTGCTGTTGCCTTGACTAATGGCGTAGTAGCGTAAGCCGGAACTGGCAGCTCCCATGACAGTCACCGGTGTAGGTGCCAGAGGAACTGTGCTTTGCAGGGTCGAGGGACTCCCAATGAAAATATCAATCACGCTCTGGTTGGTCGTAGCTTGCCCCGTCTCTGCGGCAGCCGTAAAGGTTGATGAAGGCGTAAAACCGTTGACCGTGAATATGCCGCTGGTGGTTCCAGAAACCGTCGCGACCACTGCATTGGCCACATTCAAGGCACCGGCAGCATTTACCGTTCCGCGAACCCTTACCAACTGGCCTGCGACCGGAGCAACACCGGAGACAAGCGTCCAGTTATAGGTGGCAACCCCGCCCGCAAGCGCTGTCTGCGTGATGTTGTACACGCCGCAGCCCTTATTCAAAGCTGAACCGCACACATCGGGAGCCCACACGGCACCGGAGGGCGTAAACAGATTCATTGGCTGCGCCGTACTGGCCAGGGTTGTGAAGACAACCTGGTTGTTCTGTAGACCTGTGGTAATCGGAAAAGCGGTCAGGGAGCCGTCACGGTTAAGGGTGTAGCCATAAGAACCGTCTCCACTCAGGGAAAACGCCTTCGGTCCTACGCCGATGGAAGCCGAAGCCATGATCGAATCGCCGGAGTAGTCAACGATCGTAGCGATTCCGGCGGTAGTGGGCGAAGGGGCGGATACCACCAGTACATTCGACGTGGGTTGTGCAGCAGGCCCAGGGGAGTTGATGGGAATCACCGTCGGCCGATAGTTGTTGCCGCAACCGGCAACAAGGGCAGCAGCCGCTAAAACTATGCCCGCCTGAACCAACCGCACACTCGTCTGACCAAAATTCATGCGAAAAAGCCTCATTCAGTTCTTTCCTGCTTACCTTGCGATTGTAAATCAGCAGACCGGGTTTAGACGCGACAGACGGGAAAGAGTATCCAGGTGGGCATGGACGCGCCCGGAAGAGCAGTCCCCCAGTCGCTTCCGCAGGTTACGATGAAGCGTGGCTCAAGTGAAACTCTTTTGGCAATCGAAGCTGGTGCTGCTGCTGGTGCTGCCCTTTACGGGAGCCAGCGTGGTGCTTCAGGCGCATTGGTGGGCGGTAAATGACCTGCCGGTGGCCGTCTGGGCGCTGGTCCTGAGCCTGTTATTGGGGCTGATGGTCCTTAAATTGCGTGCGGCCACGCCGTATGGTTCCGTTACCGGCGCGACCATCACCGCCGGCCTGATCTTTTCCACAGCGACTTTCACGCCTGCCGAGGCAATGGCGTACGCCCCGTGGCACACCGCCCTTGCGCCTTTGTTAGCGGTCATTGTGCTCACATTCCTTGCTACGCGGCTGGATCGGGAGCGCAAAGCCCAGCGGGGCATGGCCGAGCGGCACGAAGGCCGCTCGGCGGCGCAGGTGGCTGCCAACCTGGGCGTTGCGGGGATTGTCTTCAGCGAATTTGTGCAGTCCCGGCTGCTCGATAGCGGTTGGATTCGCTCCGCAGTCCAAACTCCTACAATCCTTTTTGCCGCCGGTCTGGCGGCGCTGGCTGAGGCAGCGGCCGATACCGTCGCTGCGGAGATTGGCACGGCGCTGTGCAGACGACCGCGAATACTCACCACGCTGCGACCGGTGGAATCGGGAACAGATGGGGCCGTGAGCCTGGTGGGCACACTGGCCGGGATAGCTTCGGCGGCGATTGTCTCGGCAGTTGGAGCCGGGGCGCTAGGCGGCGGCGCGGCGATGTTCTGGATCAGTTATGCGGGCGGCGTCTTCGGCCTCTTCTTCGACAGCCTGCTGGGAGCAACGCTGGAACAGCGCGGCTGGCTGAATAACGACATGGTAAACTTCCTGTCCACCGCCGGCGCGGCGGCCTTTGCGCTGCTGTTGCTGGTGTTGCTGCCGCATCTGGGCGTGGGGTAGTTGGGCGACTCCCACAATAACCGCGGCGCTATCGGTGCTGCAGGTTGTGCCATCCCTGATATCCATGGACGAACGCATCTGACAAGGGAACGAGCCTCTCAATTCTGTGGTGGCCCATTTTGTGCAACCGGTACATGATAAATATCTGCGCAGTGTTTTCGATGACGGCTACGCCAACCTGCTCGCCCCAGCCCTGGTCTACAAATGGCCTTGCCGGTGGATCTGCTTCCGTCCCACCATGGCTGAGTATGCGCTACCGTGGTATTCGGTGCATTGACGGGTATCACTCGCTAAGCCTGATCCTGACCATGGAAAAGACCTGCACAGGCGAAAAGAAGAAACAAGGCAACCAGGCTAACCAATCGCACGATCACATTCCTTTCCTAGCGACTGCTCTTTGACGGAATAAGGGGTATAAGGTTACGGAAGAGCAAGCGCATTGCACCCATCCAGGTCGAAGACATACCGAATAAACCGGTCCTTCTTATCCGGAGGCAGCTTCTCTACCGCGGCGACAAACTCGGCATGCTTTACCCGACAGACCTTCTGCATTTGCATCGCATAGTCGCTGTGTGGATCTTCGACGGAGGCTATAGAATAGGCAACATATTCAGGAATCTTCTCCGGCACCAGAAGAACTGCTCTTGCCAGATCACGCGGAAAATGTTCATTGATCTGTTGCAGCGATTTCATATCGTGGTAAGATTCCGTGCCGCACAGGCTATAGCCGATGGAGGTCAGCATTCTCTGGTGATCGTCATTTTCAGGAATAAGTATAAGCAGTTGAGCAGCCTCATGCATCTGCGGAATCAGTTCAAATTGCTTTGCCGCGAAGACAATTCGCGACAGGTAGCTATCTCCGGCTTTCAGCTTCCCGGCTACCAACTCCGCTGGTGAAATCGCGCGCGCCATCTTCGCCAAGGCTTCGGTCTCTCCGCAGTTTGGCTTCTGTGCCCTCAATACGGCGCAGTGCAGCAATAGAAAAACAAGAACAACAGCTACTATGATGACTGCCTGCTTGTTCATCAGGTCTCTCCTGGTCTTGCGCGCGTTCATTGACTAATAAACACCCTCGAATTCTAACGCCTCATCCTTCGCATTGTGTCAGTGCAAATGCAACCTCCATGCAGTATAGCTGTACATCTCATGTTCGATGCGTTTGATCTTGCGCCAGGTCATCCCTCCCCCGCCCTCGACCGAGATGCGGGGCCGCGGTGAGGTGAACACATCCAATCCATCGGCGGCGCAGATCTCATGAATTCGGAAGAGATGCGTTCCATCACTGACGATGACCAGACGGCGCAAGCCGTTGGCGCGAGCAATGACACTGACGCGGCGGGCAGACTCCTCGGTGTTGCGGCTCACGGTCTCGGCGATGATGGCGGATTCGGGAACGCCCATACCCATCAGGTACTCGCGGCCCACGGTCCCTTCGTTGTACTGGTCGCCGCCGTTGCCGCCCAGAGTGATGATAAGCGGAGCGATGCCATGCTGGTAAAGCGTAAGTGCGTGATCCAGGCGGGCACGGTAGACCGGTGAGGGGCGTCCGTCGTACTCTGCCGCGCCAAAGACACAGATTGCATCCGAGGACTCGGCATGGTCTTGCCCCGCATAGCGCTCGATCTGCGCATAGACCCAGCAGCTCCAACCCAATGCCACAACCACCAGAACCAGCACCAGCAGCAGCGCAGTATACAGAATCCAGTGACGGGTTGTTGGTTTGGTCTGTAGCTTCATGGGAACCTTCGGTTCAGTGGTTACTATCTCTTCTGCAACGCCAAGACAATCTCGTGCGTGGGGATGGCACCCTCGCGCAAAATCTCCCAATGTCCTTCGCCCAGCGTGAGATCGACGATGGTGGTGGGCTGTGAGCGGCCGGTGGGTCCGCCGTCGATGATCAGCGGTATGCGGTCGCCGATTTGGTCACGAACACAACCGGCGTTGGTACACTCACTGGCTCCATGCAGGTTGGCCGAGGTGGCAGTGATCGGCAGTCCAAAGCGCTCCACCACCGCCCGCGGAATCGCCGCATCCGGTACGCGCAGAGCCACATTGCCGGTGTTGGCCGTGGAGCGCAGCGGCAGTTTGCCGCTGGCCTTCACAATCATCGTCAGCGGACCGGGCCAGAATTGCTCCGCCAGTTTGTCCAGCAACGGGCCGGTCTCGCGCGCCAGTTCGTATGCCTGAGCCACGGATGCGATCAGCAGCGAGAGCGGCTTCTGCTTCTGACGCGTCTTGATCTGGTAAATCTGCTCGACGGCATGAAGATTAACCGGATCAACGGCCAGACCGTAAAAGGTATCCGTGGGCAGCGCAACAACATCGCCCTTGCGCAGGCAGGAGACAATATAGTCGATCCGCTCCGGCTGGGGTTCATCGGGATGGATGCGCAAAATCTCCGCAAACAAGAAGGTCTACCTCGGTTCATGGGTTGCCGAAAAGCGAAGGCAATCTCGGCTCGGCAAAACGGCTTAGAATCGATAAAGCACAACAGGATTCGCGCCAATGTCTTTTCGCATTGTACAGAGTAAGCAGAATTCCCGCCTGAAAGAACTGCGGCGAGCGCTGACCCACCCAGGGAGCAAAGCGCAGGACTTGGTCGGCATTGAGGGCCCGAATCTGCTCGAAGAGGCCCTGCGCGCAGGTCTGCGTCTGTCATGTGTCTTTGTCGCGCAGGGCACGGAGCATCTTCTAGAGGCTATCTCGCTACCCGCCGAGACTGAGGTGCTGCTGCTGCCAAGAGAATTATTGAGCCAAGCGCTGGCCACCGAGACACCTCAGCCGGTTGCAGCGCTGGTTGAGCCGCCGAACTGGAACTGGTCTAACGTACTGAGCGGGAATGGAAAGGCCGCTCCGCTGATTGTCGTTCTGGCCGGCTTGCAGGATCCCGGCAATCTCGGCACGATTGTGCGCTCCGCGGAGGCCTTCGGCGCTACGGGCGTCCTCAGCCTACCCGGTACCGTTAGCGCATGGAATCCCAAAGCCGTCCGCGCCTCGGCTGGCAGTGTCTTTCGCCTTCCTCTGCTCATGCTCAGCGTCGCGGATTGCTTTGCGCGGTTGCGAAAGGCCGACGTGAAGATATGGTCGACTGCCGTTCACGGTGCGCAGCCAGCGGACCGCATCGACCTCTCCGCTTCTGTGGCGCTGGTGATAGGCAATGAAGGCAATGGTGTGCCGGAAGAGCTGGCGACGCTGGCCGATGGAGCTGTGACGATTCCCTGCCCCGGCCCGGTTGAAAGCCTGAACGCGGCGGCAGCTGCGAGTGTGCTGCTCTACGAGGCTTCACGGCAAAGAAGGAGCGCGCGATGAGCCTCTTTGACAATGAACCCGAAGGTCCGCAAGGCGCGCCGCGCACCGCGCCTCTGGCCGAGCGGATGCGCCCGCGCTCTCTGGATGAACTCAGCGGCCAGGAACATCTGGTCGGTCCCGGCAAGCCGCTGCGCGTCCAAATCGAGCACGATGACTCCGGGTCGATGATTCTCTGGGGTCCGCCGGGAGTCGGCAAGACCACGCTGGCAAAGATCATTGCCGATACCACAAAGGCCAGCTTTATCGAGTTCTCCGCTGTGATGAGCGGCATCAAGGAGATCAAGCAGGTGATGGCCGCGGCGGCGCAGGCCTCGGAGATGCACTCGCGGACGATTCTCTTCATCGATGAGATTCACCGCTTCAACAAGGCGCAGCAGGACGCCTTTCTTCCCTACGTCGAGCGCGGTGCGATACGGCTGATCGGCGCGACGACCGAGAACCCGTCTTTTGAGATTATCTCCGCGCTGCTCTCCCGCTGCCGCGTATACGTGCTGCAACCGCTTACGGAAGTTCAGATAGCAGCGCTACTGCGCCGCGCCCTGGAAGACATGGATCGCGGTCTCGGCTCTCTGGCGCTCACCGCCGATAACGATGCCCTCGAAATGATTGCCGGCTACTCATCTGGCGATTGTCGCTCGTCCTACAACACCCTCGAAGTCGCCGCGCAACTGGCCGTCGAAAAAAATAAGCACATCGACAAAGCCCTTGCCGGCGAAGCCGTGCAGCAGCGCGTCCTGATGTATGACAAAACCGGCGAAGAGCACTACAACCTGATCTCCGCGCTGCACAAGAGCGTGCGCAACTCCGACCCCGACGCCGCGCTCTACTGGCTGGCGCGGATGTTTGCCGCCGGAGAAGACCCGCTCTATCTCGCCCGTCGCGTCGTGCGCATGGCCGTCGAGGACATCGGCCTAGCCGCTCCCGAAGCGCTCAATCTGACGCTCTCCGCCAAAGAGGCCATCGACTTTCTCGGCTCGCCGGAGGGCGATCTGGCACTGGCCGAGGCGGTCGTTTATCTCTGCCTGGCGCCCAAGTCGAATTCGGTTTATACAGCCTACGGCGCGGTGCAGCGCGAGGTGGAAGAGACTCGCCAGGAGCCGGTCCCGCTGCATCTACGCAACGCGCCGACCAAACTGATGAAGGAACTCGACTACGGCAAGGGCTACCGCTACGCGCACAACGAAGAGGGCAAGGTGGCCGATATGGATTGCCTCCCCGACTCGCTCAAGGGCCGCAGCTACTACAAGCCGACTCAAGAGGGACGCGAAAAGCTATTAGCCCAGCGCATGGAAGAGATTCGGCGGATTCGGGCGGGAAAGCGCGGCGGTGCGTGACTTGAATCAGCGGGTCTGTTTTGGCAGCTTGCTCAGAGCATCCATCACAATCCCCGGCGTGAGCACCTCCGGCAGGAGCCGCGGGCTCTTTTCACCCGGCGCGTAGAGCGCATAGGCAGGGACTCCGCTGCGGCCAAGAGCGGTGAGGGCTTGCGTGATGGCCTCGTCATGGCGAGTCCAATCGGCGCGCAGCCGGGCGACATTGGCAGACTGGTATGCTTGTTTTACCTGCGGCTGATTCAGAGCCACGCGCTCGTTGACCTGGCAACTCAGGCACCAGGCTGCGGTGAAGTCCACAAAGACCGGGCGTCCCTCGGCCAGATAGCGACTAACCGCTTCAGCGGACCATGGCTCCCATCCGTTTAACTCAGTGTCGTCGGACTGGCTCGCCTTTCCGGCAGGCTCATTAGCCAGCCGTTGACCGAAGACGGCCAGAGCGATCACTCCCAGTAAAATCAGTGCGGCAACGGCGGCAGCCCAGCGCCGAGCAGGCCAGCGGCCCAGGAACCATCCGGCAACAGCCAGCAGTAAGAAGCTCGACAGCAGCGCGGCCAATACACCAGCGCCGTAAGCTGCGGCGAGCACCCAGGCCAGCCAAATCACTGTGGCGAAGATGGGCACGGCGACGGCCTGGCGCAGCACCTCCATCCACGCGCCGGGCTTGGGCAGCAGGCGCGTCCAGGCCGGTTGCAGAGTGAGCGCTACGTAGGGTGCGGCTAAGCCCAAAGCCAGTGCCGTAAAAATCGCAAAGGTGACAACAGCTGATTGAGCCAGCGCATAGCCGATGGCCGCTCCCATGAAGGGCGCGGTGCAGGGCGTGGCCACCAACACTGCCAGCACGCCGGTAAAAAAGCTGCCGGTATAGCCTTGCTTGGCGGCAAGCGAACCGCCCGCAGAGGTCAGCGTCAATCCGATCTCGAATTGCCCTGCCAGCGAGAGACCCAGAAAGAAGAGCAGCCCGGCCATCAGCGACAAAAATATCGGCGATTGAAATTGGAAGCCCCAGCCCAGTGTCGCCCCCGCCGCCCGCAACCCAAGCAGGACCGCCACCAGCGCCCAGAACGAAACTAGAATCCCTGCCGCATAGACCAGCCCATGCGCGCGCAGCATCACACGCTTCTCATTGCCGGAGTTGACCAGCGCGAGACCTTTGAGGAAGAGCACCGGAAAGACACAGGGCATGAGGTTAAGCAGCAGGCCACCGAGAAAGGCGAGGCCCGAGACGCGCACCAACGTCAGCCAGAACCCTGCGCCCCCAGGATTCGCAGAGTTGCCGGTGCTTGCGTTGAAGGTTGCGGGATTCTGAATGAAGGGTACGGGCTTTAGCCCGTACGAAGACTGGGCCAAATCAGATGGGGTTTTAGCCCCTGAGGCCTGTTCTACGGCTGCGTTGACCGTCCCCGTTAGTGCCACAATCTCATACGCACGCCCGCCGGAAAGCTCCAAAAACCCTCGCAATTGTGCCGGATTGGCTTTCAGACTTGCATCTTTCTTGAGATCGAGAATCAGTCCATTCGCCGTCGGCGTTATCTTTTGCGGCGCAGGATTGTCGAGAATGTCCTGATCTTCCGGGAAAAATATCGCTGCCGTTTCGCGTCTCCCCGTCGCTACCATCAGACGGAAACCATCATGAGTCGGTTGAAGCTGAACTTTCGTCCCAATTGGTAGCGCCTTCGGCAGCTTCCCGGCGTTCGTCTTCCAAATCTCCTTATCGCCCGATGCCCCCGGTTGAGTCGAAGTAGTGAAAGGAGTGATATTCAGCACCGACGCTAGCTCAGTTTTTCCAGGAATGCAACTCTCACGGCAAACCAGCCAATCCACCTTTGCATACAGCTTCGCTGGACCAAAAGCTGCATTGCTTCCAATCTGCACGTCAATCGGGTAAAGAACATCACCCTCATAGCCATAATCCATCAACGGCCCAAGCGGCAACCGCTTCGGCGCGGGAAACTGCATTGGTCCAGCAGTAATTCCTTTAGGCAATGTCCAATGAATGTGCGGCGGTTCGCCCGCATCGCCAGGATTTTTCCAATAAATATGCCAGCCCGGCTCCAGCTTGAAGTAGAGTCCGATCTCCCGCACATTGCCTTGATTGGCATCGGCCACAGGCACAACGAGTTGCACGCGCACGTGGTCAGCATCAACGGAGCTCGACGCCGCCCGCGCGGGCAGACCTGCGGCTAGTAGCAAAGCCAACAAAATCCATCGGAAGGCAAATCGAATCGACAAAGAAAACTCCTCAACCGTTGGACTCAATTCACGAGAGAAAGGACGCAAGGATAGGGGACGGGCTTTGATTCTCGATTCCCTGCCTCACACGTCTAGATCATTGTCCGGCGCAGCGCGGCGGAATCAATTCTCATGGTATTTTCTCTTCGGGAAGTTCGCACAAATCATACTCAGGAGGACATTGAATCGCAGCGGTTAGACGCCTTCCAGCTCTGAATGCTGCAAGCGCTTCCGGTCCAACCCAGTATGAGCGGACCCTCGTGAAGTGCTTCTTGATCCGTAAACGGACCGCCTTGATGAGTGCCTGAGACTCTGGAGTATTATGAAGCGTTGCGAACCTTCCAGCAAGAATTGCACCATCCGTCCATTCACCCCCTGGTGTAAACTCGATCGAACCAGGGTTCCCTCCGTTATGCACATCAAATACTTCGTCGCCAGAGAAGATCGTCATCCTTTCAATGTAGACATCAGATGCACGGTCCATAATGAGGTAATCACGCCCACCTCCATGATCATCCGCAGACCAACCGAGCTTCGGCAGTCTTGAGGCAGAATACCAAATCGCAGGTCTTGGTCCACCCAGCCTACCGCCTTGCACATACTTTACCTGCCTCTTGGCCTCAAGCTCTCCAAGGACAAGCAGCAGATCGGCTTTCAGCGCAAAGAACCGGATCGTGATACTCATTCCGCTCCTTCCAGAGTGAGTGGCTACACTTCCAGATCGTCATCAGCCTCGGCGGCAACCGCCGTTCCTCGCCGCTTGGCAAGCAGGTAGCCGCGCAGAAACGGTTCCAGATAGCCGTCCAGCACCTTGTCCACGTCGCCCACCTCGACCTTGGTGCGATGGTCCTTGGCCATGCGATAGGGCTGCAAAACATACGAGCGAATCTGCGAGCCGAAGTTGATCTCCAGCTTCGAGTCTTCCAGCTTTTTGCTCACCGCCCGCTTCTTTTCCAGCTCAAATTCATAGAGCCGCGACCGCAGCATCTTCATCGCCTTCTCGCGATTCTTGTGCTGGCTGCGCTCGTTCTGGCAGCAGACGACGATATTGGTCGGCAGGTGGGTCATGCGCACCGCTGAGTCGGTCGTATTCACGTGCTGGCCGCCCTTGCCGCCGCTGCGATAGGTGTCGATGCGCAGGTCTTCCACCTTCAGGTCCACGTGAATCGTCTCGTCAATCTCCGGCGAAACATACACGGAGGCAAACGAAGTGTGCCGCCGCTTGGCGGAATCAAACGGCGAGATGCGCACCAGCCGGTGCACGCCGCTCTCGCCTGCCAGTTGCCCAAAGGCGTACTCTCCCAGGATGGTGAAGGTGGCCGACTTGATGCCCGCCTCATCGCCGTCCTGGTAGTCGTTCATCTCGGTCTTGAAGCCCTGCTGCTCGGCCCAGCGAAGATACATCCTGAGCAGCATCTCGGCCCAGTCCTGGCTCTCGGTGCCGCCCGCGCCCGGATGCACAGTAACAATCGCATTGAGCGCGTCGGCCTCGCCATTGAGCATGGTGCGCGCTTCAAGGTCTTCTGCAAATGCGCCGAGCGCTTTGATCTCGCGCTCCAGATCGGCGAGCACATCCTCTCCCTCTCGGGCCAGTTCGATGTAGGTCTCGATCTCGCCGGTGCGGCGGATGAGCGCTTCATCGTCGCCCACCATCACCTCCAAACGCTTTTTGTCGCGCATCAGAGGCTTGGTCGCATTGGGATTGGACCAGAGCGAAGGATCTGCCAGCTTGGTTTCTATTTCTGCGAGTTCCCGGCGGATGCGAACAGGGTCAAAGATACTCCCGCAGGTCGCGCACTTGGTCGCACACGGGAGCATAAGCGAATTCGAGATCGTTCAGCGACATGGCTCTGCTCCTTACCTGACTTTGATTGAATTGCGAGGCGTTATTCTGCTTGCCTGATCCAGAATACCACCACCTGCGGTGGGACCAGCGGCCTTCGGCTTGCGACACACGCGAGTTCATCTCCGACCCAAACGCGGAACCCGAGGCTTCCGGCTCATTTTACGCTTGACCGTTGTATATGTTGGTGGTGCGTATTTGTAATACGCGAGGTTTGTATATGAGTACGGCAATTACTTCCATTCGACTGGATACGAAGCTGGCCGACGAATCCGTGCGCGCCCTGGGCGTCAAATCGCGCACCGAGGCTATGCATGTGGCATTGAGAGAAATCGTTGGCCTGAAGCGTTTCAAAGCCCTGATGAAGAAATACGAGGGCAAGGCCACTTTCGCCGGATACGATGAGTGAGCTTTTTATTCTTGACTCTTCCGTTATAGTTGACGATCTCCGAACCGGACGTCATAGTCAGCATATCACCGAACTGAAGGGCGTACTGAGATCCTCCTCGGTCGTCGTTGCAGTACTTTGGCGTGGCGCCACGTCGTTAGTTGACCACAAGATACTCCACGCGCTTGAACGAAACCACCCCATCTTCACTCCAACGGAGAAGAACTGGCTTGATCGGGTAAGATTCTGGCTACGATCCAGGCAGACAAGGGCTCAGAGCCTGCCATACTGCGCGATCTGCACTTTGATCTGCTGATTGCGCTGACCGCCCGCTCCCATGGCGCAAAGCTGATTACCTCCTACCGCGCCGGCTTCGAGCTGATTCACGAGTATCGCGGCTTCAAACTGGAGGTATGGTAGTGGAGATCGAAGCGCGCAGTTCTTCGGCAACAGCCCGGAGTTCTGGCTCAACCTCAAGCAGATGCACGACCTGTCCAAGACCCGGCTTGAACTGAGCAAGACGATTGAGCGTGATGTTGAGACCTACGCCGATTTCTGCTGCATCGCGCTGATCGAGCCGAGTTTCCTACCAGACCGACATCTGGACAAGCAACACAATTCTCTCCGTAGGCACACAAGAGGTGCAATCAGCAAACGCCGCTCGCTAGGACCACCTGCTGAACCGCTTTGCGAGTTACAAGCCCAAGGCCGATGCGCAAGTCGTTGCAGACGGGATTGCTGCAATACTCGACAATACGCCCCCCCCCGGCTTCGTTACGTCATTGGCAGAGACGCGCGCATCGTCCTGATGTTGAAGCACTTTTTGCCAGCGGGCATTTTGGAATGGATGCTGATCAAATTCACAGGGATCGATGCATAGGCCTACAAATGGGAGCGCTTTGGAGGAATTTGCGGGTAAACTAGAGATATGGCGGAGATTCAACGTAGAAGAACAGGTACGGTAAAGATCGGACAGGTTAGCGTCGGCTGGGAGGTTCCGGTTGTCGTGCAGTCGATGACCAACACCGACACGGCGGACGTTACGGGAACGATCGAACAGGTAGCAGCGCTGGCGCTTGCTGGCTCGGAGATTGTGCGCATCACGGTGAACAACGAGGAAGCTGCGGCGGCGGTGCCTTACATTGTTGAAGGTCTCGATAAGCGCGGCCTGCGTGTGCCCATCGTCGGCGACTTTCACTATAACGGCCACCTGCTGCTGAAGAAGTTTACCGCTGCGGCGCAGGCTTTGGCCAAGTACCGAATTAATCCAGGCAATGTCTCGATTGGCCGCCGCGACGATGACAACTTCCGCATTATGATCGAGTGCGCGGTAGAAAACCAGAAGCCAGTGCGGATCGGTGTGAACTGGGGTTCGCTCGATCAATCGCTGCTGACGCGCATGATGGACGAGAACAGCCGTCAGCCGAAGCCGTTTCCTGCGCGTGATGTAATGATGGAGGCGATGGTAGTTAGCGCGGTTACAGCCGCTGCCGCTGCCGAGCACTACGGCCTGCGCGCCGATCAGATCATTCTTTCGGCAAAGGTGAGTGGGGTGCGCGACCTGATCGACGTCTATACCAATCTTGCCGCCCGCTGCGAGTATCCATTGCACCTCGGCCTGACCGAGGCTGGCATGGGTGCCAAGGGGCTGATCGCCTCCACCGCCGCTCTTGCACCGCTGCTACTAGCAGGTATCGGCGACACCATCCGCGTCAGCCTGACGCCCAAACCCGGCGGCGACCGGACAGAGGAAGTCCTGGCTGCGCAGCAGGTCTTACAGTCACTTGGTATTCGTAGCTTCATGCCGCAGGTGACAAGCTGTCCCGGCTGCGGAAGGACGACGAGCACTTACTTCCAGGAACTGGCCGAGCAGATACAGAGCTACCTGCGCACATCGATGCCGGAGTGGCGCAAGAAGTACCACGGCGTTGAGGAGTTGAAGCTGGCGGTGATGGGCTGCATCGTCAACGGACCTGGCGAATCGAAGCACGCGAATCTGGGCATCAGCTTGCCGGGTACGTTTGAAGAACCCAAAGCTCCCGTCTATGTGGACGGCAAACTCTACAAGACACTCCACGGCGACACCATCGTGGCCGATTTTAAGCAGATTCTTGACTACTACGTGTCGAGTCATTACGGACAGTGAGTGCGACAATCCTTTTTATGCAACGAGGAAGGATTGTCGATAGTCAGTTTGCCAATCGTATGCCCGTGCTGCATATCCTCGGTGTAAACGATTGTGCATCTGGATTGCATTGCGGCGGCGAGGATCAATGAATCGTAGATGCGATAACCGTAACGTCTGGAAATATCAACAACAACTATGTGCGTTTAAGCCGTGAAAGCAGATCTTTCCCACAGAGCGATTCGTTCGCTTGTAAATAGCCCGCGATCCTGTACCAACTGTGTTGCATCTTTCGGGATGTAACATCGATGAACAAGCACGGCATTCATGCTCGCGGCAAGCACAAGTTCCGCGTTACAAGCACAGACAGCAAGCTCAACTTGCCGATAGCTCCCAACATACTGGATCGCAACTACTCCCATGCCGCGCCCAATTATGCGCGTGTGGGCGATTTCACCTACATCGCCACAGATGAAGGATGGATGTTTCTAGCCGTGGTGATCGACTTATTCAGCCGCAAAGTAATTGGTTGGTCGATGCGGCTTGACATGCATTGCGACTTGGTCAAGGCCGCGCTGGAGACCGTGCTCAAGCGGGCGCTGAAGAGACAGTGAACTTCTGAATTCCTTCTCGTTTTGCATGGGCGCGACTTCACAGGCTGCGGATAACCCAATGCACGCCTGTCTTGAAACAAGGGCGCGGCTTCAGCAGGGCCGCAAGTTTACGAACACCTCCGGTGCCGCTGACTTGCTGACTCGCTATATCTTTCCCATCTTTTGCACATAATTACCCCCGTATCGCGCACAATCTATCCATGACTTCACAATGCCCCACAACCCCCAGCGAGCGAATAGCGAGCCTCTGCCGCACCGCAGGTGCCCCCCCCTCCCCCCCTTTTTATATTTTCCAAACCTTGCAGATAATTATCTGGTAAACACTGATTCTGGCCTGCCGCATCTTCGCCTTGCGGTGCTTCGGCTTTTCCCAGATTCACAACCACTGCTCTCTGTATCATGAAGGATATGAAGACCGGCATCATCGGCCTGCCGCAGGTGGGCAAAACATCACTGATCAAGATTCTGACCAAAGCCAAGCTCGACGAGCGCGGCCACTCGCGCCAGGAGCATATCGGCGTGGC
>Ga0181529_10000545_pt1 | contig 54361 bp, 35 predicted proteins | sample PEATcosm2014_Bin_36_FD_119763 | JGI IMG/M metagenome (GOLD analysis project Ga0181529, IMG submission 119763) | Peatland microbial communities from MTU Mesocosm Facility, Houghton, MI, USA - PEATcosm2014_Bin10_30_metaG | ecosystem: Environmental > Terrestrial > Soil > Wetlands > Peat | place...
GTTCCCTCGCGGCGACGATCCTTTGACGCAAATCCTGACTCAACGGTCGCATAATTTTCTTTCCATAAGAAAAGAATACCAGCAAACACCCGTTGCGTCTATCTAAATAGAAAATGCTCTAAAGGCGCAAACCAAGGCTGAAGGCTGAATTCTAAAATGGGCTGGCAACGAAAATCGCTTTAGCGTTTAGCCTTTAGCTTTTCCGCCAGAATGTGCGCGCGTTACAACATCGCCCCCACGCAAATCGTCCCGGCCAAGGTGGCTGCGACGCCTCGTCGCAGTTCCGAAAATAGTTGAGAAACATTGGCGACGAGGGCGTCGCTGCCACTCGCCGCAGCGCCCGGGGGATTGAATCGGTGGACATCCGTATCGTCCGGAAATGTATTGGTGCCCGGTGAGCCGCGCCTTGAACCACGGGCGCAATAAGGGGCCGGAACTGATCCGTCCCGCGCCGGGGCAAAAGGATCTGCTTTGAGGTTTCGTTGTAGCGGCGCTGTGGCAGCGCCGGTTTATTGCGGACGGCCGCCAACGGTCAGCCCCACGGACAGCAAAACCGGTGCGACAAGTCGCGTTTTCCAAAAATCCGTTCGCATTCGAGCATGGCATAGCGGTCGGTCATGCCGGCGATGTAATCGCACACGGCGCGTGGCTTGCCGGTTTTGCGGATCCGTTTGCGCGCATGCTCGCCGATTTCCTTCGGGTGCTTCAGGTAAAAATTGAAGAGGTCCTTCAACAACTGTTTCGCACGGAGATGCGGCTCGTTCACGACGGCGTTGAAATAGAGATTTTTGTAGAGGTAGCGGCGCAGTTCGAAATTCAGTCTGTTGCGTCCGGGGCTGTAGCGGATCAGCGGCCCGGCAAACCGGCGCACGTCGTCGGCGGATTGGACTTTGGCCGCGCCAATCAGCCGCTCGCTGGTCGCAATGACATCGGTGATCTGCATGTCAATGATCGTGCGGATGGTAAAATAGCGCCGGCATTCGTCGGGCAGATCGCCATGTTCTTTTTTCACGAGCCGCGCCGCGTGCGCCCAGATGCGGACGTGTTTGCACAATTCCTTTTCCGCGAGCAGTCCCGAATCCAGGCCGTCGTCGAGGTCGTGGCTGTAATAAGTGATTTCGTCCGCCAGGTTGGCGATCTGCGCTTCGAGCGAGGGATTTTTGGCGATGAACCCTTTTTTCACGCCGGGCCGGTCAAATGCGGTCTGATGTTTCGCGAGACCTTCCAGCACTTCCCACGAAAGGTTCAGACCGGAAAAATCCGGGTATTTCTGCTCCAGCTCCTCGACGATGCGGAGGCTGTGGCGGTTGTGTTCAAACCCGCCGTGGCCGCGCATGAGCTGGTTCAAAACGGTTTCGCCCTTGTGTCCGAACGGTGAATGGCCGAGGTCATGCGCGAGCGCGATCGTCTCGGCGAGGTCGGTGTTCAGGCGGAGCGCGCTGGCCAGGTTGCGCGAAATGGCGGCGACTTCAATCGTGTGCGTGAGCCGGGTGCGGAGATGGTCGCCGGCGCCGTTGAGGAAAACCTGCGTCTTGTATTCGAGCCGGCGAAACGCGCGCGAGTGGATGACGCGGTCGCGGTCGCGCTGAAATTGCGTGCGCCAGACGGGCGGGGCCTCCTGAAATTGCCGGCCGCGCGTGTCGCCGCTGAACTGCGCGAAGGGCGCGAGAATCTGGCGCTCGATTTGTTCCAGTTCTGGACGGGTGCGCGGCATGTTTCAAAACCCGGATAAAGATCAAGCCCGGGCGCCCAACAATTCCTGGACGGAAATCCCGCGCAGTTCAAACAGGCGGCGGATGGTGTCCTCGATCAGGTTATTCGGGCAGCTCGCGCCGGCAGTCACGCCGACGGTGATGTTGCCGGCCGGCAGCCAGTCGTGCGTCTCGACTTCCTTGTGCAGATGCTGGTTGTAATGGACAATCAGTCTGTCCGAAACCATCTTGCCCGCGTTTTTGATGAAGTAGGTCGGCAGTTTGGCCTCGCCCATTTCGGCGAGGTGCGTCGTGTTGGAGGAATTGTAACCGCCGATGACGACCAGCAGATTCATCGGCTCGAGCAAAAGTTTTTGGAGCGCGTCCTGCCGGTCCTGCGTCGCGCCGCAGATGGTGTCGAAGAAACGGAAATGATTTTCGATGTTTTCGAGGCCGTATTTCCTTTCCATCGCGGCCTTGAAACGGCGCTGGGCCTCCTCGGTTTCACCGCGCAGCATCGTGGTCTGGTTCGCCACGCCGACGGCCTGCAAATGCAGGTCGGGATCAAAGCCGGCGGAATACGCGCCTTCAAATTTTTTGAGGAATTCCTCCTTGTCGCCGCCGTGCAGAATGTAGTTGCAGACATAATCCGTGTCCGCGAGCGTGAAGACCACGAGATAATGGCCGCTGCCGTAGGCGCGCGCCTGCGAGGTGGTGGCTTTGGTTTCCTCGTGCTTGGCCTTGCCGTGGATGATGCTGGTGACGTGCTCCTTGGAGTATTGGCGGACGCGTTTCCAGACGCTCATCACGTCGCCGCAGGTCGTGTCCACGAGGATGCAGCCTTTGGCCTCCAGTTTTTTGCGCGTGCTGACCTCGGTGCCGAAGGCGGGGATGATGACGGCGTCGCCGGATTGCAGCCGGTCCACTTCTTCCTCCGTCGGCTTGGCGGAAATGATCTGGATGCCCATGTTTTGAATCTGGTCGTTCACCTCCGGGTTGTGGATGATTTCGCCGAGCAGATAAATGGGCGTGTTCGGCGCGTGCTCGGAAAAATATTTCCGGGCCGCGTAGGCGAGGTCAATCGCGCGCTCCACGCCGTAGCAAAAACCAAATTCCTTGGCGAGCTTCACCGTCAGGCCGTCGGCGAACAACATGCCGCCGTTGGCGCGGACGTTCTCGACAAGTTCGCTGCGATAATGCGACAGCACCTGGGCCTGCACGGCTTCCATGATGTCGGGGCGGCGGAGATTAATTTTGCTGGCCGCCGCGGGCGATTCCTTTGACATGCCGGAAAACTAGCCTCGAAAGCGAAATGCGTCGAGCAGGATTTGGGCGTGGACGCAATCGCCGCCGGTGCCGGGCGAACGGTTCAGCCGGGGCGGCCGGCCGAACCCGCGCCGCATTTTCGTGCGGGTTTGCACCGGCTGCCGGCAAGTGTTAAAAATATCGCATGACCGTGACTTTCCGGCTCCGCTTTGGCACCCAGCCCGGCCAATCCCTTTGGCTGGCCGGCGATCCTCCGTTGCCTGCCCATCCCGTGCCGTTGCGCTACGTTGATCAGGAATGCTGGGAGGTGTCCATGCCGCTGACGACTCAGGCTGCCGGCGCGACCTTGAGTTATTCCTATGTCCTCTGCCGCGCCGACGGCTCGCGAACCACCGACTGGGGCCGCGACAGCAAGCTGGTTCCGGCAGCTTATGAGCGGCCGGAACTGCTCGTGCTGGACGTCTGGAATCACGCCGGCTACGTTGAAAACGCTTTTTACAGCCAGTCGTTCAAGGGGGTTTTGCTCGCGGACAATTTCACGGAGGTCAAAACGCTTGCCCCGCAAAACCCGACGCACACCTTCCGCGTCAAGTCGCCGCTGCTCGGTCATGACCAGACGGTTTGCCTGCTGGGCGAAGGCCCTGCGCTCGGTCATTGGAACACGCTGTCGCCCGTTTTGCTGGGCCGCGCGAAGGGGGAGGATTATTTTTCCGTGCAGCTCGATCTGCGCGGCCAGCCGTTTCCGGTCGCTTATAAATACGGTGTGTTTGATGTCGGAACAAAATCCTTTGTCCGCCACGAAGACGGCGCGAACCGGATTCTGTCCGATGCCGTCGCGTCGGACAAGCACACCCTCGTCAATGACGGCTTCGTCCGCCTGCCCGCCGGCACCTGGCACGGCGCAGGGGTGGCGATTCCCGTTTTCAGCCTGCGCAGTGAAAACAGCTTTGGCGTCGGCGAATTTCTCGACCTCAAACCGCTTGCCGACTGGGGCAAACAAGCCGGCCTGAAACTTATCCAGCTTTTGCCGGTGAACGACACCAGCGCCACGCACTCGTGGAAAGATTCGTATCCTTACGCCGCGATTTCCGCGTTCGCGCTGCACCCGCTTTATCTCAACCTCGCCGCCGTCGCCAGCGCGAAAAACCAAAAGCTGCTGAAGAAACTGGAGCCGGAGCGCCAGCGGCTCAACGCGCTGGACACCGTGGATTACGAGGCGGTGATGCAGGCCAAGACCGGGTTGCTAAAACAGATTTTCCCGTTGCAGAAAGCCGCGACCTTTCGTAGCCGGGAATACAAAAAGTTTTTCGCCGAAAACAAACACTGGCTTCTGCCCTACGCGGCCTTTTGTTTTCTCCGCGACCAGTTTGGCACGGTGGACTTCAGCCAATGGCCGGAGCACCAAAAATTTGAGGCGCAAAAAATTGCCGCGCTCGCGCCTGGCAATGACGAGATCGCGTTCCACTGTTTCGTCCAGTATCATCTGCATCAGCAGCTGAAAGACGCGACGGCGCATGTCCATGCCGCCGGCCTCGTTTTGAAGGGCGACCTCGCCATCGGCGTCCATCGTCACGGCGCGGACGTGTGGCAGCAGCCGGAGCTGTTTCACCGGGACAGGCAGGCCGGCGCGCCGCCGGATGCGTTTGCCGCCAAAGGCCAGAACTGGGGCTTTCCAACTTACAACTGGCCGCGCATGGCCGCCGACGGTTTCGCCTGGTGGAAACAGCGGTTCGCGCAGATGGGAAATTATTTCGACGCGTTTCGCATTGACCACATCCTCGGTTTTTTCCGCATCTGGAGCAGCCCGGCGCACGCGGTCGAGGGCATCCTCGGCTATTTTGTCCCGGCCATTGCGATTGAGCAGACCGAGTTTTCCGCGCGCGGCATCCCCTTCGACCGGGACCGCTTGACCCGGCCGCTCATCACCGACGCGGTGCTGCGGGAAATTTTCGGCGACGAGGCTGATTCTATCCGGCGGGAATTTCTGGGCAAAAATGACGTCGGGCATTATTCGTTGAAGCTGGAATTTGCCACGCAGCGGCAGGTGGAAAATCATTTTGCCGCGCTGGAGCAAAACGACCGCAACACAAAATTGAAGACCGGTTTGTTCGATTTGATCAGCAATGTGATTTTGTTTGAGGTGGAAGGAAAATTCCATTTCCGGTTTGCGATGGAGCAGACCTGGTCGTTCAAAAATTTTCCGGCGGACGCGCAGGCGAAGTTGCGGGACTTGTATGTGGACTATTTTTTCCGGCGCCAGGACGATTTCTGGATGCACGAGGCGATGCAGAAGCTGCCGGCGCTCAAGCGGGTCACGAACATGCTCATTTGCGGCGAGGACCTGGGGCTGGTGCCCGCGTGCGTGCTGGAGGTGATGCGGGATCTCGGCTTCCTGGGCCTGGAAATCCAGCGGATGCCCAAGGCGATGGGCGTGGAGTTTTCGCGCCCGGCGTCCGCCCCTTATTTGAGCGTGGTCACGCCTTCGACGCACGACATGAGCACCATCCGTGGCTGGTGGGTGGAAGACCGCGAACGCACGCAGAAATTTTTCAATCATGAACTGGGCCTGCCGGGTGAAGCCCCGGCCTCGGCGGAACCCTGGATTGTCCAAACCATCGTGCGCCAGCATCTCGTGTCACCGGCGATGTGGAGCATTTTTCAATTGCAGGACCTGCTTGGCACGGACGGCGGTTTGTGCCGCGCCAACGTGGCGGCCGAGCGCATCAACGTGCCGGCGATTCCAAATTTTTACTGGCGTTACCGGATGCACCGGACGCTGGAAAAACTGTTGCAGGCGGACGAATTCAATTCGCATTTGAAGGAGTTGGTTGCCAGTTCCGGCCGATGACCCGGGCGGCGATGCTGTCAATGATTGATGTCGCGGGAAATTGCCGCCGCAACCTTGTGTGACGCGGGCCGGCACGGCATAATCACCAGATGTCCCGCTCCGCCGCGATTATTGCACCGACCATTCTGGGATTGCTTTTTTGCTGGTCGGCCCGGGCGACGATATTGTGGAGCGATGCCGGCGCGCGGCTCGTCCACGACACCGGCATGGGCGTGGACATTCTTGGTGGTGCCGTGAGACGGACCGGCACTAGCAATGACGCGCTCTACTTCAAGGTCCATGTTGATCCGCTTTCGGATGTGGCTGCGGAACCCTACTTCGCAGGCTTCCAACTGTTCGAGGGTGACGAAGAACGGCTGGGGGTGGGCAATGCGCTGGAAGCCTGGGGCTACTCGGCGTTCGCGACGGCGGAGACGGGTCCCTCCAACCACCTTGCCGGCGAGTTCAACTTGAAATCCACGCATCCCGAAACATTCCGGCTGGGCATGTCCTTGCCTTACGAATTGGTGCGGCAAGGCGTGGAGCGGACCATCATTTTCAAAGTGCAATACGTTCCGGGCGGTGATGGCCTTGTCACCGTGTGGCTGAATCCGAACCTCGGACGCGGTGCGACGGACAAAAACCAGCTTGAAAGCCTCACCACGAAGTTCAAGGCAAAAGCCGCCTTCAATCAAATCCGGCTGCGCCACGGCAAGGGCGACAAAGGCGACGGCGGCAACGGCTGGATTTTCAGCGACATGGCGGTCGCGACTTCATTCAGCGACTTCGTGGTGGTGCGCTTCTGGCAGACATGGTGGTTTAACACCCTTGTGGCGTTGACCGTGCTCGTCGGGGTGGGGGCGACCGTCCGCCTCATTGAAAAGAAAAAGTTTCAACTGCGGCTGCAGCGCGCCGAACAGGAGAGCGCGCTCGAACGCGAACGGGCGCGCATCGCCCAGGACCTGCACGACGACCTCGGCTCCTCCTTGACGCGCATTTCATTGTTAAGCGGACTGCTCCGCGCCGACAAGGACAACCCCGCCCAGGTGGAGGTTCATGCCAGCAAGCTTTCCCTGTCCGCCGACCAGACCGTCCGCGCCCTCGAGGAAATTGTCTGGGCCGTCCGGCCCGGCAGCGACACGCTGCAAAGCCTGGTGGACTACATCACGCATTTTGCAAGCGAGCTGTTTATGGACGGTCCCACGCGCTGCCGGCTGGATGTGCCGGCGGAACTGCCGGTGCAACCGCTGCCGCCGGACGTGCGCCACAACATTTTTCTGATCGTGAAAGAGGCGCTGACCAACGCCTTGAAACACGCCGGGGCGGCCGAGGTGCAGTTGCAGATCAAAGTCACGCCGCCAACCTTGGAAATCGTCATCACCGACAATGGCAGGGGTTTCGACGCCGGCGCCGCCGCGACGGCCGGCCGGCGCAACGGCCTCGGCAACATGAAGCGCCGCGCCGAAGCCGTCGGCGGCAGGCTGAACCTCGCCAGCGCGCTGCAGCAGGGCACGCGCGTGGAATTCAAGGTGGATTTTGCCGGTTGAAAAAACCTTTGCCCGGGTGAGGCTTTTGTCGGCAGGCTTGCGGGAAAAATCGAGGGCGGCAGGCAATGATGGAAGATCACTTCAAATGACCCAACACCGGACACCGGAGGCGCGGCAGAAAATTTACCGGCGACTGTTTCTTGCGCCCCGTCCGGATCTGACGTTGGCCGCTTCCGAATGTTTTAAGCTGTGCGATGCCTCATGGCGGGTGTTTGAAACCGGTCTGGTGTCAGGCATGGTCCAGAATCAATTCCATATAGACCAAATCCAGCCAGTGACCAAACTTGAAGCCGACCTGCCTCAAATGCCCGGCCGGCTCAAAGTGAAACTTCGCGTGCAACGCGACACTGGCGGCCTGGTCCGCGTTAATGCCGGCGATGATGGCGTGATGGCCGAGCCGGCGGGCGCGGACAATCAGTTCTTGCAGCAGCCGCGCGCCGATGCCGCGCCGGTGATGCTGGTGATGCACATAGACCGAGTTTTCCACCGTCCGCCGGAACGCCGAGCGCGCGTGATAGGCCGAAAGCGATCCCCAGCCGGCCACCCGCCCGCCCGTTTCGGCGACGATCACCGGGTGCTGGTCGTCGTGATGACGGAACCATTGCCGCCGGCCATCGGGCGTTTCCGGCTCCTCCTGATATGTGCAGGTGGAATGGAGCACGTAATGGTTGTAAATGTCGTTGATCGCCGCCAGGTCGGATTCGGTGGCCAAGCGGATGGTGATGGCTTGATTCAGCATAACCGGGCTACAGCTTAAACGCCCGCCGCGCTCATGCAATTCACAAACGCCCGCCGCGTCCGACCAGCCGCCCCCGTCCGGATCTGAATTTAACCGCTCCCGGATGATTTGTGCTGTGCGCTGGGATGCGTTCATAATGGGAGTTCTCCGCACGCTGCGCACCCGTTGTGCGCCGGAACTCCCGCCGCCGCAATTTTTTGAAACGCGGCAAGCGGGGAAAAACTGAAATTTTGAAAAGCCAGAATCGGAAATCGGGCAGGGGAGGCGATGTGGGCATTAACACCGTCGCCCACGGCGTTTCCTATGAAGATGAGGCGCGAGTCTGTTAAAATTGCCGCCTGCACCTCATCAGCGATGTCCACTCCACTTGTCAAACACAGCGGCAACCTAAAATGTCATCCGTGTCTGCCAGCATGCGCCGTTCCAATGTAATACCATTTCTCAATAACAACCGGCAAATTGGTAAATCCCAGCCAGCGCGCGGGTGACAAACCAATTTACCCTGGTCGAAACTGTTGTATTATCAGACGGTGATGTTTCGCACGGTGACATGTCCGATCTTGGCCGCTTTGCTGGCGGCGGGCACGGCTTTGGGGGGTGGCAGCGGATTGAACGTGATCGTGGTGGTCAACCAGAACAGCGCCAGTTCGGTGCAACTGGGCAATGACTATTGCGAACAGCGCGGAGTGCCGCCGCAAAACATGCTGCGCCTGACGGGTTGGACGGGCGGCTCCACAAACTGGAATCCCGCCGATTTTCAAACCAACCTCCTCAAGCCTCTGTTAGAAATGATCACCAGCCGCAGACTGACCAATCAGGCGCAGTTTGTGCTCCTTTCCATGGACATTCCCTATCGGGTGACGGATGGTGACAGCCAGAACAGCACCACCTCGGCGCTTTTTTACGGCTTCAAGACCAATGGCGCGCCGGTGTCTGGAATCGCTTCGTGCTCGTTGCCTGACAATTCCTCCAACAGTTATGCCTACTCCGAAATGCCTTTCAGTCAGGCGACACCGAACACGGCCACCACCAGCTCGTTTCTCGCCATGATGCTCACGGACACCAACCTGGCCGGGGCTGAAAGCATCCTCAGCCGCAGCGTGGCGGCGGACAGCAGTTATCCCACCCAAACCGTCTGTCTCGCCAAGACCAGCGATTCCGCCCGCAACGTGCGCTTTGTGGAATTTGACAACGCCGTATTTGAAAACCAGGTGGCGGGCAATTATGCCGTGAACCGCATTGACACCGATGCCACCGCGTTCACCAATCTTTTCGGCCTGCTGACCGGGCTGGCGGACCTGGCGCTGGAGACGAATGCTTTTGTGCCCGGCGCCGTGGGTGACAGTTTGACATCCTATGGCGGTTACATTTTGGAAAACAGCGGGCAGACACCGTCGCTGGCGTTTTTGGAGGCCGGAGCTTCCGGAAGTTATGGCACGGTGGTGGAACCCTGCAACTACACCCAGAAATTTCCCGACCCGGTGGATTATTTTTATCAGACGCGCGGTTTTTCACTGGCCGAGGCCTACTACCAAAGCGTGCTGAACCCTTTTCAAGGTTTGCTGGTGGGTGAACCGCTCGCGGCACCCTTCGCCCGGCCTGGCAGCGCCGACTGGAGTTCGCTTACCAATGAAAGTGTATTGAGCGGTCAAACCACGTTGAGCCTTGCCTTTGCCGCCGCAAGCCTGCCGCTGGCAAAGGCGGACCTGTTTGTGGACGGCACGTTCTTTCAGACCATGACGAATCTGCCGCCCGCCGGTGGCAATGTTCTTTCCGTGACGTTGAATGGTTTTACCATCAATTACACGGTGCCAACCAATGCCACGGTGGCCAGTGTTGCAGCAGGACTGGCAAATACCTTGAACCTGCAAACCAATGTCACGCAAGTTCTGGCCTTCGCGGTGGGCGACCGGATTGAACTGCAATCCCTGGCGATAAATGTGCCCGGCAGCAACGTCATGGCGAGCGCCGGCTCCGCCATTGGCACCGCACCCAATTTGACCACGCGGTTGAACGCCGCCCGTCCGGTGTTTCTGGACACTGTCGCCACGGGTTATCAGGTCGTCACGATTGTCAACCAACCCCTGATTGGTGATTGGTTGCAGTTCACCGTCATCAAGACCAACAGCGATACGATAACGATCGGCGTCACCAACAGCACGCCAGGCTCCACTATCGGCATGCTGGCGCAGAGCCTGGTGAACCTGATTAACAACAACCCGGCCTGGCAAACCGCAGACGGCCTGTTCGCGTCGGATTTTTTTGACGACGATCCTTACGGCGGTGCAGAGGTGCAATTTTTCCTATATGCCCGCACGCCGGGCTGGCGGGCTTCGCAAATTCTGGCCACGCTGAACACTTCTACGAATCTTCAGGCGACGCCTGCCGGCACGAATCCGCTGGCGGACAACGTCGCGAATCTCCGGCCTCGGAATCATCTTTACCTGAGTTCGGGCGCGGATTTTCTTCCAGTCAGTTCTGCGTTCGACTCCACGCAAATAGCTGATGGCTGCCATCAATTGACGGCAGTTGCCTACGAGGGCACCAGTGTGGAAACCCAAACCCGGGTGACGCGAAATGTGCGAATTCAAAACACCAGTCTCGCCGCCGCGCTGGCCGCATTGCCGGCCGGCACCAATGCCACGCTCGACCAGCAACTGCAATTCACGGTGACGGCCAATGCCGCCGACATTGCGCGCACAGAATTATTCAGCACGGGCGGCTCCGTGGGCGTGGCCACCAATCAAACCGCCGCCGTTTTTGACTTGTCCGCCACCGATTTGGGGCCGGGCCTGCACCCATTTTATGCACTGGTCACCGACCAGGCTGGAGAACGCTGCCAAACCCAGACGGTCTGGTATCGGATTATTCCCGCCATCATGCTCACGTTGACCGGCACGCCGCCGATGCTTGCGTGGCCGGCCATTCCCGGTCGGCAATACGATTTGCAATTCACCACGAACCTGCCGGCCGGGTTTCAAACTGCGGCTGTGATCACCACCACAAATTCTATCATCCGGTGGCCGATTACCGCGACGGGAAGCGCCGGGTTCTATCGGGTGCGGTTGGATCCGTAAGTTTAACCAAAATTCACTTCAGAAAACCGGCTTTTTTCAGGCCGGTTCTTAAATTGTTTGTCGGCGCGATGGATTTTTGTAAACTGTCGTCAACCAAGCACAAAGCATGAATCACAATTCGTTTCTAAAGTTGCCTTTTTTCACGCCGTCAACTGTCAACTTGCATTTTAACCGGTCGGTTTGGTTCGCCACCGCCAGAGTGGCCGTGGCGGCGGTCGTATTTCAGTTATCGGCTTCAGCCACCCAGGCCGGGCCGTCGGCGAACGCAGCCACGCCGGCATCGTTGAGCTACAAAGCTGACTGGCGCTGGGTCAAAGGCGCGGTGTTCGTGCCGACCAAATATGTGAATGAGGCACAGCAGTGGGACGAATACGATCCGGTCATCAATGACCGCGAGCTGCGTTGCGCCTCAATTTACGGAATCAATTGCGTCCGCGTTTTCCTGCATTTTGACATTTATATGAAAAAGAAGGCGGCGTTGCTCAACGAGATCGAGGATTTTCTGACGCGCGCCGACAAGTATGGCATCAAGACGGAGTTTGTTTTTTTCGATGATTGCTGGAATCAGCCGGATAAAGACATTCTGTCGCCGGACTACAAATATCCCGCCCCCATTTTTGGCGTGCATAACAGCCGCTGGCTCGTGTCGCCCGGCGAGAATGTCCGCCAGCATTATGCGGAATACCGGGACCGCTTGAAGGCTTATGTGCAGGACATCGTCAACGCCCATAAAACTGACCCGCGCATCGCCTTCTGGGAGACTTACAATGAACCCAACCACTCGCCGGAAACGGTGCGGTTGATGATTGATTCCCTTGATTGGATTCATGAAACCGGCACAAAGATTCCGGCCACGGCGACCGGCCGCGATTCCGCCGGCGGTCAGTATTCTGATTTCCAGTCGTGGCACATCTATGGCAATTATAACTACACCGGCACGCCGGATTCGCTGAACACCGAGTGCATGAACCGCCAAGGACAAACCGTTCCCGGCATTGTCGAACATTTCAAGGATAAGACTGGATTTATCATCTGGGAATTTGGCGTTGGCCGGGACAACTGTCGTTTTGCCTGGGATGAAAATCGCGATCATCCGCGCCAGACGGAAGCCACGACACCGTTCCACGGAATTGTTTATCCCGACGGTCATCCGTGGTCGGTGGACGACGCGAAGGCGCTGCTGGGAGCTGAACGTTTCGCGAACACGCCGTGGTTCGCCGTGGAGTATTACAAGGATGCCAGCTTCACAGACCTCGCCAAGAAATCCATCACACCTTTTATTGACTTTGACCTGGGCATGGAGCGCGGCACCGGTTCGCCCGACGCCTCGGCGGGTGTGCCGCAGGAAAACTTTTCCGTGCGCTGGATAGGATCCGTTCTGCCATCCGCCAAGGGCACGTATCGTTTTTATGTTGATGGCGACAATCAGGTGAAGCTGTTTGTGAACGGCAAGTTGTTGTTGCATAAAAAGGCCGCGGGTCGCAAGGAAGTCTCCAAAAAGATCAAGCTGGCCGGCGGTCAACCTGCCGAAGTCAAGATTGAATATGTTCATGCCACCGGCGAACCCAGCCTGCATGTGGCCTGGTCCGGACCCGGCTTTGACAAACAAATCCTGACGCCGTGCAAGTCTGAAAAGGTTCCTTGATTTGCTTGTCCCAAGGCTGGCTTTGAATAATTTCCTTGTTTTATGAAACCATCTTCCACCTTCATCTTCATGGCATTGGTCTGGACATTGATCCTGGCCGCGCATGCTGCCGAGGCTGACCTGTCGAAGCTAAAAACTTTTGGCACCATCGGCAAGGAAGTGACGCCATTGAGCGTGGATCAGGACGCGGAGCTTTTTCACCATGAAGGCCAAGGTTGTTTGACGCACATGTGGTTTGGCGGCGGCTGGAAAGGTTGCGAAGACACGCGCCTGCGGATTTACGTTGATGGAGAAACCAAGGCTTCAATTGACATGAAACTCTATCTCGGCCACGGCATTGGCTTTGGCGATGAGTTTTCGCCATGGGGCGTCGCCCGCATCGGCAAGATCGGCACTGGCACCAGCGTTTATGACACTTACCGAATTCCCTTTGGCAAAAGCGTTCGGGTGACGGCGCAACTCGCCGAAGGCGTGGAAGGTCATCCGCAGTTTTGGTGGATCATTCGCGGCACGGAAAACCTGCCGGTGGAAATTGGCGGCGTAAAACTGCCCGCCGCCGCACGGTTGCATTTGTATAAACGCGAAAATTATACCGCCCAGACGCTCGAGGAATTTTCCCTGTGCGACGTGCGCGGCAACGGCGCGCTCTATCAAGTCACCATGGCGGCCAAAGGCCTGCGCATGCTGCCGGACGAAAAAAACCGCTGGCAGGATCTGAGTTTTATGGAGGGATGCATGCGGGCCTACATCGGCGGCGCGCAGGTGCCGTTGATGCTGTCGTCGGGCCTGGAGGATTATTTTCTCGGCACCTATTATTTTAACCAAGGGCGCTACACCACACCGGTGGCTGGCCTCACCCATTTCGACAAGGACAAGAATGAATTTTCCGCCTACCGTTTTCACGAGGATGATCCGGTGTTTTTCCAGAACGGCCTGCGGCTGACCTGCCGCTGCGGTGAAAAAATCGGCGACAAGATTTTTCACAATCCGCCCCCGGCCAACTACACGACTTACACATGGCTATACCAATGGTAAATACGTCGCAGCCTAACTGGAATCGCCGCGACTTTCTCAAAACCTCGGCCGCCACCACGTTGGGATTGGTGTGCGTCCAACTGCCGGTCATGGCCGGGCCGTTCACGTGCGAGGATTTTGACCATCTGGTTCCCGCCGATAAAAAACTTTCGCCCGACTGGGTCAAATCGCTTTTCGCGCGCGGCACGCCGGAAGTATTGCGCGGCGGCGAGCTTAAATATGTCGGCATGCCTATCGGCGGCATCGGTGCCGGGCAGCTTTATCTGGGCGGCGATGGCCGGCTCTGGCATTGGGACATTTTCAATCAAGCCATTGGCACGGGATCGGAACACTACGCCAAGCCGCTCATGCCGTCTTCGCCGCTGTCGCAAAAATTCTCGATCACAATTGGCGGCCAAACCCGCACGCTGGATCGTGACGGGTTTTCGGACATTGCTTTTCGCGGCGAATATCCGATTGGCATTGTGGAATACGCGGATGCCAATTGTCCGGTGTCCGTGAAGCTGGAGGCGTTTTCACCCTTCATTCCGCTTAACACGGACGACTCCAGTTTGCCCGCAACCATTTTCCAATTTACCCTCCGCAATACTTCCACCGCGCCAGTCGAGGCAACACTTTCAGGCGAGTTCGAAAATGGCGTCTGTCTGCATCACCGCACAGAGGATGGCGTTTTGCGCAACCGCGTCATCCGCGAATCCGGCCGAACCACGCTGCTCTGTTCCGCCGAAAAATCCGCATCACCGCCATCGCGCCGTCCCGACATTGTTTTTGAAGACTGGAACCGGGAAACTTACGATGGCTGGAAGGTGGAAGGCATGGCCTTTGGGAGCGGGCCGATCAAAAAATTGGAGATGCCGTCCTATCAGGGTGACGTGGGCGGCGACACGGAGCGCGTGGTCAATTCGCACGCCACCGCGCCCGGTGATTCGGTGGCCGCGAGGGACAGCGCCGTTGGCAAACTCATCAGCCGCGACTTCACCATCGAACGCAACTTCATCTGTTTCTGGGTTGGTGGCGGCCGGGGTGCGGGTAACTCGCGCTTTGGGCTGACGCTCTTCGTGGATGGCCAGCCCGTGCAGACGGCAGCCGGCCAGGACAACAACCAGATGGCGTTGGAAGACTTTGATGTCCGTGCCTATGCCGGCAAAACAGCGCGCATTGAAATCCTTGATGACGCCACCGGTGGCTGGGGCAACATCGGTGTCGGCAAAATCGTTTTCACCGACCAGCCTGCCAACGCCGGGCCGCTGGAGACATTGCCGGATTTTGGCACAATGGCCCTGACCCTGCTGGGCGCACCGGCGGAACAAGCCAGCCCGGATGTCACCGCGTCATTCACTGAAAAATTATCCGGCACGCTGGGCCGCAACCTCAAACTCGCGCCCGGCAAATCGGTCACGGTGACATTCGTGCTCGTCTGGCATTTCCCGAATCTGACGCTGGCGAGACTTGGCCGGGTCGGGCGGCACTATGCCACACGGTTTGACTCGGCGAAAGCCGTGACCGACTACGTCGCTGAAAATTTTTCGCGGCTGGCGGCGCAGACAAAATTGTGGCGTGATACTTGGTATGACTCCACGCTGCCATTCTGGTTTCTGGATCGCACTTTTCTCAACGCTTCAATTCTTGCCACTTCGACCAGCTACCGTTTTGCGAACGGACGCTATTATGGCTGGGAAGGCGTGGGCTGTTGCGAGGGAACCTGTGGCCACGTCTATCACTATGCCCATGCGACGGCGCGGTTGTTTCCGGAACTCGAACGAACCACGCGGGAACAGGTTGATTTTGGTCTTGCGCAACAGCCGGACGGCGCGATTCATTTTCGCGGCGAGTTCAACGATTTTCCCGCTGTGGACGGCCAGGCAGGGGCAATTTTGCGGGCGCTGCGAGAACATCAAATGTCGGCGGACGCAGGGTTTCTGAAACGCAACTGGCCGAAGATCAAGCTCGCCACGCAATGGCTCATCGCGAAGGACGCCAACAACGACGGCCTTATTGAAAGCAATCAGCACAATACTCTCGACACCGACTGGTTTGGTCCCGTGGCGTGGTTGAGCGGACTTTATCTCTCGGCGCTGACAGCGGCCGCGGAGATGGCTGATGAAGTCGGCGATGCCGAGTTCGTGCGTCAATGTCGCGACATTCTGGAAACGGGCCGGAAAAATCTGGTCGCGCAACTTTTCGACGGCGAGTATTTCATCAACAAAGTTGCCCCGAAGCATCTGGACGCAATCAATTCCGGCACGGGCTGCGAGATTGACCAGGTGTTCGGGCAAAGCTGGGCGTTTCAAGTCGGGCTGCCGCGCGTGTTGCCGCCGAAGGAAACCGTCTCCGCTTTGAAATCACTTTGGCGCTATAATTTTTCGCCCGATGTCGGGCCGTATCGTGAAGTCAACAAACCCGGCCGCTGGTATGCGCTGGCCGGTGAAGCCGGCTTGCTGATGTGCACATTCCCGCGCCGCGACTGGGATTACGCGCAGGCCAAAGGCAAAGGTCCGGAATGGGCCGCCGGGTATTTCAACGAATGCATGAACGGCTTTGAATATCAAGCTGCCGGGCACATGCTCTGGGAAGGCTTGACGTTTGAAGGGCTGGCCGTGACGCGCGCCGTGCATGATCGTTATCACGCCTCGCGCCGGAACCCGTGGAATGAGGTAGAGTGCGGCGATCATTATGCCCGCAGCATGGCGAGTTACGGCGTGTATCTGGCCGCCTGCGGTTTTGAATATCACGGGCCGAAGGCGCATATCGGGTTCGCGCCCAAACTGTCGCCGGAGAATTTTCAATGCGCGTTCACCAGCGCGGAAGGCTGGGGAAGCTTTTCTCAAAAAGCGGAAAGCGGAAAAATGAAAGCAGAAATCAACATGCGCTGGGGCGGTTTGCAACTGAAAACGATGTCGCTCGCCATGCCGGACGGCGGAAAAATTTTGACCGTGAAAGCGGCTCTGGACCAGCAGCCGCTTCGCGCGGAACTGAAGCTTTCGGACAATCGTGCGCTCATCACGTTTGCCGAGGAAATTCAACTAAGTCCCCAAAAGCGTTTGGATGTCACTCTTGCGTGAAGATAGCTACCTTATCACTTTTGGCGGCAAAAAATTTATTGACCAAGCCCATTGATAATCGCGGTACAAGCCAAGGCGAACTTTTATCTGCTGGCGGCCCGTTTGTATTCTGCTTAACTCCTTTGATGTATTTGCAGAGGATAAGATTTATAGCGTGGCTGACGTTCGCTTTTAGCATTTCCGTTTCCGCTGCAACGTATGAAGTAGCCCAACATGATCCGCAATCGAGCGACGACGGTGACGGAACCAGGGAGCATCCATGGAAGACTATCTCCACAGCAGCCGAGAAAGTCAGGCCAGGCGATAAGGTGATTATTCGCGAAGGCATCTATCGGGAAGCCGTGGTCGTCAAAACCAGCGGCACGGAGCTGGCACCAATTCTTTTCGAGACTGCTCCGGGGGCGCACGTCGTAGTCACTGGTGCCGACGCGTTGAACGGTTGGCAGAAAACCGAGGGTGGACAGCCTATCTACCGTGTTCCTTGGACACATCGTTTCATCGGCTGGTCCAAGCACATGACGCACCCGGATGACGACTATCACAGACTTATAGGCCGTTGTGAGCAAGTCGCGACAGAAGGTTATCTGCTTCGGCAAGTGTTGGAAGCGGACCAACTTGCGCCCGGCACTTTCTTCGCGGATATTTCAAACCAGGTGATTGAGGCGTGGGATTATGGAAACCGGGACTTGAACAAAGTTTTTGTCGAAGCGTCGGCCCGGCCGGAAATTTTCCGGGTGGAAGGCGATTATGTGCAGTTACACGGCTTGCACTTCCGGTTTGCCGCCAACATGGCGCAGCGCGGTGCTGTGGTTCTTGCCGGTGGTCATGACTCGTTGGAGGATTGCACCTTGGAAGACATGAACAGCAGCGGCGCGACCTTTTCCGGCGAACATCAAATCGTCCGGCGTTGTGTTTTCCGGGATAACGGCCAGTTGGGGTTTGGTGCCAATGGCGCTCATGACTTGCTGTTCACGGAATCCTTGGTCGAGAACAACAACACGAAAGGCTTTGACCGTGGCTGGGAAGCTGGCGGGGACAAGCTGGTGTTGTGCCGCGGCGCCGTTCTGGAGCGCTCCCGTTTTCTTCGCAATCGTGGCAGTGGCATTTGGTTTGATATTGGCAATGAAAATTGCGTCGTGCGCCAGTGTCTCATTGCCGACAATGAAGATAGCGGGATTTTCGATGAAATTTCCTTTGGCCTGCAAGCTCATGACAACGTCATCATCGGGAATGGCTTCGCCGCGACTGCCGGTGCCTGGGGTGCGCAGGCCGGCATTTCGCTTTCCAGCAGCCCGGACAGCGTGATTGAGCGGAACCTAATTTTGGCAAATCGAGAAGGCTTTAACTTTCGCGAGCAGAACCGCACCACTCCACGGATCGGCGGCAAGGCAGAGGAGCCGGTCTGGAATCATGATGAGACCATCAGCCGAAATATTATTGCATTCAACCGTAATGCCCAGATTTGGGGCTGGTTCGACATGACCGACGGCCGCCAGTGGCCAGGTGGAAAGCTTGGCACCGCGGCTAATTCAGTTGGTGATAAGTCCAATGCCGGCGATATTGCGAGTCCTTATGCGGTGAAGAATAACGATGGCCAGCCCAAGGGGCTTACTTTGGAAAAGCTGCGGCTGGACTTTCGGCAAAACGTCTATTTCGCCGGAGCTGGACAAGGTTGGTTTGAATGGGGTGTAAGCTGGGGGCAACACAAGAGTTATTCAAAACTAAGTGATTTTCAAACCGACCTCGGCATAGACCAAGACTGTCGCGCATTGGATCCGGGGTTCGCCGATTTGAGCGCGTTGGATCTACGGCTCAACCCCGAATTAATGGCTGCCTGGCGACAGAACTATCCTCAAGAGCCGGTGCCTGGAGTGACTTTGGGTGTGCAGCGGTGACTCTGCTTGGAGCCAGCCTTACGGTTAATCAAAATGAATTGAACTGGCCGCGAGTTTGAGGCCTCAAACCGGCATGATTTTCTGGCCACGCTGGTCATTTCCAATGGTATTCCCGCGCGCCGTTCAGCTTTAACCGCCACCAGTCGTCATGCGCTTGAGGCGTCTCTGTGGGGAGCGAGCCATTTACACAAAGCACGCTGGTTGGGCAACCAAAACGCGCGGTGTTCAATTCAACGAAAAACTCACGCATGCGCGGTAAGGCACGCAACACCCATTCGCCGTTTTCCCGTCGCACCAATACGCTGCCGTCAGTGTGCACGTCGCCGAAGTCGAGGATTTTGCCGCTCGCATTCAGCCGGTGTTGGTAGATGTCGTCGCCATTGTCGGGTGGGGGTAGTTCAGGTTCAAAGGTAATGTTCCATCCGGCCTCGCGCACATGGAGCGTTCCAACTTGAATCCGGTTTTGGCCGTCATTGCGTCCTTGCAAAGCCAAACGGCCAACTTCCGGCAGATACAACCCAATGCGCACGCCGTAGTCGCCATCCGGCAGGTCGCCCGGCAGATGAATATCATGCGGACCATCGCGGAGCGTTTCGCCCGCTTTCCAGGTTGAACTGGGGCGCGGCAGAGAATGATCGTTTTGAAAGAAGATATTTTCACCGTTGACGAAATGGACAAAACAATTGTAGTCGCGCGACATACTTTCGGCGACGCGCCATTCGTAACGGAACGTGATGGAACGGCTACCGGTTTGCCGGAATTCTGCAACCGCCGGTTGGATGTGATGCATCCCGCTTTGATTCCAATCGGCCGCAGAACGCGCATTAGCAAAGGTGCTGGCTTGTGTTTGTGCGTAGTCGGCGATGACATTCTGAAGCAGCGCCGTCCAAGCCGTGACGCCGGCGCCGTTTGCCGACCAGCCGTATTGCGGCAAAGTGAGAGAGTTTTCGTGCAGCGGCTCCGGGTCGTTGTTGGCAATCACAGTGAGTCCGTTGTTGTAAGTGACGCGGACTCGGTTCCAGATTCCAGCTTTTGCCGCCTGTGTGCTGTCCACCCAGCGTCCTTTCATCTGATATTGAATGTTGACAGGAAGCGCGGTGGCGTAACGTGCCGTAACCGGAAAGAGTAGGTGATGTTCAAGCCAGGCCAGCGGCACATCCGAATAGGTCGCGCCGCCTAAGAATCCAGCATGTCCATAAATGACTTCCTGTATCCGGTATTGATCCATGACTTCCATCGGCGGCAGCGCGCTCCAGTTTGGATTGCTCCACCAACGTTCGTAGTATCCCATGCCGTGATTGAACTGCAACGGATGAATTTTCAAGAGGTCGAAGTCCACCATCAAAGGCGCGGTCTGGCCCGCACTGCCCGGCCAGCCAACGCCGAACTGGGCTTCGACACCATCGAGTAATCCGCTCCAAAACCAGTGATTGGCGCCTTCGCCCAGCACCGGGCCGCCATAGTTTTCGCGCTCAAACGACCACAATTGACGGTGCGCGTCTCTAACCGGCTGGAAGGTGGCGGCACCATCCGCGCCGGCACGAAAGTCCACGTGAAACCAGGGCGGCACTGCGGAATGCACGTCCAGATAGTCGGCGTTAGGCGAGTAACGCGCGCGAATCTGCGAGCTCTGTTCGTGAGCCAAAGGCAGGATGGCATGAGGCTGAACGGCGAAGGATTGAATCTTAGTGCCGGGATTAAACCAAGCTTGGACTAGGTTGCTGTGCGAGTCGAGGGAAACGTCGCTTACGTTGAACCCTTCATAATTTGGATAGTAATCCACATAGTTTTCGTGCAGCGCGATGTCGTAGCCCAGCCGTTTCGCGGTGGCCACCAGGCTCTTCATGCTGGCATCGCCGCCTAAATTGGCATTGGCCGGCACATGGGCGGGTAGCGCGTTGTCATAGCCGCTGCGTTGCCAGTCGTGAATGATGGCAATGCAGTTGTCCAGACCGTAATCGTGCAATGTTTCCAGATTGCGCGCGATGTCGTCAAAATGACCGCCCCAGATATCGAGGACGATTTTCCCCGCCAAATGGTATCGAAATGGAGAGGGAGAATTCGGGATGTTTGGTAAAACTTCGGCGGCGTGCCAGGCTGCGCAGAAGACGACCCGTTCGTGCAACGATACACGGGAGCCATCGGTTCGGGCGCCGTAAACGGCGGTCGCGTTTTCGAGATAAGAAGCCGACGATTTAGTCCAGTCAAGAAAAGCATTGACGAACAAGTTTTTCTTTTCGAGATAAAACACCTGGCCGGAATAGTAAGGCACCGGCACGGGCCGCCGATGCAACACCGGCCCCCAGCGGCCCGCATCGAGCGCGGCAATTTGCGGGGCATCACATTCCACCTCCAGCACCAAACTTTTTCCACTCAATTTCGCCGTGCAGCGGAGCGTCGCCACCTGACCGTTCACCGCATAAGTTGAAACGCAAGCGACACCGCCGGCCACCGTCTCCAGACGGCTGTTTTTGAAAATTGCGGTTTGAGTCCATTCCAGATGCGCGTCTCCAGCAAATGCAACAACGGCGGGAACCTTTTCACCATGTGGTGTTGCCCTCAACCGCCAGACGCCCAGCGGTGGATCCTCGGTTGAAGAGGGACAGGTCCATGCATATTCCAACGTCCCATCGGAGCCACGGTAAGTCAACGTTGCGTAATTATTGCTGACGGTCGCGCTTATGTGGCCCGCGAAGCCTGATGGCGGCGCGACTTCTCCATCTTGCGCTGGATGGAGGCGGCGCAGATCTAAAGATGGCGGCAGTGCCGGATGCAAAGCGGGCTTTGGGACAAAACCATCCAGCACCAACTCGCGTCCGCCCCATAATGCAAAATCAAATGAAGCGTCATTGTGCGGTCCAGGGTCGGTTTCAAAACGGAGCGTGAGGGGCTGACCAGCCAGCTTGGAAAGGTCGAATAAGAATGGCTTCCACTGAGCATCTTTGCGGTTTTCGTCCAGCAATGGATTTCCATTGGCCAGGATGCGAAACGTAGCGCCATCTGACCTGGACTTTTCACCCGGCTTGGCCATGGCATCGCTGCGCATGGCCGTCGCGCCGGTCAATAGGATGCGCCGCACCTCCGTGGCCGGTGGCAACTGAAAATTAAATTCCTGAAACGCCACCCCGGTTCCGCCGCGCCAAGGCGGATGCAGCAGGAATGCGGTGCGCCCGTTTTGTTCGCCGGCTGGTTGCAAGGCCACTCCCGTGAGCGTCTCAAATCCGCCGCTCCAGCCGTTCGGGAATCGTTTCTCTTCCTGACCGCGATACTGGTATCCCGCCGCATACAGCCCAATTTCGTCAAGCGAAAGCCGGCCGGCATCGGGCGTGATGAGCGGCGCGGATTCATGGTTTTTACCATTTGCCGACAGGGCAAGGCCGATTATTGCCGATAAAACTAGGTGTTGCATGTGTTTCATAGATTCATGCTGCATGGTTTGACAACAGTTTTTCATGGTTTCGACTAATTTGCGAACTTTGATCCTGAGGTTATGGCAAGGCCGGTCGCGTGGGCTGCGACGCCCCGGTTCAAATTGTGCTCGCTGATAAAAAAAACACAGCCGCAATCAAAGCCAGTTTGATGAAATTTTTCAAATGACCAATGAAATTGGAGTTTTAATGTTTGGCATCGCCTTTGCTAAAAGAATTTCGGTTGCGGGTTTTGTTGTGGTTTTCGGGTGGGGAGCCGCGGCTGCTTCGGAAGCTTGTGGGGACTTGCTTCCACCGGCAGTTGCGGTTTGAAGACAAGGAGGAACACGACGCACGCGCCCGCCGGTTTGCCTGTGGATTCAACCGCGCAAGATCAAGGAGGCGGTGGTTGGCTGCAGCCGGATTGTCGGGCGCGTGCGCGGGGTTAAAAAACGTGCCGGAATCGCCCTATATCAATCTTCTCGTCGTGACAGTCCGCGCCGCGTGGTTTAGTTTTCGTGGATGGACAAAACAACACTGACGCTCGGCCACTCGCCTGATCCCGATGACGCGTTCATGTTTTACGCGCTGGCGAAGGAACTGATTCCAACGCACGGTTTTCATTTTCAGCACATCCTGCAGGACATCCAGACCTTGAACGAGCGGGCCACGCGCGGCGAACTCGACATCACCGCCGTCAGCATCCACGCCTACGCCCACGTTTCCGACAAATACGCGCTGCTCCCCAGCGGCGCGAGCATGGGCGACGGCTATGGCCCGATGCTGGTGGCGAGAAATAAATTTTCCCGCGAGGAAATTCTGAAAAAGAAAATCGCCGTGCCAGGCACGATGACCAGCGCGTTTCTGGCGCTGCAACTCTGGCTTGGCAAGCCGGCGGCGGAATTTAATTATGTCGTCGTGCCGTTCGACCGGATTTTTTCCACCGTGAAAAGTGGCGTGGCCGAAATCGGACTCATTATTCACGAAGGCCAGCTTACTTACCAAAACGAGGGCTTGGTCTTGTGCGAAGACCTTGGCGTTTGGTGGGGCAAACATAACGATGGCCTGCCGCTGCCGCTCGGCGGTAACGTGATTCACAAAAAATTTGACCTGGTGGCGCGCAAGAGAATTTCCGACACCCTTACGGCCAGCATCCAGTTCAGCCTCGATCACCGTGCCGAGGCCGTGCAGCACGCGCTGCAGTATGCCCGCGACATGGGCCGCGATCTCGCGGACAAGTTTGTCGGCATGTATGTCAATCATTGGACGCTTGACTACGGCGAAAAGGGCCGGGAATCCATCCGCCGTTTTCTCGGCCAGGCGTTTGAGCGTGGGCTGATCCCGCACCGGCAGGAATTGGAATTCGTCGTTTGAACCGCCTGGGGAATTTTCGCATGAAGCCGCTTCGCCGTGCCAGAACACTTTGCGTTCTCACTTTCGTCGCGCTGGCCGCGACTGTGTCGGCGAAAAGCTTTCTGGTTTTCTTCGGCACCTACACGGACGCGTTGAGCCGGGGCATTTACGTTTCGCGGCTGGACGCGGCGACGGGAAAGCTTTCCGCGCCGGAACTCGCGGTTGAAACACCGAGCCCGTGTTTCCTCGCAGTTTCACCGGATGGAAAATTTCTTTACGCCGCGAACAGCGTAAATGTTTTTAACGGTGAAACTGCCGGTGCCGTCAGTGCATTTGCAGTTGATAGAACCTCCGGCCGTCTCCGGCTGCTCAATCAAAAATCTTCCGGCGGTGCCGGGCCGTGTCATGTCAGCGTGGATGCGGCGGGTGAAGTCCTGCTCGTCGCCAATTACAACAGCGGCAGCGTAAAATCATTCCGGCTGAACCGCGATGGCAGCCTCGGCATGAACTGCACATTCATCCAGCACGTCGGGAGCAGCGTGAATGCAGGCCGCCAGACGAGTCCGCACGCGCATTTCATCACCGCCGATCCTGCCGGCCGGTTTGCGCTCGCCTGCGACCTGGGCACGGACAAGGTTTGGATTTACAAACTGACCGCAGGAATGCTGACGACGAACGAAACCCCGTTCGCAATGGTGCCGCCCGGTTCCGGCGCGCGCCATCTCGCCTTCAGCCGCGATGGCAGGTTCGTTCACGTTGTCAACGAAATGGCCTGCACAGTGACGACTTTCGCGTGGGATTCGGAAAAAGGAAAGCTGGCTCTGGTCGAAACAATTTCCGCGCTGCCGCCGGACGCGGCCGTGCAGCCAGATTTCGCGGCGGCGGAAATTCTCACGTCTGGTAAATTTGTTTTTGTCACCGTGCGCGGTCACGACAGCGTCAGCGTTTTTGCGGCGGACGCGCGAAGCGGACGGCTGACGTTCGTGCAAAATGTTCCTGCCGGGGGCGAAATGCCGCGTGGAACGGGCATTGACCCGACGGGACGCTGGCTCATTGTTGCCGATCAAAAGACAGACGACGCGGTGGAATTTGCGATTGATCCTGAGACGGGAAAACTTTCCGCCGCCAGGCAGGAATTGAAAATCGGCTCGCCGGTGGATGTGAAGTTCGTCAAAAGCAATTAAATCACCCGGTCATCACATGAAAGTCGGCAAACCATTTGACGGCGGGAAACAGGCGGCGGTGGACTGGAAAACTCAACTGGAAAACTTATTTTCCCGGCCGCTGATCATCGGTCTGCTGCTGGCGGCTGTCACCCTGTTTGTCTATTGGCCCGCGCGGCAATGTGATTTTTCGGGTTATGATGATCCGCTCTATTTTTCGGAGAATGCTCATGTTCAGGCCGGCTTGACTTGGAGCAATGTCACCTGGGCTTTCACCACCGGCGACGCGGCCAACTGGCATCCGCTGACTTGGTTGTCACTGATGCTGGACGCGGAAATTTTCGGCAATCAGCCGGAAGGGCCGCACCTCGTCAACCTGCTGTTTCACCTCGCCAACGCAGTTTTGCTTTTTGTCCTGTTCCACCGGTTGACGGCGGCGGCGTGGCGGAGCGCCATGGTCGCGGCGTTGTTCGCCTTGCATCCGCTGCATGTGGAGTCCGTGGCGTGGATCGCGGAACGCAAGGATTTGTTGTGCGCGTTTTTCGTGCTGCTGACCTTGCTGGCTTATGAGCGCTACGCGCGAAGCGTAGCCGGCGACTCAATGCCGGCGACAAAGGACAAGTCCGCCCCGTCACGCATGACGCATCACGCATCAGTGTTTTATTCCGCCGCGCTGGTTTTCCTGGCGTTCAGCCTGATGAGCAAGCCGATGGCTGTGACGTTGCCATTTCTTCTCCTGCTGCTGGACTGGTGGCCGTTGAACCGGTTTTCAAATTTCAAATTTCAAATTTCAAATCCCGAACACCGGCGCAACCACCATTCTCTTTTCAACCGGCTGGCGGTTGAGAAAATCCCTTTTTTCGGCTTGAGCCTGGCGGCCTGTCTGGTCACTTTTGTTGTGCAGCAAAAAGGCGATGCGGTGGCGACGCTGACAGCTTTTCCCCTGCCGGTGCGGATTGAAAATGCTTTCGTTTCCTACGCCCGCTATCTGGCCAAGACCATCTGGCCGGCCACGCTTGCCACTCCCTATCCGCATCCGGGCCATTGGCCGGTGGCGCTTGTGATCTTTTCCGTTTTATTGTTCGTGGGCTTGTGTGTGGCGGCGTTTTGGTCCGCGCGAAAATTTCCGTTTGTCTTCACCGGCTGGTTTTGGTTTGCCGGCATGTTGGTTCCGGTGATCGGGCTGGTGCAGGTTGGCACGCAATCCATGGCGGACCGGTATGCCTATTTGCCGGTGGTGGGTTTGTTTGTCGTGTTTGTCTGGGGCTTGGCGCCGCCCGTCGCCCGGCGGAATTGTTCAAAACCGCTGGTGGCGACCATCGCACTGGTCCTTCTCGCCGCCTGCGCGGTCAGAACGCGGGAGCAATTGGTTTTTTGGCAGAACGACGGGACTCTCTTCGGTCATGCACTGGCTGTGACTAAAAACAACTACGCCGCCAGCATCAACCTCGGAACCTGGTTGTCAAAAAACGGACAAACCAAGGAGGCCTTGGAGCAATATGATGCGGCGCTGAAAATGAGTCCGACCGACCCGCTCGTTTTGTATGATGTAGCCAATGCCTCCGCCAGCCTAGGCAACTACGACGAGGCGGTCAAAGATTATCGGCGGGCGCTGCAATTTGCGGCGGGCAGGCCGAATATTCTGAACAATCTGGGCTGCGCCCTGATGGCTCAAAACCAGTTGCCGGAAGCCATCACGAATTTTGAAGCCGCGCTCAAGGCAAAGCCTGATTTTGCGTTTGCCCACAACAGCCTTGCCACCGCCTTGTTCAAGCAGGGCCGGTTTGATGAGGCGGCGCAGCATTTTTACGCAGCGGTGAAACTGGCGCCGGACAATCCGCAGTTCGGCGTGAATCTGGGCGACACGCTGGTCCGGCTGGGCAGGCTGCAAGCGGCGGCGGAATGTTACCGGCAGGCGTCGCAGCTTGAACCGGGCAATCAGGAGATCGCGGCCAGGCTGAATTCGCTCGGCGCGCATCCGGGAAATTAAACGTCGCTTGACCATGACAAAATAAAGCCTTGTCACCGGGCGGCTGTTTGTTATTCTATCAATCCTTTTTTCGGCGGCAATCCATGCTGGGAGAGGATCACGGCCTTCAATTGCGTGTTCGAGTGGATGCGCGGCGGCCATAACAACATCAAACCTAATCCCGTGTTCCGCGGGATGCCTCGAACTGAACCGGGGTTTTAACCAAAGGAAAATTGTGAGCATTATCGGCGTAAAAGAATTGTTGGAAGCAGGCGTCCATTTTGGACATCAGACGAAGCGTTGGAATCCCAAGATGAAACCGTTCATCTTCGACGCGCGCAACGGGATCCACATCATTGATTTGAGCAAGACCGAGGCGCAGCTCGAGGCGGCCTTGAATTTCCTTTCCACGGCCGTGCGCAAGGGCGGAAAAATTTTGTTCGTCGGCACCAAGAAGCAGGCGCAGATTTGCGTCAAGGAAACCGCCAGGGAAACCGGCCAGATGTTCGTGGTCGAGCGCTGGCTCGGCGGGACGTTGACGAATTTTGCCACGGTCAAGACCTCGATCAAACGCCTCAAGGAAATTGAGAAGTGGGAGACGGACGGCACGCTGGCCGGCTACGTCAAGCAGGAGCAGGCGGCCATCCGCCGCCAAGGCGCGCGCCTGTTCAAGTATTTTGACGGCATTCGCGATCTGGACAAGATGCCTGCCGCCCTGTTCGTCGTGGACGTGAAACGCGAACACAACGCCGTGGCCGAAGCCAAGAAGCTTGGCATTCCCATCGTGGCCCTCGTGGACACGAACAGCGATCCTGAAGACGCCGATTATCCGATTGCCGCGAACGACGACGCCATCCGTTCCGTGCGTCTGCTCCTCGGTGCCGTGTCGCAGGCCATCACGGTGGCGCGCGCGGAATTTGAATCCAAGAAATCCCGCCGCGTGAATGAAGAAACGGCTCCGGCTCCAACTCCGGCTCCGGCTACGGAAGCGAAACCGGCCGAGGCGACGCCCGTGGTGGCCCCCGTCGCAGCATAATTGATTTGGCGGGACGCGGAAGAACCAATTTCACCGCGTCCCGTTCATCCACTCTTAGCTAAATTCTATTTTCTATGGCTGAAATTACTGCTGCAAATGTGGCCAAGCTCCGTGAAATGACGGGCGTTGGCATGATGGAATGCAAAAAAGCGCTCGTGACGGCGAAGGGCGACATCAACACCGCCGTGGATCTGCTCCGCAAATCCGGTGCCGCCAGCGCTGCGAAAAAGGCGACGCGCGAAGCCCGCGAAGGCGTCATCGCCCAATTCATCGCGCCCGGCGGACAGTCCGGCGTGCTGGTGGAAGTGAATTGCGAAACCGATTTCGTCGCGCGCAACGAGGCGTTCCGCGCGTTCGCCGACGACATCGCCAGGAAAATCGCCGCTGACCCGAACGTGAATCTTGAAGCCGAGCGCGAAGCCGCCGTCGGCAAGATGGGCGAAAACATCAAAATCACCCGCAACGCGCGCCTGGAAGTTTCTGGCAACGGCCTCGTCGCCGCCTACATCCACCTCGGTGCGAAGGTCGGCGTGCTGGTCGAAGTCGGTGCCGCCAAGGCCGGGACCGTGGCCACCGACGAATTCAAGCAGCTTGTCAAGGACATCACGCTCCAGATCGCCGCCGGTTTTCCCCAGGTGGTTTCCCGCGAAAATGTCGCGCCAGCCGTCATTGCCAAGGAACGCGAGATTGCCGCGAACTCCGACCGTTTGAAACACAAGCCCGCCGCCGCGATGGAAAAAATCCTCGCCGGCGTGCTGGACAAATTCTTCCAGACTTACTGCCTCGTGGACCAGGGCTTCGTGAAGCGCAATTCCGAGGTCAGCGTCAAGGAACACGTCGCGCAAATCAGCAAGCAACTCGGTGACGAAATTGTCATCCGCCGCTTTGTCCGCTTTCAAGTGGGCGAAGTCGTGGCTTGAGTGCCGATTGAATCGTTTCCAAGGCGTCCGGCAACGGACGCCTTTTTGTTTCCATCAGGAAAATAAAACAGTTTGCCGGGTAAACCAAATTGTCACCCGCGACGGCTTGTCGTGCGGCCGGCATTTTGCGAAACTATTTCATGCTTGAAAATGTCATCCGTCGTGTGCCGCGTCCGCAGGACTTGATCGGCATGTCCACGCAGGAACTGCGCGACACGTTTCAAATCTCCAATCTCTTTGTGCCGGGCCGGATCACCGGCCACTTTACCGACCTCGACCGGCTGGTCGTCGGCGGGGTGATGCCGACGGGCAAAGACATTGAACTGCCGAACCACAAGGAAACGGGCCGCGTCTCTTTCCTCGAACGCCGCGAACTTGGCGCCCTCAATGTCGGCGGGGCAGGGCGGGTCATCGCGGACGGCAAAATCTTCGCGCTCGACAAGCTGGACTGTGTCTATCTGCCGATGGGCACAAAATCCGTGACCTTCAAAAGCTCGGACGCAAAGAATCCGGCGAAGTTTTATTTTCTCTCCTGTCCCGCGCACGCCGCGCATCCGGCGGCGATGATGAAATCCGCCGCCGCCGCGCCGGTGAAGCTCGGCGTGCCGGAGGCTTCCAATCAGCGGACGATTTACAAATTCATCCATCAAGGCGGCATTCAAAGCTGCCAGCTCGTGATGGGCTTGACCGCGCTGGAGCCGGGCAGCGTCTGGAATTCCTTCCCGCCGCACACGCACTGGCGGCGCTCGGAGATTTATTTTTACTTTGACCTCGGCGACAAGGTGCTGACCCACTTTTTTGGCGAACCGCAGGAGACGCGCCATGTGTTCTTGAAAAATGAAGAAGTCGCGTTGTCGCCGAACTGGTCCATGCACTTCGGCTGCGGCACGGCCAATTACAAATTCATCTGGGGCATGGCCGGGGAAAATCAGACGTTCGACGACATGGACGCCGTGAAGCCGGGAGACTTGCGGTGAAGTTTGCAGCGGCGCTCAGTGAGCGACGCCATCGGCGGTCGCCGACCGCCGCAACATTCATGCTATGCGATTCAAAAACAAAGTTGTCGTGGTGACCGGCGCGAGCCGGGGCATTGGGCAGGCAATCTGCGTTGGATTTGCGAAAGAAGGCGCAACCGTCGTCGGCGTGGCCCGCAGTGACCTTGTCGAAACCGCCGGCAAAGTGAAAATGGCAGGCGGCACCTTCATTGCCAACAATGCCGATCTCGGCACCGGCACGCAGAAGCGGTCCGCCAAGGTCATCGCCCAAATTCTTGCCAAGACCGGCCACATTGACGCGCTCATCAACAACGCCGGCATCATCCGCCGTGCCCCGGCCAAGGATTTTTCCGAGGCCGACTGGAACGCCGTCATCGCGACGAATTTGAGTTCGCCGTTTTTTCTGATGCAAGCCGCCGGCAAATGGTGGATTGAAACCGGTTGCGCGCGAGCGCCTGAAAATTCGCGGCTCAAGCTGGTGAACATCGCATCACTGCTGTCGTTTCAAGGCGGCATTACGGTCCCGGCTTACACGGCCAGCAAGCACGGCATCGCGGGCTTGACGAAGGCGCTCGCAAACGAGTGGGCGAAAGAACGCATCAATGTGAACGCCATTGCGCCCGGCTATATCGCCACGGAAAACACGAAGCCGCTGCGGGAAGATCCGGGCCGCAATCAAGCCATCCTCGACCGCATCCCCGAAGGCCGCTGGGGCCGGCCGGAAGACATCGCCGGCGGCTGTCTGTTCCTTGCTTCAAGCGATTCGGATTATTTGAACGGCTCGGTTTTGAACATTGACGGCGGCTGGCTGGGACGTTGATTCGCGACCGGCATTTAATTTTCGACATCCTTAATGGCATTTGTTATTCGATCTCAATCCAGCATGAAGAAAACATTTTCCCGCCATTCCGGTTTCATCGCGTCCGTTCTGCTTTCGCTCACTGCTTCATTGCCGGCGCAAACCAGCCCGCCGCCGCCGGAAAAAACCAGCCCGCTGGCGCTGACGACCAGCCTGGCTTCCGAAATCAAACCGCTGCCCGTCCTTGCCGCCATGCAGCGCGTGGCGGACTGGCAACTGGCCAATCCCAGCCGGCACCAGCCGACGGACTGGACACAGGGCGCGGGCTATGCCGGTTTCATGGCGCTGGCGGGAATTTCCGGCGACGCCAAATACCGCGACGCCATGCGCGCGAGGGGCGAGACGAATGACTGGCAACTTGGGCCGCACCTTTACGATGCGGACGACCACTGTGTCGGCCAGACTTGCGCGGAACTTTATCTGCTTTATTGCGAGCCAAAAATGATCGCGCCGCTGCGCGAAAAATTCGACGCCATTCTTGCCAAGCCGTCGTCCGCCACCAATATGGCATTTGATCGAAAGGAAAATCCGAATGTGCGCGAGAACTGGTCGTGGTGCGATTCGCTGTTCATGGGGCCGCCCGCTTGGGTGCGGCTTTACGCGGCGACGGGCGATGAAAAATATCTGGACTTCGCCGTTAAAAACTGGTGGCGCACTACGGATTATCTTTACGACAAAGACGAGCACTTGTTTTTCCGCGACAGCACGTATTTCAAAAAGACCGAGGCCAACGGCAAAAAAGTTTTCTGGGGCCGTGGAAACGGTTGGGTGATGGCCGGCCTCGTCCGCGTGCTGCAATATCTGCCGATGAATCATCCCGACCGTCCGCGCTTCGAGCAATTGTTCAAGGACATGGCCGCGAAAATTCTCACCTGCCAGCAGCCGGACGGACTCTGGCGCGCAAGCCTGCTCGACCCGGACAGTTATCCGCTCAAGGAAACCAGCGGCTCCGGTTTTTACACCTACGCGCTGGCGTGGGGCGTGAATCAGGGCCTGCTCGACCGTGCGCAATTTGAACCCGCCGTGCGCAAGGCGTGGGCGGCGCTCGTCGGCTGCGTGGATGCGGACGGCAAACTGACGCACGTCCAGCCCATCGGTGCGGACCCGAAGAAATTTGCGGAGGACTCGACGGAAGTTTACGGCGTCGGTGCATTTTTGTTGGCTGGCAGCGAGGTTTATCGGATGGCGGTTTTACAAAGTGCATCAATGGTGGAATTACTAGGAAGTGGTCCAAATAATCATTATGTGCCCATGACTAACCTTTCATACAAAGTCAGAAATCCGTCATCATTTCATCGCGAATGTGAAACGGTTGAAGTGAGACAGGAAATAGGGCTAAACCAAGTCCTAACTTCAAACTTATGGAAAAATTCTACACTGTCAAATCCTGCGGTTATGGATGGTCTTTCGTCACGCATTTTGGACTCACAGTGTTACGTTGTTTTCGACCAAAGTGAACGAAGTGCGCAAATTATACTTTTCCAAGTTGACCTTGCGCCGGGCGAGACGCGGACGTTTAATTTCTTGAACGCTTCGGCTTTGCCCACCGTGCCGCCACCCATCGTGAAGACGATGGCGCGGTATGTGCCCGAACGCTACGACGATTTTGCGTGGGAGAGCGACCGCATCGCGCATCGCACTTACGGCCAGGCGCTCATCAAAGCCGAACACACCATCAGCAGCGGCCCGGATGTGTGGATCAAAAAAGATCACCGCCTCATCGTGGACACGATGTATGCCACGAAACATTACCACGAGGACAACGGCTCCTTCATGGACGATTACCGCGTCGGCGCGAGCCGCGGCTGCGGCGGCATCGGCATCTGGAACGGCAAGAAACTGTTCACGTCCAGCAATTATCGCGGCTGGAAACTCGTCACCACCGGCCCGATCCGCTCGGAATTTGAACTGACTTACGACGCCTGGGACGCCGGCAACGGGCGGATGGTTTCGGAAACGAAGCGTTACAGCATTGACGCCGGCTCGTGGTTCACCAAGGCGGAAAGCACGTTTGCCAGTGACAACAAATCACCGCTGACCATTGGCATCGGCCTGGCTGAACGCGCGTGCGGACCGGATGGCACCGAACTGGTCGGCCAGGATCAAGCCGAAGGCTGGATGAGCTATTGGCAGCCGGAGGACAAACCGAAAGGCGTCACGGCGGTGGCAATGGTTTTGCCGAAAGGTGCGGTGAAGGAATTTACGAATGATGATCCGACCATGCCGGACGCCAAAATTCACGCCGTCGTGCCGCAGCCCACACAAGAAGGCGCGCCGCCCATCCGCAACCTGCTCGCCATTTCGCAGGCGGAAATTGGCAGGCCGTTTGAATATTATTTCGGCGCGTGCTGGGATCGCAGCGGCGATTTCACGAATCATGTCCAGTGGGAAGATTACGTGAAGCGCTTTGCCGAACGTCGTGACCAGCCGTTGCAAGTTTCGGTTGGCAATTAAGACGGCATGCTGTAGCTATTGAAGAAGTTTTATTTGACCATGAGAATTAGATTTTTACTGCTGCCGGTGCTCCTCGGAGTTCTGGTTTTGTGCAACGGCTGCGTGCTCCTGCTCGCGGGCGGCGCGGCGGCGGCCGGCGCGGGCGCGGTGGTTTACATAGACGGCGAGTTAAAAGATTCCGAGGCGGCTTCACTCGACCGGACGCGCGTGGCGACGCTGGCGGCTTTTAAGGACATGCGATTTGGCGTGGTGGGTGATGAATCCACCGCGTTCAAGCAAACCATCAGTGTGCGCACTGGCAGCGATAAGAAAATCCAGGTCACTCTGGAAAAAGAATCCTCCACGGTGACCACCATTCACATCCGGGTTGGGGTGTTTGGCGACGAGACGTTGTCGCGCCAGCTTTTGGACCGGATTAAATCACACCTGTGATCTCACGTCCGTCCGAGACGTTGCGGTTGAGTTCATTGACTCGCTGACGGTTGGAAACCAGAATTTGCAACTCGAGGCTTGGAACACGCGGCCAGTTCAAATTCAAACCGCCGTCCGGCTCAATACACCACGAGCGAGCGGACAGGGAAGCCGGTTATTTTCCCCCGGCCGTTCAGAAATTTCAGTTCGATGAGAAAACCGGCCTCGAGGATTTTTCCGCCGAGCTTTTGCACCAGCGCGGCGGCGGCGGCGGACGTGCCGCCGGTCGCCAGCAGATCGTCAATCAGCAGGACGCGGGAGCCGGGCCGGAGCGCGTCGGTGTGGATGGCGACGGTGGCGTGGCCGTATTCGAGCGCGTAATCCTGTTCGATGGTCGTGAACGGCAGCTTGCCTTTTTTGCGGACGGGCACGAAGCCGGCGTTCAATTTTTTGGCGGCGGCGGCGGCGAAAATAAATCCACGCGCGTCAATTCCCACCACGGCGTCAATGCTGCCGGGTTTGAATTTTTCCGTGAGCAAATCAATCGCGCCGGAGAACAGCCGCGCGTCGGCGAGGACGGGCGTGATGTCCTTGAACAGAATGCCCGGCCTGGGAAAATCCGGAACATTGCGGATGGCCTTTTCAATTTCGGCGGCGGTGACGGGCATGGCTCAAAGTTCCTTGGGTTTGGTTTTCTCCAGTCTTTCAATCATCTTGCGGAGTTTGCGCAGGGCGAGATTTTGGATCTGGCGGACGCGTTCGCGTGTGACGCCAAATTTTTCGCCGACTTCCTCCAGCGTTTTTTCGTTGCCGCCGTCCAGTCCGAACCGGTAGCGGAGAATCGTCGCTTCACGTTCGTCGAGATGCTTGACCATGTCCTGCAACATGCCGGTGACGGTCTTGTCTTCCAATTCGTCATAAGGATTGACGGCACGCTCATCTTCGACGATCTCGGAAAAATTATTGGAGTCGTCGTCGCCCACCGGCGCGTCGAGCGAGGCGGGGCGGATGGAAGCCGTGCGCATTTGCGAAACGCGCGCGGCGGTGGTGCCCAGTTCGGCGGCCAGTTCTTCATCGGTCGGTTCGCGGCCGATGTCCTCCTGCAGCTTCATCGCCGTGCGGCGCATCCGGGAAATCTTGTCCACCAGATGCACCGGCAGCCTGATGGTTTTGGACTGGTTGGCGAGAGCGCGTTTGATGGACTGCTTGATCCACCACGAACCGTAGGTGGAAAGTTTGCCGCCTTTTTTCGGATCAAATCGTTCGACGGCCTTCATCAGGCCGATGTTGCCTTCGCTGATGAGGTCGAGCAGCGGCAGGCCGATGCCTTCATAGTCGCGCGCAATTTTCACGACCAGGCGGAGGTTGGCCTTGATCATGTGTTCGCGCGCCTTTTTATCACCCTTTTTGATTCTGGCGGCGAGTTCAATTTCCTCTTCCGGGGTGAGCAGTTTGACCAGCCCGATTTCGCGGAGGTAAAGCCGGATGGACGTGTCGCCGTCATGCCGTTCGGTTTCGCGGCGCAGGAACTGGGTGGTGTCGCTTTCAACGGGTGCTTTGACCGGAGCGTCTGATGGCGCTTCAACCGGAGCAGGTATTGACTGCTCAGATAAAGCTGCGCTCTTAGCCGGTGCGAAATTTATGCCTTTCCGCCGCGCCGGGGCCGGTTTGCGTTTTTGTCTTTTTGCCGCCATTGCTCCTGCAAAAGTTAAGCCCTGGTTGCAAGGCGGCAAGCAAATTTAACAGCGAACTTGTCGTGAAGGCAAAATTGCTTTCCCATTTTCGCCGCGCAAAGAACTTTTCGGCGCGCCAATTTCAACTCCGGTTGTCGCGCGCCGCCGAGATGTAATACAGCAGTTGCAGCACCGAGTTGACCAGCGCGGCCACATACGTCAGCGCGGCGGCATGAAGCACTTTGCTGATGCCTTCGCGTTCGTCTTCGCGCACGAGGCCGAGCTGGAAAAGCTGTTCCTTGGCGCGGGCGCTGGCGTCGTATTCCACCGGCAGCGTCACGAGCTGGAACAGGGTCAGCACGGAAAAGATGGCGACGGCGATCAACATGAAATGCGGGAAATGCAAAAACATGCCGAGCAAAATCACGCCCATCCACGCGTAACTTGCAAACTGGGTCGCGGGCACGAGCGCCATGCGCAGGTTGAACAGCGCGTCCTGGTGCAGATGTTGCAGCGCGTGCCCGGACTCGTGCGCCGCCACGCCGACCGCCGCGATCGTGCGGCCGTGAAAATTGTCCGATGACAGAAAAAGCGCCTTTTTCGTCGGGTCATAATGATCGGTCAACTGGCCGGGGATTTCCTCGACCGGCATGTCGTTCAGCCCGGCCTGGTCGAGGATGCGCCGCGCCGCCTCAGCACCGGTCATGCCCGAATCCACCGGCACCTGGCTGTATTTGCCGTAGGCCGAATGCAGTTTCATCTGCGCCCAGAGACCGATGAGCAGGCCGGGCAGCATCACAAACAGAACATATTTTGTATCCCAGAACAGCATAAATTTTATCAGGTAAAAGTTTGACCGCGCGCCGCAAATTTCATTCAAGCGAACGCACCGGCACGGCATGAATGCTGGCAGAAATCTCGCGGCAGGGCAATTCAGATCAGAATGCGGGGTCAGGCGAGAATTCGCGCGCCCATCCCGCAGTATTTCTCAAAATCACAAACCAAAAGTCACAACTAATTTGCCTAAACGGCATCCGAGTGTCTGGCTTAACCCATCGCGGATGAAAACTCTTGACCTTTTCCGTATTGGAGTTCCTTCTATGGAGCCAACACCGAACCCATGAAACGACGTTTCTTTCTCAAACAATCCGTGCTCGCCGCCGCCGGGATGGCGTCGCTGTCCAACAAGCTGCTTGTCTCCGCGCTGAACGCTGAGTCCAAAGGCGGAGCTCCGGCCGTGCCCGATCCCGCCCTCGTGCAAGACTGGCTCGCGCGCTGGGAGAAGAACATTCTAAGCGAGATCCACAACCGTTATTGCGACCGTGAGCTTGGCGAAGAAATCGGCTGGCTCATCAGTCCGTTTCTCAATGGCTTCTATTACGGCTATCAGGCGACGCACGATCCGAAATGGGCCGGGTATCTGGCCGACTGGGGGGATGCGTGGATCAATCGTGGCGTGAAAGAACCGGATGGCTTTATCGGCTGGCCCAAGAGCGGCACCGGCGGCGCAGTGGCGGAGAGTTTTCTAACGGACAGCCTGCTGGGCGAAGCAATGGGCTTGCGCCCGCTTGTGCTGATGGCCAGGCAAATCCCGGGCTTGCCCGCATTGAAAGAAAAATTTGGCTCGCGTGCGGAGGCGTGGATCAAACTCGCCGAGCAGGTTTTTGAGAAGTGGGACGCGCGTGGTTGCTGGCACGAAGTGCAGGCGGGCGGATTGTGGGTGGTGCCTGACTTCGGCATTGACGCCAAAACTGGAGGCTGGACCGCCGGTCATGCCCGGCGTATGGCCGGCGGTTTTTCAAACCCCGATAACAAACAAAACCACATTGCCCGCTGGCTGCTGGCCATGCACGACGTCACCGGAAAACCAGTTTATCGTGAGCGGGCGGACAAGTGGTTCCGGCTGATGAAATCGCGCATGAAAACACGAGCCGACGGGAAATATTTTGTCTGGAATTACTGGGAGCCCGCCGGGCCGTGGGATTACCTGCCTGATGGTTCCACGCGCCATTGGGTCGGCGTGCATCCGAACGGCGGCTATTACGCGATTGATGTGGAAGGCGTCGTGGCGGCATTTGAGCACGGACTGGTCTTCACACAGGATGACCTCCAGCGGCTCATCGCCACAAACCGCGACTTCATGTGGAACCGGCAAATCACAGGCGCAAAATTTCAGCGCATTGACGGAGGCGAATCAGATGCGCGTTGGAAAGACTCGCCTGGAGTGCTTTGGACCGCTTTGGTCCCGTATGACGAAACCTTGCGGAAAGTTTTCTTGGAAAACCACAATCCCGCTGGTTGGGGCGGTCTGGTGGTGACCCCTTGGTTTCTCGCACGCGAAGCCGCCGGCTCCTCAATTCTTTAGGATGCGAGCAGGCCGGGGTGACGTGCCGGTTTACTGCCGCCCGTCCACCGTCCTCCAATTAACTCGCACGGGAACCAATGACATGCATGTTTCTCGCGTCATTGGCACAGCGGAAGGCAGGCTGGTTTGCTAATAAGAACGGCTGGCGTTTATTTTGCGCCCGCAGCGACAAGCTCGTCGCAGGTTGAGTTGAAAAATTTGACGCACTCGGCGATTTCTGGCTGGGACGTTTTCCAGTGATATTCATACTCCACGCAAAATGCGCCGTGGAAATTCTGGCGTTTCAATTCCGCCATCAGCGCCTTGGTCTGGCCGACGCCGGTTCCCCACGGCACATCGTGCGCGTCTGGCCCCATTTCGTTGAGATCTTTGAAATGGAGACAAATGATGTGCCCGTCCAGTTTTTTCAGGCATTCCAAAGGATCAAGGCCGGAGCGCATCCAATGGCCGACATCGGCGCACGCGCCCATTAACGGCGTGCGTCCTTTGATCGCCGCCAGCACCGAGTCGGGATTCCAGTAGATCGAATGCCCCTTGGGATGATCGTGAATGGCCACCTTGATGTCATATTCCTTGCACAGTTTTTCCACGGTGTCCAGCGCGGCTGGTTCTGGTTCGGCCACGAGTGTGTCAATGCCGAATTTTTTTGCGAATTCAAAAACCTTCCGGCTCTCGGCCTCGTCCGGCGGCAATTGCACCACGCCCATGTTGACAAACTTGGGATTGATGCCGTCGGTTTTCAGCTTGTCCAAAATGGCCTGCTGCTGTTTTTCCGAAAGGTTGACCGTGCCGATTTTGTTGGTGCCGTCAAAGCTGACCGTGCCGGAAATGCTCATGTAATGCACTCCCAATGCGGCGGTCTGGTTAATCGCTTCAAAGATGGGAAATTTCTGAAAAGTGTAGGAATGCACGGCAAGCTGCCAGCCAAGTTTGTCAGCCGAACTGGCGGCGGGCGGTGTTTGCGCCCCTGCGCCGATGGCCAGCAATGCGACAGCGGCCAAAAACAATATTTTTTTCATGACGGAGTTTATTCTGTTGTAAAACAAAACTGGCGGCGACTCAGACTTTGGGTTCCCAACCGGGTTCGTATTTGCGCCGCCACAATTTCATCGCGTCGTGATCATTCAAAATGTGGCCGTTGGCCGGGTCGCAATGCAATGCGCGGCCAACCCGCCACGCGATGTTGCCCAGATGCAGCAGCGTCACGCTTTTGTGCCCCTCTTCAGCCGGACAATTGGTCGGCGTGCCGTTGCGGACCGCGTCAATGAAATTGGCAAAATGCAGTTGATCCAGGTCCAGGCCGCTGGCGCTGACGGTGTTAGTCGGGTCCGCCACCTCGTTGCTTTTCATCTGCCGGATGATCTTTTTCCTGCGGTCAAAAATAGTGTAGGCATTGCCATCCAGCAGCGCCGTTCCCTCGGTTCCATAAATCAAAACACCGCGTGCGAGATTTTCGACCGGAAAATCATTGCAGCTTCGTCCCTCCCAGCTAATGGTTTTGCCTTCGGCGAAATCCCAAGCGATGGTCTGCGTGTCCGGCGTTTCACAATCGTCCTGAAAAGCGTAGCGTCCGCCGTTCGACGAAACGCGCGCGGGCCAGTTCAACCCCAGCGCCCAGCGGCAGACATCCACCTCGTGCGTGCCGTTGTTGAGCGCCTCGCCGGTGCCCCAATGCCAGCGCCAATGCCAGTTGTAGTGGACGAGATTGTCAATGAACGCGCGGCGTGGTGCTGGCCCCTGCCACAGTTCATAATCCAGCCAGTCAGGCACCGGCGCGGGTTTGCCGTGGCCGATGCTGGTGCGATTATTGTCATACCAAGCCCGGCCAAAATATGTTTTGCCGATCAAGCCATTCTGAATTTCCGGGATAATGGCGCGCAGGTTGGGGAACGAACGCCGTTGCGCACCCATCTGGAAGACGCGTTGGTATTTATTCACCGCTTGGACCAATAATTCACCTTCGTAAGGATTGTGGCTGCACGGTTTTTCCAGATAAACATGCTTTCCGGCGGCCAGCGCCAGAATGGCCATCGGCGTGTGCCAATGATCTGGCGTCGCGATTGTCACCACGTCAATTGACGGGTCTGCCAGTGCCTTGCGAAAATCACCCAGACCTTGCGGTTCGGAAATTTGTTTTTTCGCGGCTTCTTTAATGCCTTTGGCTGCCGCCCGTTTGTCCACATCGCAGACATGGGTGATTTCGACGCCCGGCAGATTGGTGAGACAGTCAATGTGCGCCAGGCCGCGGCCATTCGTGCCGATGACCGCCGCCGCGATCTTGTCATTAGCCCCGATTTTTCTGGCGGCTGTCACCTTGGGCTGCAATCCCGCTCTGGCCAGCGGGCCGAAATAGCCCGCCATGCCCAAGCCGATGCCAGCCACGCTGGCCTGTTTCAAAAAAAGCCGCCGGTCAATAGGATTGCTCATAATAGATGGAGTTATGGACGTTGGCGGAAAGCTTTTGGTTGCAATCATTTTCGGGCGGATGTTTTTGACAAGTAATTGCAGGGCAATGAAACCGTTACCTGCCTAAGCCACCCGATTAAAACACCATCATTCAGCGGCCCACCCGCAACACAGCGAAGTTGCCGGGATCGTTGCGGCATGAGGAAAATCAGCGCCATTCATTTTTTTGCCGGGATGCAAACGGCCAATGAAGAGAACATAGATTGCCAAGTGGAACGGGGGGCGGCGGACTGGGCCGGGATTTCTCCGGCGATTTTGCGGCCTGTTCGATAATGCCGATTCGGGTGAAACGTGATTGATCCGGAACAGATTTTTTGTAAATTAACGGGCAACAGCACTTGGAACGGGAAATATTTTGGCTGATACATTTAAGAATATCCGAACGATTGAATATGAAGGCCCGCATTCAAAAGGTCCGCTGACATTAAATATTTGGCGTCCGCCGGGAATTTCTGGAAAACTTGATCAACAAATTCATCTGAAAATTCACCCATGCTTGGAATGTCTCTCGATGATGCCCTCCAAACGGAGTTCTTGAAATTGCCGCGCCAGGCAAATCGCCTATGAAACCCACATCGCTACTCTACAAAACCCCCGGCTTGTCGCCGGAAATCCGCGTTCGTGATTTGCTGGCGCGCATGACGCTGGCGGAGAAGGCGGCGCAGATGATGTGCGTGTGGCAGGGAAAATCGGCGAAGCTCGTGGATGCCGACGGCAATTTTGATTTCGCGAAAGCGAAAGCCGCGTTCAAAAAAGGCTGCGGCATCGGCCAGGTTGGCCGTCCCAGCGACGCGGGCAGCAAGCCGACGGACGCGGGCATTGGTAAAAATCCGCGCCAGATGGCGGAGCTGACCAATGCAATCCAGAAATTTTTCATCCAGCATAGCCGGCTGGGCATCCCGGTGATCTTTCACGAGGAATGTCTGCACGGCCACGCGGCCATTGGCGCGACGAGCTTTCCGCAGCCGATTGCGCTGGGCGGCACGTTTGATCTCGCGCTGGTGGAGGCGCTTTACGCGATGGCCGCCGAGGAGGCGCGCGTGCGCGGGGCACACCAGGCGCTGACGCCCGTCGTGGATGTGGCGCGCGATCCGCGCTGGGGCCGCGTCGAGGAAACCTATGGCGAAGATCCGTTTTTGAACGCGCAACTCGGCATGGCCGCGGTGCGTGGATTTCAGGGCGACCGGAAATTCCGCGGCAAAAAAAACCTCATCGCCACGCTGAAGCATTTTGCGGCGCACGGCCAGCCGGAATCCGGCATGAACTGCGCGCCGGTGAACGTCTCCGAGCGCGTGCTGCGCGAAACTTTTTTGCAGCCGTTCAAGGACTGTCTTCAAAAGGCCGGTTGCATCAGCGTGATGGCCAGCTACAACGAGATTGACGGCGTGCCGTCGCACGCGAACGAATGGCTGCTGCGCGACGTGCTGCGCAAGGAATGGGGTTTTGAAGGTTTTGTGGTTTCGGACTATTATTCGATTTGGGAGCTGCACCATCGGCCCGATACGCACGGGCATTTCGTCGCTGCCGACAAAAAAGAAGCCGCCGCGCTGGCGGTGAAGGCGGGCGTGAACCTCGAACTGCCCGACCCTGATTGCTATTTGCACCTCGTCGAACTCGTGCGTAAAAAAGTTTTGAAGGAATCGCAACTCGACGAGCTGATCGCGCCGATGCTGCTGTGGAAATTCAAACTCGGTTTGTTTGACGACCCGTTTGTTGATCCCGTCGTCGCCGAGAAAATTGTCGGCTGCGAAAAGAATTCACAGCTCGCCTTGCGCGCCGCGCGCGAAGCCATCACGCTGCTGAAAAATGAAAACGATTTGTTGCCGCTGAATCCTGCGAAGCTGAAAACCCTTGCTGTTATTGGCCCAAATGCCAATCGCGCGCTGCTCGGCGGTTACAGCGGCGTGCCGCCGCACACGGTCACGGTGCTGGACGGCATCCGTGCGCGGCTTGCCGGCAGCCGCGTGAACGTGCTGCACGCGGAAGGCTGCCAGATCACAATTGGCGGTTCGTGGAACCAGGATGTCGTCACGCCGAGCGACTCCGCCGAGGACGCGAAGCAAATCGCCGAAGCGGTCAAAGTGGCGAAGCAAGCCGACGTGGTCATCCTCGCCATCGGCGACAATGAGCAGATTTCCCGCGAAGCCTGGAGCCGCAACCACATGGGTGACCGCACCAGCCTGGATCTGTTCGGACGGCAGGAAGATTTGTTGAAGGCGCTCATTGCCACCGGGAAGCCCGTTGTGGTGCTGTTGTTCAACGGCCGTCCAATCTCCGTCAACTGCGCCGCGCAACATGCGCCGGCGATCTTGGAGTGCTGGTATCTGGGCCAGGAAGCCGGCCACGCGGTCGCGGAAGTGTTGTTTGGCGACCACAACCCCGGCGGCAAACTGCCGATTACCATTCCACGCTCGGCCGGCCATCTGCCGGCGTTCTACAATCACAAGCCGTCCGCGCGGCGCGGCTATCTGTTTGATGACGCTTCGCCGCTGTTTGCCTTTGGCTTTGGCTTGAGCTACACGAAATTCAGTTTCAAAAACGTGCGGCTGGCCAAAAAGAAGATCAAGCGCGACGGGACGGCCAAAGTTTTTGTGGAGGTGACCAACACCGGCAAACGCGCCGGGACGGAGGTGGTCCAGCTTTACATTCGCGATTGCGTAAGTTCCGTGACGCGGCCGGTCAGGGAGCTGAGAGGGTTTCAGAAAATCTCTTTGCAGCCGGATGAGACGAAAACTGTGACGCTTGAAATCACGCCGGAATCACTGGCGTTTTGGGACGTGCGAATGAAATATGTCGTCGAACCGGGCGAGTTTGAAATCATGGTGGGCAGTTCCTCCCGCGAGGTTAATTTGCAGAAAACCATTTTGACGGTGGCCAAATAAATCATGAATGCGAGCATCCAAAAACTTTCGTTCCTGGAGAAGGCCGGTTACAGCGGCGGCGACGCGGCGGCGAACTTCGTCTTCATGACGATGATCCTGTTCCAGACCAGTTTTTACACGGATGTTTTTGGCATCAGCGCGGCGGCGGCGGCGGCCATTCTTCTGGCGGCCAGATTGTGGGATGCGTTTTTCGATCCGATCATGGGGCTCCTGGCGGACCGCACGCAAACGCGGTGGGGCCGGTTTCGTCCGTGGGTGCTGTGGACGGCGATTCCGTGGGCGGCGGTCATGGTGCTGGCCTACACCACGCCCAAAGGCTGGAGCTCGGGTGCGATGATTGCCTATGCCGCCATCACGAACATCATGCTCATGACGCTTTATTCGATGAACAACATGCCTTACTCGGCGCTGGGCGGCGTCATGACCGGCGATGTCAATGAGCGTGCAAAACTCAATTCGTTCCGGTTTGTCTCCGTCAATGTCGCGCAATTCATCGTGGGCGGATTGACGCTGCCGCTGGTGGCCAAATTCGCCGCCGGCCATGACCGGCAATACGGCTGGCAAATGACGATGGGCGTCTGGGCCGTGTTGTGCCTTGTCCTTTTTCTGATCACATTCGCCACGACCAGAGAACGCATCCAGCCCGTCACCCAGGAAAAATCCTCGCCGAAACAGGATTTTGTGGCGCTGTTCAAAAACCATCCGTGGAAGGTCATGTTTTTCATGACGCTGGTGCATTTCGCCATTCTCTCGTTCCGTGGCGGTGCGCTTTACAATTACTATCACCACTATGCGGACAAGGCCGCGCTGTATGACTGGGTGGCGGCGCTGCATTTGACCGCAGCACCCTTGGCTGCCGGCAAGCCCGTGCCGGGAGGCATTTTGGAATGGCTTGGCTACATTGTCCACGCCGACCGGTCCGATCTGGCAAACTCAAATGTCGCCGACGTTGCCAACAGTCTCATCAACATGGTTGGCACCGGCGTCACTATCGTCGTGATCCTGCTCTCGCCGCCCCTGGCGAGACGATTCGGGAAGAAAGCGGTTGCGGTGGCTGGCTTCGGCCTTGCCAGCCTTGGTTCACTGGCGTTCTATCTGCTCAGTCCAACCAATGTTCTCGGCATGGTGGTCCTGACGGTCGTCATCGCGGTCTGTTACGCGCCGACCATCCCTTTGATCTGGGCGATTTACGCGGACGTGGCGGATTACTCCGAATGGAAGACCGGACGCCGCTTCACCGGCATAGTTTTCGCGACCATCGGCTTCTCCCTGAAGCTGGGGCTGGCGCTTGGTTCCTCCTCGTTCCTCTGGATCATGGCCGGTTTTTTCAACTATGATCCTAGGCAGTCAGACCTGCCGCAGGCGGTGGCAGGCTTCCACGCGTGCAGCAGCCTCGTGGTCGGCCTCCTCTTCGGCCTCTGCACCATCCTGCTGGTCGCTTACCAGATTAACCAACGCATGACCATCCAAATGGCGGAGGAACTGGCAGAACGGCGGAAAAAATTTGCGGCGGCATGAAGCATCAAGAATTCAACCATGAAAACTAAAACCATTTTCCCGGCCGTCGCCGTGGGCTTGTCGCTCGTGTTTTGCACCGGCGGCATCGCCGCGCCGCCAACGCTCAAGGATGCTTTCAAGGCCGATTTTCTGATCGGTGCGGCATTGAATCCATCGCAGTTTTGTGAATCCAACGCCGTGGCGGCGGCGCTGGTGAAACAGCAGTTCAATTCCATTTCGCCGGAGAATGTCTTGAAGTGGGAAAGGGTGCATCCCCGGCCTGGGCGGTTTGATTTTTCCCTCGCCGACCGTTATGTCGGCTTTGGCCGGAAGAATGGCATGTTCATCATCGGCCATAACCTGATATGGCAATCCCAGACGCCGGCCTGGGTGTTTCAGGAGGAGCCGGGCAGGCCGGTCGGCCGCGAGGTGTTGTTGGAGCGGATGCGTGATCATATCTTCACTGTCGTCGGTCGTTACAAAGGCAAAATTGGCGGCTGGGATGTGGTCAATGAGGCCTTGGCGGAAGACGGCAGCCTCAATCCGGCATCGCCTTGGATGAGGATCATCGGTCCGGATTATCTGGCCAAAGCTTTTGAGTTTGCCCATGCGGCCGACCCGGCCGCCGAGCTTTATTACAATGATTTTTCGATGGAGAAACCTCCCAAACGGGCTGGCGCGGTGGCGCTGATCAGGCGGCTGAAGTCCGAAGGAATTACCGTTGCCGGGATTGGGATACAAGGGCATTACACTTTGAACTGGCCTGCAACCAATGACGTGGCCGCCACGATTGAGACGTTTTCAAAACTGGGGTTGAAGGTGATGATCACCGAGCTGGATGTGGATGTTTTGCCGGCGGCGTGGGATCAGGGAAACGCGGACGTCAGCCGTAATTTTCAACTGCAACAGAAGTTGAATCCCTACCCCAGTGGGCTTCAGGAGGCGATCCAACAGCAACTGGCCGGACGCTACGCCGAACTGTTCCGGGTTTTTCTCAGGCATCGGGACAACATCAGCCGGGTCACTTTCTGGGGCGTGACAGACGGCGATTCCTGGCTGAATAACTGGCCGGTCAACGGCCGGACGAGTTATCCATTGCTTTTTGACCGGGAAGACCGTCCCAAGCCGGCATTTGATGCGGTTGTCAAAACGGCTCATTTGGAGAACGCCACCGCCAAAGGCGATTAAGTCATTAGCCGGTTTTGTGTTGCAATCAGTTGACTCGTCCTGCATCCGCCTGAACCTGCCGCCGGACTGCGTGGATTGAGCACCCGCTTGCCCCGCAGTTCCAAACTGCATCGCGGGTGTGGGTCGGTTTAAAGGCCGGCCAAACCCGTGCGCCAAGCGGGCAAAAAATCGAGGGGCGGAATTTTACAAAACCATGACAATTGGCCTTGCGCCCCCGGCTAACTTCGCGTGTGAAGACAACCTATGACTCACCGTGAACTGACCCCCAGAAACAGCGCCTTTACACTCATCGAGCTGCTGGTGGTCATCACCATCATTGCAATTCTGGCCGCCCTGCTGCTGCCGGCGTTATCCCAAGCCAGGAAGCGGGCGGCGGGCATCGGCTGTATCAATAACTTAAAACAGCTCATGCTGTCGGCCAATGTTTATGCTGACGACTTTCAGGATGCAATTGTCCCCAATTCCCTTGGGGGGTTGAATTCCTGGGTTCCGGGAGGCCCTTCCGCATATAATGTCACCGGCTTGCCAGGAGCAACCAACATCGCGAATATTACAGCCGGGCTGCTTTATCCCTACAACAAATCAGTTGGCATCTACCGATGCCCAGGAGACCAGGACATAGTTAATGGTGCAAGTGCGACACGGGTGCGAAATTATTCATTGAACTGCATGATGGGAAACAGTTATGGAACAACTGCTAACTGTCATCCTGGCACTACGGAAAACCTTAAATTCAGCTTTGTGCGAAACCCCGGCCCTGCAAGGGCCTCGTTCTTTATTGATGAACAGTCCAGTTCTTCCACCTTGCAATCTGGAACCAGCATAGACGACGGCTACTATGCAATAGATTCTGGAGCGCCAGGCTCCCTTACGCCTGGAACCGGCCCAGAATGGCGCAATGTCCCGTCCAGTCGTCATGGCAACTATGGGCAGTTATCCTTCGCTGACGGCCATGCGGAAAAAATGAAGTGGGTTGAGCCGAAGACTCACCTGTTGCAAGGATTAAATGCCAGTTCTGGGGTGGTTGATGATCTGGATCTCAAACAACTGTGGTTGTCAACTTATGCTTCAGGATCAGTTCGGGGTGTGCCTTGGTGACTTTTGCCTCTTGCTGAACTGGTCAACATGATGCAGCCGGCCCTCCCCCGGACTTACATCGGATTAACCCTGTCCACCAGCACAGCATGTCCGCGCTCGGCATCCTTCAAAAGTTTTTCCATTTGCGCCGAAATTTGCGCCATCATTATCTCGTCGCCGGGCAAACGAGAAGCATCTCAACCTGGTGCCTTACAAATCCTGTTGGGTCAAAACAGCGGCGACAATCATTGCGGACCGCGCCGAATGATGCGGGGCGAAGGATGAAGGTTCACTGGTGCAGCCCCGCGTCGCACGGACGGTCACGGAACTTTCACATCAGTTTCCAAGCGGCTTTATGTTGGAAACAACCGGACTGGCGGGCATTTCAAACGCGGCAACGGCCTCTGGCTTGGCCGGATCAAAATCGCCAAAGTCGTCCACAATGGACTTTGCGAGCGATAATTTGTCCTGCCGGATGCCGGCAACAACGCACTTTGCCAGTTCATAGCTGCCGTAATTATTATGATGCGTGCCGTCCTGAAACGCCCTGTCCAAGCCCGGACCAAGCGCCTTGTAAAAAATCCGGCTCATCGCGTTCAAATCAATCAGCGCGCAATTCTCCTCCTTCGCCACGGCGCGCACCGCCTCGGGATAGCCGGCGAGCGTGTCGTGTTCCACGCCGTTCTTGCGTTCCATCGAAGTCACCAAGACGGGCGTGCCGCCAAGTTCGCGGGTGCGCAAGACAACTGTTTTCAAATTTGATTTGTAAGTCGCCAGCGCATTTGTGGCCTTGTCCTTCTGATCGTTGTGGCCGAACTGCACGAACAGATAATCGCCCGGCTGCATCAGGCTGAAGACTTTTTCAAACCGCTGGGCGCGCAGCGAACTGGCGATGGTCTCGCCGGACTCCGCATGGTTGGCCACGGCGATTTCCGGCTTGAAAAAGCGCGGCAGCATCTGGCCCCAACTGTTCCATGGCTCGGCGGGCTGGTCGCAGACCGTTGAATCGCCCAGAAGAAAAACCGTCGGCACTTTGGCCGGCTCGATTTCCAGCGAACGCACGCCCGGCTGTGCGCCGTTAAATTCCAAGGTCATCTTCCCATCCCAGGCCCAGGTTTCGCCGGCAGTTTCGCGCGGCTTGAGACGGACGTGATTACTTTCGGAAATTCTCGGCGAGCGCAGGTTGACAATGAACGTGCGCGTCGCGGACTTTGCGGCCGTCGTGTGAATTTTTTCCAGCATGAGCCGGCGCAACTCGGCTTTCACCGTCGTGGTGGATTCATCTTTGCCTCCGAGCACGGCGGTCACCCGGTAATTCCCTTCCGGCAATCTGGCGGAAAAATAAAACGGCCTGTCGCTCGCCGCCGCATCACCTCCGTGAATTTCCGCGCCCGGCTCAAAGCCGTAGCCGGTTTTTATGGAATAAAAATTCGTCGGTGATATTTGAATCCAGCCGGGCCTCGCTTCGCCGCTGAAATTAAATTTGCAACTGGTCTGCGCGCCAGGCGGCGCGCCGCCGCCGGCCAGAATGAATGCCGAAAGAATTCCGGTTGAGAAAAGGTGAAGCCTTTTCATGGTTGGAGTGGGCTTGTGTTGGTTGAAATGTCTTGGGTGTCAGGCTTGTAAGGTTCGACGGTCCTGCTTTTTTCGGAAAAGAATTTTTCGAGCGGCTCATTCGGCAGGCTCTTCAGTCCGGCAATGACGCAAGCCGCGTTGAACTGCGCGCCGCTGCCGGTGGTATGCGTGCCCTTGTCGGCGAAGAAAGTTGCCACCTTGTCCGCGCCCTCTTTTTTATAGGCGCCGGTGATGACCATCGTGAGGTCGAAAAACAGCGCGCCGTTGTTTTTTGCAGCCTGCTCGTCCCAGTCGGCGATGCTGGCGAAATCGCGTCCGCCTTCCCAGTGCTGTTTGTGCGGGATCGGCGAACAAATAATCGCCGTCGCGCCACGGGCCTTCGCATCGGTGACGAACTTGGCCAGATACCAGCCGAAAGTGTGGACAACCTCGGACTTTTTGGTGATCAGGTTGGTGATTTCCTGCGACTCAGCGCCGACGCCCTTGATCGTGCCCCGCGCGCGGCTTGCGTCGTTGACCGGGCCGCCGTCGTTATGACCAAACTGCATGATGACGCAATCGCCCGGCTTGAGCATCGCCGCCACGCGCGGCCACTGGTCTCGATAAAACGTCCGGCTGCTCGTGCCGCCGTGCGCACAGTTGACGACATTGATCCGGTTCGTGTCAAAAAACGGCGCGAGAAAATCGCCCCAGCCCCACTGCCCGCCGGTGCCGGTGCCTTGTCCGTTCCGCACGGTGGAATCACCGATGAGAAACAGCGACGGGAGCTTTGGACTGGCTGGCAAATTTTCCGCCTGGCCGGTGCGCGCAGGAGAATTGGTTTCTGGATTGGCGGTTTGCGCATCAAGGCTTGCGGGCAACCATCCAAGAAGAATGGCAACGGCCAGCCGGTTCCCAAAACGCAGCCGATTTCGCCCGGTTCGGTTTGGAGCCGGTGGCGGCGGCGGAAAAGGTGTTGCCGCCGGTTCCGACACGGAAACCGCCGGCGGGGCCGAAACATTTTTTTGATTCATAGTGCGTAAAATTACGCGCGGGCAAAATCACCGGCCGCCGTTGCGCGGCAGCGGCAGCGTATATTTGTCAAAGACGGACAGCACCGGCAGCGAGTTGCCGTCTTCATCGAAAAAACTGCGCGAGACGAGGCCGCCGCGATTGCCCACCGCCGGTTCCCACCAGAAAATCCCCTTGCCGTGGTCGTTGGGCGTATTCATCACGATGCGCGTTACCTCGTCGAGAAATTCGCGCTGGCCTTCGGGCGTTTCGGCAAACGGCCCGGCCCGGCCGCCCGATTCGCGCGCCCGCCGCCAGTTGTAGGCCGCCTCCACGACGAACACGTCCTTGCCGTAGGTGTTCGCCGTGAACGCGAGGTTTTCGCGCAAATCCTCCAGCGTGCCCTGCCACCACGGATAAAACGAAAAACCGATGACGTCGTAGGGAATTTCATAACGGTTCAAATTGTCGAAGAAGTATTTCGTCCTGGCGATGTCGCCGCCGGTGTCAATGTGAATCATGATTTTCGGGCGCGAATTGGCGCCGCCGCCCGCGCCGGCGCCCTTGATGCCGGCGCGCAGATAGTCGGTGAAGTTTTGCCAGTTGTCCGGCAGTTTTCCATCCGGCCACAACATTCCGTTCGAGACTTCATTTCCGACCTGCACCATGTCCGGCAGCACGCCCGCGTCGCGGAACGCGGCGATGGTGCCGCGCGTGTATTCAAAAACTTCTGTGACGCGTTCCGGGTGCGAAAGTTTTGCCCATGAATCCGGCGTCGGCTGCTTGCCGGGATCGGCCCACGAATTCGCGTAGTGAAAATCGAGCAGGAATTTGTAGCCAAGCTGCTTCGCGTCCCGCGCCATCGCCAGCGTGTATGGCAAATCGTTTGGCAGGTTGCCGCCGACCGGCTCGACGAAAATGCGCAGGCGAATCCAGTTGTAGCCGTGATTTTTGAAAATCTGCAGGCCGGGCAGGGGGTTCGTGCCGTCCTTGAAAACCCGGCCGCGATCCTCGGCCTGTTTCAAAAATGACAGGTCCGCGCCGAAGGCGAAATCAGAGGCGCGCAAAAGGTTCTCCGCCGCCAGGAAAATTAAAACCGCCGCACCGGCCATGGCGGTAAAACCAGCGCGCCGTCGCCTCGCAGAAAATCCGGCGGTGAGGCTGCAGGTTTTTTTCATGTTTTCAGCTGGGTAATATGCGGTTGAAAAATCATGCCAGAACTCGGCGTGCGTTCATCTTGGCAGTTCTGGCGATGCCTTGATGGTGACGGTGCCGGCATCCGGTCCGGTCGCCGTCGCGGCCAAAATTAACAGCGCCGTTTTTTGCACCCATAAATTCAGCCGCCGCCGGTGGTTTAAGGTCGTGCGGTGATTTGCGCGGCCGCGTCTTTCAATCCGTCGCTGTGCGCCTGAAGCATGATTTTGCCGGGTTGCGTGGCGCGGACGATGACGAGCGCGAGGCCGTTGTAGGCATTGCGATCCTTCGCCTGAAACGGCTCGAAGCTGGTGGCGTCACCGTTGTCCACGGCCACGATTTCGCCCGGTCCTTCGATTTCAAACTGGATGTGGTTCTTCGAGCGCGGCACGGGCCGGCCATTTGCGTCGGCCACGGTCACGGTCACAAACGACAAATCTTTCCCGTCCGCCACGAGGTTCTCGCGGTCGGCTTTCAACGTCAGTTCCGTCGCCGGGCCGGTGGTGCGAACCTCGTCGGTCGCCCATTTTTTCCCGTTTTTGTAGGCAACCACCTTGAGTTCGCCCGGCGCGTATTTCACGTCGTCCCAGCGGATGCGATACTCAAACTGGCCTTTCTTTTTCCGGCCCAGCGACTGGCCGTTGAGAAACAATTCCGCCTCGTCGCCGCTGGTGTAAACGTGGACGGGCGTGATTTCGCCTTCGCGGCCCGGCCAGTTCCAGTGCGGCAGGATGTGCGCCATCGGAAAGTCCGGCCGCCAGTGCGCCTGATAAAGGTAGTAGCGGTCCTTCGGAAAACCGGCGAGATCAATGATGCCAAAATAGCTGCTGCGCGACGGCGTGTGGATTTTGCCGATCTCGGCGAGCTCCTTTTCCGCGCGCGCCTTGTCCTCCGGCTTGGAATAATTGTTCAGGTTGCTCAAGTCCGAGTTGTAAGGCGTCGGCTCGCCGAGATAATCGAAGCCGGTCCAGACGAATTCGCCCGCGACAAACGGGTTCCGGTCCTGGCCGGCAAATTCCGAATCCGGCGTCGTCGCCCAGCGCGGCGCGTAAAGGTCATAGCTGCTCATCTGAAAATCCGACAGCCCTTGCGACTTGTCGTCGCTCACCGGGAAAAAGTATTCCCCGCGCGAGCTGATGCACGAGGCGGTTTCGCTGCCGAACAGCGGAATGTCCGGGTTCGCCGCGCGGAACCGGGCATACTCGAACGGCTTGTAGTTGTAGCCGAACACTTCGACGATGTGTTGAAAGCCGTTGTAGCCCGCCTCCATGTGATTGCACGCGGCGGTGACCGGCCGCGTCGCATCTTCGCGGCGGACGGCGGCGGCCAGATCTTCGGCGATGTAAAAAGTGCTTGCATGCGCCTGCTCTTGAATTTCATTGCCGATGCTCCAGAGAATCACGCACGGATGATTCCGGTCGCGGCGGACATAGGCGCGCACGTCGGCCTCGTGCCAGTCGGAAAAAATGTTCGCGTAATCATTCGGCTTCTTGTGCAGCTTCCACGCGTCGAATGCCTCGTCCATCACCACGAAGCCCAGCCGGTCGCAGAGGTCGAGCAGTTCCGGCGCGGGCGGATTGTGGCTGGTGCGGATGGCGTTGCCGCCCATGCCGCGCAGGATTTCCAACTGCCGTTCCAGCGCGCGGGTGTTGATCGCGCTGCCGAGCGCGCCGAGGTCAGCATGATCGCAAACGCCGTTGAGCCGCACGCGCTCGCCGTTCAGCAGAAAACCGTTGTCCGCCGTGAACCGGATCGTGCGGATGCCGAACGGTGTTTCATACACGTCCAAAACTTTGTCCCCCTGGGAAATCGTCGTGACGGCGGCGTAACGGTTCGGATGTTCGACGCCCCACAGTTTCGGCTTGGGCACGATGATGGTTTGCGCCGTGTCCGCCGTTGCTCCGGCGGCGGCTTTTATTCCGTCGGTGGCCATTTCGGCGATGGCTGTTTTCGCCTTCGCGCCGTCGGCCTTGAGCTCAAAAATCGCCGTCGCCACTTTCACTTCCACTCCGGCGGCGGAGTTGTTGTCCACGCTGGTCTGCACCGAAACCGTCGCGGCATCTTTGCTCACCTCCGGCGTGGTGATGTGCGTGCCCCACTGGCTGAAGTGGACCGGCGAGGTTTTCACGAGCCAGACGTTGCGATAAATGCCGCCGCCCGGATACCAGCGCGAGGAGTCCTTGGGGTTGTCGAGGCGGATGGCGAGCGTGTTCACGCCGCCGAATTTCACGAACGGCGTCAAATTCACGCGCCACGACGCGTAGCCGTAGGGCCAGCCGCCGACGCAATGGCCGTTGAGCCAGACCGTCGCGTAAGCCATCGCACCGTCCACCTCGAAATAAATCTGCTTGCCCGCGTCGTCCGCCGGCAGATCGAAATGCTTGCGATACCACGCCACGCCGGACCACGGCAGCTTGCCGGTCTCGCCGGGCAGCGCCTGCTCGAACGGCCCTTCGATGCCGAAATCATGCGGCAAATCCAGTTTGCGCCAGCCGCTGTCGTCGAAGCCGGGCTGCGCGAAGGAAGCGTCGCCGCCGAAATTTCCCGCCGGCGGCGCGGCGGGCGCGTTGGTGGTAAAACCATTTTGCATCGGCAGCAGCCACGGCCTGGCGGCGGCGTAATTCAGCTTCGCGTCCGCCCCGGCGGGATCGCCTTTGGTGAAACGCCAGCCGGCATCAAGCGATTCTCTGACGCGGGTTGTTTCCGCCATTGAGTTGAAGGCCGGCAGCAGCAGGGCGGCGGCCAGGGCGAGCGGGAGGATGGGCGTGATTTTCATTTTGGATTCGACGTGTGGCATTCCTTAAAGGTGACAGAAAGTTGCCACTTCAGACAAGCCGCCAGTTGCCGGGGAAAAACCGGCGCCCTTGGCAACTGAAATCTACCGGTTCGTATTTGCCGGCGGCGTGCGTGGAAAAGTTTTGCGCGGCCGCCGCTTGAATTTTCATTCGACCCGGCGGGGAAACCTGGTTATGATATTAAAACTATGACACTCGACGACATTTTACTTGAAGCGGAAGAAAAAATGATCAAGACCGAGCAGAAGATTCTGAACGACTTCACCGGCGTGCGCACCGGCAAGGCTTCCACCGGGCTGGTCGAGAACATCATCGCGGAAGTCTATGGCTCGCAGATGCGCATCCGCGAACTCGCCAACATCAACACGCCGGAACCGCGCACGCTCGTCATCCAGCCGTGGGATGTGGCGGCGATTCAGCCGATTGAGAAGGCCATCCAGAAGGCCAACATCGGCCTGTCGCCGGTCGTGCAGGGCAAGCTGATCCGGCTGTCCTTCCCGGAATTGAGCACGGAACGCCGCCAGGAATTCGTCAAGCTCATCAAAAAAATGGCCGAGGACGGCCGGGTGTCCGTGCGCCATGTGCGCCGCGACGCGATGGACCTGTTCAAGCAGCACGCCCATGACAGCGGCGTGACCGAGGACGCCAAAAAACAGGCCGAAAAAGATTTGCAAAAGCTGACGGACGATTACATCACCAAGATTGACGCCCAGGTCGTCAGCAAGGAAAAAGAAATCATGACGGTGTGAGGTCCGCTGCCTTGCCTGGCCCGCGCGTGGTTCCGGCTCGCAGCGGGTGAAAGAACGGGAGACGGCGGGGATGATTTCGTGGCTGGCGGGTCTTTTTCAAGCACCTTTACCCGACGAGACCTCGGCAAAACCCGGTTTCAAGTGGCAGCGGCGGTCGGTGACCGCCGTGGTTTCCGACCTTTTCACCTCTCCTCGGCGCTCACCGAGTGCCGCTACCGCAGTTTTGCCGAGGTCTCGCTATATAATAATATATGCAGGGAGAGTGAAGACGAAGGCTGCCCAAGTCTGGCGGTGTCAACAAACAGGACATTCGGCCCGAACTTTTGGTCCCCGGGGCCATTTCTTAGTATTAAGAAATAGTTTCTCAATACTGAGAAATCGTTCCGCAGTATTCTAGGAACGCCATTTTCCCTTGTTTTTATGGGCTTTTCTATCAGGCGGCTGCAGGCTGGCACCCAGGGTGGAAAATTATTTCCAAAAAAATGAGATTTCATTAAAGCCGGGAAAAAGATTGCCGATTTAGTTACATAGTTCGGGTAACTATGGCAGTTTCGGTCAA
>Ga0181529_10000551_pt1 | contig 54038 bp, 48 predicted proteins | sample PEATcosm2014_Bin_36_FD_119763 | JGI IMG/M metagenome (GOLD analysis project Ga0181529, IMG submission 119763) | Peatland microbial communities from MTU Mesocosm Facility, Houghton, MI, USA - PEATcosm2014_Bin10_30_metaG | ecosystem: Environmental > Terrestrial > Soil > Wetlands > Peat | place...
ATGGAGTCTGAAATCGAGCGGGGGGATGTGGAAGAGAATAAAGGAAATAGAGATCTGGAAAATCGGTGACTCGGATCGCAGGGGGCCGGCTGAAAGCCACGATTGGCTGGCCGCACCAAACAACCCGCAGGCTCAGGGAGTGACGACGAATCGCTGACGCACTAACTCGAGGGTGGTGATGGTTCGCGCGGAATCAATCACTTCCAGACGCACCTTGGCGCCGACATCGCCGCGCAGGAACTTCATGCATTCAGCGAGACTCTTGCCTTCGAGAGAGGTGTCGCCGACGCGCCGAATGATCGTGCCCGGTGCGAGGCCCGCCTGGGCGGCGGGGGAGTTGGGAAACACTCTATCGATGCGAAGGGCTCCCGTTGGTTGATCCAAGCTGAGCGCCACCCCGATGCCGACGGAGTCGCGCGCGAACATCCGGGCGCTCTCCCGGGTCAGGGGCAGGCGCTGCAGGACCGTCCAGCCAATGGCCTCGGCGGACCAATCGTTGTTGGCGGTGGTCAAGACCACCACACCTCGCCGCTGCCGCAGGTCGAAGCCGACCCAGGCGTGATAGCTGCCGGAGCCGCCGGCGTGACCGAGGAGTTGCATGCCGGGGGGCTGGAGCGCCGATCGATCCACCCAGTCCATGGCGGTTTGGCCGAAGACACCAAAATCGGGCATGTCGGGCAAACCCCGCGAATCGGTGTGGCGAATGACGTGGGTCTGTTCCATGAGCGGAGTGAGCCGGGACGACGTAAGACCGGCGTGGGCGGCCGCATATTTCAGGAGATCGTTGGCGGTGGACAGGGCACCGCCGGCCGGGGCGTAGGCGGTAAGATTCCAGGGCGGCGAAGGTTCTCCGGAATCGTCATGGCCCATGGCCAGCAGCGCCGTCTGGACGGGCGCCGGCGTGACGCGAGTGTGGTCCATGCCGAGGGGACGCGCAATCCGGTCAACTACCAGAGACTGGTAACTGGAGGCCGACCGGAGCGCGATGACATGGCCTAGCAGGGCCATACCAACGTTGGAATACTCAAACTCCGCTCCTGGATCGCGGGTCAAGGAGTAGCTCGAAAGGAAGGCGTAGAGCTTCTCGATCGAATACGTTTCGTATTGCTCCCTGACGTCCTTACCCGACATGTTGCCGGGGTTTAGGGGGAGACCGGCGGTGTGGGTGGCGAGATCGAGCAGGGTGATTTGTTTCGCCCCGTGGGTGGGCATCCTAACGGACGCGGGCAGGTACTGCGAAACCGGATCGTCCAGCTTCATCTCGCCGCGGCTCACCCTATCGAGGAGTAACAGCGTGGTGAACGTCTTACTGACGGAACCAATGGAAAAGACGGAGTCGCCAGTTACCGGCAGGTTGGCGCCGTTGCCCAGCTTCCCCCAGGGGATGACGGTGCCACCCTGTCCATCCACCAAGCCGATGACGATACAGGCATTCTCGCCGTCGAAGTAGTGGCTGAGGAACGATTTGATGGACGCGACGTAGGGGTCGTCGGCGGCGGATAGACGAGGCCCGGGAAGGATGAGGCTGAGGGTGAGCGCGGCAACCGCGGGTCCCAGGTATTTCGGAGTCATAGCGACGCTGCGTACAGCATATCAGAGCCGGCGCGGGGGCAAGTAACGGAAGCGGACCAGGTAGATATTCTGTCCGGCGCCGTGTTTGGCGACCTTGAGCAGATCGATGACGCCCAGGAAGCCGGACTCGCGAGCCAGCGCCGGGGTGATGTCGGGGAGACCGATGGGCTGGATGGAATCGATTTCGATTTCGCCTTCGTCCATGCGGTAACGCGCGCCGACTTTGACGTGAGGGCGCGTCCAGATGCGCACGCTGCAGGTGATGTCTCCGCGGCGGACTCCCTCGCGCAGACGCCTGGTGAAGACCATGCAGAGAGTGTATTACGCCGGGGACGTCGCCGTCGCGCGCCCGCGGCGGAGGCGGAGCCATAGCGCGGCGGCCGCGCCCACTGCCGACAGAGAGAACGCGCCCGGCTCGGGGGCCGAGGAACTCACGCCGCCGGTCACCTCCAGACTCATGCTGGAGACGCTGGAGAAGGTGATGGAGCCGAAGGAAGTCGAGTACACCTCACCCAGAGCGAAAAACGGCGTTCCGGCGGTTTCCGGCAGCGCGGTGTTGAGTCCGTACGTGTCGGCGAAGCCGGCGGTCTCGCCGATGATGTTGGTAGTGCTGGTGTCTTGAATGCCGATGACCGACGTCAGGGTGTTGGTGAAGAGGTTGAAGGTGTCGGCAAAACCGCCGGACTCAAGGCCGCTGACGGCGACGGAAACCCCGGTGATTCCCAGGATTTGATAACCGTCGGCCCAGGGAGTGATCAGGCTGGTGTCGGTGTTGAAAAGGACCTCAAACTGGTCATCGGTAAAACCGGTGGACCCGACCTGAGTTTGCACTCCGCTCCCCACGCCGAAGAAGGTATACGAAATTGGGGCTGCCACCAGGCGGCTTCCGCCGCCCAGTAGCGCCAGCGCCAGAACAATCAGGCTGGTGTTTGTCAAAGAGAAGCCCTCCGATGGAAATGTCTCAACTGGGTATGCGGAAATAGGCCGGGTTTCTAGCGGTTGGCGGAGCGAATGGCAGGCGGTAGGTTCGGCTGACGGGGCAAATGCGGTGACAGGCAACGAAACTTCGCCAGGAGCGGGATCTGGTTCACCGGGATTTGTGGCGCGGAGTTTCGTCGCCAGCCACCGATTTGCGGCGCATGCTCCACAAGCGCCCCCTGTGCCATCCGGCGGCGGCAACGAATACAATCTACGTATGACCAGACGGCAGCTCCTGGCGGGCGCGCTTCTTGCGCCGGTATTGCACGCGCGGACGGTGATCGACAAGTCGCACATCAGCGCCATCACGGACGAGATCGGACTATCCACCGACGACGCCATCGCCTTCGCGCATAAATATGGACTGCAGTGGGTGGAACTGCGCAATGAGCCCTCACTCAGGAAGGAGTACTTCACGCTGCCCGAGGCGCAGGTGAAGGCCGACGCGCTGCGTTTTCAGCGCGAAGGGCTGAAGATCTCCTTTATCAATACGTCGCTGCTGAAATTCTCGTGGCCGGGGACCGAGCCGCATCGGGCGCGTCCGGAGACGCCGGAAGCCCGCGAGAAACGGCTGGCGACCGAGAAAACCCGCTGGGACAACCGCATGGACGATCTGCACAAGGCCCTCGAGTGCGCCCACATCATGGGCTGCGACAAAGTCCGCGTGTTCACCGGCAACCGGCTGGACGAGCCGGCCTCGCTCTATCCACGCATCGCCGAGGTTCTCGGCGAAATGGCGCTCACCGCCGAGAAAGAGAAAGTGTACCTGCTCATCGAAAATGAGGGGTCGCAAAACGTGGCCACGGGCAAGGAGCTGCAGGACATTCTCAAGCTGATTCCTTCGAAATGGGTGGGCTGCAATTGGGATCCGCACAACGCCTATGGCAAGGAAGCGGCGTACCCCGACGGCTACCAGGCGGTGCCGTTCAAGCGCATGCTCAATATTCAGATCAAGGCGAAAGGCGTGATGCCCAACAGTCCGGAGCTGGAAGACTGGAAGTCGATTTTTCAGTCGCTGGGGAAGGACGGGTACGCGTATCGCATCGGCCTGGAGACGCATATCTTCGACGGCACGTTGATCGCCGCGGCGCACGCTTCGATGGAAGAGATCATGCGTATCGTGAGCCGGTTGTGATCGACCGGCGCGGGTTTCTGGCGCTGGCGGGGTCGGCGATGGCGCTGAGGCCGACGGCAGCGCCAGCGGCATCGGCGGCCGCACCTGAAGCCGCTGCAGGATGGTTCGACCGCCCCATGCGGTGGGCGCAACTGACGCTGGTGGAAGACGACCCGGGGCAGTACGATCTGGCGTTCTGGCTCGACTACTTCCGGCGCACGCATTCCGACGCAGCCTGTCTGAGCGCGGGTGGGTGCGTGGCCTACTATCCGACGAAAATCCCGCTGCACTACCGCAGCCAATGGCTCAAAGACACGGACGCGTTCGGCGACCTGGTGGCGGGCTGCCGGAAACTGAACATGGTGGTGGTGGCGCGGACGGATCCGCACGCCGCGCATCCGGCCATGGCGGCGGCGCATCCCGACTGGCTGGCGGTGGACGCGCAGGGGCAGAAGCGCCGCCATCCCTCGATGCCCGAGTGGTGGCTGACGTGCGCACTGGGTCCCTATAACTTCGACTTCATGACGCAGGTGACGCGGGAAATCGTCAGCCTGTATGGCGTCGATGGCATCTTTAGCAATCGGTGGGCCGGCTCGGGGATGTGCTACTGCGAGCACTGCCGCGAGAATTTCCGGCAAGCCTCCGGCATGGAACTGCCCGTCAGCAATAGCCCGCAGGACGCGCGGCGCCGGGCGTACATGGAATGGCATCAGCAACGGCTTTTCGACTTGTGGAAGCTGTGGGACACGGAGATCCGCAAGATCCGCCCGGACGCCTGCTACATCCCCAATACGGGCGGCGGGGCGCTGAGCGACCTGGACATGAAACGGGTGGGTGAACTGGCGCCGATCCTGTTCGCCGACCGGCAAGCGCGCAGCGGTCTGGCCGCACCCTGGGCCAACGGCAAGAACGGCAAGGAATATCGCGCGGCGATGGGCAGCAAGCCGATCGGCGGGATTTTCAGCGTCGGGGTAGAAGAAGCCTACCGCTGGAAGGACTCGGTGCAGGACGGGGCGGAGATCCGCCTGTGGGCGCTGGACGGCGTCGCCAACGGGCTGCGCCCCTGGTTCACGAAATTCTCGGGCACGCTGCACGATCGCCGGTGGCTGCCGGTGGTGGAGGAACTGTACGGCTGGCTGTACCGCAATGAGCGCTACCTGCGCAACGTGGAGCCGCTGGCGCAGGTAGCCATGGTCTACTCGCAGCAGACCGCGCAATATTATGGGGGGGCGCAGGCTCGGGCGAAGGTGGAAGACGCCACGCTGGGGTATTACCAGGCGCTGATCGAGGCGCGCATTCCTTTTGAGATGGTGCACGACCGGCTGCTCGGCGGGGCGCACATCGACCGCTATCGCGCGCTGATTTTTCCCAACATCGCGGCGCTGTCCGACCGGCAGTGCGACGAGATCCGCGCTTATGTGGCGCGCGGCGGCAGCATTGTCGCCACTTATGAGACGTCGCTCTACGACGAGTGGGGCGTGCGGCGGCGGGATTTCGGGCTGTCCGATCTGTTCGGCGCATCGTACGGCGGCGGAGTGGACGCGCGCATGCAGAATTCCTACTTGCGGCTGGAGAGCGGCGCCGACGGCAAGCGGCATCCTTTGCTCGATGGGTTGGAGGACGCCGAGCGCATCATCAACGGCGTGTCGCGGGTGCGCACGCGGACGGTGGGAGCATACGCCCATCCGCCGCTGACGCTGATTCCGTCGTATCCGGACCTGCCGATGGAAGAAGTCTTTCCGCGCGTTCCGAAGACGGATATCCCGGAAGCTTTTGTGCGGGAAGCGGGCAAGGGCCGCGTGGTGTATTTCCCGTGGGACATCGACCGCACCTTTTGGGAAGTGCTCTCGCCCGACCACGGGAAGCTGCTGCGCAACGCGGTCACGTGGGCGGTCCACGAGGAGCCGGTGGTCGCGGTGACCGGCTCGGGGATGCTGGACGTGGCGGTGTGGAGACAGGCGGGGTCGGTGACGGTGCACCTGGTGAACCTGACGAATCCTATGATGATGAAGGGGCCGATCCGCGAATTCTTTCCCACGCCGCCAATTCACGTGGCGGTGCGGCTGCCGGAGGGCGCGCGGGCACGGAAGGTGCAGTTGCTGGCCAAGGGGCAGGCGGTGCGTACGGAGCAGTCGGGGAGGGTGGTCAGCGTCACGATCCCTTCGATTGTGGATCATGAAGTGGTGGCCATCGACTTATGAGAACGGCTGGGCAGAGACCAGGAGAGATAGGGATGAGAGACACGGAAGCGGCCGCCTTGGCAGGCGGCTGGACCCGATCGACAGCGGGTGTGCAGGCAGGATTGGCTGCCCCACAAAGCAGCGGAGCCACAGCCGACGGGGCGACAGATGACGAAACCTCTGTTCTTTGTCTCTGCGCACGAGACGGTAACTCTTCGTCGGGCCGCTCCCTGCGGTGGCGGTTCCAAAGCAACGCCACCCGCGCGAATCTTTGCAGGCGGGAACGATCCGGGCCACCTGTAATGCAAAGCAGCGCACGTGTAACGCAAGTCCGGTTGGCGATTTGTCTCTTGGCGCTCTCCACGGGGCTGTGGGCGCAGACGCCGCAACCGACGGCGGCCCAACTATCGGCGCAGGATCTGCTGAAGACGGCGCGCGCCGCTTTGAGCGGAGGCGAGGCGAAGGCCATCGACTCGCTGTCGGTATGGGGCGCGTACCGGCGCGGCGGACAGGCCAGTATGATGACGTTGAGTCTCGACCTGGCCGGGCGATTTCTGGAAGAACACACCGTGTACTCGACGGGCGGCGAAGTGCAGCGCATGGGACGCACGGAAGATGGCGTGGGCGCGGTCGGCGGCGGCATGCCGGGGGACGAAGGCGGACCGGCGTTGAACGCCAGCGTCACGGAAGGCTGGAACGGCAAGGATTATTGGATCAAGAACGGCGCCGGAGGCACGGCTACGGGCGGCAGCGAAGCGCGAAAGATGACGTTTCGCCGCATTTTCGTGCGTTATGCGCTGGCCTTCACGTTGACGCCGCCGAAGGATTTTCCGATGGTGTTCGCATACGCCGGCCGGGTGGAGTCGCCCAACGGCATGGTGGATGCGCTGGAAGGCAAGGGTCCCGACGATTTCCTGGTGCACTTATTCCTCGACATCAAGACGCACCTGCCGCTGATGTTGCAATACATCAGCACTGTGCAGGGAGTCCAAGAGGTGCAGATGTGGTTCCAGGACTATAAAGCGGAAGACGGCCTGGTGACGCCGCACACGGTGATCTGGTTCGCCAACGGAAAGCTGAGCGAAGAATTTCAGGTGCAGCGGCTGAAGGTGAATCCGAAATTCAAGCCGGAGAAATTTCAGCGGTGAGGCGGGGCTCCCCGTGAAGTGTACCTACTGAAACTCCTAGGGGAGATTGCGGCCTCGGGAGCGCGGCGGGTTAGGCGCTAGCGAAACAGGTGGTCCGCGGCGAATGGCGAATCTCCTATTCTGATCCTGGCAGGCGCATGCCCACAACGCGACTATCGTCGCGGGAGGAGATTCAGATGAAACCAACGAAGCGATTCTTATGGGGAGCGGGAAGCGCGGCAGTTGCCGTGCTCGCTCTCACCCTGGTGGTTCCGAGGGCCGCTCACGCGATCGTCGCGACCCTGGTGAACGTGGTGAATACGGCGGCTGCCCCGGCGGTGACGCAGGACGTCTCGAAGTTGGCATCGCAGAACGTTCTGCTGTGGAACGCGAGCGGCGATATCGTCCCGCACAGCGCCGCGGCGCTGTATCAGATATCGAACGGAGTTACCGCGCCTTCCGCGTTTGTGGTTCCAGCGGGGCAAAGTTTTGTCGTCACCACGGTGGATTTTACGCCCGCCAGCAGCGCCGCCATCTACGTCGGTATTGGAGCTGAAGAACTGGTCTTACAACAATCGGGCACCACGGCTACGGTGCAGTATCAGTTTCCGAGCGGGATCGTATTTCCCGCCGGCTCGACGGTGGGGATCTCCGACTACGGGCTCAGCCCGGCGGCGATCGTGTATGTCTATGTCCACGGCTATCTGACGTCGAACTAACGACCGGGGCCGCCGGGCGCCCCGCTCTCTTTCCATAGCTTGTCCCAATTCCAGATGCCGTAGCCGACCTCTTTCGGCAACGGGAATCCGAGCTGATGGGCGAGCAAACAGACCTGGCCGCGATGGTGGGCTTCGTGGGACAGCATGTAGCAGAGCATTTCCGGGCCCACCGGCCAAGGCTGCGCCCAGCCGTCGCGGAGAAACTTTTCGACGCGTCCACCGCTGCCGCCGAGGGCTTCGGTGAGCATCTCGGCGCAGCGGGCGGCGCTCTCCGCCAACGCCGCGCGGGCTTGTTCGGGCATGCAGTTGGTGCGCTGGAGCTGCCGGGGAACTTTCAGGTGCGGAGCGGTCAGCCGGATCCACTTGGTGCGGACGTTGTGCAGGTGCGTGAAGATGGCGGCGATGGGGCGGACCTTGCCGGGCGGTTTGGCCTGCCAGGCGGCGGGGTCGAGGCGTTCGATGAGGATCTGGTTGATGCGATCGTTGGCGGTGATGATTTGGGCCGCGGCGCGGCCGAGTTGAGGGTGAACTGCGGATTCACGCGTGGTCACGGCTCCCGACTCCTCGACCTATGATACTAATGGCACGCAGTAGTTCCGAGGGCGGGGCAAACCGGGTACAGGCAACGAAGTTTCGCAAAACCCGCGAAATTCGTCCCCAGTCCCCGCTTTGCGACTCGCACCGCTAGCCCGGTCGGAGGGCGGAGCGGAGCCACACCTGCACTTCGATGAAGCGATGCTGCACGCCATCGCGGTCGGAGACAGCAAACCCGGCGAGGGCGCCGCCCGAGGCGAAGAGGGCGGCCAACTCATCGAGGGAGTAGACGCGGCGACCCGGCTGTTCGGCGACGCTCATGCTGTCGCCCAGGGTGAACGTGATGGCATCGGGCGGCAAGGCGGCGAGAGGGAGCAACAGCGCGGCCGGGCGAGACGGGTCCGCGGCGTGCGAGAAATCGCCGAGGAAGGCGTAGCCCGGCGCCTCGGTGAAACGACGGCGGAGCAACTGGCTCGCCGCCTTCCGCAGCCATTGCTCGGTGCTGCGGCGGCGCGCCAGGTAATCCGGTTTCAGATGCGGGCGGAAGCGGCGCCGCAAGCCATCGAGTACGCGCGAGGCTTCATCGTCAGCCAGGGAGCAAAGGCCGGGCCACGCGCCGACGGCCGGATGGTAGCGGTGCGTGACGACGTCCGGCATGGCCATCGCGGAATCGCTTACTTGGCGCTCAGGAGATTGGCGAACAAGCGGAAGGCGCCGGGGACGCCGCCGGGCAGTTCGCGGAACCAGTCGTAGGCAGTGAAGATGTAGATGCCCTTGCCGTAGCGCGTCCACAATTCGCCGCCTTCGAGCGGCGGCTCGCCGGGATCGTGCGACGACAGCACCGTCTGGTATCGCGGATCCCATTCCGAGGCGAAATAGAGGCCGCGCTCCTGGATCCATCCCTCGAAATCCCTCTTCGCATCGATGTGGTTGGGGACCTGCAATAGCGGACTATCGGGGTGCGGGAAGGCGACCGGCGCCTCCTCCACGGTGACGCGGTACTTGGAGCCGGGCGGGATGGCGATGGGGTAGGGTCCGACGTTGAGGGAAGCGTCGCCCACCTGGTATTGCACCACGTAAGTGCCGCCGTTCCTGACGTAGGCCAGCAGACGCGGCTGGTTGGCCAGCACGTCCGACCGCACGTTGTAGGCGCGGACGCCGGCCACGATGACGTCGAAGCGCGAGAGATCGCCCTGCTCGAGGTCGGTGCGGCCCAGCAAGGTGACGTCCAGGCCGAGCTGGCGCAGGGCTTCGGGCATTTCGTCGCCGGCGCCCATGATGTAGCCCACTTTGTGGACGGCTACCTGAATATTGGCGCGCACCAGTTTGACGGACGAATCGGGGAACAGCGTCTGCTGGGGAATGTGCGGATAGCGGATGGTTTCCATGCCGGACGAAATCTCGCGGCCGCCGGCGATGGCCACGGCGCGCAGGGAAGCGGTGGCCTCGGCGACCGGCGGCGTCACGGTAAAGGCCAGTTCCTGCTGTTCTCCCAGGGTGGCGATCTGAAAACTCTGCGAGCGCGGCTCGGCCTTCCATCCGGAGGGGACGTCGAGGCGGAGCTCACCAGAGGCATTGGCCTGGTTGGCGCGCACGGAAACGTGGACGGCGTGGGCCGCGGCGCCGGGAAATACGGCCACGTGAGTGGGCAAATCGACAGCTACCAGCGGGACCACCACCAGGGGACGGGTACGCTCGCCTTCGGCGCGATCGGCATAGCGATACTCGACGGGGCGGACGATTTCGATGGGCGCGCCGCCGACGGTCAGCCGCAGCCGCACGCGCAGCACCGGAGGTGTATCGGCCATGCCGCGGAGCTGCTGATCGTCGACGGTATAGACGTCGCCCGAGGGCGGCTTGGCCAGCCAGTACGGCTGCGAGTAAGGCTGATCGGCGGGAACGGCGCGCGACAGCTCGATGGTGGCGCTCCGATTGTTCCCCAGGACGGACGGTTTAACGTCGAGCGGCTGGTTCCAGAAGCCTTCGACGAACGCGCCTGCGAGCGATACGGCGGCCGATGAACGGTTCAGCACGGTGGTGGTGACGGCGAGCGTGGAGCCAGGTGCGACTTCGGGCGAGTGCGCTTGCGCTTCCGCCCAGACGCCGGCGCAGCGCGCCAGGGTTTCATCCAGTTCGGCCAGCTTGACCTTGGCGAGGGGATCGGAAATGGCGGCGATCAATGGGCGCGCCTGGGCCAGCAGGGGAATCGATTTTTCGGGATGGGCCGGGTCGAACTCGCGGATGGCCTGATCCAGAATGGGCGCGACGGCGGCTCCGCCGGGAAGGCGGTTCCAGGTGGTGTCGATGCCGTCGAACAGGTCCTTGGGCGCGGCGACGGTGGTTCCCGCCACCAGACTGAACGGCGTGGGATTGGGGCCGGGACGGCGCGCGGCTCCGGTGCCCTGGCTGTGGTGCATGCTGCGGCTGAGGGTGGCCAGTTCCTCGTAGGAGTAGCCCAGGATGGGGTTGAACGTGCCGGTGTCGATATCGCCGGCGGGCGGCAACGGCGGCAGGTCGGCGAAGATGGCGATGCCGCCGCGGGCTCCCGGCGGGAAGAAAAATCCGCCGGCGCGGACCAGGCGGACGGCCTGCCACGGCTTGACGTAGCGCAACTGCTCGGGGAACTTGGTGGCGTCGGCGGCGGCGGTGAAGGCTTCCTTGCCGAGGATGGCGGACACTTGGTGCTGTCCGTGGCCATCGGCGGGCGTGCCGCTGAACACCAGAGCGATGACGTCGGGCCGGTACTGGCGGATCACCCAGACGATGTCCGACAGGGTGCGGTCGTGGCCCCACTTCTGCATGGTTTCGGCGGCGGTTTTGGAGAATCCGAAATCGATGGCGCGGGTGAAGAACTGCTCGGCGCCATCGATCTTGCGCGCGGCCAGCAGTTCCTGGGTGCGGATGACGCCCATTTCGGCCCCTTGTTCGGAGCCGATGAGGTTCTGTCCGCCCTCGCCGCGGGTAAGCGACAGGTAGGCGGTGCGCATGTAGCGGCCGCGGGCGAAATAGGCCAGGACCCCGGTGCGCTCGTCATCGGGATGGGCGGCAATCATGAGCACGCTGCCCAGTTGATTGAGCTGGTGGAGCGAGAGTTCCAGTTCGGGAGTGCCCGTGAAGGGCTGCTGTTGCGCGGCCAAAGGGAAGGCGAGCGCCGCCGCGAGGAGCAGTTTGGGGAATCGGTGAGGCATGCTGGAAGCGGCCGCTTACGCCATATTCAGAACTTGCTTGACGGTGCCGCTCTGGTCCTGGATTTTCCGCTGCAGCAGCATGAGCGCGTAGATGAGCTGCTCCGGACGCGGGGGACAGCCGGGAACGAAGACGTCGATGGGGATCACCTGGTTGACGGGCACCAGCGCGTAGTTGTTGAAGACGCCGGTGGAAGTGGCGCAGGCGCCCATGGAGATGGCCCACTTGGGTTCCGGCATCTGCTGGTACAGGTGGCGGATAACCGGCGCCATTTTCTGGGAGACGCGGCCGGCGATGATCATGAGGTCCGACTGGCGGGGCGATCCGCGGAAGACTTCGGCGCCGAAGCGGGCGATATCGAACCGGGAAGCGCTCATGGACATCATTTCGATAGCGCAGCAGGCCAGGCCGAAGGTCATGGGCCAGATGGAGTTCTTGCGCGCCCAGTTGACGGCGGTATCGAGCGTGGTGAAGATCAGCCCCTCGGATGCGGCGGCCTCGGCGTTGACGTTGTTGTAATCGTCCACGCGAAGAAACAGTTCGGGCATGCTGCTGGCCAGGGGTTTGTCCATGACTTCATTTTCGCACATGGGCGCGCAGGGGCCGGGAACCGCTCGCAGCGTCGGGGCGCTTTGGAGCGACGGATGAAACAACCTCTCCTCTGGATTTGTTCCTACGGGTGGGGCTGTGGCGCTTCGTCGGGCCGCTCCCTGGCGGTCGCGGTTCCAAGGGCCGAAAAACCCGCCAGATGTCCCTATCGGACAAGCGAATCCGGGGCGGTAGCAGCTAGAATCAAGGTTTGCCTTCCGAGACGTGGGAACAGTTATTGGATCGCGCCGCTTCCCTTTGTGGAATCGAGCCGGGCTTCTGGGACATCTGGGGCCACTATCACGAGACTACCGTGGAAACGCGGCAGGCGCTGCTCCGCGCTCTCGGAATGGACGCCGCGTCGCCGGAGCGGCTGGAGCAAGCTCTGGCAGAGCGGACGCGCATGGCGTGGGGGCGGGTGGTGCAGCCGGCGATCGTCGCGGCGGAATCGGCGACGGTGGAGTTGCCGCTGCAGATTCCCGCGGAAGCGCTGGGGGAAACGGCGCGCGCCACGGTGGTCCGCGAAGATGGCGAAACCAGCGAATTCCGGTTGAATCTCTGGGACCTGCCGCAGACCGGATCGATTGAGATGGACGGGCGCACCTGGGTGCGCAAGCAGGCCAGCCTGCCCATCGCCCTGCCGCTCGGATACCACAACATCACGGTGCGCGTGGGAAACGCCACGGCCGCGACGCGGTATATCGTGACGCCGGAGCGGGCCTGGTCGGATCCGCACCTGGGACGTCAGGGGCGCGCGGCGGGGGTCGCGGTGAGCCTGTACGGCGTGCGGTCGGAGCGCAATTGGGGCTGCGGCGATTTTCGCGACCTGCTCGACGTGGTGGACTGGGTGGCCGAAGAATTGGAGGCCAGCTTCGTGGCGCTGAACCCGCTGCACGCCATCCACAACCGGCGTCCGTTCAACACCAGCCCGTACCTGCCGAACTGCACCTTCTACCAGAATTTTCTGTACCTGGACGTGGAGGGCATCGACGAGTTTGCCAGCCATCGCCGCGCGCGGGAACTGTGGGCTTCGGCCGAGACGCGGCGCGAGATCCGGGAATTGCGCGGCACGCCGTTCGTGGAGTATGAACGGGTGAGCGCGCTGAAACTGCGCTTCCTGAAGCTGCTGTTCGTGGGATTTCTGCGCGACCATTGGCGTCGCGATACGGCGCGGGCCAAGGAATTTCGGGCATTCCTGGCGCGCGAGGGGCGGTTGCTGGAACGGTTCGCCACCTATTGCGCGCTGGACGAGCATCTCCACCGGCTGGACCCCAACCTGTGGCTATGGACGGAATGGCCGGAAACCTACCGCGATCCCGATTCCGCCGAGACCGCGGCGTACCGGCGCAAACACTGGCGTCGCGTGTTGTTCCACCAGTACCTGCAATGGCAGATCGACGGGCAATTGCGGCGCGCGCAGCAGCGGGCGCGATCGCGGCGCATGTCGATCGGCTTGTACCACGACCTGGCGCTGGCCACCGACCGCTTCGGCTCCGATCTGTGGGCGCACCGTCCGTTCTACGTGGCCGGATGCCGGGTGGGATCGCCGCCCGACGATTTCTCCCCGAAGGGCCAGGACTGGAGCTTTCCGCCGCCCAACGCGGAGACGCACCGCGAGGACGGCTTCCGCCTGTTTGCCGAATCCATCCGCAAGAATTGCCGGCACGGCGGAGCGTTGCGCATCGACCACGTGATGCGGCTCTTCCGCCTCTATTGGATTGTGGACGGCTTCGATGCCACGCAGGGAGCGTACGTGCGCGAGCGCACCGAGGATTTCGTGCGCGTGCTGGCGCTGGAGAGCGTGCGCAACCAGGTAATCATCGTAGGCGAGGATCTGGGGACGGTGGAGCCGGCGGTGCGGCAGACGCTGTCGCGCTTCGGAATTCTGAGCTACCGGCTGTTCTATTTCGAGAAGAACAAGGGCGGCGATTTCCGCCGGTCGGACGAATATCCCTTGCAGGCGCTGGTATCGTCGACCACGCACGACCTGCCGACGCTGGCGGGCTACTGGGTGTGCGCCGATATCGAAGCGCGGCGCGGCGCCGGAACCATCGACGACGAGAGCTACCGGTCGCAGATGGCGCAACGCGCCACCGATAAACAGAAGATGCTGGATGTGCTGTTCACGCAGAATCTGATTCCGGCGCATCTGCCGCGCAACGCGGCGGAGTACGCGGAGTTGACGGGCGAGTTGCACAACGCAGTGGTGGGATTCCTGGCGCTGACGCCGTCGCAGCTTCTGGCCATCAACCAGGAAGATCTCACCAAGGAACTGTCGCAGCAGAACCTGCCGGGAACCACCTGGCAATATCCGAATTGGGGCCGCAAAATGCGCTTCACCGTGGAGGAACTGCGATCGAGCGCCGAAGCGCGCGGCTTCACGGCGATGTTCCGCAACTGGATTGTGAACTCGGGAAGGAAGAACGGACTTGGGGAGTAACGCTTGAAGACGCGCTGGTTTTTCCTGTTTTTCCTGGTCTCGGGGTTCTGCAGCCTGGTGTATGAAGTAGTCTGGCTGCGCCTGGCCATGGCCCGCTTCGGGGTGACCACACCGATGGTCTCGATTGTGCTTTCGGTCTTCATGGCGGGGCTGGGGATCGGCTCGTGGGCCGGCGGCGCGTTCGTGCGGCGATACCGGAAGTCGGCGGCCAGTTTGCCGCTGCGGATGTACGGGGTGGTGGAAGTGCTCATCGGCGTGGGCGGGCTGGTGGCGCCGCGGCTGATCGAGTTCGGCTTTGAGTGGCTGCGCGGCGGGCAGCAGGTAGCCTGGGGGTCGTCCTATTACTACGTGGTGTCGGGCGCGTGGATTGCGGTGTCGCTGCTACCGTGGTGCACCTGCATGGGGGCGACGTTCCCCTTCGCCATGGCGGCGATCCGCCGGCTGGCGGCGGGGGCGAGCGAGCGGTCGTTCAGCTACCTGTATGTAGCCAATGTATTGGGCGCCATTCTGGGGACGCTGGTTCCGGCCTTCGTGCTGATCGAGCTGTACGGGTTTCACGGGACGCTGCAGATTGCGCGCGTGATGAACGTGCTGTTGGGGGCAGGAGTCATTCTGCTCAGCTTCCGGGTTACGGAAGCTGGCGGCGTCGCCGAAGACGCCACGGCGCGGACGCCAGTTGCCCAGGCGGTTTCGAGCGGCGCGATCCTGTGGCTGCTGTTCGCCACCGGATTGTGCAGCATGGCGCTCGAAGTGGTCTGGATCCGCGAATTCACGCCCTATCTGGGCAATGTGGTCTACGCGTTCGCGGCTATCCTGGCGCTATATCTGGGCGCCATGTTTCTAGGCTCGCACTGGTACCGCAGGCGATCGAAACCGGGAGACGAGCGGGCCGGCACGTGGGCCTGGATTCTGCTGGGCGTTTCCGCGCTGGCGCCGCTGCTGGCGGCCGATCCGCGCGGCGTCGACCTCAGCGGATTCGGCGGGGCCGCACTGCGCGCCGCCCTCGGCGTCGGACCGTTCAGCGCGCTGGTGGGATACCTGACGCCCATGCTGGTGGACCGCTGGTCGTCGGGCGATCCCGATCGCGCGGGCAAGGCGTACGCGGTCAACGTGCTGGGGTCGATTCTGGGGCCGCTGGTGGCGGGGTTCTGGATTCTGCCGTGGGTGGGAGAGCGCTGGGGACTGTGCGTGCTGGCGCTGCCGCTGTTCGCCATCGGCCTGGCGGCGGCCTGGCGTCCTAACGCACCGCGCCTGGTGTTTGCGGCCTCGCTGGGGGTTTCCCTGCTGCTGATTTTCGCCACCAAGGGGTTCGACACGCTGTTCCCCGAGCGGCTGGAACTGCGGGACTATACTGCGACGGTGATCGCCACCGGCGAAGGCATGGGGCGGCGCCTGCTGGTGAACGGAACCGGGATGACCACGTTGACGCCCATCACCAAAGTGATGGCGCACCTGCCGCTGAGCCTGCTGGACAAGCCGGCGTCGAGCGGGCTGGTGATCTGTTTCGGCATGGGGACCACGTTCCGCTCCATGATGTCGTGGGGGATTCATACGACCGCGGTGGAACTGGTGCCCAGCGTGCCACTGTTGTACGGATATTTTCACGAGGACGGTCCGGAGCTGCTGAAATCGCCGCGCGCGCGCATGGTGATCGACGACGGGCGGCGGTATCTGGACCGCTCCGAAGAGCAGTTCGACGTGATTGCGGTGGATCCGCCGCCACCCATCGGCGCGCCCACCTCCAGCCTGCTGTATTCGCGCGAATTCTATGGCGTGTTGAAGCCGCATCTGCGGCCGGGCGGGATTGCGCAGATCTGGTTTCCGGGCGGCGATGCGGCCACGCTGGCGTCGGTGGCGAAGTCGCTGCGCGAGTCGTTTCCTTATGTACGGGCGTACCAGTCCATTGCCGGGTGGGGTGTCCACTTCCTGGCGCGGCTGCAGCCGTTTCCGGTGGTGACGGATGGCGATACGCCGCAGAAGTTGCCTGCCGCGGCCGCCGCCGACCTGGTGGAATGGACCGAGGACACCACCGCGCAGCAGATGATGATCCACGTGCTGAGTCTGGAGAAACCCGTGGACAGCCTGATCGCACCCGCGGCCGACGTCCCGGCGATGGACGACGACCGGCCCATCAACGAATATTTCTTCCTGCGGCGGTTGCGGCACCCGGCGCCCGCCGATAGATAAGGTCCGGAGCTTTGGTTCCCGCGGACCCTCCTGCTTCCCGCGCAATCCGCCGATAAGACGTGGTGACGGCTTTCCCGCCAGGGAGAGCCCGTGGCGTCAGGAGAGGCGGACGGTGGCGATTTGTGGTTGCGGAGGAATTCTGGTTGCTGGAGTGCTTGGTTCCGGCGCTCTGCACACGAGTGTCGTCGCCGCCCTCCGGTTGCTCGTGGCGGCAGTTGCGGCGTTGGCCGCCAGTCTGGGGATCTTCGCGACCCTGGAAGCGGTGGCCCGTGCGCTGCATTCGATGGCGCAGCACGATCCTGGATCGGGCGAGGGGATGGTGTCTCAGGAGGTGGCGGGTGAAGTCCGCGGCAAGGGCAGTGGTCCGCAGGCGGAGGTGCAGGAGTTGCTCCCGGGCTTCCGCGAGATGATGGCGGCGATCGATGGGCTGGTGCAGGACGCCGAAGCGCTGTCCGCGAGCGATGCCGGCCCACCCACGTCCACCACCGATCTGCTGGCGCTGAATCAGGCGGTAGCAGCGTCGGAAGGGCCCTCGCCCGTCGAAAATAGTCCGCCGGCACTGCAGGTTGCCGCGGAAACTGCCGATAAGACGTAGTGATGGCTCCCTCATGAGAGAGCCCGAGATCGGACGGAGAGACAAGACTTCGATGCGCTCTTTCAAAGCAAAACTGCTGGTAAGTTTCGGATTGCTCATCGCGTTGATTCTGACCGCCGGAGGGCTTGGGCATAGCGCTCTGCATGCGGCCGGCGAAACGGCCGCGGAGTGGGTGCTGTTGGGCGCCGTGATGGTGGCCGCGGGTTCGGCGATCTTCGCGAACCACGTGCTGGAAGGGCTAGCCCGCTCTCTCGATGCGATTGCGGAGTGCGCCGCCGGCGCGGGCGATGGCCTGGTCGGGAACAAACTGTCGGGCGAATTCCCGGGCGAATTGGAGGGTCTGCGGAAGGGCTTGAATGGCTGTATCGACGGCCTGGCAGGCCTAGTGGAAGTGCACCAGGTACTGCAGCGGATCGCGGTGAACGATCACACGGTGAAGGTCAAGGGCTCGTATCGCGGAATGTATGGCGACATAGGCCAGGCGACGAACCTGGTGCTGGAGCGTGTGATCTCGGCCAACCAGGCGTGCATCAACGTAGCCAAGGGCGATTATCGCGAGAACCTGGAGGCGTTCAAGAGGGTAGGCAAGCGGTCGGAGAACGACACTCTGTTGAGAAGTTTCGTCGAAATGATGGAAGCCATTGACGCGCTGGTGCACGACGCCCAGATGCTGTCGGCGGCGGCGGTGCGGGGCGATCTCTCCAAGCGCGCCGACGCCAGCAAACATCGCGGCGAATACCGCAAGGTGATTCAGGGCGTGAACGATACGCTGGAGGCCGTGATCCAGCCGCTTTCCACCACAGTGCAGTACGTGAACCAGATTTCCGAGGGCAAGATTCCCGCCAAGATTCAGACCGAAGGGCAGGGCGAGTTTCTGACTCTCAGGAACAGCCTGAATTCCTGTATCGACGGGCTGGGCGGCCTGCTGGAAACCAACCAGGTGTTGCAGCGCATGGCGGTGAACGATCATACGGTAAAGGTGACCGGGAGTTACCGGGGGATCTTCGCGGAGGTGGCCTCCGCAACCAACCTCGCACTGGATCGAGTAAAGGCCGCCACGGTAGCTTGCAACAATGTGGCCAAGGGCGACTACCAGGAGAACCTGGAACTATTCAAGAAACTGGGCAAACGGTCGGAAAACGACTTGCTCCTGCCCGCCTTCATCGAAATGATGGAAACCATCGACGCGCTAGTGCGCGATGCCCAAGCTCTGTCCGCGGCGGCGGTGAAGGGCGAGCTGTCGAAACGGAGCGAGGCCGCCAGATATCGAGGCGAATTCCGCAAGGTCATCCAGGGAATGAACGACACCTTGGACGCGATTACCGGTCCGCTGAACACAGCGGCCGGGAAACTGTCCCACATCGCCAAAGGCGAGGTTCCGGACAAGATCGCGGAGATGTATCAGGGCGAATTCGACGCGCTCAAGCTGAATATCAACCAGTCGATCGACGCTTTGAACAGCGCGGCGCAGGTGGCTGTGAAGATTTCCGAGGGAGACCTCGCGGTGGAGGCGCGCACACTCTCTGAAGCGGACGTTCTGGGTCATGCGCTGGTGCGTATGATCGATAACCTGAGGAAGACCGTGTCCGAAGTGGCCACGGCATCGGGCAACGTCTCCCGCGGAAGCGAGGAGATGAGCTCCACGGCGCAGCAACTCTCGCAAGGCGCTTCCGAACAAGCCGCGGCAGCCGAAGAGAGCACCTCGTCCATGGAAGAAATGGCGTCGAGTATCCAGCAGAATGCCGACAACGCCGGACAAACCGACAAGATCGCGTCGAAAGCCGCTGAAGATGCCCAACTGAGCGGCGATGCCGTAGTGCGCACGGTGACGGCCATGAAGCAGGTAGCCGAACGAATTGCCATCATCGAGGAAATCGCGCGCAAGACCGACCTTCTGGCCTTGAACGCCGCGGTGGAAGCGGCGCGCGCGGGAGAGCACGGCAGAGGTTTCGCCGTGGTGGCGTCGGAAGTGCGCAAGCTGGCAGAGCGCAGCCAGACGGCCGCGGCCGACATCAGCCGGTTGACGGCCGATGGAGTCCAGACCGCCGAAGGCGCCGGACACTTGCTGGCGAAACTGGTTCCCGATATTCAAAGGACGGCCGAACTGGTGCGCGAGATCGCCGCCGCCAGCGCCGAACAGAGCACCGGGGCTGCCCACGTCAACAAGGCCATCCAACAGCTCGACCAGGTGATTCAGCAGAACTCGGCGGCGTCCCAGGAAATGGCGTCGACAGCCGAAGAACTGTCGAGCCAGGCGGAGGTGTTGCAGTCCAGCATGGCGTTCTTCCGCACCGGCGACACGCGGCAGGCTTCTCCCGGCCGAAGAGGCAAACCGATGCATTCCGCCGCGTCCTCTCCCAAGACCTCCGACGCGCGCTCGGCCACCGCGGCGCTCACGCGCATGCAGCGGGCGGTGAAGAGTGTCGGCGCCAGTATCCAACTCGATGGCACGTCTGGCGGCGGTGACGCGCAGGACCACGAGTTCGTCGTCTACCGGGAATGACCCTCCGGCGCGGCGCCTTGCCGCGCTGGGTCGAACAGACGATGGTCCACGGTCAACAGGTGGTACGGGGCAGGATCGGGCGTGGCCGTGAAGCAGTCGCTCAGATCGGCCGCCGCGGCATCGAATAAGTTGAGCGGCGGGAGGTGCAGCAAGCGGAAGATGGTCTTCAGCAACCCCGGAATGCTGGCATTGGTGTGCGAGACGTAATTGCGACGGGCCCACGGGCCGGCGCAGAACAACAACGTACGCCGCGCGTCGATGTGATCGTAACCGCCTTCGGCGTCGTCCTCGGTGACGAATACCGCCATCTCCTTCCACCACTTCGTGCCCGACAAGTATTCCAGAATGCGGCCGAGTGCGTAATCGTTGTCCGCCAGAAACGACTCCTCGTAAGGGTAACCATCGTCGGGACGCGCTGGACCGAGATAATCGCCGGGAAGGTGGATAAACAGGAATTGGGGTAACGCGGCGCCGGTCTTCACATACCGCTGGTCGATTTCGTGGATGAACGCCGACGCGCGGTATTGATCGGAAATGTGGATATTGAACCCGGGATACGCCCGCGAGGTGTTGCGGTAGAGCGCGTCGGGCATGGGAACGTTGGTCAGGAAGCGCGCACCGGTCGGTTCCATGCCGATGCCTTCGGCCACGCCGGCCAACTCAAACCCTTCCCCGAAATTCAGAAACGAAATGTGGTGGCGCTCGAAATGGCTCCAGAGGTCGCCGCCCGCGGGCACATCCTCCGGCTGCACCGACGCCGACCTGCCGGCAAACGCCAGCCGTCCCGGGGCGCCGGGGCTGGCCAGAAACTCCTTGCCTCCGCCGGAACCGTCGCCATAGGCCGCAAGCAGGCTGCTTTCCACCCAGGCATTGGGATAGACGCCCGTTAGCCAGTGGTGGCCGTCGACGCTGCCATCGGCTTCGGAGTAGAAATTGTCGCTGAACGACCATTGCCGCGCGATAGCGCGATGGTTGGGAGCGATGTCCGCCTGCCGCAGGCTGATGCGCTGCCGGTGGCCGTCCACGTACCCGTTGACGCCGAAGCGCGCCAGTGCCGGCGCGCCCATCGCCGGACCGTTGCTCGCGGCGGCCACGTCGCCCAGCATTTCGTCGTAGCTGCGGCTCTCCTTGACGATCAGTACGACATGGTGGATGGAGACGGGAAGTTCGCGCGTCCCGGGCGAAGGACGCCGCGGCCGGAAACCGTTGGCGTCCATGACGAACTCCGTGTGGGCCGGCAGATCCCGAGCGTCGGGGACCGGAAACGCCGCCAGCGTCCCCTGGTACAGTTGGCTGAAGCGGAGTTGGTCGAGCAGGTTTTGCGACGTGGCGGCATTGCCACCCACGCCGTGACCGCGGGCGTTGGCGACCCACACCTGGTCGTCCTCCACCGCCACGCGGGTGGGAAACCAGGCGGCGGGCAGGTGACCGAGGACGCGCCGCTGGCGCACGTCCACCACGCCGACCGCGTTGATGCCGGCTTCGGCGACGAACAGCCAGCCGGACTTCGGGTGGTAGGCCAGGCCGATGGGCAGCACTCCGCGCAACGACTCCAGGCCCGGAATGCGCAGCGGAATCTCCGCTTCCACCTGGTTCGTATGAGCGTCGAGGATGGTGATGGAGTCCTGGTTGGCATTGGAAACGAACACCTGGTCGGCGGTGGCGCACAATCCCGAGGGACTGCTCCCGCCGGCGGACGCCTCGCCGAAGGGAAGTCCGGTGTGGACGAAAGCGACCACCTTGGCGGCGGCCGGGCGGGAAACGTCCAGTATGGCGACGGAGTTGGCTTCGGCAGCGTTGGGATCGCCCAGTCCGGGGACCTTGCCGGCGCCGGCGGACGCCGCGCGGCTGGGGAAGCCGAACGCCGGAAACGGCAGGCCAGTCGCGCGGGTGTCGAGCGGGTCGGCGCCCGGAAGCAACTGGTACGCCAGCATGCCGACGTTGGCGACGTAGAGCTTTTGACGGTCCGGCGACAGCGTCATGGCGAAGGGAAGTCGCCCGACAGGGATCGAAGCCACCACGAGTCGCGTCCGAGTGTCGATAATCGCCACACGGTGGTTCGCCTGGTCGACGGCATACAGGATGTTGTGGTCGTAATCGAACGCCAGATCGCCGGTGTAGCTATCGTGGAAACCGCCCTGATTGATGTCGATGACGCGGCGGCGTTCGTCGTGAGCGTCGAACAGGCCGATGCGCCCGCTATTGCCTTCGGAGACGTAGACATTGTGATCGCCGGAGAATACCACGCCAGTGGAGACGCTGCGCCAGTCGGATGGGCCGGGCGGCGCGTCGGGAGCCAGGGGATCTGCCTTGACGGAGGCGGTCACCTGGCGGACTTCCCAGCGATCCTTCTGACGCTCGAGGACCGTCAGGGAGGTGCGGAACGGTCCGCCGTTGGCGGTGACGATCTCGCGGCCGGAAGGACTGACGGCCAGTCCAAAGGCGCCCGGGCCGGTCAGGTATTCGTCACCTAGAGGCGCAATGATCCGGCCACCGGGTAAAATGGACGCACCCGTACGTCGGATGGGCGGCCGCAGTCCGGCCGGGGGCGCGTAAAAGGGCTGGGCGGCAAGGGATACGGCAGCCAACAAGGCGACGAGCGTGAAGAGCGCCGGTGAAGGTCGCCGTACGGCGGGCACTCTCCCATCATATAACCCCATCAGGCCAGGGGGTTTGTACCCATTTTCACGCGCCGAAGCGTCCAACTGCCCAGAGGGCCGGCCAGGCAAAGTTTGCAGGCCTGTGCAAAAGAAACCAGGGGAAAACACCTGAGAAGCGCCGCGTGAACTGTTCGAAATATCACATTAGGCGAGCCGGGAGACATACAAAGGCTTACTCCGTTAACAAAAGGAAGGACCAAAAGTACCGGTTCACGGTCGAAAATAGGATGTATAAATTGGCACGCGAGTTGCTGAGATCTTCACAAAGCGAGGGTGCGATGAAGTACCGAAGCACAAACGTTAGCACACCGATCGTACTCTTGGTTCTCATTGTGACGGGGATCGTGACAGTGCCGGCTCTCGAGGCCGGTCAGCAGCAGGACCAGAAGCAGCAACCGAAGTCCGACACAGCGAAGTCCGACACCAAGTCGAAGGGCTCGGCACTGACGGGTTGCGTGGATGAACAGCAAGGCCATTACGTGCTGGTGGACGCTCGGACCATGTCACCGATCGCCAACCTGGACGCGGATGGCTTTCCAACGGAAAGTTTCGCCAAGCATTTGGGACATACAGTGACCGTTCGAGGGACATCGAGCTCGAACGGCGCCCGTCCCACATTCAAGGTTCGTAGCATTGAAACCGTGAGTGAGCGCTGCGAACCCCATTCGTAGGGGGGAGCCCCAGAACGGGGCAATTTTGGATCCGTCTTTTGGAGGAGACAATGGCAACAGGCACTTTAGCAGTAGCACCTCAAAAACAACTGGAAGACCCATTAGCGCACCTGCCGTGCTCCAACATCGTGGAGTACCGCAAAGGCCAACTCATCTACAACCAGGATCAACCGTCCACCGACATCTACCTGGTGATCGACGGCAAAGTGAAGGTGTCGCGTCTGGCGGCCGACGGGCACCAGGTCGTGGTGGATATTTACCAACCCGACGAGTTCTTCGGTGAATCGGCGTTCCTCAACCTTCCACACCGCGCGGAACAGGCCTGCGCCCTGGAAGATACGCGGCTGATGGGGTGGACCGCCACGGAGATCGAAGACATCGTGATGAAGCGACCCCGGCTGGCGGTGGCCCTGCTGCAGATTCTGACGCAGCGGACCATCGATTTCACCCACCGCATCGAAGGCTTTTCGGTGGACAACATTTCCCGGCGGCTGGCACGTTCCCTGCTGCGGTTCTCGGAGCGGTTGGGTACCCTCGAAGACGATGGCAGCATCCGCATGGCGCCGTTCACGCATGAGCTCCTCTCGCAATATGTCGGCACCTCGCGGGAGATCGTGACGCACTATATGAACCAGTTCCGCCGACAAGGCTACCTGCGTTATTCGCGCAAAGGCATCACGCTGTACCGCGACGCCTTGCGCGGGTGGCTGGTGGAAACCGCCTGACGCTGTGGTTCATGGAATTCCGGCGTGGGGCAGGCTGTCAGGCGGGCCGTCAACCCGCGGGACGCGGAGGGCACCAATCCGTCCGGCGGCCGGCAGCGTGCGAACGGGCGGCATGCGGGTTAACAACCCGCAGCAGGTTAACAACCTGCCCCACGTCAGAGTCGCGCCCTCCGGCGGTCGCCCCCTGCAGCGCTTTGCTAAACTTGAACTGGGAGCCGGGAGGGGGAGCCGCCATGAAGTTTTTTCTCGATACCGCGAACCTGATTGAGCTGAAGAAGGGCGCCGGCCGGAGCATCACGCAGGTCTACCGCAGGCGCGCACATCGGCGCTGACGGCGCTGGCATGTGGCTCTCGTGGGCTTCCAACCCGGCCGTGCGGGCTGCAATTGCAGCGCTGGCCGGAGCGCTCCTGGTAACGGGCGCGGTTCTCGGTTACCGGGCCTGGCGGCGTTCGCGCATCACTCCCGAGGAACGCGAACGACGGCGGCGCGAGGTGTTGGCGGCCACAGGCAAGATGGGCGACGCCACGCTGGTCGAAATCCGCGACGACCTGCTGTTCTATTCCTACGGCGTCCGCGGCGTGGAATACACCGCGTCGCAGGACGTGACTCGGCTGCAGCAGTTTCTGCCGTCCGATTTCTCGACGGTGGGCAGCGTGTCGGTGAAGTATGATCCCCGGAATCCGGCGAATTCCATTGTTTTGGCCGAACGATGGAGCGGCTTGCGTTCGCGCAAAGCCGGATAAGACGGCGCCGTCTCACGCTATCATGGAAGAACCCCTATGATTCGAGACACGCTCACCGAAGGTCTAACCTTCGACGATGTTTTACTCGAACCGGCCCGCAGCGATGTCTTGCCGGCCGAGGTCGACACGCGTACTTTCCTCACGCGCCATATCGCACTGAACATCCCCATTGTCTCCGCCGCCATGGACACGGTGACGGAGTCGCATCTGGCCATCGCCTTGGCGCAACAGGGCGGCATCGGCGTCATTCACCGCAACATGCCCGTGGAGCGCCAGGCGGAAGAGGTGGACCGCGTCAAGCGCAGTGAAAGCGGCATGATCGTCGATCCCGTCACTATCGGTCCCGAACAGACCATCAGCGCGGCCCAGGAACTCATGCGACGGTATCGGATCTCAGGCGTGCCGGTCACCAAGGGCGGCAAACTCGTCGGCATTCTGACCAATCGGGATCTGCGATTCGAGACGCGCTTCGATCTGCCCATCTCCGAGGTGATGACCAAACAGAACCTCATCACCGTGCCCGTGGGCACCACGCTGGAACAGGCCGAGGCCATCCTGCATCAGCACCGCGTGGAGAAACTGCTGGTGGTGGATGATCAGTACGTTCTCAAGGGACTGATCACGGTCAAAGACATTCAAAAGAAGTTGAAGTACCCGAATTCCGCTAAGGACAGTCAGGGCCGCCTGCGCGTGGGCGCGGCAATCGGCGCCACCGGCGATTATCTGGAGCGCGCCCAGGAATTGGTGAAGCGCAAAGTGGACGTCCTGGCCATCGATACGGCGCACGGCCATACGGGACGCGTCATGGAGGCGGTGCGCACCCTCAAGAAGATGCTGCCTGACGTGGAACTGATCACCGGCAATGTGGCCACATACGAAGGCGCCCGGGAATTGATCGCGCTGGGCGTGGATGGCATTAAAGTGGGCATCGGACCGGGGTCGATCTGCACCACGCGCGTGGTGTCGGGCGCCGGCGTGCCGCAAATCACCGCCATTTCGGAATGCTCCAAAGCGACCCGCGAAGCCGGCGTGCCCTTGATCGCCGATGGCGGCATCAAGTACTCCGGCGATATCACCAAAGCCATTGCGGCGGGCGCCGACTCGGTGATGATCGGCAGCCTGATGGCCGGAACCGACGAGAGTCCGGGCGAGACCATTCTGTATCAGGGGCGCACCTTCAAAACCTATCGCGGGATGGGTTCGATGGGCGCCATGTCGCAGGGAAACTCCAACCGCTACGAGCAGGATCCTACCGGCAAACTGGTACCCGAAGGCATCGAGGGCCGGGTGGCCGCCAAGGGTCCGCTATCCGAAATGGTGTATCAACTGGTGGGCGGACTGCGCAGCGGCATGGGCTATTGCGGCGCTAACACCATCCGCGAATTGCAGGACAAGGCGCACTTCCTGAGAATCTCGCCCGCCGGTCTGCGCGAGAGCCACGTCCACGACGTGATCATCACCAAAGAAGCGCCGAATTATCGAGTGGAGTAGACAGTTCGCTGTCAACTGTTTACTGTTTACTGAATTCTTTATAATCGGCGAGTACGGCCTTCCGCATGGCGCGGGCGGCCTTCAACAGCCATCCCGCCGGACGTTTGTCAAAGTCACGCAGCAGGATGCGGGCTTTGGCGGTGCCCAGGTGGACGTTGGCGGTTTCCCATCCCATGGCGTGCAGCAGATGGAATTCGTCGCGCTCCTTGGGCAGCGCGGAGAGCTCGATGCGCGAACAATCGGGCGCCAGGCGCCGCACGATCCAGCGCTTGCGCAAGTGGACGAAGGGATCGGGACAGCGCACCGAGCGGTCGACAATTTCCTGATAGTGAATGGGCGCCGTCCCTTTGCCGGTTTCCGCCCACACGCACGCCGAGGGCGCCAGCGCCTTGGCCTCGCGAGCCACCGATCCGCCCGACCATTCGGCGACTGCCACGTAGCGTTCGCGTCCCAAACTGCCCAGACCGGCCACGCGGTGCGACAGCCGCCACGTCAGCCCCGCCGCGGGCATCAGGCTGGCGATGGCTTTCCGCGCGCCTACCGGAATCTCGCCTTGGAATTCCGGCAGACCGTGCAGCTTGTTCCAGTACTCCTCGGGTTGGTGCAGACGCGCTGTCGCCATAGTGCGAAGAATGGGATGGTGCTCGGCCAGGACATACGGACGTCCGCCCGCCTCCAAAGCCGCGCGATATCCCTTGAGGATGGCGCTCAGCCCGCCTTTGACGTCGCACGCCAGTTCGGCGAGGAGCGCGCTGGTGGCCAGGCGGACCAGGTCATGGGTGTACGGCAGCCGCCAGGCTTCATCGAAATCGTTGATGCCCCAGACGAGGCGACCGTCCTTGTCGCGCCACGTCCCGAAATTCTCCACGTGCAGGTCGCCCACGGCGAGCGCGCGCGGCGCCTTGGCTTCGGCCTCGCAGACGGTGGGAAAGATCTGTGCCCATCGGTAGTAGGTGGCACGCAAGAAGGGAAACGGCTGGCTGCGCATCTGCTGATGCTTGAACTCCAGATCCTCTGGCACGATGCGCAGATGCCGCGACAGCCAGGCTTCATAACGGGCGGTGGACTTGAGAATGTTCATGTTCGGTTCAGGCTCCCGAGACGGCTGGTGTCAGCATCCATTTCAGGATGCCGAAAGGCGATGTGCCGGTCTTCTCGCAATCGATGCGCAACAGCGCGGCCTTTTTCATGTCGACTACCAGCGTAGGGCAGTTCAGCAGGAACGCCGCGAGCGAGCTCATGAGGGGCTCGTGGCTGGCCAGCAGGACGGCGGATTCCCCGCGCCGGCTGCGGATTTCCTCCCATGCCTCGGCCGGTGCGGCGTCGGGTGTCAGCGCGTGCGTTTCCACGATCGTTCCCGCGTAGCCCAGAGCCTCCGCCGCCACCCGGGCGGTCTCGACGGCGCGGCGGTACGGGCTGGAGAGGATCACGCCCGGCTCCACGCCGGCGGCGCGGGCGCGTTCCAGCACGCGCAGAAGTTTCTGCCCGCCTTCGGGAGTGAGCGCGCGGTCGGCGTCGCGGAGCCCCAGGCGGGAGTCCTCTGCAATTCCGTGCCGCAGGAGATAAATCTGCATTGAGGGTATTCTATCTCGCCCCAAGCGGCGCGGGACTGTTTGAGACGTCGTGTTATGATCTGTCCTATGCGCCATCGGATCGCCACACGGCTCGTGGCAGCGCTGGCGATTGCCGGCGCGGCCTCGCTCACACTCTCTGCCGACGACCGGCAACTCGTCAACGGATGGGATGTCCGAAACGAGATTAGACTGGCTCCCGGCGTCGACCCGGCCACCGTGAAAGATTATTTTCCGTCGTTTTACGATTATCTGGACACGGTCCTGTTCCACCCGACCGCCGGCTATTACTCCAGCGGACGGGTGAACTTCTCCGAGGACTACCAGACCTTCCCCATCGCACTGGCGCCCTCCTTCGGGCAGATGATCGCGGAGCAGATGTTTCGCATGTGGGACGGCATGCGCAAGGCCGGCACCCTGGCGCCCACCGAAAAGTTCACCATCGCCGAGTTCGGCGCAGGGGACGGCGCCATGGCCGAATCGGTGCTCGACTACATCGATGCCCAGGCCGCCGCCGGTACCGATCCGCGCTGGAAGGAATTCAAAGCGCAATCGGTCTACGCCTGCTACGATCGCTCGCCGGCGTTGAGCGAACAGCAGCGCAAGCGCAATGCGCGATTCGGAGCGCGCTTCGAGGCCCGCCAGGGGGACGCCACCAATCCAGGCGCCACCATCGCACCGGGCAGTTTGAAAGGCGTCGTCCTCTCCAACGAATTGCCCGACTGCTTCAGCGTGCATAAGGTGATTCTGGACAAGAGCGGCGCGGCGGAGATCGCCTACACCGTCCCGGAAGTATCCAAGGACACCTGGACCGTGATCCAGACCAGTCTGCCCGCGGCAGCACGGCAACTCATTCTCAAGGATGACAAAGCCATCTACGAGAAGCTGTTCGCGGGCAAGGGCGCCGCTTCCGCCGCACGCGATCGGGTCTACCTGAGCCGCGACGGATTCTCCGCCATTCTCACCGCCTTCAGCGCCACGCCGGCCAACTACGAAGCCAACATCAATCTGCTGCAGTTCCAGGAAGTGTACGTTCCCGTGACCGTGATCCCGGAACTGGCCGAGCACTTTCGGCAATACGCTCACGCCTACGCGTGTGCCCTCACCAAGAGCGGCAAGGGCATGGTGACCTACATTAATCTGGGCGAGGGCAAGTTCATCAAGGGCGCCGGCGCGGCCCTCAAAGCCGGATATGTGATCACCATCGACTACGGCTCCGCATGGGACGGCATTCTGGAGCAGCAGTTCGACCACCTGCGCATGTACGGGCCGGGCAGTTCCACCAGCCAGGCCAATCCGTACCATACGCCCACGCTGAACGACATGACCACCGACGTCAACTTCAGCCACGTTGCCTCGGAGGGGGAAACCGTGGGACTGCGCGCGCTGTATTTCGGACAGCAGCGTTCGCTGCAAGCCGGAACGCCGATCGATCTGGATAATCCTCCCGCCAGCCGCGCGCTGGTCCCTGAAGACCTGAACAGCTATCAGCACTGGGCCGGCCTGTTCTACACGTGGCAGGTTTACAAAGTGCTGATCCAGCAGAAAGAACGCACCGACGCCGCCTATCAATATCCCGGCGAGGATGCGGAAGCCCTGGCGGTATCGGAGGACGGATTCAGCGCCGCTCAGCGCGCCCAGTTGGCCGAGATCGAAAAGAAGATCGGCCGCAACTAAAGCCCGCGGGACATTCTGCCGATCTCCTTATGGATGACGGCGGATGATATCGTCGAACTGGAATTGATGCGCAATCGATTCCTCCGGCTGATGGGTGACTTGAGACGCGGCGCTCTCGGTCGCAATACCTTCGAGCCCTGGGAGGTCGATCTTCTGGTCGACCTGCAGTCTTGCCAGTTGGAGCCCAAGCGGCGCCGGCAACTTCTCAAGCAGTATGAACGCGCGGTCGAGCGGCAGATGGATACCGGTCCAGGCCCGCCAATGAAGCTCTCGGACTATCTTCAGTCCAGAAGCACGCGGCGGCCATCCACCCGGTAGCGGCCGCTCAGCACGATGCGGATGGCTTGCGAATAAATGCGGTGCTCCTCGCGCAGGATTCTGGCCGACAGCGCATCCACCGTGTCCCCGTCCTCCACCGGCACGGCCGCCTGCAGAATGATGGGGCCGGCGTCCAACTCCTCATCCACGAAGTGGACCGTACAGCCGCTGATTTTGACGCCGTGCGCCAGTGCCTGGTGCTGCGCGTCCAGACCGGGGAAGGCCGGCAATAGCGAAGGATGAATATTGAGGATGCGTCCCGGAAATTGGCGGGTGAAGCCCGCGCTCAACAGGCGCATGAATCCGGCCAGACACACGAGGTCGACGCCGTTTCTCCGCAGCGATTCCACCAACATGCGGTCGTAGACTTCGCGATCCAGGCCTTTGGACGGGATGCACTCGGCGTTCAATCCACGCGCCCGGGCAATCTCCAAGCCGGCGGCCTGCGGCCGGTTGGCCAGCACCACCGCGATTTCCGCCTCGATTCCGCCGCTGACCACCTGGTTGGCGATGGCCTCAAAATTGGAGCCGCGGCCGGAAATCAGGATGCCGAGCCGCTTCATCGATACTCCACACGAGGCCGCCCGCGCTTGCGCGGAATCACCGAACCGATGCGAAACGCCGCTTCGCCGGCTTTCGCCAGAATGGCCTCGGCTTGCAGTGCGCGCCGCGCCGGAACCGCGAGAATCATGCCGACTCCCAGGTTAAACGTCCGCCGATAGTCGTCCTCGGGAATGTTGCCGATGCGCCGCAGCACTTCGAAGAAGGGCGGAATCCGCCAGGCGCCGGTGTCGATGGCGACGGCCATTTCCTTGGGCAGCATGCGCGGCGTGTTGTCGGTGATTCCGCCGCCGGTAATGTGGGCCGCGCCGCGCAGCAGGCCCGCCGCCATCAGCGCGCGGATCGGCTTCAAGTAGCTGCGGTGCACCGCCAGCAGTGCGTCGCTCACCGCGACCCCGGTTTCCGCCAGCACCGTTTCGGGACCATATCCCGCCGTCTCGAACAGCAGCTTGCGAGCCAGCGAATAGCCGTTGGTGTGCAATCCGGTGGAGGGCAGGCCGAGCAGAATGTCGCCCGCGCGAATTTTGGATCCGTTGAGCAGTTCGGCGCGCTCGGCGGCGCCCACGATGAAGCCCGCCAGGTCGTACTCGCCATCCGTGTACAGCCCCGGCATCTCGGCGGTTTCGCCGCCAATCAGCGCGCAGCCGTTGCCGCGGCATCCGCGCGCCACGCCGGAAATCACCGAGGCGGCGACATCGGCGTTCAGCTTGCCGACCGCGAAGTAATCCAGGAAGAACAGCGGACGCGCGCCCTGCACCGCAATATCGTTGACGCAGTGGTTGACCAGATCCTCGCCCACGGTATCGTGGCGGCCGGTGAGAAAGGCCACTTTGAGCTTGGTGCCGACGCCGTCGGCGGAGCTGACCAGCACGGGCTTGCGAAAGCCGCCTAACTGAAACGAAGCTCCGAACGATCCGATGTCGGTGAGCACGCCTGGGATGAACGTCCCGCGCGCCATTTTCTTGATGGACGCCACAGCGCGGTCGGCTTCGTCGATGTTCACGCCGGCGTCGCGGTAGCGGACTGTCTGGGTGTTGGACAAATCTCAGTATACGGCGATGCGGCGCCGTTCGGCCCAGGTGTAACCTGTCTGCGACGGCGGACGCCCTAATTCAACTCGAAACAGCTATATAATTACGGGACTACCTTATGAAAAAACTCGTGACAGGTCTGCTTCTGATGGTCGCGTACGCATTCGCCGCGGAGTCTTCCACGGTGGCAATTCGGAACGCCAAAATCGTAACCGTGAGCGGCCCGGTGATTGCCAAAGGCACCGTGGTGGTTCGCAATGGATTGATAACGGCGGTCGGCGAGACGGTGGAGATCCCGGCCGACGCGTTTGTGGTGGATGGCGAGGGCCTCACCGTATACCCCGGCTTGATTGACGCCATGAGCACGCTGGGATTCGGCGGCGCCTCGACGGGCGGTGCTGCGGCCGCTGGTGGAGCCGGACGCGGAGGACGCGGCGGCGGCGCGGTAACGGCCACTCCAGCAGCGCCCGCTGCTGCTGCGTCCACGGCCACTCGTTCCATGGGACCCGAAGACCGGCCGCAAACCACTAGCTGGGAGATGGCGGTCGACGAGATCTCGGCGGCCGACGGGCGCATTCCCACGGTGCGCGCCTCGGGCGTGACCACCGCGGTGACCTTCCCCACCCGCGGCATCTTCGGCGGACAGGGCGCCATCATCGATCTCATCACCGGAGAGAAAGCGGGTGAGATGATTGTGACTCCCGCCGTTGGCCAGTACATTTCCATAGGCAGGGGCGGCGGATTCGGCGGCGGTGGAGGAGGCGGCGGATTCCCCAGTTCGCTGATGGGCTACATCGCCTACGTCAAGCAAATCTACCTGGACGCCGAACACTACAAGATGGCCAAGGAGGCCTATGAGAAGGATCCGCACAGCATGGAGCGGCCGCCTTATGACCGGGCTCTCGAAGGCGTGCTGGCCTCCAAGCGGATTCTGCTGCCGGCCAACCGCGCCGTGGAAATCGACCGCGTGCTGCGCGTGGCGGCGGAGCTGAAACAGCCCACCATTCTGTACGGCGGCCGCGAAACCTATCGCGCCGACGCCGTGGACTTGCTCAAGAAATCCGGCACTCCGCTGCTGGTGAGCCTGCGCTGGCCGGAACTGCCGCGCGGCGAGATCGATCCCGACAACGAACCCAGCATGCGCAGTCTCGAGGCGATTGAGAAGGCGCCGTCGGCTCCGGGTGTCCTGAAGAAGGCCGGCGTTCGCTTCGCGCTCTACTCCGACGGACTGGAGCAGCCGCGCGATCTGCAGCGCGCCGTGAAGAAAGCCATCGACGCCGGGCTGTCGCGGGAAGACGCCATCCGCGCCATGACGCTGTCGCCCGCCGAAATCTATGGCGTGTCGGATCGCCTGGGCAGCATCGAGAAAGGGAAGATCGGGAACCTGGTGGTCACCCGAGGAGAAATTTTCGACGACCGCACGCAGGTGGTCTGGGTGATTGTCGACGGAAGACATTATAAGCCGGCTGAAACGGCGGCTCCGGCTGGCCGGGGCGCCGCCACGGAAGAACCGGGAGGGAATCAATGAGACGTCTACTACTGGCAGCCCTGGTTGCCCTGGCGCCGCTCGGCGCCGAGACCATTGTCATTCAAAACGCCACCATCATGACGGTGTCGAAAGGGACCATCAAGAACGGATCGGTGGTGGTCAAGGACGGAAAAATCGTCGAGGTCGGCGAGAAGGTAATGATTCCCGAGGGCGCCACTAAGATCGATGCCCAGGGGCAATATCTGATTCCCGGTATCATCGATTGCCATTCCCACATCGCGGGCGACGGCGGCATCAACGAAGGCAGCATCTCGGTCTCCTCGATGGTCAACATCAAGGACATCATCAACCCCGAGGACATCGCCATTTACCGCGCACTGGCCGGCGGCGTGACCACTGCAAACATCCTGCATGGTTCGGCCAATTCCATCGGCGGCCAGACCATCGTGCTGAAGATGCGCTGGGGCAAAGACGCTCAGCAGATGATATTCGAGGGCGCCAAGCCGGGCATCAAGTTCGCGCTTGGCGAGAATCCCAAACGGGCCGGCAATCCGCAGGGACGCGGCGCCAATGGACAGGCTCCCGTGGCTCGTTATCCGGCTACCCGCATGGGCGTGGAAGACACCATCCGCACGGCGTTCAACGAAGCCAAGATCTACAAGGCGACCTGGGACGAGTACAACGCCAAAGTCGCTCACGGCGAGCATCCGCTCGCGCCGCGCAAGGATCTGCAACTGGAAGCGCTCAAAGAAGTGCTGGAAGGCAACCGCTATGTCCATGTCCACTGCTATCGGGCCGACGAGATCCTGATGATGATTCGCGTGGCCGACGAGATGGGCTTCAAGGTGCGTACCTTCCAGCACGTTCTCGAAGGTTATAAGGTTGCCAAGGAAATTGCCGAGCACGGAGCCGGTGGTTCGACCTTCAGCGATTGGTGGTCGTACAAAGTGGAAGCTTTCGACGCCATCCCCTACAACGCCGCATTGATGGCCAAAGCCGGCGTAGTGGTCAGCCTGAACAGCGACGACGCCGAGTTGATGCGCCACCTCAATAGCGAAGCCGGCAAGACCATGAAGTACGGCGGCATGACCGAAGACCAAGCCTTGGCGATGGTCACCTTGAATCCCGCCAAGCAACTGGGCATCGACAATCGCGTCGGTTCTATCGAGGTGGGCAAGGATGCCGACCTGGTGATCTACGATAAGTTCCCGCTGTCGGACTATGCCAAGGTGCAGAAGGTGCTGATTGACGGAACGGTATACTTCGATCGCGACAAGGAAGTCAGCGCGCAGGCTGCCAAGGACGCCGAGAAGCAGAAATTGCTGGACAAGCTGAAGCAACAGAATCAGACAACCCCCGCGGGTGGGCGCCGCGGCGGAAGGGGCGGTGAATAACATGAGGCTGCTTGGAATGGTACTGGGCTGCGCCATGGCGGCTGCCGCGGCGGGCAATGAAGTCATCCTGATTCGCGACGCGGATGTTTATCCGGTGAACGGCAAAGCGATGAAGGGAGTTTCCCTGCTGATTCAGGACGGCAAGATCGCCGATATCTCGCCCAAGATCGTGCCGCCCAAGGGCGCGCGCATCGTGGAAGCCAAGGGAATGCGCATCTACCCGGGTATCATCGATTCCGGCACCGAGTTGGGTCTATCGGAGATCGAGTCGGTGCGCGAGACGGTGGATACCGGAGAATTGGGCGAATTTATGCCGCAACTCAAGGCTCTCAGCGCCGTCAACCCGGACAGCGAGCACTTCGGTGTGGTTCGCGTGAACGGCATCACCAGCGCGGTCACGTTTCCGTCCGGTGGACGCGGCGGTGGCGGCGGTGGCCGGTTTGGCGGCGGCGAACGGCAGTTGATCTCCGGCCAGGCAGCCTTGATTCACACCGACGGCTGGACCTGGGAAGACATGGAGATCAAACGCAGCGCCGCGATGTCGGTCAATTTCCCGTCTCTTGGCGGCGGCGGCGGACGGCGCGGCGGCGGGGCTCCCGACGCGATCGACTTGACTCCCGACGTCGCCGGCGCTAACGGGAATGCGCGGCGCGCCTTCGACGAGCAGGTCGCCAAACTCAACGAGTTCTTCGACAATGCCCGGCGCTATCAGAAAGCCAAGGCAGCCAAGGCCCCCGGTTTCGAACCCGACCTTCGCTTTGAAGCCATGCTCCCGGTGCTCGACCGCAAGGTGCCGGTGGCCGTATCGGCGGCGCGCGCCAACACCATCCACGAAGCCATTCAGTGGGCCAAGAAGCAGAACATCAAGCTGGTGATCCTGCAACCGCGAGAAATCGGCAAGGCCGGCCCCGAGCTGAAAGCTGAAGATGTCCCCGTGATTCTGGGCCGCGTGCTGGCGCTGCCGAGCACCGAAGACGCTTCTTACGACGAAGCCTTCACGCTGCCGTCCGAGGCTTACAAGGCCGGCGTCAAGTTCGCTTTCGGCACCTTCACCAACGAATTTGTGCGCAATATCCCGTATCAGGCGGCCACCGCCGTCGCATTCGGCGTTCCGGCTGACGAGGCTCTCAAGGCGATTACTCTGACTCCCGCGCAGATTTGGGGCGTGGCCGACCAGTTAGGAACCGTGGAAAAGGGCAAGGTTGCCGACTTGATGGTCACCGATGGCGATCCGCTGGAGATCCAAACTCAAATTAAGCATCTTTACGTCAAGGGCCGCGAAGTTGCCTTGACGAACAAACAGACCAGGCTGAATGAAAGATATATGAATCGTAATTAGAATATTTGGTTCGGTCCTTGGACAGGGCATGGCGCTTGTCGTGCCCTGTTAATGCCCCCAGTTAATGTCCCCCGGTTAAGTTTGTTAAGCCCACCTGCAGCGTCCCAGATGCGAGATCTCAAGAAGCCCCGGCCGACTTACTGGGTCGCGATCCGGAATCCATGAGGATGGTAACCGGTCCGTCATTGATCAGGTAAACTTGCATGTCCGCCTGAAACACACCTGTCTGCACGGGAACAGGTCCGCGGCGCGCGCATTCCACGAAGTAGTTGTACAATGCGAGCGCTTGTTCGGGCGCCGCGGCCTGGTCGAAGCTGGGCCGCCGGCCCTTGCGGCAATCGCCGTACAACGTGAATTGCGATACCACCAGCAGCGCGCCCGCGGCTTCCTGCACGTTGCGATTCATCTTGCCGGCGTCATCCGGAAAAATACGGAGGCCGAGTGTTTTCTCCAATAGATAATCGGCGTCCGCCTCAGTATCCTGTTTTGAAATTCCCAGAAGAATCAGTAAGCCCGTACGTATAGATCCAGAGGTACTGCTACCCACGTCTACCCTGGCCTGACTCACCCGCTGAATCACGATTTTCATCTCTGCATCACCGAAACAGGATACTCAACTCCTCGAAAACAAGGTCCTGAAATACTTCGATCTTGACACATTTATGTTATATTTGTCCGGGGAGAGAACATGGCAAGGAGAAGCCTCGAAGACCTGAGTACCTTACAGATGGCGCTAGTCGGTTATCAGATGGAGCGCCAGAAGATTGACGATCGCATCAGCGAGATTCAAGCTAAGTTGAAAGGGAAACACGTAACCGCTCCAGCAGCGGCCGCCGACAAGAAACCGGCGGTGAAGCGCGTCCTCAGCCCGGAAGCGCGCAAGCGCATCGCCGCGGCACAGAAGAAGCGCTGGGCGGAGCATCGCAAACGCGTGGCCGCAGCTGCCAAGGCGGATTAACAGATCCGGGCGGTTGCCGAACTTAATGCCCCGGACTACTTCGGGCCGGGGCAAAATCCCATCCGAATTGGTCCACGACATCTCCAATTGAACCATTGGCCGCGATGGTTCCGCTCTGGAAGAAGATGGCGCGCGTGCAAATCGACCGCGCAAACGCGGTGTCGTGGGTTACCAGAATCTTCGCCTGCGGCAAGGCCCTGAGTAAGTCCGCGAGCGATCGCTGGCCCGGCGGATCGAGGAACGTGGTAGGTTCGTCGAGTACCAGGATGTCCGGATCCATGGCCAGGATCCCCGCGATCGCCACCCTCTTTTTTTCTCCGGCGCTCAAATGATACGGCGCGCGCCCCGCCGCTCCCGCCATCCCTACGCGCGCCAACTCGGCCTGTGCGCGCTCCGCTGCCGCCGCCGCCGAACAGCCCAGATTGAGCGGACCGAAGGCCACATCTTCCAGTACCGTCGGCATGAAGAGCTGGCTCTCGGAATCCTGAAACACGATGCCGATTTTCCGGCGGATCGCCGCCAGGTTACTCTTGTTCAGCGGCATACCGCAAACGTGAATGCTCCCCTGGCTCTCGCTTCGTTCCGCTCCCAGCAGGCCATTCAGGTGCATCACGAAAGTGGTCTTGCCGCTGCCGTTGGCGCCCAACAGGGCCACCACTTCGCCGGCGTCCAGGCGGAAGTCCACGCCATTGAGGGCTGCCGTACCGTCCTCGTAGCGAAACCGCAGGTCGCGAACTTCGATCAGCGGCGCCACTAAGTGAGCCTTTCCACAGCCAGACGAAGCGCCACCGGCGCCAGCGACCCGCCGATCGCCAGGGCGACATCCGATCGGCGAAAGCGCAGCGCCGTGACCGTTTCGAAATGGCCCTGAAAGCCGCGCGCCAACATAGCGCGGTGAATGTCCCCGGCGCGCCCGTATGATCGCGCGAATAACACTGCCAGCGCACCCGCGGCGGCGCGGAACCGCGCGGCCTGTCCCACCATGCCGGCCGCGGTAGCGCCGCGGGATTGCGCCGCCTTCGCCATATGCTGCGCCTCTTCGGAGATGACGAAGAGATAGCGGTAGAGAAACTGCGCCACCATCAGCAGAAATCGCGGCGCCCCTAACGCCTCCAGTCCGCGCAAGAGCAGCGGTAGAGGCGTCGTGGACACCACCAGCAAAACCGCCAGCGCCGACAGATAACTCTTCACCGCTAAGTAAACGCCGCGCGCCGGATCGCCGGCCAACCAACATACCGCCGCAAACGCCAGCGAAAACGGCAACACCACCGCGGCGCGGCCAACTGCTCCCGCCAGCGGCAGCCGCGAGCAGACAATCCCCATCATCAGTAACCCGCCTAGCGCACAGGCGATGACTAACAAGTCCCGGTGTGTCGTTGCCAGGACAATCAGAAACACCAGTAAGACGAAGATTTTGGCGCGCGGATCGCTGCGATGCAGCGGGCTCGAACGGCGGCTCCAGCGTTCCAGGACAACGTGGTGCAACTCACACGCTCCGTTTGCGCGCCGCGGCCACGCGTCCGATCGCCAGGCAGACGCCGTAGATCAGCGCCAGTCCGGCCAGGCCCGCGCTGGTCTTGCGCATCCAGCTCGACGCCAGAAACGAGGTTTCATATCCCGCAAATGGCGTCGCCACCAACGTGCGCGCGCGCTCCGCAATCCCCGACACCAGGCCTAACTTCTCAATCCCGTCGGGAGCCGCGGAAGAAAACAGCACGCCCACCGCGGCCAGGAAAATCGCTGTCAGCCCCACTGCCAGCAGCGACGCATGCAGCCGGCGCCCCGGCTCCGGCCGCCGTACGAATCCCGGCTGGATGGCTTCCAGCGCCTTCACCACAGCCAGCGTAATGGCGCCTTCCAGCGGCGCTGAGATCAGGAATACCGCCGCGGAAACTCCCAGCGCTTTCGCCGGCACTCCCGACAATCGCAGTTCCGCCAGGGCGCAAATCGCGCTCACCAGCACCGAAAGCGCCCCGCCCGAAAAAATCGCGGCGTTTCTCCAGCGGCCTGCACTGGCGAAGCGGAACGGCAGATATCCCGACCAGACTCCTACCACCGCCATATTCAGAATATTGGCGCCCAGCACCAGGATGCCGCCATCCTGAAACACCAGCGCTTGAATCGCGATGATGGCCGTCATCACCACCGTGGCCGCCGGTGCGCCCAGCGTGAAGGCCAGTAGCGCTCCGCCCAGTAGGTGAGCGGACGTCCCGATCCCCGCCGGAAAATTGATCATCTGAGCGGCGAAGACGAAGGCGCCCATCACGCCCAAAAGGGGCACGCGCGAGTCGTCAAAGCGCCGCTGCGCCTGGCGCGCAATGCCGATGACGGCCGGTACCGCCAGCACGTCCATGCCGGCCCAAACTGTCGTCGATAAATACCCATCCGGAATATGCACGTTTCGAAACCCCAAAGTAGCACGATCCAATAATTCGTGCCACCGTATGGCGCGGCACGGAACCCACGACCGGCGGCCCGACCGCCGGTGCTACTATTGAGTACGCATGAGCAGCCTCAGCCGGATTGGCGTTGCCATCGACAGCGATCTGCTGGACCAATTCGACACGCTTATCGAACAGCGCGGCTATCACAACCGCTCCGAAGCCTTCCGCGACCTCATCCGCGACGAACTGGTGGAGAAGACCTGGGAATCTCCCGAGAGCCAGGTGGTGGGCACGGTCACCCTGGTCTACGATCATCACGTGCGCATGTTGAATGAGAAACTCACCGGCATCCAGCACGACCATCACCACTCCATCCTCTCCACGCTGCATGTCCACCTCGACCACGACAATTGCCTCGAAGTGCTGGTGGTGCGCGGCAAATCGGCAGCCGTGCGCAAGATAGCGGACACGCTCATCAGCACCAAGGGAGTCAAGCACGGCCGTTTGACCATCACCACCTCGGGAGCGGGATTGAAATGATCGTCGGCACCGGCGTCGACCTGGCCGAGGTGCCGCGGATCCGCGCATCCATCGAGCGCTTCGGCGCGCGCTTTGTGGAACGGATTTACACTCCCGCCGAAATTGCCTACGTCGAGCGGAAGGCCAATCGTTACGAACGGTACGCCGCCCGCTTCGCAGCCAAAGAGGCCGGCATGAAAGCCATCGGGACCGGCTGGAAGCACGGCGTCACCTGGCAGGATTTCGAAGTCGCCAATCTGCCCTCCGGGAAGCCGACTCTGCAGTTTCACGGCGTGGCCGCGCAGATCGCGGACAAGCTGGGAGTCCGTAACGTGGCGCTCTCGCTCACCCATACTAAGGAACTGGGAATGGCGCACGTGATCCTGGAAGATTGACCCCGCCGCTCACGCGCTTCTTGCTTAACTCCGCAGGCCATTTCGGGTATTCTGTAACTATTCGATAGGGGCCCTCGTGTTGATTCTGCCGCTGCGTACGCGGGCAAACGGTACGCCGTCCTCGATTCGCCTGTTTGAATGTAGAGGGCCATCGCCGACGAGGGCGAACTGCCGGCCAATCGGCGGATACAGCCAGCCATTTGCCCCGTCCGCCGAGTCTCCCGCTAACCCCTTGCTACAATGAAACTTCACTCGCATGCTAGATGACTCGTTACAGGAACTGGAATCCCGTTCCCTGGCCCGCATTGCCTCCGCCCGGTCCGCCGAAGAACTGGAAGCCGTCCGCGTCGAAGCTCTGGGACGCAAAGGGGCGCTCGCGCTGGCCGGCAAGGACATGGGCAAGCTGCCCCCCGACGACCGCAAGCGCGCCGGAATGCTCCTCAACGGCGTCAAACAGCGCGTCGAGGCAGCCCTCGAAATCCGCCAGCGGGAATTCGCCGATGCCGATCTGCGCCGCCGCCTGGACGCCGAATGGCTCGACCTCACACTGCCTCCTCCGCCGCCGCGCCGCGGCCATCTGCACCCCATTACGCGCATCCAGCGCGAGCTCGAAGATCTCTTCGCGTCGCTGGGATTCGCCGTGCTCGACGGCCCCGAAGTGGAAACCGAATACTACAACTTCGACGCGCTCAACATCCCCGCCGATCATCCCGCGCGCGACATGCAGGACACTTTCTGGCTGGATGGCGGCAACCTGCTGCGCACCCACACGTCGCCCGTTCAGGTGCGCGGCATGGAACGGCTGGGTCCGCCGCTGCGCATGATCGCTCCCGGCCGCGTCTTCCGCAATGAGAGCGTCGACGCCAGCCACGAGCACACCTTTTATCAACTGGAAGGCATGATGGTGGACCGCGACGTTTCCGTGGCCCACCTGCTGTACTTCATGAAGACGCTGCTGGCCGCCATCTTTCAGCGCGACGTCACGGTGCGGCTGCGTCCCGGCTATTTTCCCTTCGTCGAGCCGGGTTTCGAGCTCGACATCCAGTGCCTCATCTGCAACGGTGCTGGATGTCCGGTATGCAAGCAGAGCGGCTGGGTGGAACTGCTGCCCTGCGGGCTGGTGAATCCTAAAGTGCTGCGCATGAGCGGTATCGACCCGGAAGAATGGGGCGGCTTCGCTTTCGGCCTGGGCCTGACGCGCCTGGCCATGATGCGCTACGCCATCGACGACATCCGCCAGTTGCAGGGCGGCGATTTGCGATTTTTAGAACAGTTCTGAAACGGGTTTCGAGGCACGCTTGAAGTTCTCCTACAACTGGATTCGTGAATTGGTCGAGGGCCTGGATTGCGCCCCCGGTCCGCTGGAACGGCTCATCACCATGAAGACCGCCGAGTGCGAAGGCATCGAAGCGGCGGCCGAGTTGCTCGCGACCGCCCGCGCCGCGCGCGTGGACACCGTCGAGCCGATTGCCGGCACGCACCTCGTGGCGGCCACGGTCGATGCCGGCTCGTACGGCCGCCGCACCGTGGTCTGCGGCGCTCCCAATTGCCGCCCCGGCATGATGTCCGTCTACGCTCCCATCGGCCGCAAGACCATCCACGGCGTGGAAAGCGACGGCATGCTGGCCTCCGCCGCCGAACTGGGAATCAATAAGGACCATTCCGGCATTCTGGAAATCGATGCGGCCATCGGCGAGCCGGTTCCGGGCTGCGCCGCCGACAGCATCATCGAGATTGACAATAAGTCCATCACCCACCGCCCCGACTTGTGGGGCCATTTCGGCATGGCGCGCGAAGTGGCAGCCATCCTCGGAGGCCGGCTCCGCGATCCCGCGCGGCTCGATCTGCTGCCGGCGGGCGAGCCCGCGATCAAAGTCCGGATCGAGGATCTCGATCTCTGCCCGCGGTATAGCGCGCTGGTGTTTGACGATGTCTGTATCCAAGCCTCGCCCTTGTGGCTGCAGGCGCGGCTCATGGCCATCGGGCTGAACCCCATTAGCAACATCGTCGACATGACCAATTTCGTGATGGCTGAGATCGCCCAGCCCATGCACGCCTTCGACGCCGACAAGCTCCGCGGCGACACCATTTTCATCCGCCCCGCCAAGCCCGGCGAGGCCTTTCATGCGCTGAACGATGAGCACTACACTCTGGGACCGTCCAACCTGGTGATTGCCGATGCGGGCGGCGCCATCGCGCTGGCGGGAGTGATCGGCGGCATGGAAAGCTCCATCGGCGCCGCGACGCGCCGCGTGGTGCTGGAGAGCGCCAATTTCCAGGCGTCGTCCATCCGCAAGACTTCGTCCGCCATCAAGCTGCGCACCGACGCATCCATACGCTTCGAAAAGGCGCAGGACCCGGCCAATACCGTCCGCGGCATCGCCCGCGCCATCGAATTGCTACGCCTCATCTCGCCCGGCATCCGCACCGTGGGCGGCGTGGCCGATCCGCATCGGGACCTCGTGCCGCCCCCGCCCATCGAACTGCCGCTCGAATGGCTGGCGCGCAAACTGGGCCGCAGCATCTCCGCAGCGGAGACCCGGCACATCCTGGAGAGCCTGCAATTCGCCGTCGATGAGCCGCGGCCGGCGGTCTTTTCCGTCTCGGTTCCCTCCTGGCGCGCCACCAAGGACGTCTCCATCAAGGACGACCTGGTGGAAGAAGTCGGCCGCATGGTCGGCTACGATTCCATCGCTCCGCAAGCCCCGCTGGTAGCCGCCAAAGTGCCGCCCGGCAATCCCGAACGGCGCTTCCAGCACGAGGTGCGCAACGTCCTCGTCGACCAGGGTTTCACCGAAGTCTACAACTACTCCTTCCTTAGCGAGGAAGCCGTCCGCGACTTCGGCTTCGACCCCACCGCCCACGTGCGCGTGACCAACCCGATCGCCTCCGACCAGGCTCTGCTGCGCGCCTCGCTACTGCCAGGAATCCGCAAGAACATCCTGGACAACGCCAAACACCACGAATCGTTCCGCCTGTTCGAAATCGGCCTCGAGATCCACAAAGTGGGACAGGCGCTTTCGGCTGCCAACCTCCCCGAGGAGATTCCGCACCTGGTCGCCGCCATGTACGATCGCCAAGGCGATGGCTCGGCCGGCCTTTTCGAAATCAAGCGCGCCGCGCTGTGCCTGATGCCCGGCGCGGAAGCGCAGCCGGCCGCAGCCCGCCCGTTCGAACATCCCGCTCGCGCGGCCAGCCTGTGGTGGCGCGGCCAGGAAGTGGGCCGCTTGTTCGAACTCCATCCGACCCTGGTGGAAGCCGGCCGCGCCGCCATTCTGGATCTCGATCTGCGGCTCTTGCGGTCGCTTGCCGTCTCCGATGTCAAGTACGCGCCCATCCGCCGCTATCCGTCGAGCGCTTTCGATCTGTCGGTAATCTGCGGTCTGCGCGAACACGCCGCCACGCCCGAAGCCGCCATCCGCCGCTTCGCCGGTCCGCTGCTCGAATCCGTCCAGTTTCAGCGCCAGTATTCCGGTCCGCCGCTCGAAGAGGGCCGGAAGAGCGTCTCCTTCCGCCTCACCGTGGGCTCCGCCGACCGCACCCTGTCGTCGGACGAAGTGATGGCGATGCGCGGCGCCATCATCGAAGGGATGCGCGGATTGGGGTACGAATTGCGGGTCTGATGCGCTACTTCCTCACAGGCCGGATGCCGGAAGTCCGCTCCATTCTTCTGGTGGAGAGCGGGACCAGGCGGCTCTTGGAGGGCCTGCTGCCGAATCTGCGCGCCACCTGGGGCGGCGCCGCGCGCATCGACGTGGTGTCTTGTTTCTCCGGCCTGCCGCATGGGTTCGACGCGGAAACCACGCGCATCTACCGTGTCAGCGACTACCGCGGCCGCGCTGGCCGCCGCAAGCTGTACCGCGAACTCGTCGCCAATGGCTACTCGCACATGGGGATCATCTGCTCCGGCGAACCGCTGATGACCAAATGGAAGTGGGCGCTGGCCTGGCAGATCCCCGCCAAAGTGTTTCTGATTAACGAGAACGGCGATTACTTCTGGCTGGCGCGAACGCACCTCAAGATCCTGCGCAAATTCGTTCTGCTGCGCACCGGTCTGGCCGGTTCCGGGGCCGTTCGTACGTTGGCCCGTTTGCTCACGTTCCCCATCACGCTACTCTATTTGTTACTGTACGCCGCGGTGGAACATTCGCGCCGCGCATTGAGGAGCCTTCTGTGAAAGCCATTCAAGTCAAGCAGCCCGGCGGTCCCGAGGCCATGGAACTGGTGGACGTACCGGTTCCGCAGCCCGGTCCCAAACAAGCCCTGGTGCGCATCGCCGCCATCGGGGTGAACTTCATCGACGTCTACTTCCGCACCGGATTGTACAAAGCTCCGGAACGGCCAATCTCCCTCGGCAACGAGGCATCGGGAACGGTGGAGGCCGTCGGCGCCGAAGTGACCGAGGTCGGGGTGGGCGATCGCGTGGCCTACGCCATGGCGCGCGGCTCCTACGCCGAGTATGCGGTAGTGCCGGCATCGCTGCTGGTCAAGATCCCCGACGCGGTGGAGTTCCCGGTGGCGGCGGCGGCCATGCTGCAGGGCATGACGGCGCACTATCTCACGCACTCCACCTTTCCGCTCAAGAAAGGCGACACCTGCCTGGTGCACGCGGCGGCCGGCGGCGCCGGTGGACTGACCGTGCAGATGGCCAAGATGCTGGGCGCGCGCGTCTTCGGCACAGTCTCCACCGACGCGAAAGCCGAGATTGCCCGCCAGCACGGCGTCGACGAAGCGATTCTCTATACCCAGACGGATTTTGAAGCCGCCGTGAAGGGCTTCACCGGCGGGCGCGGCGTCGACGTGGTCTACGACTCCGTAGGTGTCACCACCTTCGAAAAGAGCTTGAACAGCTTGCGGCCGCGCGGCATGATGGCGCTGTTCGGACAATCCAGCGGCCCCGTACCGCCTTTCGATCCCTCGATTCTGAACGCCAAAGGCTCGCTCTTCCTCACCCGGCCCGGCTTGCCCAATTATCTGTTGACGCGCGAAGAACTGCTGTGGCGGGCCGGCGACGTGCTCGGCTGGATCGCTTCGGGCGCGCTCAAGCTGCGCATCGGCCACACCTATCCGCTGGCGGACGCCGCCGCCGCGCATCGCGATCTGGAAGGTCGCAAGACCACCGGCAAAGTGCTGCTAACCGTATGACGTAGGGTTCGATGACCATTCAGGCCAAGGTAACGCTGCGCTACGGGCTGCTAGTGGTCTTTATGGTCGGCGCCATCTCCACCGTCAATGTGGCCGTGGAGACGGGGCAGCAGTTTGCGAGCTTGCTGGAACGCGCGCGGGAATTCGACGATCTGGCCGTCAGCCAGCTCACCGAACTCGTAAAGGCCGATCCCTCGCGGCCGCTCGACGATGTGGTCAACGATCCCACGCTGTCGGACATGTACCGCGAAATCATGCTGAAGTCCAAGGCGGCGGTAATCCAGTTGGCGCTGGTGGATGAAGGCGACACCATTCTGGTAGACAGCATTCCCGATGCCGGCAATGTGCTGCCCAAGTACGAGGACTTCGGGCGGCTGATCGAGCAGACTAACTGGCTGCAGAAACTGCGGATTCTGTGGCGCGGCACCACGTATTATCAGGTGGAATCGCCGCCGCAGCTCACGCCCACCGGCAAGCTGCTCTACGTGCGGGCGGTCATCAACCCCAGCCTGATACGCCAGGACATTCAGCCGCACCTGACACAGAATCTCACGGTAGCGGTGATCGCCATTCTGGGCGCGGTGTTTCTCACCATCCTGTTTTCGGCTATCGCCTTCCGCCCACTGGGGCGATTGCGCCGCCAACTGGAAATGGTGGCCGCGGGAGATTACGATTCGGGCGTCGCGCCCTCCGACGGCTCGGGCTCCAGCAAGCATGCCACCGACGAGTTCGCCATCATGACTTCCAAGGTCAACCTGCTGGGTGAACGGCTGCGCGGCGCGCAGTTCGAAGTGTCCGACCTGCGCGGCAACGTGGAGCGGCTGTTCCAGGATCTGGAAGACGCGGTCTTCCTGTTCAATCGAGAACAGCGCCTGGTGTTCGCCTCCGGATCGGTGGAGAAGCTCTTCCGGCGCGCGCGCCACGACCTGGCGGGTCATTCGCTGGCGGAGATCTTTCCGCCCTCCGGGACGCTCGGCCTGCTGATTGCCGACGCCGTGGCCAGCGGCAAACCCGTGCGCAACCGCCGCACTCCGGTGACGTCGGAAGCGGAAATTCCGGCGGACGCGCCCACCGTTCTGTTGTCGGTGGACCTAATACAGGCGGCGCCGGGCGGCGGCGGATCGGGACTGCTGGTGCGCCTGCGCGATCCCGAAGCGCAGCGGAAAATCGGCCGGCAGTTGCAGATTGCCGACCGCCTGGCGGCCATCAGCCGGATTTCCGGAGGCGTGGCGCACGAAGTCAAGAACCCGCTCAACGCCATCCTGCTGCACGTGGAAGTGGCACGCGCCAAGCTGGCCGCGGGCGATACCGATGTGGAGCCGCAGATGGATATCATCGCGCGCGAGATTCTGCGGCTGGACCGGGTGGTTAAGACCTTCCTGGATTTCACCCGCCCCGTGGAGTTGCATCTGGCAGTTGTGCCGCTGGACGCGCTGGTCAGCGAGATTGTGGAATTGGCCCGTCCGCAAGCCGACGCCGGCGCCATCCGCATCACCGTGCGGCCGCGGGCCGAGGGCGTCGAAGTGCGCATCGACCGCGACCTGTTCAAGCAGGCGGTGTTGAATGTGGTGGTGAACGCCATGCAGGCGATGCCCGGGGGCGGCGAGCTGTGTTTTGAATCGTCGGCCACCGCGGAAGCCGCGGAAATTCGCATCTCCGACACCGGTCCGGGAATTCCCGCGGAGCTGCGCGATAAGATCTTCCGGTTGTACTTCACCACGCGCAAGGAAGGCTCCGGCATCGGGTTGGCGATGACGTTCCGGATCGTACAATTACACGATGGTACAATCGACTTCACGAGCGATCCCGGCACAGGGACCACGTTTTTGATCCGGCTGCCGGTAGTGACGGGTCAGGAATGAAACTCAGGGCACTCATCGCGGCCGGACTCCTGGCGATCTCGACGGGCTGCGTGTTTCACAAGAAGCCGCAAGCTGCCACACCTCCTGCACCCACTCCGGCAGCCACCCCCGCCAAGCCGCCGGCCGATCCCTTGTCGATCCCGCAGACCCACGTGCAGTTGCCGCCGCCGCAGCCGCTCGATCCGCAAGCTCTGGTGGTGGCCGCGCCGCCGCAAACTCCGCTGGCCGCACCGGCGACGGTGCAAACGGCGCCCGCGCCGTCGCGGCGCGCGTCGAGCGCATCCAATTCGCAAGCCCGGCCGGAAACGCCGCCTCCGGTGACGGCCGATCCCGCTCCGCTGCCCGCGCGCGCCTCCATCCAAGAGGTGATGCCCGACAGTCAACGGAGCCAGTTGCAGGAACAGTGGACCGCCAGCCGGAAGCGCATCCGCGCGTGGCTGGATTCGGCCGCGGCGCAACATCTCAACGGGCAGGACAAATTGAAACGAGACCGCATCCAATCATTTCTCAAAGCTTCCGATGACGCCGAACGCCGCGGCGACATGCGGGAAGCCGTGCAATTGGCCGACCTGGCCGAAGTTCTCATCCGGGAGTTACAGGGTGGCCGGTAACCGCCGCGGCTCGCAAGCCGCCGTGGAATTCGAGCATCGCCGCCGCACCGTCACGGCGGGGTTGGCGGCGCGCAAGGTGGACGCGCTGCTGGTGGCTTTCAGTCCCAACCTGCGATACCTGACCGGCTTCACCGGCAGCAACGGATGCCTGCTGATGACGCCGGGGAAATCGACGCTCTTCACCGATCCGCGCTACACAATTCAGGCGGCGCAGGAATCCGACACGCCGGTGAGGATCGCCAAAGGCCCGCTGGTGGTGGACGTGGTGGCAGCCATCGCGCGCTCGGGGTTGAAGTATATCGGCTACGAGCCGGCGCGCATGACCTGCGATTTCTTCGAAGCTCTGCAAGGCAGCCTGCCGATGAAGGCCTCGCTAGTCGCGGTGAGGGGCTGGATTGAAGAGTTGCGTATGGTGAAAACCGCGGACGAACTGGCGCGCATCCGGCGCTCGGTGGAGACCAATTCACGCGCCTTCGAGCAGGCGATGGCGCGCGTGCGTCCCGGCATGAAGGAGCAGGACCTGGCGGCCGAGCTGGAATACCGCATGCGACGTCTGGGCGCGGAGAAGCCGTCCTTCGAGACCATCGTTGCCGGCGGGGCGCGCTCCGCCCTGCCGCATGCGCAGCCCACCGCTGCCCTGCTGCGCGCGGGTGACCTGGTGGTGGTGGACATGGGCGCGTTCCAGGAAGGGTATGCCAGCGATATGACGCGCATGTTGTTCCTGGGCCGGCCGGGCGCGCGTGTGAAGCGGACGTATCGCGCGGTGCTGGAAGCGCAACTGGCGGCCATCGACAAAGTCCGCGCCGGCGTCCCCTGCGCGCGGGTGGATGCGGCCGCGCGGCGCGTGTTGAAAAGCTACGGGCTGGACCGCGCCTTCGTGCATTCCACGGGTCACGGACTGGGCCTGGAGATTCACGAGCCGCCGCGCATCGGCAAGCGCGACCAGTCGGTGCTACAGGAAGGGATGGCGATTACCATCGAGCCGGGCGTCTATCTGGAGGGCTTCGGCGGCATCCGCATTGAAGATACGGTGGTGGTGACGGAGCGCGGCTGCGAGATACTGACGCCGACGAGTAAAGATCTGCGGGTAATTGCCTAGGCTAACACCCCGTGGCAGAAGCCCGTTTTGGGTAACTTACCCAAAAAACTGCGTGTAAGTCCTTTGTTTCAGCGCTGAATTTGGGCGATTTACCCAAATCGCGGGTTGCGCCACGGGCCGTTAGGCTAGGCACGCCGGCTATCGACGGGCCAGAGTTGCTTGACCACAATGCCGATCACCACCGTCATCGCGAAGGCGGTAAGTTGCGGGTGGGCCGGCCAGATCGCTCCCGCGAGGCCCAGCAGCCATGCGCCGGTGCCGACGACGGTAGCAATCAGTGTGGCCGCCAGGGTGCTGCTCATAGAGGCTTTCATGAAATCCGCTCCTCCTCAGTGTAAGTCCATACGGGTCTAGCTTCCAATTTGTTCAATTCTCCGAGGGACGCGCGACGCGATCGATGACCAGCGCTTCGACCGATCCGCGGGTGGCCGCCAGGCGCAGGCCGAGCTGCTGCGAAATGGCGGCCAACAGGCCGGGCTTGGCGGCATCGTCGGCCCCGCGGCCTAAGGAGCCGCCGAAGACGGTTTCGTCGGGGGTGAACTCCAGATCGAAATCATACCGGGCGGACAGGCCGGTCTGATCGAGCACCGGCTGGTCGAGCGCCGCGCGCTGCAGGACCGAGGCCAGATCGGCCATGGTCGCGTTGCGGCCCGGCAGGCGCACCAGTAGCGGCGAAACCACGAAGATCAAGGGCGGCGGGCCTTCCGGCGTGGCATCGGGCGAGACCGTGCTCTCTTTCAATTTCGGCCCGCCTTTGGCGATGGTGAGCGCGTAGATCGGCAGTTCCTTGGGTTCGCGATGGAAGGTGAGCTGGAAGCGGTCGGCCAGGAGCTTGCGCAGCATCGCCATCTGCTCGTCCAGGGTGGGACGGACTTCGCCGGGCGCTTTGGCGAGAATGTCGAAGCGGTCGGACTCGACCCAGGCGGGACCGCCCAAGATCGCCTGGGGACTCAGATTGTAGGCCGCCGCGAGGAGCGTCTTGAGCGCGTGATTTTTGGCGGTGAACTCGTGGATAGTTTGCATGCGGATCCAGCGGCCGCCGGCGCCGGGCGGGGTTGGCTTGATGGAGGCGACATCAAACTCGGCGAAGACGGGGCGGGGCGCGGGGGATTGGGAGAGTCCGATATTGGCTATCGCGAAAAGCGCCGCAGCCGCGGGCCGTAAGCTGGTAGACATGCTGCCCCCGGCACCCTCTCCAGTGTACGCGAGCCAATGCCGACGCTCAGTTATCAGTGGGGACTTTCTCCAGGTGGTCGATCTTCAGAATGTCGACCAGGCCTTTCTTCCGTACCAGTCGCAGCCCGAGTTGCTCTTCCAGGGCGTCCGCAATGGTGGGCGTGCCGCCAGACGGAGCTTCCTGTACGTCCAAGGCGCCGTGCAGTTCGATGTCGTACAGTCCGGTCAGGCCGGTCGCGTCGGTGACGGTCTGGTCGAGCATATCGGACAAGAAACCAGCCAGCCGCTCGATGGACATTCTCGCTCGGTGTATGCTTACGCCAATGCTCCCGGTGACGTCCATCGGCGGTCTGGCCGGCAGGCGCGGCGGAGGCTGCAGGCTGTGGTCGTCGGCAACCCCTGGGTCTGCGGCGGATTCGGTGAGCTTGGAGCCGTTTCTGCCAATCACCAGTTCATAAATTCGCATTTCCCTGGATTCGCGGTGGAGCACCAGGCGGAAACGTTCCGCCAGGAGACCTTGCAACATATTCCGGTACTGTTCCGATGTGGCGCCTGGCGGCAGCTTGGCGACCACGTCGAATCTGGTGGTGTTGGTCCAGTCGGGAGCGGAGAGCTGGTAGCGCTGGACTCCGTAGGCCATGGCCACCAGGCTGAACAGGTCGACATTGTCGAATCTGGCGAATTCCGGGTCGGTGCTGCCAGGGCCCCCATGCACCGAGGATCTGGCGTTTCCGGCGGCGGCCGGCGTGGATGGCTTCACCGAGGCCACTTCAAAGGCCGGCTGCGCGTCCGCACTCCGGCGGGTACCGGCGCCGACGATCAGAAAGATGGCAGCAACCGCCGGCAGACTCCGTTTCGCTGGCATGACGCCCGAGAATTAGCACGGCCTCCCTGGCGTGTCAACGAGAATTTCAGCGATTCAGGCCGGTTTCACTCTAATCCCGCAATCTGGCGCGGGCGCGGTCGGCGCGGTCCAGAACGGCGAGGACGCTTCCCAGGCAACTGGCGTCGCGGATGGTGAGTTCCTGGAATTGAAAGAGCGTCGCCAGTTGCTGGCCGGCCACGGTGGCATGCAGACTCATGATGGCGTTAATGACCTTCTCGCGGTACGCATTTCGGTAGTTCTTGCGGAATATGTAGAAATCCACCACCATGGGGGGAGAACTGGCGAGGACGAACAGGTCCCGACCCACCTGTGGATTCAGCTCGCACATGGTGTCGAAGCCGCGTTTGGTGGTGAGGCAGGCATCGGCCTGGCCAAAGAAGACCGGCAGGACGACGCGCGCCACTTTGCTATCGTTGACGACGGAACCGAAGAACTGTTCGGCGGGACCGTAGTGGGCTTCGTCGAGGACGGTGAGCAGCCAGGCCGGCGCGACGCACATCTTGGGGGTCTTGAGGACGCAGAGCCGGCGCCCCTTAAGGTCAGCCAGGTTGCGGATGGCGGAATTGCGCTTCGCCAGGATCAAATACTGCTCCGTGCCGGCTTCGCCCGAGGCGTTTACGATCTGGCTGGAATCCAGGAAGTCGGCTATCGGGCGGTACTCGAGGACGTTCAGCGCTACGCAATCGAGCTGGCCCTTGCGGATGCCCTCCACGATCTCCGGCGTGGTGGCGAAGAGCTTTGGGTCGAATTGGATGTTCATGTCCTGGGCCATGCGTTTGAGCCATATCAGCATGGCGGCTTTGGCGTCGTTGAGATTGACGTCGCCGATCACGCTCGCGGAGATGGCCAGGCGAACCGGGATGGGATCTGCGGCGCGCAGTATGCGGCGCAGCGCGGGAATTCCGAGCATCAGGGCAAGGGTGCGCCGCCGGGAACGGGTAGCGCCGCGGGCTTCGGTGGGCGCAAACGGCAAGAAGGTCTCCAACGGATCTCATCGGCCGATTTTGCAGGGTTTTCGAGACCGATCCCTCGGTATGCGGAGATACCTCCGGCGGTTGTCTGTCGAAAACTCCTATCTTGACTTCATTGCGGAGTGGGAGCATAGTGTAGTTGAAAGCGGCCGGCTGCCGCTTTTAAGGCCCCTTTCACTGAAAGGGTAAACGCGATCCCCTCTCGCGGGGGGAGCCACTTGATAAGGAGGAAGTGCATAGAACCAAACCACTCCCTGGGCGGCTTCCAGCTTCCTCGGCTGGCCGGCTGCGAGTCCTGACGCGCCACGAAGTTGAGAAGGTGGGCGCCGCGGTCATTGCACCGCATTCGTAAAGGCTCGCGGGCACGGTTCTGACACAGGAGGAGTTGGCGGTCGCCCTTTCCTTTTGTGGCCGCACTTTTTCCTGACCGTCGGTCCGCGCGGTTCCAGGAACCGCCAAGCCCGCCCTAAAAAGCGCGAATCGCGCCCCAGAAGCCACCAAGCCTCGCCCCACGAAGAGCCCCGTCCCACCGAAACTTCGCTACACTGGTCTTTCCTTACCTTTCACCGTGAATGCCGTTGAGTTTCAAGGCGTCTCCAAGAGTTACGCGATTTATGACGCGCCGGGCCAGCGCCTGACGGAACTGCTGTCGTTCAACCGCGTGAAGCGCCATCACGATTTTCCGGCGCTGTGCGACGTCAGCTTCCAGGTGCGGCGCGGGGAAACCTTCTGCGTGGTGGGGGAAAACGGCTCCGGCAAGAGCACCCTGCTGCAGATTGTGGCGGGGATTCTGCAGCCTTCAAGCGGCACGGTCACCGTCAACGGACGGGTTTCCGCGCTTCTCGAACTGGGCGCGGGATTCAATCCGGAGTTCAGCGGACGGGACAACGTATATCTCAACGGGTCGATTCTGGGGCTGACGACGCGGCAGATCGACGAGCGGTACCACGATATCGAGACGTTCGCCGAGATCGGCGGCTTCATCAATCAGCCGGTGAAGACCTACTCGAGCGGCATGGTGGTGCGGCTGGCATTCGCGGTGGCCATCAATGTGTACCCCGACATCCTGCTGGTGGACGAAGCCCTGGCGGTGGGCGATATCTACTTTCGACAGCGCTGCATGCGCAAGGTGCACGAATTGCGGGCGCGCGGCGTCACTATACTGTACGTGACGCATGCCACCAGCGACGTGAAAGCGATCGGCGACCGGGCTCTGTGGCTGGACCGCGGGCGCATGGTGGAACTGGGCGATCCGGGACACGTGATCGCGAAATATACGGCGGCCATGACGGAGAAAGACTCGGCGTATCGGCTGCTGCGCGCGGGCGGGGAGGCGGCGCTGCCGGCGCTCAGCGCGGCGGAGGACGGCGGGACGTTCGAGATTGTCGAATCCATCCCCAATATCGATCACCGGCACGGCGACGGGCGGGCGCACATCATCGGCATCGCGCTGCTGGACGAGCGTGGGCGGCCGATCGATATGCTGGAGCCGTGCTCCACCATCTGTGTGCGGGTGAGCGCGCGGGCCAAGGAAGCGCTGGCGGCGCCGATGGTGGGCTTCATGCTGCGCAACCAGTTAGGCATGGATTTCGCGGGCACCAATACGTCGCGCGAGGGCTTGCGGCTGGCGCCGCTGCGGGCGGGCGAAACGGTTACCGTGGATTTCCATGTGGAACTGCCGGAGCTGTATCCGGCGGCCTTTTCCTTTTCGCCGGCGATTGCCGATGGGACGCTGGACGACTATCGCATGTGCGATTGGATCGACAATGCGCTGGCCAAGGAGATGTCCCGTTCGGCGCAGGGCACGTATGGCTATCTGCATCTGCCGTGCCGCGTGGAGGTGAATCCGCGGGCGCGCAAGGACGGCGAGCCACCGGCCGATTCGGCGGATGCTCCGGCCATGGAGACGAGCCTTGGCTGAGTTCACGGGCGAACGGCTGATCCCCGGCGAAGTGGATGTGGATCTGCTCAACGAGCACCTGGCGCGGTATGCTTTCGCGGCGCGGCTGGCGCGCGGGAAGCGCGTGCTGGACGCCGGATGTGGCGCGGGGTACGGGTCGGCGGAACTGGCGGAAGCGGCGGACTCGGTGGTGGGGATCGACGTGGCGCCGGAAGCCATCGCCTTCGCCACGGAACATTACCAGATGGCCAACCTGCGGTTCGAACAGGCGTCGTGCACGGCGGTGCCGGATGCCGACGGCAGTTTCGAGCTGGTGGTGGCGTTCGAAGTGATCGAGCACCTGGACGACTGGCGCGGGTTTCTGGCGGAAGCGCGGCGGGTGCTGGCGCCGACGGGGCAACTGGTGGTATCGACGCCCAACCGGCTGTACTATACGGAGTCGCGTGGGCGCGAGGGGGCCAATCCGTTCCACGTCCACGAGTTCGATTTTGCGGAGTTCTCCTCGGAATTGCAGGCGGTGTTTCCGCATGTATCGCTGTTCCTGGAGAATCACGTGGAAGGCGTGACGTTCCAGCCGCATGCGCCGGGCAGCACGGTGGAAGTGCGCGTGGACGCGGGGGACGCTTCCCCTGACGAGTCGCATTTCTTCGTGGCAGTGTGCGCCAACCGGCCGCAGTTGGGTAACCCGACGTTCGTGTATGTGCCGCGGGCGGCCAACGTGCTGCGCGAGCGGGAACG
>Ga0181529_10000553_pt1 | contig 53817 bp, 38 predicted proteins | sample PEATcosm2014_Bin_36_FD_119763 | JGI IMG/M metagenome (GOLD analysis project Ga0181529, IMG submission 119763) | Peatland microbial communities from MTU Mesocosm Facility, Houghton, MI, USA - PEATcosm2014_Bin10_30_metaG | ecosystem: Environmental > Terrestrial > Soil > Wetlands > Peat | place...
ACACGTTCGCCGGCCTGATCGCCGGGGTGAAATACACCATTGACGTCAGTGCCTCGGGCACGGGCGGCACCACGAGCGACTGGAGCGGCGCCATCAGCCTGACCGCCGACTAATAGATACTCCTGAACCTCTCACCCACCGAGCGCGCCAGGAAACATGGCGCGCTCATTTTTTATATGCGTGGTGCTCGCTCACAAGCCGGAAATCATTTTGGGCGGAAAGGGACGCCATTCCGGGGGCGGCACCTGCAGCTTGTCCCCGGCTAATTTCCTTGGCTCTTTCAGGGCCAGCTAAAAGACCGTTCCCCAGATCATTCCATTCCACCGAAAACAGCAGAGAACCCGTTTCCAACTGGGAATGGCCCATGGCCGGGGGGCAAAAGGGCACGATCAACTGACCAAACTGCTGGCCAACCGACATTTATCGCAAATCCCGCCAGCACTGGTCAAAAAGCTGACAAAGGGCTGGAACGGGAAACCGTTCCGGCCCTTCTTGTCCACCCGGCTGGACGGATTTGCTGCGTTATTCCAAACCACTTTAGAACCGACAACGCCCTTCACATAAATCGCGGTAAAAAACTTCTTGCAATTGCCGGGATAAGCGATAAACCGATTCTTGAATAGCCATCAGAACTACGGGTAAAAAGATCTCGATATAAAAGATTATGAAGACAATCATCGCCTTGACCGCACTTTGTGTTCTCACCTGCCAGCTTCAGGCACAAGTTTCTTTCACACTGTCCTCTTCGCCGGACGTAGGCAGCGTGCCTTCTTTAGTGGTGGCGGCAGATCTCAACGGGGATGGCAAGGTGGATTTGATAACCGCAAATCAGGGAAACAATACGCTCTCGGTGTTGACGAATGACGGCAGCGGCGGTTTCGTGCTGGCCTCATCGCCCGGCGTGCTCAGTGCGCCCCGTTGGGTCGCAGCGGCGGACGTTAATGGAGACGGCAAGGTGGATTTGATCAGTGCGAATTATGGAGGGGGAAATGGGCGCACGCTGTCAGTGCTCACGAATAATGGCAGCGGCGGCTTTGTGCTGGCCTCATCGCCGGCCCTGACCAGCGCGCCTTACTCAGTGGTGGCGGTGGATGTGAACGGCGATGGCCTGGTGGATTTGATCAGCGCAAATGCAAACAGCACACTTTCGGTGCTCACGAATAATGGCAGCGGCGGCTTTGTGCTGGCGTCTTCGCCCGCCTTGGGTGGCAACCCCCGCTCGGTCACGGCGTTCACCAATGTGGATGGAAAGGTGGATTTGGTCAGCGCAAACCAATATAACAATACGCTCTCACTGATGACGAACAACGGGAGCGGCGGTTTCGCGTTGGCGGCATTGCTCACTGGAGCCAGCCAACCGCTTCAGGTCGCGGCAGCAGATGTGAATGGCGACGGCATGGTGGATTTGATCAGCGCCAATTACGGTGGCAACAACCTTTCGATCTGGACGAACAATGGGAGTGGCGGTTTTGCCCTCTCATCATCGCCAGGCGTCGGCAGCCAGCCTTTTTTCGTCGTGGCGGCAGATGTGAGCGGTGATGGCAATATGGATTTGATCAGTGCAAATTATGGGAGCAGCACACTCATGGTATTGACCAACGATGGCAAGGGCGGCTTTGTTTTAGCCACCAACCTTCCCGTGGGGAAAAACCCCCTGGCACTCACGGCAGCGGATGTGAATGGGGATGGCAAGCCGGATTTGATCAGCGTGAACTCCAGCGACGATACCGCCACTGTATGGCTGAACGAAACTTCAGTCCAAATTTCGCCCGGCCAGACTGGAGGAACGGTGGTTGGATGGGGAGCCTGCTGCGGCTATGATTTTGGGCAAGTCACCCCGCCTGCCGGATTAAGCAATGTGGTTGCCATCGCCGCTGGAAGCTACTTCAGCCTCGCGCTGACCTCAGGCGGAACCATGGTGGGTTGGGGACAAAATGGTTCAGGGCAGATCACCATCCCCAGCGGACTGAGCAACGTGGTTGCCATCGCGGCGGGCGAAAAGCATGGCCTGGCGCTCACGGCCTCTGGAACCGTGGCCGGCTGGGGCGACAACAGCGAGGGACAAACGACCATCCCCAGCGGACTAAGCAACGTCGTGGCCATCGCCGCCTTTGGGGAACAAAGCCTCGCTTTGACCGCATCCGGTTCCGTGGTGAGCTGGGGCGACAACAGCGCGGGTCAGAGGAACATTCCCGCCAGCCTGACCAACGCGGCAGCCATTGCGGCGGGAGATTACTTTGATTTGGCGTTGACCACGGCTGGGAACGTGGTGGCATGGGGCAGCAATATTTATGGTCAGACCAACATCCCGGCGGGGTTGAGCAATGTGGTGGCCATTGCCGCAGGATCGTCCCTCGGCAATGCACAGAGCTGGGGTCTTGCTTTGACCTCGGCTGGCCAGGTGGTGGGCTGGGGCGGAAACAGCTTTGGCCAAATAAGCATTCCAAGTGGATTGAGCAATGTGGTGGCCATCGCAACCGGATGGTATCACAGCATGGCTTTGAAGGCTGATGGCACCGTGGTTGCGTGGGGGGCTGGTGGTGCAAATTACGGCCAAATAACTGTTCCTGCCGGGTTGAGCAATGTGGTGGCCATCGCCGGCGGCAACGTGCATAGTCTGGCGCTGGTGGTCAGCGGTCCGTCCGGTGCCGTTATCACCAGCCAGCCCCACGGTGCAACTGAAACCGTCGGCAGCACGGCAACATTAACCGTGGTCGCCAGCGGAACATCGCCCTTGAGCTACCAGTGGAGTTTTAACGGCAGCACCCTCGCCGGGGCCACCAACGCCACGCTGATCATTCCCGACATCCAATTGACGAACAACGGCGATTATCGCGTGACCATCAGCAACCGCTATGGCGCCGTCACCAGCAGCATCGCAACATTGCTGGTCGTGCTGCCGCCGGCCATCACCAGCCAGCCGCAAAGCGTGACGACGGTTGCCGGCGGCCCGGTCAGCTTCAGCGTGACGGCCACGGGGGACGGCATTTTGAATTATCAATGGGTGGGCAACGGATCAACCTTGCCGGGCGGCACCAACAACACGCTGACGCTGACCAATGTGCAGCCCGCGAGCATGGGAAATTATTATGTGATCGTGTCCAGCCAGTATGGCAGCATCACCAGCAGCGCGGCGAATTTGTTCGTCATTCACACGGCCATAGCCGCCCCCATTACGTTCAGCAATTTCTTTGTGGGCGTCGCCATTTTCGACGGCGGCTACGGCTATACCAACATACCCCTCGTCAGAATCATCGGCGGCGGCGGGACCGGTGCGCAGGCGGTGGCGGAGGTGAGCAATGGCGTCGTGATTGGAATCAACGTGACCAGCGCCGGCATTGGCTACACCAGCGCGCCGGTGGTGGTCATTGAACCGCCCTTCATTCCCAATCCGGTTCTGGGCATCGCGCCCATGTCATTCCTGTCCTTCTCCAACCTGACGGTCGGCGGAGCTTACCTGTTGGAACAGTCGTCTGGGTGGTATTGGATCGGCCTGCCACTTAGCTTCATCGCCAGCAACACCCTCTACACGCAGATGGTTCCTGGCGTGGTGGGCAGCGGAAATTATCGGCTGGCCTTGATTCCCGTGCCGGCGCAGGCTTTCGCCACGCCGATTGAATATTTTGGATTTATCGTCAGCGCCACGGTGACCAGCGGCGGTTCCGGCTATGTCACCAGCCCGGACGTGACCATCGTGGGCGGCGGCGGCACCAATGCCACGGCGATGGCCCAAATCTCCGGCGGCGTGGTGACGAACATCGTCATCACCAGCGCCGGCATCGGCTACACCAGCACGCCCACGATCCGCATCGCCGCGCCGCCCGCCGCCGCCATATCCCCTACCGTGCTGCCGGTCATGCGGGTGGACGCCTCGCAACTGGCGCCGTATGACAATTATCAGGTCCAGTTCACGCCCGACCCCGGCGCGGCCTGGGAAAACTGGAATGGCGGATTGTTTAGCCCGACGAGGGTGACGGATTCGCAATACCTGTTCATCACGAATGATGCCGGCTTCTTCCGGCTGCAATACGTGCCGTAAGGGATCTGGCAGGCAACCGTGCCGTCATTCAGGAACATGCAAGGGCAGGAATGGGAAACCGCCCCTGCCCTTTCGACTTGGGCGGCGGCAGAATGAGGTTGACGATCCGGCGAAGGCAGACTTGCTTTGAATAGACCCGGCTTTGATCGGAACGCGGATTGTCTCCAATCCGCAGCGCATGACCAGACAGGCCGCGGTAAAATCATTCCAGCCGTCTCTTAATCTTCCGCCCGCTGCGAGTTGGGACAACCCGCGCTCCAACGGCAATTGATGGACGCGCGGACCACCACCCCCTAAACTTTGGCCGGCATGAAACACATTCTCGTCACCGGCGGCAACGGGCTGCTGGCGTATCAATTGAAAAAGCTCGCGCCGGGCGATTTTGAATTTTCCTTCCTCGGCCACGCGGAGTTTGACCTGACCAAAAAAGATCTGTTGGCGCAACGGCTGGCGGAATTGAAGCCGCAGGTGGTCATCAACACCGCCGCCTACAATCAAGTGGACCGGTGCGAGATCGAGCGTGAGCTTTCCTGGTCGGTCAACGCCGCCGCGCCGCAGCAGCTCGCGGAATTGTGCGCGGACAAAAACATCCGGCTGGTCCACTACGGCACGGACTACGTTTTCGACGGCGCAAAGAAATCGCCCTACACCGAGACGGACGCGGCGAATCCGCTGAACCATTACGCCGCCGGGAAATTCGCGGGCGAGCAGGCGGTGCTGCGCGCGTCGCCGCGGCACCTGGTGCTGCGCACGAGCTGGGTGTTCGACTGGCATCCGACGCAGACGAAAACTTTCATCCACACGATTTTGAGGACGGCGCGGGAGGGACGGCCGCTGAAGTCCGCCACCGACCAGGCCTCGGTGCCCACCTTCGCCACGGACCTGGCGCAATGGACTTTGGAACTGGTCCGCCATGAGGCGACCGGATTGTTTCATGCCGTCAACGACGACGGCGTGAGCCGGTTTGACTGGGCGAAAAGCATTCTGGAGGAAGCCGTCCGCGCAAAATTGATCCCCGCCGCGCCGCCGGTGGAGCCGGTGCTGAGTTCGTATTTCAACGCCACCATGCGCCGGCCGGACTACACGGTGATGAGCAACGGCAAACTGGCGAAACAGCTCGGCCGCGCGCCCGGCTCCTGGCGCGGCGGACTGAGAAAAATGCTCGCGCAGATGAAGTGATTTCAGGTAGCTTTTACACCCATGTCCACCGTCTGGCAGGAAGTTGAAGTGCGCGGGGTTTGTGAAATCCCCGGGCTGCCGGGCGTGCGCGTGGAGGCGCTGCCGGTCTTCAAGGATGCGCGCGGCAGTTTGCACGAACTGTTTCGCGTGGATGAAATTCCCGCCGGTTTCCAGCCGCGGATGGCGTGTTCCTCGTGGTCGCATCCGGGCGTGGCGCGCGGGCCGCATCAGCACGTCGGGCAGGACGATTATTTCACCTTCGCCGGGCCGTCGGATTTTCGTGTTTATCTCTGGGACGCCCGCCCCGGCGCGGCGGGCGCGGCCAGAGGCTGGTTCATCAACACCGGCGAACAGGCTCCCACGCACATCCACGTCCCGCGCGGCGTGGTTCACGCCTATCACAATGTCGGCCGCGCCTTCGGCCTCGTCGTCACCGTCACCAGCCTGCTGTTCAAAGGCGAAGGCCGGCGCGATCCGGTGGATGAAATCCGCCATGAACTGAACCCTCATTCACCTTATCAGCTTCCGCCATCATGATTCACACCCGCACGCATTGCCGCACCTGCGGCTCCAAAAATCTCAAGCTCATCCTCGACCTCGGCAAGACCGCGCTCGTGAACGACTTTCTCAAGCCGGAGGAGGTCGCGAACTACAAAATCTCGCTGCCGTTGCGCGTGGTGCTGTGCCCGGACTGCTCGCTGGTGCAGCTTGCCGACACGGTGGATCCGAGAATCCTTTATTCGCACTACGCCTACGTCACGTCCACGTCCACAACAATGGACACGCATCTGAACAAGATGGTGACGCATCTGCTTTCGACCGCGCGGCTCGGCGCCGGCTCGAAAGTGCTGGAGATTGCGTCGAACACCGGCGTGTTCCTGAAAAAGTTCAAGGAGCAGGGCTGCGAAGTGCTCGGCATCGAGCCCGCCGGCAACATCGCCGACGTGGCGCTTGCCACGGCGATTCCGACGCGCAAGGAATTTTTCAACGCGGCCACCGCCCAAAAATTGCGCGCCGAATGGGGCGCGGCGGATTTGATCCTGGGCCGGCACGTCTTCGCGCACATTGACGATTTGCGGGATCTGATCGCGGGGCTGGAAGCGGTTTCCCACGCGGAAACCCTGATCGCGTTTGAAGTGCCCTACATCGTGGACTTCTTTGAACACACGGAATACGACACGATTTACCACGAGCATCTGTCCTATATTTCCATCACCGCCATCGAAGCGCTGGTGAAGGACTCGGAGTTCATGCTGTCGCGCGTGGACCATTATCCGATCCACGGCGGCTCGATTTTGTTCCATCTCCGGCATCGCTCCTCGAAAGCCGAGCCGCACGCAAGCGTGGCGCAGGCGTTGGAAAAGGAAAAGCAGATGCGGCTGGCCGAACCGGCGACGTGGGAGGCTTTTGCGCAACGTGTGAACCACATCCGCACCGCGCTGCCCGCGCTGCTCCGCAAATTAAAGGCGCAGGGCAAACGCATCATCGGCTACGGCGCGTCGGCCAAGGGCAACACGCTGCTGAACACCTGCGGCCTCGGCACGCAGGAACTGGACTACATCATTGACAACACGCCGTTCAAACAGGACAAGATCGCGCCCGGTTCGTGGATTCCCGTGCGCCCGCCGGAACGGCTGCTGAAAGACCAGCCGGATTACGCGCTGCTGCTGGCGTGGAATTTCGCGCCGGAAATCATCAGGCGCGAGACGGAGTTTCAAAAGCGCGGCGGCCGGTTCATCGTGCCGGTTCCTGAACCGAAGATCATCGAGCCGGCGGTTTGAAGAATCATGCCTGCCGAAATCAGCCTGGTCATTTTGAACTATCAGGGCGAGCCGTGGCTGGGTCGCTGTCTGGAATCCATCTGCGCGCAAACCGCCGTGGCGCGGCTGGAAGTGGTGATGGTGGACAATGTGTCCACCGACCGGTCGCGGGAGATTTGCGAAAGTTTCCGCGCACGGCTGCCGCAGTTCCAGTTCATCGCCAACCGGGAAAACCTGTGGTATTGCGAAGGCAATAATGTCGGGGCGCGCGCCGCCGGTTCGCCGCTGCTGTTTTTTCTCAACAACGATGTCTGGCTGGAGCCGGACTGTGTGGAGCGGCTGCTGGCCGCTGCCGCCGGCAGCATGGCAGAGATATTTGCGGTCCGGGTGCTCGACTACGCCGATGACCGCTATCAAGGGTTTGGCGCGCTTGGTTTTGACTGGCTGGGCTGCGTGGTAAGCGTTCCCGATCATGACCGTCCGCGCGAACTTTTTTCGGCCTACGGTTGCGCCTTTGCGATCCGCAAAAACTGTTTTGAACGGGTGGGCGGCTTTCCCGCCGAGTTGCAGGCCTATACGGATGAAATTGACCTCGCCTGGCGCGTCTGGATTTCCGGCGGCAGCGTCATCAGTGAGCCGGCGGCGAAAGTGCATCATCGCGGAGCGGCGGCGGCCAATACTGCGGGCGGCAGCCGGCTGGTGGAATTTCGCACCAACGAGGCAAAACGCTTTCTGGCCGTCCGCAACGGCACGGTGTTCTGGCTCAAAAACGGGCGGCACCTTCTGCGGTTGATGGTGCTGCCCCACCTGTTATTATTTTTTTGCGAAGCCATCGCATGGCTGGTGCTGACCCGCAAGCCGGGCTTTGTCTGGCGCTCCTATTTCGGCGGCGTGGCGGCGGCCTTCCGCATAAGGCCATCCACGCGCCAATGGCGGGGACACAACAACCGGATGCGGCAGCATGGGGATTTCTGGATGCTGCGTTTCTGGCACTTGAAATTGGGCCGATGGACCGAAGTCCGGTCGCTGGCGAAACTCGGCTGGCCTAAAGTGGATTAAAAACCGAAAAATAAAATGATCTACGAAATTGAAATCGCGTTGCGAACCCTCCGCCGGGAAGGTCTCGCCTCGCTCGTCAATAAATTGCGCATCTACTTTCATCAGCTTTTTTGTGGCGCGCGATTCCTTTTTCTGCGGCTGCCGTGCAACGCGACGCCGGAGGAACTGGTGGATTTCAGTTTCAATGCGGCAGGCGGTTTGTTGCACACATCCCAGGTGCGGTCGGAAATCATCCAGTTGACCGATTTGGTGGGAAAACGTCGGCCCAAAACCGTCGTGGAAATCGGCACCGCCCAAGGCGGCACGCTATTCCTGTGGTGCCGACAGGCAGATCCGGCCGCCACTATAGTCAGTCTTGACTTGCCGGGCGGCATTCACGGCGGCGGCTATCCATATTGGAAGTCGTGGATTTACCAGCGATTCACGTTCGCGACGCAGAAGCTGCACCTGTTGCGCGGCGATTCGCACAAGCCGGAAATGCTCGCGCAGTTGAAAAGCGTTTTGCCGGGAGATGGCAAAGTGGATTTTCTGTTCATTGACGGCGACCACACCTATTCCGGTGTGAAGGCCGATTTTGACATGTATTCCGGCTTGGTGCGTCCCGGCGGACTGATTGTTTTTCACGATATTTGCAAGCATCCTGAAGCATTGAACTGCCAGGTGGACCGTTTCTGGCAGGAAGTGAAGAATGAACGCCGCGCCCGCGAGTATGTCCATGATTCAAATCAAGGCACCTGCGGCATCGGGGTTATTGAGGTCTGAACCATAATCATTATGAAAAATCTGAAACAAACGCCGCCGGCCAGAACCGGCTGGCTGGCAATCGGGCTGATTGCCGTCGTTCTGGCGGTGCTGTTCTGGCGCAGCTTTCTGCCGGATTACGTCCACTTTTCCAACGACGGCCCGCTCGGCGTGCAAAACGCCGCCTGGGTGCAAATGCCCGGCGGTGTCACGGGCATGTGGGTGGATCTGAATTATCTCGGACTAAGCGGCGGCGCCTACACGCCCGGCCTCACCGCCATGCTGCATGTGTTGCTAACCCCGGTCGGCTATGCAAAATATTACGCGCCAATTGCCTTGTTCATTCTCGGTCTCGGTGCGTGGGCGCTCTTCCGGCAGCTCAAATTATCGCCGCTGGCCGCCATGCTGGGCGCTCTGGCGGCAATGCTCAATTCTACATTTTTTTCCACCGCCTGCTGGGGTGTCGCTTCGCAGGAAATCGCCGTCGGCATGAATTTTTTTGCGCTGGCGCTCGTCGTCGGCTGCAACCCGACAACGCCGGCACTCCTCCGCTGGACGCGGCTGGCGCTGGCCGGCCTGTGCGTGGGCATGAACGTCATGGAAGCAGCGGACATCGGCGCGCTGTTCAGCCTGCTCGTCGCCATTTTTGTATTTTTCCATGCGCTGGCGGAAGGCGAAGGCGCGATGCTGCAAAAAACCGTTCGCGGGGTCAGCCGCGTGGCGGTGGTGGCGGTCTTCGCCGGCTTCATCGCGGTGCAAACGGTGCTTTCGCTGGTCGGCACTTCCATCCAAGGCGTGGCCGGAGCCGCGCAGGACACCGAAACCAAGGCGGAGCACTGGGACTGGGCCACGCAATGGAGCCTGCCCAAAGCGGAAACCCTCGGCCTCCTCGTGCCCGGTTTGTTTGGCTACAAAATGGATACGCCCAAGGACATGCAGCCGGCTTTGCAAGACGCATATCGCAATGGCGTTTACTGGGGCGGCGCGGGACGCGACCCAAGGCTGGACCGGTATTTTGACAGCGGAAGTCAAGGCGTTCAACCATCGGGGCCGGGCATTTACATGCGGTTCACCGGTGGCGGCAATTACTGCGGCATCTTGGTGCTGCTCATCGCTGGCTGGGCGATCGCGCAGGCTTTCCGGCGGCAGAATTCAATTTTCCCCGACGCGCAAAAACGGATGATCCAGTTCTGGGCGGTGGTGATGCTGGTCTGCCTGCTGTTTGCGTGGGGCCGGTTCGCGCCGTTTTACGCGCTGCTTTACCAGCTTCCGTATTTTTCCACGATCCGCAATCCGGCCAAGTTTCTGATCTTTTTCAGTTGGGCGCTCGTCACCATTTTTGCCTACGGCGTCCACGCGCTGAACCGCCGTTACCTCGACCCCAAGGCCATGAAAGCCACCGGCGTCAGCTTGCAGTTCAAAAACTGGTGGGCCAAAGTCAGCAGCTTTGATCGCAAATGGACTTATGCGAGCATCGGCCTGGTTGGAGCCGGCGTGCTCGGCTGGTTGATTTACGCGGCGCAAAAACCGGCGCTGATCCGCTACCTGCAAAAAGTCGGCTTCCCGGACCCCGACCCTGAACACGAAGGTCTCGCGCCAGCCCTCGCCGCCTTCAGTCTCGGCCAAGTTGAGTGGTTTCTGGTGCTGTTCGCCATTGCAGCGGGCTTGGTGCTGTTGGTTCTCACCGGTTATTTCAATGGCCCGCGCGCCAAAACCGGCGCGATGCTGCTCGGCGGATTTTTAATTTTCGACATGGGCCGCGCCAACCTGCCGTGGATCGTCCATTGGGATTACAAGCAAAAATACGAAGTCGGCTCGCTGAATCCCATCGTGGGATTTCTGCGCGACAAACCCTACGAACATCGCGTCGCCGGCCTGCCGTTCCGCGCGCCGCAGGGACTGGAACTGTTCGGCGAGCTTTATCAGAGCGAGTGGATGCAGCATCACTTTCCGTATTACAACATTCAAAGCCTGGACATCGTCCAGATGCCGCGCACGCCCGAAGACATAGAAGCTTTCAAGCAGGCGCTCAGCCCGCGCGGCGATGCGGCCACCGAGCCGCTCGTCTCCCGCGAATGGCAGCTCACCAACACCCGTTATCTGCTCGGCCCCGCCGGCTATCTCGAAGTGATGAACCAGCAGCTCGACCCGGTGCAGCATCGTTTCCGCATCGTCCAACGTTTTGAAGTCATGCCCAAACCCGGCATTCCTCACCCGACACGGCTGGAGGAACTCACCGCCGTTCCCAACGCAAACGGCGACTACGCGCTGTTTGAATTCACCGGCGCCCTGCCCCGCGTGAAACTTTATGCCAACTGGCAGGTCAACACCAACGACCAAGCCAATTTGAAATTGCTGGGCGATCTAAATTTTGATCCGGCCCAAACCGTGCTGGTTTCCACGCCGGAAAAAAATCTGCCCGCGCTGGCCACCAACGAAAATTCCGGCAGCGTCGAGTTCAAAAGCTATGCGACCAAACACATCGTCCTGGCCGCCAACGCCACCACGCCTTCCGTGCTGTTGCTTAACGACAGATTTGATTCGCAGTGGCGCGTGACCGTGGACGGCAGACCGGCGGAACTCCTGCGCTGCAACTTCATCATGCGCGGCGTCTATCTGCCCGCCGCCGGCCAGCATACGGTGGAATTCAGCTTCACCCTGCCGCACCGCCCGCTTTACGTCACGCTCGCGGCCATTGGCGTGGGCTTGCTGCTGGGCGGCTTCCTGTTTTATGCCAGCCGCCGCAATGCCGAACCGGCGGCTTAACCGTAAATATTTTTCGGATGCCGCGTGCGGCGCTGGATTTTGAAGAGATAAAAATCACGCAGCTCGACCAGGAATTTCCCCGCCAGCCACAACGGCCAGCCGGTGATGCCGCGTGCGGCCTGCGCAATTTCGCGGGAGTATTTCGGATTTCCATTTTGCCGGACGCGCTTGGCCTTGATGCCGGAGCGGACGGCGAACAATCCCTTGAGTTTTAGTTTGCGAAACAAACTCCAGCCTTTGCCGCGCAACATTTCGTTGGTCTCCATCGTGCGCCATTCGTCGAAAATGAGCGGCTGCAGGCCGGGCGCGAGAAACACCGTCTGGTTGCTGCCGTGCCAGCGGTATTTCGCCAGCGCGCGGTGGACGTGGACAATTTTTCCACATTCCACACCGTAAGCCGCCCAAAAAATCGTGTCGCCCAGAATTGGAAAATCCTCGCGGAACCGGCACGGCGGCGGCAGGCCGCCGGTTTTCAACAGCACCGCGCAGAATGACTGGTTGCCCAGCTCGGCCTTGCGCTGCAAAAAAACATCCTTGTCCAGCACTTCAATTTTCCCGTCCGTTTTGCCGGAAAAACTCAAGTGGCGGTTGTTCTCGTCAACGCGCTCGTCCAGCGACCACGCCATGCCGCGCCCGGCGCAGTCTGCGAGCGCGCGCGTCATCACTTCATAAAATGCCGGTTCGATGGTGTCGTCGGCGTGCAGAATCTGGAGGAACTCGGTTTCGGTGGAGAAGTCCAGCGAGCGGTTCAAATTTCCAAACAGCCCGATATTTTTCTCATTGCGGATGAATTCACACGGAATGCCGGTGAAATTTTTCACGATTTCCGGCGTGCGGTCGGTGGAGCAGTTGTCCAGCACCACCACGCGGTCGGGCCGCAGCGTCTGCCGCGCGACGGATTCCAGGGTTTGCGCGATAAAGGTCTCGCCGTTGAAAACCGGGATGACCGTGAGCAGCCTGCTTTTCATTTTTTGGCAATCAACAGAAGCTCGTCGCCGGCCTCGGCATCAAACAGGCGTCGAAGCCGCTCGCCCAACTGGAAAAACGCGCCGTAAATAAGACAGCCGAGGCGGCCAAGCTCGGACATTTCCGCGCGCCCGGTGCGCTCGCTGGCACGGCTCAAACCGGCGTAAACCCACGCGTTGTGAACGGACGTGTCCAGCCGGCTGATTTTGAAACCCGCCGCCCCGGCGAGCGACCGAAAATTGCGCCGGTTGAACAAAATCAGATGGCGCGGCGGATCGAGATTGAGCCATGCGTTTTTGAAGCGCCGGTGCCCCCAGCTCGCAATGTTCGGCGTGAGCACGATGAGCGTGCCGCCGGGTTTGAGAACGCGACAACATTCGCGCAACAACGCCGCCGGATCGTAAACATGCTCGATGACGTGGCTCAAATGCACGGCGTCGAAATGGTTCTCGGGGAAATTAATTTCGGCAAGCTGTCCATGCCGGATGTCGAGGCCGCGAGCGCGCGCAGCCTGGACGGCGTTCGCATCCACTTCCACGCCGCACGTCTCCCAGCCGAAGGATTTCATCCGCGCGAGCAGCACGCCGCTGCCGCAGCCGACGTCCAGCACGCGGGCACCGGCGGCCGGTCGGGGCAAATACATGGCGGCTGCGCCCAAATCGTCCGGGCCGCCCGGATGCAGCAAAGCCAGCGGCGCAAAAATAATTTTCCACGGCGCGCCGACACCCTGAACGTAACCGAACCGCATCCGCAAATAACTGTGCCAGACCGACCAGACGGTCGAGCGCACCCAGCTCGCGCCGGGTTCGGGCTGGTGATGGGTGTAATAGCCTTGATACGCCAGCCCAATATCCGCCGGCACCGGCTGTGGATGCAGCCAGACGGCGCGGCAGCTTTCGCATTCGCGCAAATCCCAGATGCCCGGCGCGGCGTAGGAGCGGTCGTGCATTTGCTGGTAAAGAATCTTTCCAGGCGATTTGCACAACGGACAATTCAAAACCGGTTGCGTTCTGATTTCAGTGTTCACCGCGCGAAGCAAATCACAAACACCGGCGGGATTCAAGCCCGCGCCGTGCCAAAGCTACAATCCGGTCGGATGATCCAGAAACGCCTGCGGCAGGTTAAACTTTTGGGACAGCTCCGCGGCCAGCGCTTTGACGCCGAATGTTTCCGTGGCGTAATGGCCGCCGTAAAGGACATTCAAGCCCAGTTCCTCGGCCAGCGCAAAACTCCAGTGCGGGCCTTCGCCGGTGATGAAGGTGTCCACGCCTCCGCCTGCGGCCAGCTTCAAATCGCCACCCGCGCCGCCGGTGACGATGCCGATGCGTTCGCAGATTTCTTTTCCGCCGGGAATCAGCCTTGGCCTGGTGCCAAGCGCGCATTCCAGTTTTTTAGCGAGGGCGGCGCGGGAAATTTTTGTCTGCGTTTTGCAACCGATGGTCTGACCGTGGCTGGCGAAAAACGGTTTAAGATTCTTCAGGCCGAGCGCGGCGGCGAGCTGCGCGTTGTTGCCAAGCCGGGGGTGTGCGTCGAGCGGCAGGTGCGAACTGTAAACGGCGAGATTGTTTTCAACCAGCAATCGGAGCAGCTCATGTTTTTTCCCGGTCCACGGATGCACCGGACTCCAAAATAATCCGTGATGCACGACCAGCAGATCCGCATGCGCGGCGATGGCAAGTTTCACCGTGGCAAGGCTGGCGTCAACGGCCGCCGCAATGCGTGTGACCACGCCGGAGTTTTCCGCCTGCAAGCCGTTGACCGCGCCGTCATAGTCGCCGATTTCATGGGTTCGCAGAATCCGGTCGCAGTGCTGGACGATGGCGGCGAGCAAAACTTTCGACATGGCGCGATGAAAGCAAATCGCGGTCAAACTGCAAGGCGCGAATGATCGCCCCGGGGCGGCCTACAAACGGTGGGCCGGCTCGGGATGCTTTAAAAACACGGTTGTGTCTCCGCCGGGCTGCGGGCCTTCGGGCCGCACCATGGCCTGGCACAAGGCCTGGTTAACACTGAACGGCTGCCCGTGGAGCTGGTAGCCGGCCTTGAGTTTGCGGTTCACCTTGTCAGCAAATTGATGATAGCTGCTGTGATAATCATCCTCGTCGCTGACTACAACAATGTAATCCGCCGAGACGGGGGAGGAATGCGTCGAATATGTTTGTGACATGGACTGTGGTGCAGATTTTAACACGACCCCGCCACTTGCCAAATTAAATTCAAAAAATCTAGCAGTTGCCCGGCGCGTCATCGTCCGGCAAAATGACCGGTCATGGCTAGCGCCCACCACGAACCTGGCTCCCTGCGTTTCAGCCGCCGCGAAAGCGAGCGGGTGGCGGCGGCGCTGTTGCTGTCGCTGCTCGTGCATCTCGGCGTGTGGGGCGGTTATGAGGCGGGCAAAAAAACGGGCGTGTGGCGGCAGATGCATCCGCCCGCGTGGCTGCATCTGGCGGCAAAAAAAAATCCATCGCCGCCCCCGGCGTCCGTTCATCCCTCCGAGCCGGAGATTTTTGTGGACGTGTCCCACGCGGACGCCGAGGCGCCGGTGCAGGCGAAATACTATTCCGATAAAAATTCCCGCGCGGCCAATCCGGACGACGGCAATGCGAACGTGCCGAAATTAAACGGCAAACAAAAGGACGTGCCCAAGACCGAAGACACGGTGCGACCGTCCAAGCTTCAGCCGACCGCGTCGCCGCAACCACCGGCCGCGCAGTCGAAGCCATCTGAAAAACCGCAGACGCCCGGCGATCTTTATCCCTTGAGGCCGGGGAAAAACACCGCGCCACAACCGCCGGCACAGCCGGAGCGGCCCCGCACGTTGCGGCAGGCGCTCGCGCAACGCGACCAGTTGCCCGGCCAGATGATGCAGCAGGACGGCGGCGTTCACCGGCACGCGCTGTGGTCGTCGCTCGACGCCAAGGCCACGCCGTTCGGTAATTATGACCGCGCGATCATCGAGGCCGTCACACAACGCTGGTATGATCTGCTCGACAGCCACCATTATGCGGAGGATCGCGACGGCAAAGTCATCCTGCGGTTCAAATTGAAACCGGACGGCACCATCATCGAAATGCAGCCGCTCGACAACACCGTCGGCGAAATGCTGGGCTATCTTTGCCAGGAAGCCATCGAGGAAGCCGCGCCGTTCGGCAAGTGGCCGTCGGATATGCAGCGCGAAATCGGTGCGAATTATCGGGAAATCACTTTCACGTTCTATTATTATTGAACGCATATTTTATGGAAACTGCCGTTTATTTTATACTTGGATTGACCTCGGTCATCGGCCTCGGGGTGGTCTTATGGCGCGGATGGATGCTGCGCTGGGGCAAGGTCGCCCCACCGCAAATCGCCGCCGCAGTCGCTGAATGCAACACGCCCGACGACGTAAAACGGATGCGCGCCCTCTGCGGGCAAAATCCTTCGCCGCTCGGTCGCTTGCTCTTGTTTGCCGCCAACCATCTTGACTGGCCGAAAGCGGAAAATGTCAGTTCGCTTGAAACGGCCGCGCGCCGGGAAATCGTCCGGCTTGAACGCGGCCTGGTCGTCCTGGAAATCATCATTGGCATCGCGCCGCTGCTCGGGCTCGTGGGCACCATTCTCGGCATGATGTCCGTGTTCAACGACATTGGCGAAGCCGGCCTGAACAACGCCTCCAAGCTCGCGCACGGCATCAGCGTCATTTTGAACGCCACCTTGATCGGCCTGCTCATCGCCATTCCCGCGCTGGTGGCGTGGGGTTATTTCAGCAAAAAAGTCGAGGTCTTCGCCGTGGAAATGGAAACGCTCTGCGACGAATTCATCCGGCGGCAATACCGGGACAAGATGTGACGACGAAATGAGGAACCCCCGAACATCAAACGCCGAACGTCGAACGCTGAACGCCACAGCGAGTGCGATGTTCAGCATTCAATGTTCAAGATTCGACGTTTCCCAATTTTTCAATCATGAAATTTCTCGTCCATAAACGCCGCACCGCGCCTGCCGTCATCATCGTTGCGTTGATTGACGTGCTGATCGTGCTGGTGATTTTTCTGTTGGTGACCACCACGTTCAAGCAGCAGCCGTCGCTCCGGCTGCAACTGCCGGAATCCAAACAGGCGCTCAACCCCGGCGCAAACGAAAATCCGCCGCTGGTTGTGATCATCGAGTCGAACGGCATCGTGCGGCTCGGACCGGAAGCGATGGCGATGACGGTTGATCAGTTGCAATCCCAGCTTGCGTCGCAGGCCGCGAAGAATCCGAACCTGAAGCTGGCCGTGCGGGCCGACAAAAGTGCGCCGTGGGGCCAGATGGTGAAGGTGATGGACGCCGCCCATGCCGCGAACATTACAAACCTGAGCGCGTTCACCAGGGAGGCCGGCAAGCCGTGAAATGAAAGCCGCGAAGCCGCCGAGAACACCAGGAGCAAGCCAGTCAAGCGCGCCGGCTGGAGTTGCGCTCGTTTCCTGATTTTTGCGCTTTTCAAACGCCGGCCAGCTTGACCTTGGCTGATGGCAAAGGCCCGGCCTTCGAGGTCGTCCGCATCAGAATCCGGACACCGCATGCGCGGCGAGGCTGTCCGAATTTCGTTCAAATTGAAAATGGTGAAGGCAACCGCATACTAGGTGTTTCTCTTAGTGGCATAGTGGGTATTCACAGGCAACAATCAGGCGGGACACCAATTGCACATCGGCGGTGACTTGTCCTAAATTGTCTTCATGCAAACAATAATTGCTAAACCGGTTCCTGCGATGAAGGATGACATGGATCATCCGCAGGCCAACGACTTCACCCCTCCTGCGGCACCCGAAAATGGCCAGGGCAACCGGGCTCTTGTGGAGGCGTTGACCTGTTCCCGCATCTACCGCGACTACGAGCGAGCGTTCAGTGATCTGACCGGCCTGCCGGTGGCGTTGCAGCCGGTCGAAACCTGGCAGCTTCCCCACCATGGCAAGCGAAACGAGAACGCCTTTTGCGCGCTGCTTTCCAGAAAAAACCGCTCCTGCGCCAATTGTCTGCAAACGCAGGAACGCCTGTGCCAGCAAGCCTCCGGCGAGCCGGAGACCGTCACCTGCCCGGCCGGCTTGAGCGACAGCGCGGTGCCGGTGCGCATGAGCGACCGGCTCGTGGGTTTTCTCCAGATCGGCCAGGTGTTTCGCAAAAAGCCGACCGAAGCGCAGTTCAAAAAAACCTTTGAGCTGTGCAAAAAATGGGGCGTGGAGACGACGCCGGAAACGCTCCGGAAGGCTTATTTCTCCGGCAAGGTGGTTTCCCCAAGAGAGCATGAATCCGCCATCAAATTGTTGACAATTTTTGCACAGCATTTGGCAATGGTGAGCAATCAGGTTTTCATCCAGCGCGAAAACTCCGAACCCCCGGTCATCGCCAAGGCCCGTGCCTTCATCGCGGAACACCAGACCGAGGAGCTGTCGCTCGGCCAGGTCGCCAAGGCCGTCAACATGAGCAGTTATTACTTCTGCAAGATGTTCAAAAAAGTCGCCGGCATCAATTTCACCGACTACGTCGCGCGGGTGCGGATTGAAAAATCCAAGAATCTGCTGCTCAACCCGAATTTGCGCGTGAGTGAAATTGCGTTCGAGGTTGGCTTCCAGTCGCTGACGCATTTCAACCGTGTGTTCAAAAAAATTCTCAACCAGTCGCCGACGGAATATCGTTCGCAGTTGCTGGCTCATTAGCAAACCCTGCCCGGTAAATTTTTGGGGATCAGCCTTTGATTGAAGTTGGCAGGGATGCCGATTTCGCGGATAGTTCCCATATTCGCGAAATGAAGGACTACCGCAAAATGTCCCGGACGGAATTGCTGGCGTGGATTGGCCAGCTCCAATCCAAACACGCCCGCCGCTCGAAGACGCAGAAGCAACGGGCGTCGGTGGCGTTGCATGATCGTGAAGCGCAATTGCGAGCGGTGCTGGATACGGCGGTAGATGGCATCATCACTATTGATGAACACGGCATCATTGAGTCGGCAAATCAAGCGGCGGGAAAAATCTTTGGCTGCTCGCCGGTCGAGCTCCCGGGCAAAAACATCAGCGTCCTCATGCCCATGCCGCATTGCGCGGCGCACGACGGCTACCTCGCCAATTACCGGCACACCGGCCAGGCCAAGATCATCGGGATCGGGCGAGAAGTGCCCGGCCTGCGCAAGGATGGGACGGTTTTTCCAATGGATTTGTCCGTAAGCGAAGTGAAGCTGGAGAAACGGCGGCTGTTCACGGGATTCATCCGCGATATCAGCGCGCGCAAGAAGGCGGAAAAAGCGTTGTTGCATTACGCCGCACTGGTTGAATCTTCGGATGACGCCATCATCGGCAAAACTTTGGACGGATACGTCACCAGTTGGAACCGGGGCGCGGAAATGGTCTTCGGCTATTCGCGCCAGGAAATGATCGGCAGACATATCTCCGTGCTCATTCCCGATGACCGCAAAAGTGAAGAGCCGGACATTCTGGAAAAAATCAGGCGTGGCGAGTCGGTTGACCACTGCGAAACTCTCCGGCGGCGCAAAGACGGGATGTTGATTGATATTTCCGTGACGGTTTCACCCATCCGCGACGCGGAAGGAAAAATCATCGGGGCGTCAAAAGTGGCGCGCGACATCACCGGACGCAAACAGCTCGAAAAAGAAATCCTCGAAATCAGCGACCGCGAGCAGCGGCGCATCGGCCATGATTTGCACGACGGGCTGTGCCAGCATCTGGCGGGCATCGAAATGCTGAGCCAGGTGCTGGAAAAAAAACTGACGCCAAAATTCAAGGACGGCGCGCGGCGCGCCGCTGACATCGCCAAAAATGTGCGCGCGGCCATCGGCCAGACACGTTCGCTGGCGCGCGGGCTTTCGCCGGTCACGCTGGAATCCGAAGGCCTGGCCTCCGCGCTGCATGAGCTGGCGTTGAACACGGAAAAAATGTTCCGCGTCAAATGCCGTTTCGATTCCGACTCGCAGGTGCCGGTGCAAAACCATGCGATGGCCACGCATCTCTTCCGGCTCGCGCAGGAGGCCGTTTCCAACGCGATCAAGCACGGCCGGGCCGGGAAAATTTCCATTCATCTCAAGGCTGATCCCGGCTGGATTTACCTTGGTGTCAGTGACAATGGCGCTGGCTTTGCACTGGAAAAGACCGCGCAGTCGAACGGCATGGGCCTGCGCATCATGAAATTCCGGGCGGGAATGATCGGCGGCACGCTCACCATCGAACGCCAGGCCGGCGGTGGCACCATTGTCATCTGCTCCGCGCCCAATCATCCGGCCGCCGGCGAACAAAAATAAAATCATGGCCGCCAAAAATAAAACTTCCGCCAGGCGTCTGCTCATCGTGGACGATCATCCGATGATGCGCACCGGACTGGCGCAGTTAATTGACAATGAAAGCGACTTGAAGGTTTGCGCCCAGGCTGATAATGCCGGCCAGGCGATCAACGCGGTCGCCAGGCAGAAATTTGACCTGGCGCTGGTGGACCTTTCGCTGCCGGACAAAAACGGACTGGAACTCATCAAGGACCTCCGCACCTTGAAACCGGCGCTGCCGATCCTCGTCGTCTCGATGCACGACGAGATGATTTATGCCGAGCGCGTGCTGCGGGCCGGCGCGCGCGGCTACATTATGAAACAGGAAGGCGGACAAAAATTTCTGCTGGCCATCCGGCAGGTGCTCGCCGGCAAGGTTTTTGTCAGCGAAAAAATGTCGGCGCGCATCCTCGAAAATTTTTCCGGCAGCCAGACGGAAAATCCCGGTTCATCGGTGCGGCGGCTGTCTGACCGCGAGTTTGAAGTGTTCCAATTGATCGGCCAAGGGATCGGCACCCGCGAGATTGCCGGACGGCTCCATTTGAGCGTCAAGACGGTGGAAGTCCACCGGGCAAACATTAAGGAAAAGTTGAGCCTCACCACGGCGACGGAGCTGATCCGCTACGCCGTGCGGTGGCTGGATGCCCAAGGCCGGAACTGACGGCTCATTTTTAACCGTTTCAGGCTCTGCAAAATTGGCAAAATCAGGTGATGATTTGCCAAAAGCGGGGAAGTCGGCAAGATTTGCGGGTGTCATTTTCTTCTCAGTTACTAAAATTAAAACAACTTTCAAATATGAGCACTGCTGACAAACCTGCGAATTCTATTGAAACCGCCCACGACATTCTCCACCACACCACGCGGCGTCCGCTCGACCCGATTTTCTCGCCCAAATCCGTGGCGGTCATCGGGGCCACGGAAAATCCCGGCAGTGTGGGCCGTAAGATCATGGATAATCTGATGCAGGGCGGTTTTGCCGGCACGATTTATCCGGTGAATCCCAAACGCCCCACTGTGCTGGGCCTCAAGGCCTACGCCAGCATCACCGCCGTGCCGGAAAAGCCCGATCTCGCGATCATCATCACGCCGCCGGCAACAGTGCCCGGCATCATTCGCGATTGCGGCAAGGCGGGCGTGCGGGGGGCCATTATTATTACCGCCGGGTTCAAGGAAATTGGCGCGCCGGGCGTGGAACTGGAACGCCAGGTTCTCGAAGAAGCGACGAAGGCGGGCATCCGCGTCGTCGGGCCAAACTGCTTGGGCGTGATGGTTCCCGGCGGAAAATTCAACGGCACGTTTGCCTCCAACATGGCGGTCACTGGCAGCGTCGCTTTCCTGAGCCAGAGCGGCGCGCTTGGCACGGCGATTCTCGACTGGAGCCTGAAGGAAAATGTCGGTTTCAGCGCGTTTGTCTCGCTCGGCTCGATGCTGGACATCGGCTGGGGCGATTTGATCCAGCATTTGGGCGACGACCCGAACACCAAAAGCATTGTCATTTACATGGAAAGCATCGGCGACGCGCGGTCGTTCCTGTCCGCCGCGCGCGAAGTGGCGCTGACCAAGCCCATCATCGTCATCAAGCCCGGCCGCACGGCCGCCGCCGCGAAGGCTGCGGCGTCACACACCGGCTCGCTCACCGGCAGTGATGAAGTGCTGCAGGCGGCATTCCAGCGCGTCGGCGTTTTGCGCGTGGACACCATTTCCGAACTGTTCGACATGGCGGAAGTGCTCGCCAAACAGCCGCGGCCGCTGGGCCCGCGCCTGACGATTGTGACCAACGCCGGCGGCCCCAGCGTGATCGCCACCGACACGCTCATCAGCAGCGGCGCGCAACTTGCGGAACTCACGCCGGAAACCATGGAAGCGTTCAACAAAATCCTGCCGCCGACCTGGAGCCATAACAACCCGGTGGACATCATCGGCGACGCCAAGCCGGAACTTTACGCGAAGTCGCTGGAAATCGCGGCCAAAGATCCGAACACCGACGGCATCCTGGTCATCCTCACGCCGCAAGGGGTTACGGATCCGACCGCCACGGCCGAATGCTTGAAGCCGTATGCGCACATTTCCAACAAGCCCGTCATCGCGAGCTGGATGGGCGCGGACGTGGTTCAGAAAGGCGAGGACATCCTCAACGCTGCGCAGATTCCGACCTTCAAATATCCCGACCGCGCGGCGAAGGCGTTTTATTACATGTGGCGCTACAGCGAAAATCTGCGCCAGCTTTATGAAACGCCCGCAATGCCGCAGGACGACGCGCACGGCGAAATTGACCGCGAGAAGGCCGCCGCCATCATCGCCGAAGTCCGCAAATCCGGCCGCACCATCCTGACCGAATTTGAATCCAAAAAACTGCTCGCTTCCTACGGCATTCCAACGGTGGAAACTCACATCGCACTGACCGAAGGCGATGCGGTGAAACAAGCCGCGCGGCTGGGCTTCCCGGTCGTGCTGAAATTGTATTCCGAAACCATCACGCACAAAACGGACGTCGGCGGCGTGCAATTGAATTTGCGCACCGCTTCCGCCGTGCGCCAGGCCTGGAAGGCGATTGAAGCTTCCTGCACCAAGAAAGCCGGCAAGGAACATTTCCTCGGCGTCACCGTGCAGCCGATGATCAAGCTGGAAGGCTATGAAATCATCATCGGCAGCAGCATGGACGCGCAGTTCGGCCCGGTGCTGCTCTTCGGCACCGGCGGCCAGCTCGTTGAGGTGTTCAAGGACCGGGCGCTCGGCCTGCCGCCGCTCAACGCCACGCTCGCGCGCCGCATGATGGAACGCACCAAGATTTTCACCGCGCTCAAGGGCGTGCGCGGCCGCAAGGCGACCAACATCGCCGCGCTGGAACAAATCATGGTGCGCTTCAGCCAGCTCGTCGTCGAGCAGCCGTGGATCGCCGAACTGGACATCAATCCCCTGCTCGTCTCCTCCGAACGGATTTTTGCGCTCGATGCCCGCGTGGTGCTGCACGACCCGAAAACGCCGGAAGACAAGCTGCCCAAGTCGGCCATCCGCCCGTATCCGGTGCAGTATGCGACCCCGTGGAAAATGAAGAACAAGGTGCCGATCTTCATCCGCCCCATCAAGCCGGAGGACGAACCGCTCATGGTCAAGTTTCACGAAACCTTGTCCGAGGAGAGCGTGTATAACCGTTATTTTACGGCGTTGAAACTCTCGCAGCGCGTCGCGCATGAACGGTTGACCCGCATCTGCTTCAATGATTATGACCGTGAAATCGCCCTTGTCTCAGAGCTCAAAGTCACGAAAGGCGAGGAGAGAAAAATCCTCGGCGTCGGCCGTTTGAGCAAGCAGCACGGCAACCAAACTGCGGAATTTTCGGTGCTTGTCAGCGACCATTGGCAGCGCCAGGGCCTCGGCTGCGAACTGCTCCGCCGGCTGATCGAAATTGGCCGCAACGAGAAACTCGCGAGCATCAGCGGCGTGATTTTAGCCGACAACCACGCCATGCAGCACATCTGCCGCAAGGTTGGATTCAAGGTTGTCCACGACCCCGACAATAATTCCTTCAACGCCAGCTACACCTACTGAGCCAGGCAAAAATTCATCTGGGTTCTGCCGGTGCATCCGGCAGAACCCTTTTTTGTTTCACCGGATAAACGGTTCAAGGTGCTTCTGCACCTGTTCCACATTATTCCGGCCCGGCGATCGGGTGCGAACGATCACTTTTGAGTTTCTTCGTCGGCGCTGTCTTCCTGATCTTCGCCGATGACAGGAGCAATGGCCTGGAGCTTGTCGCCCTCGTCAAGGTTCACAAGTTTTACGCCCATGGTGTTGCGACCGGCTTCGCGGATACCTTGCACCGGAATCCGCACCATCTGCCCGCCGATGGTGATGAGCATGATCTCGTCGGTGTCGCGCACGGTGAGCGCGCCAACCACGCCGCCGGTCTTGTCGCCGGTCTTCATCGTGATGATGCCTTTGCCGCCGCGCGACTGGACGCGGTATTCGTCAAAGCCGGTGCGCTTGCCAATGCCGTTCTCGCCGGTGACAAGGAGCGCCGCGTCGGGAACAACAATCGTCGCCGCAACAAGAGCGTCACCGGGCTCCAAATTGATTCCACGCACGCCACCGGCGGCGCGGCCCATGGAACGCACATCCGATTCGCTGAAGCGGATGCTCATGCCGTCCTTGGTGATCAACACCACGTCGTCGCCGGGATCTTTGACATCGCCGTTTTCCACGATGCTGCCGCGCGTCAATTTCACTTCGATCAGGGTGTCGCCCGGTTCAATGCCGATGGCGATGATGCCGCCTTTGCGGACGTTGGAAAATTCATTGAGCGACGTTTTCTTCACCGTGCCCTGCTGCGTCGCAAAGAACAATTCGCCGGACTGCGACCACGTCACGTCTTGCTTGTCCGCATCGGTCTTCGACAAGATGCGGATGAGCGCGGCGACCTTTTCGTCCGCCTTCAATTCCAAAAGGTTCGCGATGCTCCGGCCTTTCGCGGCACGGCCCATGTCGGGAATCTCATGCACGCGCTCGACATACACGCGGCCGGTGTTCGTGAAGAACATCAGATAGTCATGCGTGCTCGCGGTGAACAGGTGCTCGACAAAATCGTTGTCATCCGGCGTCTCGCCTTCCTTCGTCGTCATGCCGATGACGCCTTTGCCACCGCGCCGCTGCGCGCGATACTGGCTGACGTTCGTGCGCTTGAGCAGGCCCTTGTGCGTGAGCGTGATGATCACGCCTTCGTTGGCGATGAGGTCTTCGATGGCAATCTCGCCTTCGTCTGGCACGATCTCGGTCTTGCGCGGCGTTGCGTGCTTCTCCTTGATCTCCTGCAATTCCTTTTTGATGATCGCCATCACGCGCGATTCCTTCGCGAGAATGTCGAGCAAGTCCTTGATGACCTCGATCAGCGTTTTGTATTCGCGGTCAACCTTGTCAATTTCCAGTCCCGTCAACTGATACAGGCGCAAATCCAGAATCGCATCCACCTGCCGTTCGGTCAGCGCGTAGCGGCCCGCTTCCAAACGGGCTTCCTGCCGGATGAGAATCCCCCATTTTTCGACCTGCGTGCGCGACCACTCGAACGCGAGCAGCTTGATCTTCGCCTCGTCGCGCGTCTTGCTGGAGCGGATGATGTGGATGAATTCGTCGAGATTCGACAGCGCAATGATGTAGCCTTCGAGCAGTTCGGCGCGCTCCTCGGCCTTTTTCAATTCAAACCGCGTGCGGCGCAAGATCACTTCGCGGCGATGCTCGATGTAGCACTGGATGATTTCCTGGAGATTGAGCGTCTTCGGCCGGCCATGGTCAATCGCCAGCGCATTGACACTGAACGATACTTCCAGTTGCGTGTGTTGAAACAGATTCGCGATGACCACCTTTGGCGTGGCGTCGCGCTTTAACTCGATGACGAGCCGGCAATGTTCGTCCGACTCGTTGCGCATCGCGGAAATTTCCGTGATGATTTTGTCGTTCACGAGCGCGGCGATCTGTTCTTCGAGCCCGGCGCGATTCACGTTGAACGGGATCTCCGTGATGACCAACTGCTCGCGGTTGCCCTTCATCTCCTCCACGCCAATGCGCCCGCGCAGCTTGAGGCTGCCCTTGCCGGTCGTAAAATATTTCTTGATGCCCTCGACACCGCAGATGAAGCCGCCCGTCGGAAAATCCGGGCCTTTGATGAATTTCATCAGCTCCGGAATCGTGATGTCCGGCTTGTCAATCTGCGCGCAGATGCCGTCCACGACTTCGCCCAGATTGTGCGGGGCCATGTTTGTCGCCATGCCGACCGCAATGCCGGTGCCGCCGTTGACGAGCAGATTTGGAAACGCTGCTGGAAAAACCGTCGGCTCGGTGAGGCGCTCGTCATAGTTCGGGACGAAATCCACCGTGTCTTTGTCCATGTCGGACATCAGCAGCGCGCCAAGGTGTGTGAGCCGCGCCTCGGTGTAGCGCATCGCCGCCGGCGGATCGTTTTCGACGGAGCCGAAATTGCCCTTGCCATCCACGAGGCGCTCGCGCATGGCCCACGGCTGCGCCATGTGAACAAGCGTGGGATAAATCACCATTTCACCATGCGGATGGTAGTTGCCGGAAGTATCACCGCAAATCTTCGCGCACTTGTAATGCTTGCGGCCCGGAAACAGCGAAAGCTGCTCCATCGCGTAAAGGATGCGGCGCTGTGACGGCTTGAGGCCGTCGCGCACGTCGGGCAGCGCGCGGGAAATGATCACAGACATCGAGTAGTCGAGAAACGAGTTTTTGATCTCGTCAGCGACATTGATCTTGGAAATTTTCTCGCCCTGGGTGTAGGCGCCGCCGCTGGCTTGCGGCTGCGGCGGCTGGTTGGATTCGTTTTCGTCTGGCATGATGCTAATTTGGGGAAAAATTTGTTGTGACTCGGTTAAACGTCGAGATTGCGCACGTTCAGCGCGTTGTCCTCGATGAACTGGCGGCGCGGTTCAACCTCGTCGCCCATCAGGCGCACGAACATTTCCTCGGCCTCGACGGCGTCAGTGAGTTCGATGCGCAGCAGCTTGCGCTGGACGGGATTCATCGTGGTCTCAAAAAGTTCCTTGGCGTCCATTTCACCCAGCCCCTTGAAGCGGGTCATCTGGATGCCCTTTTTGCCGATGGTTTTCACGCCGTTGAGAATTTCAGGAATTGAAAACAGCGGCGTCACCGTCGCCCGCTCGCCTTCGCCTTCGGTCAGTTCAAACAGCGGCTTGTCCTGCGCAGCATAATGGTCCACGGCCAGTCCCTTCTTCAAAAGCCTGCCGAGCAGGTCGGCGATGGCCTTGCTCTCCAAGTGCAGGTCGGAAACGGTCGCTCGCCGCGTCGGACCGTCCTTCTTGCGCGTCTCGGCGTCACCGTTGAACAAATCGCCGTTCTCCAGCTTGAACCCCTCCAGTTCATTGTTCGTGATGAAATAATGCACAGTCTCATCGTTGCCGTCGCGCACTTTCATCATGAACTGCGGCAGCATTCCGTCCGCCGTGCGCCGGTCAACATAGCTGGCAAAATCGCCGCCGAGCCGTTTGATGTGGGTTGCGTGCTTGTCGAGCGATTCGAGCAGCGTGAGGATTTCCTCCAGTTGCTTCGGCGTGAACTCACGGCCGTCGGCCAGGTTTTTCAATTTGACTTCCTCCGTGCCGTTTTGCAGCAGGATGCGGTTAAGTTGCACGTCGTCGTCAATGTAATCAGTCTTCTTTTTGCGCGTGATCGCGTAAAGCGGCGGCTGCGCGATGTAAACAAAGCCCTGCTTCACGAGCTGCGGCATCTGCCGGTAGAAAAACGTCAGCAGCAGCGTGCGGATGTGCGAACCGTCCACGTCGGCATCGGTCATGATGATGATCTTGTGGTAGCGGAGCTTTTCCAAATTGAACGCGCCCTCGCCCTCGCCGTCGCCGATGCCCGTGCCGATGGCCGTGATCATGGTGCGGATTTCAGTGTTCTGAAGCACCTTGTCGAGCCGCGCCTTTTCCACATTGATGAGCTTGCCACGAATCGGCAAAATCGCCTGATACTTCCGGTCGCGGCCCTGTTTCGCCGAGCCGCCGGCGGAGTCACCTTCGACGATGTAAAGCTCGGTGTTTTCGGGGTCGCGGTCGGAACAATCCGCCAGCTTGCCCGGCAAACCGCCGCCCGTGAGCGCGGATTTGCGCACGGCTTCGCGGGCCTTGCGCGCGGCCTCGCGGGCGCGGGCCGCGTTCAGCCCTTTGTCCACAATGCGTTTGGCAATCGGCGGATTCGCGTCGAAATAGCTCATCAGCCCTTCGTAGCTCACCGAGCCGACGATGCGCTCCACTTCGGGCGAAAGCAGTTTCACCTTCGTCTGCGATTCAAACTTCGGGTCGCTGTGCTTTACCGAAATCACCGCCGTCAAACCTTCGCGCACGTCGTCGCCGGTGATCTGCGGGTCCTTTTCCTTCAGCAGCTCGCTCGACTTCGCGTATTGGTTGATCGCGCGCGTGACCGCGCTGCGAAAGCCCGAAAGATGCGTCCCGCCATCGGGATTGTGAACCGTGTTGGTGTAGCACAACACCTGGTCGTTGTAGCTGTCATTGTATTGCATCACGACCTCGACATGAACCTCGATGTCCTTGTCATCGAGCTTTTCCGTCGTCTCCTTGTGAAAGGCAATCGGCTTGGGATGCAGCGGTTCCTTGTTCTTGTTGAGCTGCTTCACGAATTCTTCGGTGCCGTTCTTGTAATAAAATCTCTCCGGCGCGGCGGCGGCCTTGCGCTCGTCCACAAAAATAATTTCCAGGCCGGAATTCAAAAACGCCAGTTCGCGCAGCCGCTGTGCGATGATGTCCGACTTGAACTCCACCGTCTCGCGGAAGATCTCCGCGTCCGGCTTGAAGGTGATGAGCGTGCCGGTGTGCTTGGATTTGCCGATGATTTCCAGTTTTTTGACCGTCTTGCCCCGTTCAAATTCCATGTGGTAAATCTCGCCGTTGCGCGACACCTCGACTTCAAACCATTCGCTCACCGCGTTCACGCACTTCGCGCCGACGCCATGCGTGCCGCCGGAAAATTTGTAGCCGCCCTGGCCGTATTTGCCGCCGGAATGCAGCGTCGTCAGCACCAGTTCCACGCCGGACAGGCCGCTTTCCTTGTTGATGTCCACCGGGATGCCGCGCCCGCTGTCCTGGATTGAAATGGAGCCGTCCACATGGATCGTCACCTCAATGCGGTCGCAATGGCCGGCGAGATGTTCGTCCACGGAATTGTCCAGCACCTCGCTCACGCAATGATGCAGCGCCCGCTCGTCCGTGCCGCCGATATACATGCCGGGCTTTTTGCGGACCGCCTCAAGTCCCTTGAGCTGTGACAACTTGGAGGCGTCGTAATTGCCATCGGCAATCTTGTCTGGCGACAGTTTTTTTTCTTCCGACAAATTGGAAATGCTCGACATAATTTTTGTGCAAAACCGAATGTCTTCAAGGTATGAAAATCCGCTCAATTCCACAATGCGAAACTATAGTTTTCTGGGGCAAAAAACACCATTAGTTGTGGATGTTTTTCCTTGCCAGCCGAACATATTGTGTTCGCTGCAAATCCGACGTTGCAGGCCTTTTGACTCCAAATCCAACTCGCTTTTTCCCGGCGTCAACTTTATTTTTGGCGGATGTCTTTGACCAAAAATTATTTGACGCACCCGGACAAATTTATCCACCGCCACATTGGACCGAACCCCGCCGACACGACCGAGATGCTCGCACTCCTCGGCCATAAAAATCTGGACGAACTCATTGATGCCGCCGTCCCCAAAAAAATCCGGCTTGGCAAAAAAATAAATCTGCCCGCCGCGCGCAGTGAGTTTGAAGCGCTCGCCGAACTTCGCCGCATCGCCAGCGAGAACAAAATTTTCCACTCGTTCATCGGCCAGGGCTATTACGACACAATCACGCCCCCGGTCATCCAGCGAAACATCCTCGAAAATCCCGGCTGGTATACCCAATACACGCCGTATCAGGCCGAGATTTCGCAGGGCCGGCTCGAAGCGCTGCTGAATTTCCAGACGATGGTGAGTGAACTCACCGCGCTCGACATCGCCAACGCCTCGATGCTTGACGAGGCCACCGCCGCCGCCGAAGCGATGACGATGTCGCACCGGCTCAAAAACGACCGGAACATTTTTTTCGTCTCCGAAACGTGTCATCCGCAAACCATCGAAGTCGTGCGCAGCCGCGCCGGCGCGCTGCAGATTGAAGTGATGGTCGGCAATCACGAAACTTTCGTGTTCACCGACCAGGTTTTTGGCGCACTGGTGCAATATCCCGACACGTTCGGCGCAACCCGCGATTTCTCCGGCTTCGCGGCCAAAGTCCACGCCGCCGGCGCAATGCTCACCGTCGCCACGGATTTGCTGGCGCTCACACTCATCCAGCCGCCGGGCGAATTCGGCGCGGACATCGCCGTCGGCAGCGCGCAACGCTTCGGCGTGCCGCTCGGTTATGGCGGACCGCACGCGGCCTTCTTCGCCACGCGTGACGAATTCAAACGCCAGATGCCCGGCCGCATCGTCGGCGTGTCCAAGGACTCGCGTGGCAAACCCGCGCTGCGCCTCGCGCTCGGCACGCGCGAACAGCACATCCGCCGCGAAAAAGCGACGAGCAACATCTGCACCGCGCAGGCGCTGCTCGCGAACATGGCCTCGCTCTACGCCGTCTATCACGGACCGGAAGGTTTGAAGACGATTGCTCAGCGCGTCCACGCCTTGACGCAAATTCTCGCCGCCGGCCTGACAAAAATCGGCCACAAAGTTTCAACGCAAAATTATTTCGACACCCTCCGCGTTGAACTGGCGGGCAGCTCTGCCGCCGACATTCTGAAAATCGCCGAAGCGCACCGGATGAATTTTCGAGTGATTGATGAAAAGACGCTCGGCATTTCGCTCGACGAAACGACGAGCGCCGCCGACCTCTCAAAAATCTGGCAAGTCTTCCACGGCGGCATGGTCGTCAATTTTTCAGTCAATGAACTGGCGCCAAAAAATCCAGGCTTCGCGCTTCGCGCTTCGCCATTCCTCGCGCACAAGGTTTTCAATTCGCACCACAGCGAGACCGAGATGCTCCGCTACATCAAGCGGCTCGAGGCGCGCGACCTGTCGCTGACAGCCTCGATGATTCCGCTCGGCTCCTGCACAATGAAGCTGAACGCGGCGGCGGAAATGTTTCCGATTTCGTGGCCGGAATTTGCGAAGATTCATCCGTTCGCGCCGCTCGGCCAGGCGCGCGGCTACCAGATTCTTTTCCAATTGCTTGAAGACTGGCTCGCGGAAATCACCGGCTTCGCGGGCGTTTCCTTGCAGCCGAACGCCGGTTCGCAGGGCGAATACACCGGGCTGCGCGTCATCCGCGCGTATCACGCATCACGCGGCGACGCGCATCGCAACGTCTGCCTCATCCCGGCTTCCGCGCACGGCACGAACCCGGCGAGCGCGGTCATGGCCGGCATGAAAGTCGTCGCCGTCGCGTGCGATGCCAGCGGGAACATAGACGTGGCCGACCTCCGCGCCAAGGCCGAAGCGCATAAAAATGATCTCGCGTGTTTGATGGTGACGTATCCCAGCACGCACGGCGTTTTTGAAGACCGCATCAAAGACATTTGCGACATCGTCCATGCAAGCGGCGGACAGCTCTACATGGACGGCGCAAACATGAACGCCCAGGTCGGCCTCACGAGTCCGGGTTTCATCGGCGCGGACGTGTGCCATTTGAATCTGCACAAGACGTTTTGCATTCCCCACGGTGGCGGCGGTCCTGGCGTCGGGCCGGTTGGCGTGGCGAAACATCTGGTCAAATTCCTGCCGAGCCATCCGGTGTTCACCGCGCGGCTCGCCAAAACAAATTCCAAGCAGCACATCGGACCGGTGGCCGCCGCGCCGTGGGGCAGCGCGAGCATCCTGCCAATTTCGTGGATGTATATCGCGATGATGGGCGCGGACGGACTGACCGAGGCGACGGAATACGCCATTCTCAATGCAAACTACATTTCCAAGCGGCTGGGAAATTATTTTCCGACGCTTTACCGCAGCAACGGCCTCGTTGCGCACGAGTGCATCCTGGATTTGCGCGCGTTCCACAGCGTCACCGCCGAGGACGTGGCGAAGCGGCTGATGGATTACGGCTTTCACGCGCCGACGCTCTCGTTTCCGGTCGCTGGCACGCTCATGGTCGAGCCGACCGAGAGTGAATCAAAATACGAGCTGGACCGTTTCTGCGACGCGATGATTGCCATTCACGCGGAAATGACCGCCGTGGAAACCGGCGCGGTGGACGCAAAAAACAATCTGCTCAAGAACGCCCCGCACACGGCGGACCAGATCGCCAGCGACAATTGGAACCGGCCTTACTCGCGCGAGCAGGCGGCGTTTCCGGCGAAGAGTTTGCACGACTACAAATTCTGGCCGCACGTCAGCCGCGTGGACAACGTCTTTGGCGACCGCAACCCGGTCTGCTCGTGCGCCGGCATGGAGAACTATGTTTGACCGCGAAATCCCCGCCGGACCCGGAAGGCGGGCGGAACTCTCGTGCGCCGGTAGATTCAACAGCGAATCGTCGCAAATTTTTTCAAGCCGTCCGAATCAGGGGAAATAAACAAGCCGTCTGCTGTTACGCAGACGGCTTGGTGAAGGACTTTTAAGCGGTTTTATTTATTTATCCGCTCGGACGCCGGATTTTTCCGCGAACCCGGACGTTCCGGTCTGGGTCAATCCGCGCTCAACTGTTTTTTTTTGAACCGGACTGGACTTGGTGTCGTCGCCGTCAGAACCCAGGTTTTCTTCAGGAATGCGCATGGAGTAGAACGACCGATACACAAACACGAGCGCGACGATGAAGAAAAGTCCGCCGATGAGTGTCTTGATGCTCTGGCTCGGAATGGTCACGGCAATCTCCACCGCAAGCAGGCCGAAGAGCGTGGTGAACTTGATGACCGGGTTCAACGCCACGGAGGACGTGTCTTTGAACGGGTCGCCGACCGTGTCGCCGACCACCGTCGCGGCATGGAGGTCGGTGCCTTTCTGGCGGAGATCCACTTCGACAATTTTCTTGGCGTTGTCCCACGCGCCGCCGGCGTTGGCCATGAAAATCGCCTGGAACAAGCCGAAGAACGCGATGCCGATGAGGTAGCCGATGAAGAAATACGGGTTGAAAAACGCCAGCGCCAGCGCCAGGCAGAAGATCACGATGAAAATGTTCCACATGCCTTTCTGCGCGTAGACGGTGCAAATGCGGACGACTTCCTTGCTGTCCTTTTCCGACGCGGTTGTGGCGTCAAGCCGCATGTGTTCCTGAATGTAAACGACCGCGCGATAGGATCCGGTCACGACGGCCTGCATGCTGGCGCCGGTGAACCAGTAAATCACCGCGCCGCCCATGAGCAGGCCCAGGATAATGTCCGGTTGCACGAGGCTCAGGTGGCTGATGACGTTGCCGAACATGTTTTCCAGCAGAATGATGATGCCGAAAACCATCGTGGTCGCGCCGACGACGGCGGTGCCGATGAGCACGGGCTTGGCGGTGGCCTTGAAGGTGTTGCCCGCGCCGTCATTTTTTTCGAGCTGATGCTTGGCATTTTCAAAGTCGGGCTTGAAGCCGAAATCCTTTTCAATTTCCGCCGCGATGTTGGGGCGCGCTTCGATCCGGCTCAATTCATAAACGGACTGCGCGTTGTCGGTGACCGGGCCGTAGCTGTCCACGGCAATCGTCACCGGACCCATGCCGAGAAAACCGAAGGCAACCAGGCCGAACGCAAAAATGGGCGCGGCGAATTTGAAGTTGTCCGGCATCAGCGCAATAATCGGCGAATCCGTGTAGGTCGCCAGCAGACTCGCGCAAAACATCAGGAACAGAATGCACAGGCCCATCCAGAACGCCGAGAAGTTGCCGGCGACCAGGCCGGACAAAATGTTCAGCGACGCCCCTCCGTGCTTCGAGCAGTTCGTCACTTCGCGGACGTGCTGGGACTTGGTGCTGGTGAAAATCTTGGTGAATTCCGGGATCACCGCGCCGGCGACCGTGCCGCAGGAAATGATGGCTGAGAGCACCCACCACAAGTCTGAATTGAGGCCCGTCTGCTTCGACAGCAGAAAATAACTCGCCAGGAACGTGAAGACGATGGACACCGCCGAGGTGATCCATACCAGATGTGTCAGCGGCTCTTCAAAATCCAAATCTTTTTGCCCGCTGTATTTCGCCTTTGTGAGGCCTTCATTCAGAAAATACGAAAGCAGCGAAGTGACAATCATCAATGCACGCATGGTGAAAATCCAGATGATGAGCGTCGCGCAAATCGCCGGGTTCGTGGCCAGCGCCAGCGCGAGAAACGCGATCAGCGCCACGCCGGTCACGCCGTAAGTTTCAAAACCGTCCGCCGTCGGCCCGACACTGTCGCCCGCGTTGTCGCCGGTGCAGTCGGCAATCACCCCGGGATTCTTCGGATCGTCTTCCGGCAGCTTGAAAACAATTTTCATCAGGTCGCTGCCGATGTCGGCGATCTTGGTGAAGATGCCGCCGCAGATGCGCAGCACGCTCGCGCCCAGCGATTCACCAATCGCAAAACCGATGAAGCAGGGGCCGACGAGCGCCTTCGGCAGGAAGATCAAAATGCTGATCATGAAAAACAGCTCCACGCAGACCAGCAGCAGGCCGACGCTCATGCCGGAACGCAGCGGGATGCCGACGATGTTGATCTGATTGCCTTTCAGCGCGGCGAACGCAGTGCGCGAATTGGCGGTGGTGTTGATGCGGATGCCGAACCAGGCGACGCCATAGCTGCCGAGAATGCCCAGGACGGACGCGGCGAGAATGACCGCCACGCTGGCCAGGCTGTCATGCTCCAGCACGCTAAAATAGAAAAACATGCACGCAGCGATAAGCAGCCACAGCACGGCGAGAAATTTCCCCTGTGTCCACAAATACGTCTTGCACGTCTCCCAGATGATCTTGGACACGTCAGCCATGGATTGATGCACCGGGAGCGACTTGGTCTGCCAGTATTGGAACAGCCCGAATCCGGCACCGACGGCGCACATTAAAATACCAAAATACATCAGCGCATAGCCACTGACGCCGCCCAGACCGTCAAAGGTCACGGCTTTCAGGTCCGGGATGTTGATGTTGGCGTCGCTTGCCCGCAAGCTGACGGCGGACAGGCATAAGAGAAACAGGGTGATTTTGGCGGGGGTGATTTTTCGCGCATGCATAATTTTTGTTGCGATGTCAATTATTGTTGTTGTTTTGATAGCGTATCATTGCGGCCTATAAATGGCCTTAAATTTCTAACAAGGTCCGCAAGTTAAAACTGATATAACAGCCTCGTTTCGGCTTCACCAAAATTGACAATAAGTTCGCTTTTTTTGACATGCGCCGGCCGGGAGCTGCGTTCCGGCCGGTGAAAAACAATTTAAGGTGCTTTTTTGCCAAGGAATGTGTTCTGCGGCCCCGATCATTTATGTTTAACCTTCAGCGGTCACAAAAAAGAATTTTAACATTATGAATGTGAGCGTTTCCAAGCCGCAAAAAAAACGAATCCAAGCCGTGCTGGAGCATGCCAGCGGTGACAAACGGTTCAAGATTCTGGAGGTGCACATGAAGAAGCATCAGTTCCGGCAGGATGCCCTGATCGAGGTGCTGCACAAGGCACAGGAGCTGTTCGGCTATCTCGAAGATGATCTGCTGCTCTTTGTTTCCGTGAAACTCAAATTGCCGCCGAGCCGCGTCTATGGCGTCGCAACCTTTTATCATTTTTTCCAGCTTAAGCCGCAGGGCGAACATACCTGCGTCGTCTGCCTGGGCACGGCCTGCTACGTGAAAGGCGCGGACAAAATCCTTGAAGCCATCACGCAGCGGCACAAAATTCACGCCGGTGAAACGACCGCGGACAACAAACTTTCACTGCTGACCGCGCGGTGCATCGGCGCCTGCGGCATCGCGCCGGCAGTCGTTTATGATGGCACGGTCACGCCGCGCGCCACGCCGGAGTCCGCGCTCAAACAAATCAACCAGTGGGTGCAAAAATGATTCTCAACGATCTCATCTCCATCAAAGAAAAAGAGCTGGCCGCGCGGAAGAAAATTGTCCTGCGCTGCTGCATGGCCGCCGGCTGCATGTCGTCCGGCTCCAAAGGCGTCAAGGAACAGCTCGAAAAAGCAGTTGCTGACGCAGGCCTGCAAAACGAAGTCGAGGTGCGCGGCGTCGGCTGCATGAAGCTGTGCTGCGAAGGTCCGCTGGTGGCGGCTGACCCGCAGAACGCACTCTACATTAAAGTCACCGCCGAAAATGCGCCTTTGATTGTTGCCGCGCTCAAGGGCGGCACGGCGGCCATCCCCCAGGCGGACCCCGGCTCGGCGTTTTTTGCAAAACAGTTTTCCATCGTGCTGGCGAACAGCGGGGTCGTTGACCCGGAGCGCATCGAAAGTTACATCGCCAGGGACGGCTACCAGGCGTTGCATGAAGTGCTGCACGAGATGACGCCTAAGGACGTTGTCGCAGCGATGGTCAAGTGCGGCCTGCGCGGGCGCGGCGGCGCGGGTTTTCCCACCGGCCTCAAATGGGGCACGGTCGCCAAATCGCCGGGCGCGAAAAAATATGTCATTTGCAACGCGGACGAAGGCGATCCCGGTGCGTTCATGGATCGCAGTGTTTTGGAAAGCGACCCGCACAGCGTGCTCGAAGGCATGGCCATCGCGGCTTATGCCGTCGGCGCGGACCAGGGGTTTATTTATGTGCGCGCCGAATATCCGCTGGCCATTGCGCGGCTGCAAATCGCGATCAAACAGGCCAAACAGCTCAGCCTGCTCGGCGCGGGAGTTTTTGAATCGCCGTTCAATTTCAATGTTGATATCCGCATCGGTGCCGGCGCGTTTGTCTGCGGTGAAGAAACCGCGCTCATGTCGTCGGTTGAAGGCAAACGCGGCACGCCGCGTCCGCGTCCGCCGTTCCCGGCGGAGAGCGGTTTGTTTGGTTGTCCGACGCTGCTGAACAACGTTGAAACATTTGCCAACGTCCCGGCGATTTACCGCAAAGGCGCGGAATGGTTCGCCGTCATCGGCACGGAAAAAAGCAAGGGGACAAAAGTTTTTGCGCTCGCCGGAAAAATCAAGAACACCGGCCTCATCGAAGTGCCGATGGGCACGCCGTTGCGGACCATAGTCGAAGAAATGGGCGGCGGCGCTCCCGACGGCGGCACGATCAAGGCCGTGCAGACCGGCGGGCCGTCCGGCGGCTGCATTCCGTCACAGCACCTCGACACGCCGGTGGATTACGAATCGCTCGGCAAGCTCGGCTCCATCATGGGTTCGGGCGGCATGATCGTGATGGACCAGACGACGAACATGGTCGAGATTGCGCGCTTCTTCATGGAGTTCTGCATGGATGAATCCTGCGGCAAATGCATTCCGTGCCGCGCCGGCACGATCCAGATGCACCACCTGCTGGACAAGATTGTGAACCGCAAAGCCACCGCGCGCGACCTCGCGAAGCTGGAAGAACTTTGCGACATGGTGCGCAATACCAGCTTGTGCGGACTCGGCCAGACCGCGCCGAACCCGACCATGAGCACACTGCGGTTTTTCCGCAATGAATATGAGGCGCTGCTCCAGCCCGATCCATTTGGCCCGCGTTCCAACGGTGCGGCGAACCACTCTAAACCCGCGACGAAATAATTTTTATGGCTGCCAAAACTTTGACCATTGACGGCAAGCAGATCAGCGCCGAAGAGGGCGCGACGGTCTTGCAGGCCGCGAACGAGGCCGGCATTCAAATTCCGACGCTCTGCCATCTCGAAGGTGTTTATGATGCCGGCGCCTGCCGCCTGTGCATTGTTGAAATCACCGGCATTCCGAAACTGCTGCCCGCCTGCACCACGAAAGTCACCGAAGGCATGGAGGTCAGAACCGACAGCGAACGGCTGCGGAAATACCGCCGCATGATTTTGGAACTGCTCTTCGCCGAGCGGAATCACGTCTGCGCGGTGTGCGTGTCGAACGGCCATTGCGAATTGCAGACGCTCGCGTATTCGCTCGGCATGGAACACGTCCGCTACGATTATACGTTTCCGAAATGGAGCCTGGACACGACCCACCGGCTGTTCGGCATGGACCACAACCGCTGCGTGCTGTGCAACCGCTGCGTCCGCGTCTGCTGGCACATCGAAGGCGCCGGCACGAAGAACGTCTCCGGCCGCGGCAGCCGATCCAAAATCATCACCGACCTCAACCAGCCGTGGGGTGATTCGGATTCCTGCACCGAGTGCGGCAAATGCGTCATGGCCTGCCCGACGGGCGCGCTGTTCAACAAAGGTTCGACCGTGGGCGAAATGGAGCGAGACCGCGACAAGCTGGAATTTATCGTCAATGCCCGGGAAAAAAAACAATGGATCGCCGCCGACTAAAAATTGAAATATGAAAATTCGTTTGGCCACAGTTTGGTTGGGCGGCTGCGCCGGCTGCCACATGTCGTTCCTGGATCTCGATGAGTTTCTGATTGACCTCGCCGACGCCGTGGATCTCGTTTACAGCCCCGTCGTGGACGTGAAAGAGTATCCCGAAAACGTGGACTTGTGCCTGATCGAAGGCGCGGTCTGCAACGCGGACAATCTCGAAATCCTCCACAAAATTCGTGCGCGGACAAAAGTGCTGGTCTCGTTCGGCGACTGCGCCGTCACCGGCAACGTGCCCGCCATGCGCAACCCGTTCGGAACCGGAAATGCGGAAAATGTTTTGCAGCGCGCCTACATTGAAAACGCGCAGAACAATCCCGGCGTGCCGCAGGCCGACGGCATCGTGCCGCAACTGCTCGAACGCGTGCAGCCGGTGCATGAACTCGTCCACGTCGAATACTTTCTGCCCGGCTGCCCGCCGCCCGCCGCGCGGATCAAATCGCTGGTCGCACAACTGCTGGCCGGCACCCCGCCAAAACAGGAAGGCAAGCAACTGAAATTCGGCTGAAAAAATTGTTATGTCAAAACGCATCATCATTGATCCGGTGACCCGCATCGAGGGGCACGCCAAGGTCAGCATTTTCATGGACGACGCCGGAAATGTCTCCGACGCGGAGTTTCACGTCGTCGAGTTCCGCGGCTTTGAAAAATTCTGCGAAGGCCGGCCTTACACCGAAATGCCCGGCATCACGCAGCGCATCTGCGGCATTTGTCCGGTGAGCCACACGCTCGCTTCCGCCAAGGCCGGCGACGCGCTTATGGCCGTCAACATCCCGCCCGCCGCCGACAAGCTTCGCCGGCTGATGAACCTCGGCCAGATGATTCAAAGCCACGCATTGAGCTTCTTCCATTTGAGCGCGCCGGACTTCCTGCTCGGCTGGGACACGGCGCCGGCGCAGCGCAACGTTTTCGGGCTGATCGCGGCGAACAAGGATCTGGCCCGCGCGGGCATCCGGCTCCGCCAGTTCGGCCAGGAAATCATCGAGATTCTCGGCGACAAGAAAATTCATCCGGCCTGGGCCGTGCCCGGCGGTGTGCGCACGGCGTTGAGCGAAGAAGGCCGCGCCAAAATCCGCGCGTGGCTGCCCGAAGCTTACGCCACCACGAAGGTCGCGTTTGACCTTTGGAAGAAGACGATGGAAAAGCACCAGCGCGAAATCCAGATTTTCGGAAATTTCCCGTCGCTGTTCATGGGCCTCGTTGCGGCCGACGGCACCTGGGAACATCACGGCGGCAAGCTGCGTTTTTCGGACAGCAGCGGCAGCATCATCGCCGACCAGCTCGACGCGCAAAACTATTTGGATTACATCGGCGAATCCGTGCAAGGCACGTCATATCTCAAATCGCCTTATTACAAACCGCTCGGTTTTCCGGCGGGCATGTATCGTGTCGGCCCGCTCGCGCGCCTGAACATCTGCCAGCACATGGGCGTGCCAAAGGCGGATGCGGAATTGAAAAAGTTCAAGAAGCTCGGCCATGGCGCGGTCACGTCGTCGTTCCTGTATCATTACGCGCGGCTCATTGAAATTCTGGCAAGCATTGAATACGTCGAGCGTTACCTGGACGACCCGGATTTGTCGAGCGAAGATCTGCGCGCCGACGCCGGCATCAACAGTCTGCGCGGCGTGGGCGTGAGCGAAGCCCCGCGCGGCACGCTGTTCCACGACTACACCGTGGACCGCAACGGCCTGCTGCAAAAGGTGAATCTCATCGTCGCCACCGGGCAGAACAATCTGGCGATGAACCAGACCGTCGCGCAAATCGCGCGGCATTATGTTCGCGGCAACACCATTCCGGAACCGATGCTCAACCGCGTCGAACATGGCATCCGTTGCTACGACCCGTGCCTGAGCTGCTCAACCCACGCCGTCGGCCAGATGCCGCTGCACATCCGGCTCATCGCGCCGGACGGAAAGGTGCTGAACGAAATCGCGCGCGGCTAATTTTTGTCTGGTTGGATTGGACAAATAAGCGCCGGCGGGGGAACGTGGTTTGGTCGTTCCCCCGTCGGCAGTTTTTTATGAACCGCGAAGCTTCCATTAAAGCCGAGCTGCTCGTCATCGGCTACGGCAACACCTTGCGCGGCGACGACGGCGTCGGCCCGCGCGTGGCCGAGGCGGTCGGCAATCTACGGCTGCCGGGGGTGCATACGCTCATCTGCGCGCTGCTCACGCCCGAACTCGCCGACCCGATCTCCCGCGCCGGAAAAGTCATCTTCGTGGACGCCGCCGTGGACGCCCCGGAAGAAGTCCAGTGGCGCAGGCTGCAGCCGAACAAAAGCTCGCAGCTCATGGCTCACGCCGCCGATCCGCACACGCTGCTGGCGCTGGCCCGCGATGTTTTTGGCCGCGCGCCCGAAGCCTGGTGGCTCACGATTCCCGCCGTGGATCTGGGCTTTCACGAAGAATTTTCACCCAAAGTTCAGCGCGGCTTTGTCGAGGCGGTGGAAAAAATCCAGGCATTCTGCCGCTCGCCGCAAATGAACTAACCGCGCTGCGAAACTTTATTTGTGTTTCGCCGCTGCGTTTTGCTCCACCAGAAAATCCAGCCACGCCTTCATGCCGTCGCCGGTTTTGGCGGACAGCTCGAAAATGCGCGCGTGATGGCTCACGCGTTGCAGGTTGAGGAGCGCGAGATCGCGGTTGAAACCGGCGGCGGACGCCATGTCTTTCTTGGTGATGATCGCGACGTTGGCCGAATGAAACATCGGCGGATATTTCAGCGGTTTGTCTTCGCCCTCGGTGACGGACAGCAGCACGACGCGCAATTCTTCTCCTAAATCGTAGTCCGCCGGGCAGACAAGATTGCCCACGTTTTCAATCACCAGCACATCGAGCTGGTCGAGGTCAAGCTGGGCCGCCGCTTTGGAAACCATGTCCGCATCCAGGTGGCAAACCGTGCCGGTGGTGATTTGCACAACAGGAATGCCGGCGGTGCGCAGCCGGGCGGCGTCGTTGTCCGTGGCGAGGTCGCCCACGATCACGCCCACGCGCAAACTCGCGCCGAGCCGGGCGGCGGTCTCGCGGATGAATGTGGTTTTGCCGGAACCCGGCGACGAAACGACATTCAGCACGAGCAGTTTTTTCGCGCGGAAAAACCCCCGGTTGCGCTCGGCGAGCAGCGCATTTTTCTCCATCAGCGAGCGGTTGAGGTCCAACGTCTTTATGCCATGCACATGGCCATGCTCGTGACCGTGACCGTGAGAATGTTCGGGTTCATGCGTGTGCATGCCGATTTTCACGTCGCCACCGCCGCTGCCGCAGCCACATTCTTGACACATATTATGAAATCTCCACGGCGGCAATTTCCAGTTCCCGCCCGCGCCGCAACTCGCCGCTTACGTTGTGGCAGCGGGGACATTCGTTGAAAAAATCTGCGCATTCAAACTCCGCCTGGCACGTCGCACACCAGCACGCCGCCTGGACCGCTTCAATCTCCAGACTCGCGCCTGCCGCCATCGTGTCGTGACAAACCACGTCGAATGCGAACTGCATGGATTCCGGCACGACACCGCTCAAGCGACCGACGCGCAGGCGCAATTTCAGCACCCGGCTCGCGCCGGCGGACCGCGCGGCGTCCACCGCCATGCGCAGCGCTTCGGTCATGATGGAAACTTCGTGCATCGACGCACCATCAACGTGAACCGGCCGCGCGAGAAAATCAAACCATTCCGCGCATTTGGCAATATCCGGTTGGACTTTGCCAAAAGAAGAAATGTTACGGCTGAAAAACCACATAAAAATATGCCAGCGCTGCGGTTCGGACACGGCAAAAAACAATGAAGATCGAGAACCAGCTTCACCCACACGCCCGCGTGAAAGTCGTCTTGCTCGGCGCGGTGCAAGGCGTCGGTTTCCGACCGTTTGTCCACCGCCTCGCGGAGGAACTGCGGCTCGCCGGATGGGTTAAAAATTCCCCGCAGGGCGTCTTCATCGAAGTTGAAGGCGGTCGTTGCACGCTGGAAAAGTTTCTTTCCCGCCTCGAAACTGAAAAACCTCCGCGCAGCTTCATTCAAAGCATGGAGACGACCTGGCTGGACGCGGCCGGCTTTGACAAATTTGAAATCCGCGCCAGCGAAATTGGCGGCGACAAAACTGCGCTGGTCTTGCCGGACACCGCCACCTGCCCGGACTGTCTGCGGGAAATTTTCGATCCGCAGAACCGGCGCTTTGGCTACCCCTTCACGAACTGCACGAACTGCGGCCCGCGCTTCACCATCATCGAATCATTGCCTTACGACCGCGCAGGCACCTCGATGAAAAAATTCACGATGTGTCCGGCGTGCCAGGCGGAATATGACAATCCGCGAGACCGTCGTTTTCACGCCCAGCCCAATGCCTGTCCGGTTTGCGGCCCGCGTTTGGAGTTTTGGAACGCGACGGGCGATGCTGTTTTTGGCGGTGAGGCGGCGTTGCACGCCGCCGCCAACGCGATTTGCCGCGGGAAAATTGTCGCCGCCAAGGGCATCGGCGGGTTTCATCTCCTGGCTGACGCGCGCAATGAAAAGGCTGTCCGGCTTTTGCGCGAACGAAAACACCGCGAAGAAAAGCCGTTCGCACTGATGTTTCCATCGCTTGAAAGCGTGCGGGTGATTTGCGAGGTTTCACCGCTGGAGGAACGGCTGCTGGGTTCGCCGGAAGCACCGATTGTGCTGCTGCGTCGTCGAAAGCAACTTGAGATCGCAAATCGTAAACTCCAAATTGCCGAAAGTGTTGCGCCGTCCAATCCGAACCTCGGCGTGATGCTCCCGTCAAATCCGCTGCATCATTTGCTGATGGTGGAATTAAGATTTCCGGTCATTGCCACGAGCGGCAATTTGAGCGACGAGCCGATTTGCACCGATGAACGGGAAGCGCTCGAACGGCTGCGCGGCATCGCCGACGTTTTTTTGGTGCATAACCGTCCGATTGTCCGCCATGTGGATGATTCAATTGTCCGTGTGATCTTGGACCGTGAAATGATTCTGCGCCGTGCGCGCGGCTACGCGCCGCTGCCAGTTCAATTGTGGAAGCCGGATTGCGGAAGCCGGACTGGAAATACGCAAAATTTTGAATCACAATCCGAAATCCGAAATCCGAAATCCGAAATCGTTCTGGCCGTTGGCGCGCACCTTAAAAACTCCGTGGCGCTGGCGGCCGGCGGAAATGTTTTCATCAGCCAGCACATCGGCGATCTGGAAACCGTGCCGGCGGAAAACGCCTTTCACCATGTCATTGCTGACTTTCAAAACCTTTACGAGGCCAGGGCGGAGACCGTCGCCGCCGATTTGCATCCGGATTATCTCTCGACAAAATTTGCGCGTGACTGCGGGATGAAATTCTTCGGCGTGCAGCATCATGTGGCGCATGTCTTGTCGTGCATCGCTGAAAATGAAATCCAATTGCCCGTGCTTGGTGTTGCCTGGGATGGCACGGGCTACGGCATGGACGGCACGATTTGGGGCGGGGAATGTTTTCTGGTCACAAAAGCAGCGGTTGGACGCGTGGCGAGTCTTCGTCCCTTTCGCCTGCCCGGCAGCAACGCCGGCGTGAAAGAACCGCGCCGCGCCGCGCTCGGCCTGTTGTTTGAATGCTTCGGCGACGCTGTTTTTGAAAGAGCGGACTTGCCGCCGGTCGCCGCTTTTTCGGCGACCGAACTGATGCTGCTGAAAACGATGCTCAAACGCGGGCTGAATTCGCCAAAAACCTCGAGCATCGGGCGATTGTTTGATGCCGTGGCTTCAATTGTCAACCTGCGCCAGCAAATGCGGTTTGAAGGACAGGCGGCGATGGAACTGGAGTTCGCCCTCGACGGTCTGGCCACGGACAAGTTTTACCAGTTGCCGCTTGTCACCCGGCATTCGTTGTGCATTATGGATTGGGAACCGCTGGTCGGCGAAATCATGCTTGATGTGAAACGCGGGATTGCTGTTCGTGAAATTTCGGCGAAGTTTCACAACGCGCTGGCCGAGGCGGTCGTGGAGGTCGCCTGCAGATTCGGCCAAACGCGCGTGGCGTTGAGCGGCGGCTGTTTTCAAAACCGGTATCTGACCGAGCGGGTTGTCAGCCGGTTGCGCGCCGAAAAGTTGCAGCCGTATTGGCATCAGCGCGTGCCCACGAATGACGGCGGCATCGCGCTGGGACAAGTTCTTGCGGCGCAAAACCATCTCAACTTGAAATAAGATTATGTGTCTCGCCATTCCCGGAAAAGTCGTGAGCATCAGCGGTGATGATCCGTTGACGCGGATGGGGCGCATCAACTTCGGCGGCATCATCAAGGAGGCGAGCCTCGCGTATGTGCCCGAAGTGGTCATTGGCGACTACGTCATCGTGCATGTCGGCTTTGCGTTGAGCAAGGTGGACGAGGACGAGGCGCAAAAAGTTTTTGAATACCTGAGACAGATGGACGAGCTGGGCGATTTGCAGGGAGGCGAAAAGTGAAATTTCTCGATGAATACCGTGACGGCGATCTCGCTCAAAAGCTGGCGGCGGAAATCCATCGGATCACGACAAAGCCGTGGGCGATCATGGAAGTCTGCGGCGGCCAGACCCATGCCATCGTGAAGTTCGGCATTGATGAACTGCTGCCGAAACAAATCACTTTGATCCACGGCCCCGGTTGCCCGGTGTGCGTGACACCGCTCGAAGTGATTGACCAAGCGCTGGAAATCGCCGCACGACCCGATGTGATTTTCACTTCGTTCGGCGACATGCTGCGCGTGCCGGGCAGCACGACGGATCTGCTTTCGGTCAAAGCCCAGGGCGGCGACGTGCGCATTGTTTATTCGCCGCTCGACGCGGTAAAAATTGCGGCGGAAAATCCGTCCCGCGAGGTGGTGTTCTTCGGCGTCGGTTTTGAAACGACCGCGCCGGCGACCGCAATGGCGGTTTCCCAGGCGGCGCAAATAGGCTTGAAAAATTTCTCACTGCTGATTTCGCACGTCCTCGTGCCGCCGGCGATTGAGGCTTTGATGTCATCGCCGAACTGCCGCGTGCAGGCGTTTCTCGCCGCCGGCCACGTCTGCGCAGTGATGGGCTACGAGGAATATTTCCCGCTGGCAAAAAAATACCGCGTGCCGATTGTCGTCACCGGCTTCGAGCCGCTGGACATTTTGCAAGGCATCCTGATGACGGTGCAGCAGCTCGAATCCGGCCGGGCGGAAGTGGAAAATCAATACGCGCGGGCCGTCTCCCGCGCGGGCAACCAGCCGGCGCAGAATTTGATTAAAAAAGTTTTCACCGTCGTTCCGCGCAAGTGGCGCGGCCTCGGCGAAATTCCGCATAGCGGCCTGGGTTTGAGCAAAACCTACACGGCGTTTGATGCCGCAAGAAAATTCAAGCTGACGGATCACCGCGTCGAGGAACCGGCCGAATGCATTGCCGGCCTGATTTTGCAGGGACTGAAAAAACCGCACGAGTGTCCGGCGTTCGGCACGCGCTGCACGCCGGAACATCCGTTCGGCGCGACGATGGTTTCGAGCGAAGGCGCGTGCGCAGCTTACTATCGCTACCGGCGGCGGAATTAAATCAACCATGAAAAAACATCGAACATCGAAGTTGCAATTTCGAATTCTCAACGCCTTTGACGTTGGGGGTGCGGCGTTCGGTGTTCCATGTTTTCCCTTTTGAATTTTATGGAGTTCAATTCAAGCTGTCCTTTGCCGATCTCGCAGTATCCGCATGTGCTCATGGCACATGGCGGCGGCGGCAGGCTGATGCACCAGCTGCTCGAAAATGTTTTCGGCAAGGCGTTCAGCAATCCAATTCTCGACACGCGCCACGATTCGGCGCAGTTCACCGTTCCGTCCGGCAAACTGGCCATGACAACCGATTCCTACGTCGTGCGGCCGATTTTTTTCCCCGGCGGCGACATCGGTTCGATGGCGGTCCACGGCACGGTGAACGATCTGGCGATGAGCGGCGCGCGGCCGCTTTACCTTACGAGCGCGTTCATCATCGAGGAGGGTTTGCCGATGGAAACATTATGGCGCGTCGTTTGTTCGATGCGCGACGCGGCGAAAAAAAGCGGCGTGAAAATCATCACCGGCGACACGAAAGTCGTGGACAAAGGCAAAGGCGACGGCCTGTTCATCAACACGGCGGGCATCGGTGTGATTGAACATTCGCTGAACATCGCGCCACAAAATGTGCGGCCGAGCGATGTCATTCTGGTGAGCGGTGATCTGGGACGGCACGGCATGGCCATCATGGCCGTGCGCGAAGGATTGCAGTTTGAAAGCACGATCACCAGCGATTCGGCACCGGTTCACGAAGTGATTTTGGAATTGCTGAAAGCGGGAATTGAGATCCATTGTCTGCGCGATCTGACCCGCGGCGGACTGGCGAGCGCGTTGAATGAAATCGCCGAAGCCGCAGGCGTGAAAATCGCCGTTGAGGAAAAATTAATTCCCGTGCGCGAGGATGTCCATGCCGCATGCGAAATGCTCGGACTCGATCCGTTGCATGTGGCGAACGAGGGGCGGTTTGTCGTGTTCGCAGCGGCCAGGGATTCGGAACGGGCGCTGGAAATTCTCCGCCGCCGGAAAATTTCTCCAAACGCCGCCAGCATCGGCAGGGTTGCGGAAAAATCCGCGCCGCTGGTCACCATCAGAAGCGCCCTCGGCGCAAGCCGGATTCTTGACATGCCCAGCGGCGAACAGTTGCCGCGCATCTGCTGATCCGTCAGCGTCCCAGCGCCAGCAGCCGGGTGCGATGGTAAATTTCCTCGGGCGAGCCTTCGGCGGAGATGGACACCAGCAATCCGCGCTGCTGGTAAAAGTTGATCAGCGGACGGGTGTTGGTCTCGTAGGCTTTCATCCGCACTTCGACGGATTCAGGCCGGTCATCTTCGCGTTGAAAAAGGCTGCCGCCGCAATGATCACAGACGCCGGCGTTTTTGGGCGGGCGGGTGGCGACATGAAAAACCGCTTTGCAGCCGGCACAGGTGCGGCGGCCGGAGATGCGAGCGACCACGCGTTCGATCGGCAGCTCGTAATTCAACACGGCGGTCAGTTTGACATTTTCTTTTTCCAGAATTTTTTCGAGCGCCTCCGCCTGAGCCACCGTGCGCGGGAAGCCGTCCAGCAAAAACCCGCCGGAGCAACGGAGACAGCGCAGCCGGTCGGCGATGAGACCGAGCACCGTCTCGTCCGGCACCAGGGCGCCCTGCCGCATGAATTTCAACGCCGCTTTCATGGAGTCGGTCTGCTCCTGTTCGGCCAGGCATTTCGCGGTGCGAAAAATGTCGCCGGTGGAAAGATGGCAGGCGCCGAGGCGTTCGCAAAGAAGTTCGGCCTGCGTGCCTTTGCCAATGCCGGGTGCGCCAAGGAGGACGATGCGCCAGGCCTTGCCCAGCGGTTTGCGTGGCGGCATTTCACAAACGGCGGCACCGCCTTTGAGCCAGGCGGTGCGGTCAGGTTTTGGCATCACGCCAGCGCCATCAGTCTTTGGAATAAATCGGTTTGAATTCATGGCTCAAGAATAACCTAACTTTTTTTGGAGCCAATAGCCCATGGCCAGTTTGCCAATAAATGTCGTGACTTTGACAAGAAATACGAATCTTTAGCCGGGCGGTATCCTGCAAGATTTGTTCATGGTTTGACAACCTGTGTGTGGTTGCGGATGGGAAAACGCCTTAAATTTAATCAGAATTTGTGGAAGAAACCAAAACAACGACAATAGTTCTGCCGACGGACCGGAAGCCGGCCCCGACCTTTCACCCCCCGGTGCGGGAGACGGCCTTTGACCGGCCCCGGGATTTTCTTGGCAACCGTTTTGTGTATGCGGTCATTTCTTCGCGGGCGGGCGGCCTGTCGCTGGGCGTGAACATGAATCCCGACCGGAGCTGCAACTTTAATTGTTCCTACTGCGAAGTTGACCGGCATTCACCTTCGCCAGAAGACCAGTTGATCGTGGATGTGATGGCGGCAGAATTGCGCCGGACCATTCTGAAGGTCCAGCAGGGACAGTTGCGTTCCCGTCCGTGGTATCAATCGCTGCCGGCGGAATTGCTTCAGTTGCGGCACGTCGCCTTGAGCGGCGACGGCGAGCCGACGCTGGCGCCAAATTTCATCGAGGCGGTGGAGGCGGTTGTTCGAGTGCGCGCGCTCGGCGGGTTTTTCAAGATTGTCCTCATCACCAACGGCACGGGCCTGGACCAGCCGGAAGTGTTGCGCGGGCTGGATTTTCTCACCAAGTCGGATGAAATCTGGATCAAGCTGGATGGTGGCACCCAGGAGTTTGTGGACAAGGTCAACCGTCCAAACGTGCCGTTGGAAAAAATTCTGTCGAACATCCAGCTCGTCGGCCGGCAACGCGCGGTCGTCGTCCAAAGCTTGTTTCCCGCAATCCACGGCGAGGAGCCGCCCTTTGAGGAGATTCAGGAATACGCCCTGCGCTTGAAGGAACTCAAGGCCGGTGGCGCCCAGATTTCGCTCGTGCAAATTTATTCCGCCGCGCGGCCCGGGATTAATGCCGAATGGGGCCATCTGCCGCTGCGCGTGCTTTCACAAATCGCGCAGACCGTCCGCCAGATCGCCGGCCTGCGGGCGGAGGTGTTCTAAGCTGCATTTTATTTCTCGTTTCACTTCCAGGCAAAGCAATCAGGCCGCTGAATTTTTCCAGCGGCCTGATGTTTTTGTCGTAATTGTCAAGTGCGGGGCAACGCGTAGCCGGTCAGGGCCTTCATGTATTGCGCGCGTTCAAAGGCGGCCGGTTCCGCGCATTTTTCCTGGCTCAGGCTGCCTTTGAGCTGGCCGACGGATTCATATTCGTGCTCGGCCAGCCACGCTTCCAAGTCGCGCTCGATGATGGCGATCTGCGGGATGCCGTGGCGGATGAGGGTGGAGCACAGCATGGTCACGTCCGCGCCGGCCATGAGCATTTTCAGCACGTCCGAGGCGCGGTGAATGCCGCTCGTCGCCGCGAGGCTGGCTTTCACGCGGTTGTGCAGCAGCGCAATCCAGCGCAGTGGCAGGCGCATGGCCATCGGCGTGCTCAACAAGATGTTCGGCTTCACTTCCAGCGATTCCAGCTCGATGTCCGGCTGGTAAAACCGGTTGAACAGCACCAGGCCGTTCGCGCCAGCCTGATCCAGCCGCTTGGCCATGTTGGCGAAGTTGCTGAAAAACGGGCTTAATTTTACCGCGACGGGAATCGTCACGTTCGCCTTCACCGCCTTCAAAATGTCGAGATAGGTCATTTCGACTTCCGTGCCAGTGAGGTTCATGTCCGTCGGGATGTAATAGATGTTCAGCTCCAACGCGTCCGCGCCGGCCTGCTGAATTTTTTTGGCGTAGTCCGTCCAGCCGCCCTCAGAGGAGCCATTGAGGCTGGCGATGATCGGAATGCGGGTCGCCTTTTTGGCGGCGGAGATGTGCTTGAGATATTCCTCCGGGCCGAGACGGAAATCGTCCGGCTCGGGAAAATACGTCAGCGCTTCCGCAAAACTTTCCGTGCCCTGCTGCAGATTCTCGTTCAGCTCCAGGCGGTCCTGGCGCAACTGTTCCTCGAAGAGCGAATACAAGACCACCGCCGCCGCGCCCGCGTCTTCCATGCGCTTGACGTTGTCAATGTCCTCGGACATCGGCGACGCCGAAACCACGAGCGGGGAACGCAGCTTCAAACCGAGATATCTTGTGGTGAGATCCATAATATGATTTCGTTGTTGGGTTGACTCAGGCTTCCACGCTGCTCGCCGGTTTGGCCGCCGGAGCGGTTTCGGTTTTCGAATCGCGCTGGGCCATGAACTGATAGAACTTCCAACGCCGGTCGGCGTCTACCTGCGACTGGGCGAACAATTTTTTCGCTTCCTCCGGCTTGCTCTTGGTGAGCATTTTGAACCGATTTTCGGACATCATGAAATCCGACACCTTGGATTTGGCCGCGCTGGAATCCAGTTGCAGCGGATTATCGCCGCGTTCCGCGCGGCGTGGGTCGTAGCGGTAAAGCAGCCACTGGCCGGATTCGACCGCGAGTTTCTGCTGCTTCGCGCCGATGCCCGCGTCGAGCGCGATGCCGTGGGCGATGCAATGGCTGTAGGCGATGATGAGCGACGGCCCGTTGTAGGATTCCGCCTCGATGAACGCCTTGAGCGTCTGCTCGTCCTTCGCGCCCATCGCCACGCTGGCAACGTAAATGTTGCCGTAGCTCATGGCGATCAGTCCGAGGTCCTTCTTGCCTGCGGGCTTGCCGCCGGCGGCAAATTTCGCAATCGCGCCGCGCGGGGTGGACTTGCTCATCTGTCCGCCGGTGTTGGAATAAACTTCCGTGTCCATCACCAGCACGTTCACATTGCGGCCGCTGGCGAGGACATGGTCCAGCCCGCCGTAACCGATGTCGTATGCCCAGCCGTCGCCGCCGAGAATCCACACGCTCTTTTTTACGAGTTGATCCGCGAGCGGAATCAGCAGCTTCGCCTCCGGCGCGTCCAGCTTCTGCAATTTCTGCTTCAACACCTCCACGCGTTCACGCTGGCCGTAAATGCCCGCCTCGTCACTCTGGTCGGCGGTCAAAATCTGCGTGACCAGATCGTCGCCGATCTGCGCGGAGAGTTTTTTCACCAGTTCCAGGGCGAATTCCTTTTGCTTGTCAATCGAGACACGGAAGCCGAGGCCGAATTCCGCGTTGTCCTCGAACAGCGAATTGCACCAGGTCGGGCCGCGGCCGCATTTGTTCGTGGCGTAGGGCGTGGTCGGCAGGTTGCCGCCGTAAATCGACGAGCAGCCCGTCGCGTTGGCGATGACCGCGCGGTCGCCGAACAACTGCGTGAGCATCTTGATGTAGGCCGTTTCGCCGCAGCCCGCGCACGCGCCGCTGAACTCGAACAGCGGCTGCAAAAGCTGCTGCTGGCGCAGGGCGGTGGACTTGATCTTGCGCCGGTCGAATTCCGGCAGCTTCAGGAAGAAATCCCAGTTCACGCTTTCCGCCGCGCGCAACGGCGGCTGCGGCTGCATGTTGATGGCCTTGAGTTTGACCTCGGTCTTGTTCTTGGCGGGGCAGACTTCCACGCACAGATGGCAGCCGGTGCAATCTTCCGCCGCGACCTGCAGCGTGAATTTCATGCCCTTGAACTCCGGCACGCGCGAGTCGCAGCTCTTGAACGTCGCGGGAACGTTTTTCAATTCCGCCGCGTCATAAACTTTGGCGCGGATGGTGGCGTGCGGACAGATCGCCACGCACTTCAAACATTGAATGCAGGTTTTTTCGTCCCACACCGGGATTTCCAGCGCAAGATTGCGCTTTTCATATTGCGCCGTCGCGGTCGGGAACGTGCCGTCCAGCGGGAAGGCGCTCACCGGCAGGTCGTCGCCGTTGCCGGCGGCGATCTGGCCGAGAATGTTGCGGACGAACGCGGGCGCGTTCGGCGCGATGGCCGGCAGCAGCGGGCCGGCACCGTTCAATTTGTGGCTGGCCACAATGACCTCGTGCAGATGCGCAAGCGTATTGTCCACGGCCTTCAAATTTTTCTGGACGACTTCCTCGCCTTTTTTGCCGTAGGTTTTTTTGATGGATTTCTTGATGGCTTCAATCGCCTCGTCCTTCGGCAGCACGCCGGAGAGCGCGAAGAAGCAGACCTGCATGACGGTGTTGATGCGTCCGCCCATGCCGCTGTCATGCGCGACCTTGGTGGCGTCAATCACGAAGAACTTCGCCTTCTTGGCCAGCAGGCTTTCCTGCACCGGCGTCGGCAGCTTGGCCCAGATTTCGTCTTTGGAATGCGGCGTGTTCAGCAGAAACGTGCCGCCGGGCACCAGGCTGCGCACCATTTCGTAGCGGTCCAAAAATCCCGGCAGGTGGCACGCGATGAAGTTCGCGCTGGAAATCAGATACGTCGAGCGGATCGGCTGCGGGCCGAAGCGCAGATGCGAAACGGTCATCGAACCGGATTTCTTCGAGTCATACACGAAATAGCCTTGCGCGTAATTGCTCGTCTCCTCGCCGATGATCTTGATGGAATTTTTGTTTGCCCCGACCGTGCCGTCCGCGCCGAGACCGTAAAACAGCGCGCGCACCACCTTGTCAGACTCGGTGGAAAACTTCTCGTCATACTTCAGGCTCGTGTGGGTGACGTCGTCGTTGATGCCGACGGTGAAATGGTTCTTCGGCGCGGCAGCGGACAGATTGTCGAACACCGCCTTGACCATCGCCGGCGTGAATTCCTTCGAGGACAAACCATAGCGGCCGGCAAAAACCTGCGGCAGCGATTTGAGGTGCGAGCGGCCGGCGGCGGCTTCTTCCATGAGCGCCGTGACGCAATCTTGATACAGCGGTTCGCCCGTCGCGCCCGGCTCCTTCGTGCGGTCGAGCACGGCGATTTTTTTCACCGATTTCGGCAGCGCTTCCACAAAGCGCCTGCCGTCGAACGGCCGATACAGCCGCACTTTCAGCACGCCGATCTTTTCGCCATGATGATTCAAATGCTCCACCGTTTCATCGGCAGCCTCGCACCCAGAACCCATCAGCACAATGACACGTTCCGCGTCCGGCGCGCCGACGTAATCGAACAGCTTGTATTTGCGCCCGGTCTGCGCGGCGAATTCGTCCATGACTTTCTGGACGATGTCGGGACACGCGGAATAAAAACCATTCGCCGCCTCGCGGCCCTGGAAAAACACGTCGGGATTTTGCGCCGTGCCGCGCAGCACCGGCTTGTCCGGAGTCATCGCGTGGGAGCGATGCTCGGTGATCAGCTTGTCGTCAATCAACGCGCGCAACACCGCCTCGTCGAGCATTTCAATTTTGGAAACCTCGTGCGAGGTGCGGAAGCCGTCGAAGAAATGAATGAACGGAATGCGCGAACGCAGCGTGGCCGCCTGCGAAATCAGCGCGAAATCCATCGTTTCCTGCACCGACGCCGCGCCCAGCATGGCCCAGCCGGTCGAGCGGCAGGCCATGATGTCACCATGGTCGCCGAAAATTGAAAGCGCGTGCGTGGCCACCGAGCGCGCCGTGACGTGAAATACCGTCGGCAGCAGTTCGCCCGCGATCTTGAACATGTTCGGGATCATCAGCAGCAGGCCCTGCGACGCGGTGAACGTCGTGCTCATGGAGCCGGTCTGCAACATGCCGTGGACCGCGCCGACCGCGCCGCCTTCGCTTTGCATTTCGATGATGCCAGGGATAGTGCCCCAGAGATTTTTTTTGCCTTCCGAGGCCCACTGGTCGCACCATTCGGCGATGGGAGAGGACGGCGTGATGGGATAAATCGCCATTGCTTCGTTCAAGCGGTAGGCGACGTAGGCGGCGGCCTCGCAGCCGTCGAGTGTTTTGAAAACAGGCGTTTTTTTCATGTCAAATTAATGTTTGGTGCTTGTGAACTCAAAATGTTTCCGGCGATGTCCGGCAACCATCATTTTGGAACAGCTTAAACGGCAATCAGACTTGCGACCTACCCTTTTTTGTCAAAGACATATCATCCGTTGCAATCCGGCAGGTTTCAGGCGGCGACGGGCGGATGGGCGGCTAGCAGCAACAGGATGATTAGTAGCTTCTTGGGCTTCCGTGAAAAATCGTGGCGAACGGGCCAGGCCATTGCAAAATGACGGTCTTGTCCGCCAAGGAGACAACTTACCAGCGGCCCCGCCCCACCAATTAAGAATCCGGTAAAAATTGTCCTCATCATCAGCGAGGATTCTCCGGATGACCCCGGCAAAAATGTTTGAATACCCGATGTTTGCGCTTGTCTTTGATGCTTGAAGTGTTTTCATGTGCGTTTTTTATGCAAGATTGTGCAATTATCCCCGTTTAGGCATTTGGAAGGCAGAAATAATGACCGCACAAAACGCGCCTGTTTTTTTATGAAGTTGATTAAAATCATGATGGCCGCCGGTTTTTCATCGGCGTTCGCCTGCAATCTGCTGGCGCAAACCAGCACGGTGACGGTGACCAATTTTGTGACCGTGACGGTGACCAATTTTGTGACCGTGACGGTGACCAACATTGTCACGGTGACGAACTTTGCGGCCAAGGCAGAGGTCGTCGCCAAATCCCCGGCCGCGCCCGCGCCCAAGAAATTGGCCGTGCCGGTCCGTAATCCATGGCAGAGCAGTGTTTCCGCCGGCCTGACCCTGGTGCGCGGCAACACGGACACCACGCTGTTCTCGGCGGATTTTCTGA
>Ga0181529_10000554_pt1 | contig 53684 bp, 39 predicted proteins | sample PEATcosm2014_Bin_36_FD_119763 | JGI IMG/M metagenome (GOLD analysis project Ga0181529, IMG submission 119763) | Peatland microbial communities from MTU Mesocosm Facility, Houghton, MI, USA - PEATcosm2014_Bin10_30_metaG | ecosystem: Environmental > Terrestrial > Soil > Wetlands > Peat | place...
ACGCTCATGCCGGCGATCAATCCTTCATTGAGCACTTCTTGCACGGTTCGGCCCTCCGCCAGGGCGTCTTTGGTCATCTGCTCCACTTCGGCGGCTTTGCCCTCATAGAGGCACTGATTCATCACGGCGTAGTCAACCATGAATTTCCCCCGGTCCGCTAAACGTGGACCGCCATCCTACGGGCATTGAATTCCGCCAGCGCTTCCAGCATGGCCATGATGTTCTCCTTGGGCATTCCCGGACTGGTTCCGCCGCCCACCGAAAGAATGATCCCTTCGCCGCCGGAACCTTCCAGCACCTCGAGCGTTTCGTCCTTCACTTCCTCGGGCGTGCCGCGGACTCCCACTTCCAGCGGATTCACATTCCCCATCAGGCACATCCGGTCGCCGATGCGCCGCTTCACCTCGGTGATGTGCCGCTGCTTGCCCCAGTTCAGTACGTTGAAGCCGGCATCCGGCAGATGGTCCAGGCAGGCGTCCACTTCCGCGTCGTTGTGGTACAGCTTCACCCAATCCGCCGGAAACGCGTCGCAGATGCGCTTCAAATAGGGATGGGCGTACTCCATGTAGTACTCTTCGTTGACGAAGCCCACAATGTCGTCCAGGATGAAGATGCCCTCCACCGTGTCGCCCATCACCTTTTGCTGCGCCTTCAGCCAGTCGATCACCACTCGCGTGCACAGGTCGATCAGCTTGTGGGCGCCCTTGGGATCTTCCACCATGTCGATCATGAATTCCGAGGTTCCCCGCACGAAACCGGCCGTGCACAGCGGTCCCCGCGCCGTCACCATCGGCAGGATGTAGCCCTGGTCCAGGATGCGCTGCCGGTGCATGGCGATGCGATGCAGCGTCAGCGCCGCAAACCCATCGGCTTCCACCTCATATTCCGGCAGATCGTCGATGTCCTCCAGCCGTCGCAGCGCGCGGTATTCGCTGGGCGTATTGTCCTGCCAGAACTTGATTTTGGCGCCCAGTATCGACGGCTCGGCCGCCATCCCATACTCCATCCACCACGAAGGAATGAAGATGATGTCGGGAAACTCCCGCATAATCTTCAGGTTCGCCTCGAACCAAACCTCCGGGTTGAGGTAATAATCCAGGTGCTTGATCCCCAGATACCCGGGAATCCACGGGCTATCGATGATCAGCGCCATCGGGATTTTGTCGAGCTTCTCGCGGCGCACCGCTCGCTTAAAAATCACCCATTGTTCCGGCAGCATGGCTCTTCCTTTTCAAGGGTCGACTCAGTATTGTTGTACCATAAAACTAAATATGAAGATCCGGGATATCCGCGCGACCACGGTCACGGTCCCGCTGGAGGCCCCGCTGCGGCACGCCAACGGCTGCCACTGGGGCCGGTTCGTCAGAACCATTGTAGAAGTGGAAACCGACAACGGACTAGTCGGTCTGGGCGAAATGGGTGGCGGCGGAGAGTCCGCCGAAGCCGTCTTCCGCGCCATGAAAGGCTACCTGGTGGGTCACGACCCGGCCCGTCTGGAGGAAATGCGCTTCCTCATCGCCAACCCCACCGCGTCCCTCTACAACAACCGGACCCAGGTCCTCGCCGCCCTGGAATTCGCCTGCCTCGATATCCTCGGACAGGCCTGGGGTGTTCCCGTGTGCGACATCCTCGGCGGCCGCCTGCGGGACCGCGTCCCCTTTGCCGCCTACTGCTTCTTCCGCTATCCCGACCCTCGCACCGGCCGCGGCGAAGTCCGCACCATCGATCAAGTGGTGGAGCACGCCGTGTCGCTCAAACAGCGATTCGGCTTCACCACTCACAAGCTCAAAGCTGGCGTTTTCCCCCAGGATTACGAACTGGAGGCCTACCGTGCTTTGGCCGCAGCGCTTCCCGGCAATTCCTTCCGGTTCGATCCCAATGCCGTCTGGTCCACCGAACAGGCCATCCGTTTCGGCCAGGCCATCGAAGGCATCCGCAACGATTATCTGGAAGATCCCGTCTTCGGCCTCAACGGCATGCGCCGCACCCGCCAGATGGTCCGCGTCCCGCTGGCCACCAACACCGTCGTCGTCAATTTCGAACAACTCGCCGCCAACGTGCTGGACACCGCCGTCGACGTCATTCTGCTCGACACCACCTTCTGGGGCGGCATCCGCGCCTGCGTGAAGGCCGCCACGGTGTGCGAGACCTTTCAATTGGGCGTCGCTGTGCATTCCTCCGGCGAACTGGGTATCCAGCTCGCCACCATGCTGCACCTGGGCGCCGTGATCCCCAACCTCTCCTTCGCCGCCGACGCCCACTATCATCATTTGACCGACGACGTCATTGAGGGCGGCCTGCTGCGCTACGAAGGCGGCGCCATCCGCGTCCCCGACGGCCCCGGTCTCGGCGTCAAGCTCAACCGCGACAAGCTTCGCGAATACAGCGAACTGTACCAGCGTTTGGGCGGCTACCCCTACGATCAGGATCCCGCCCGTCCCGGCTGGACCCCCATCGTCCCCAACGATCGCTGGGCCGACCCGACCGACGCCCGCCCCGTTTCCATCCCCTATTGAGGAGTCATCATGAAGTGGAATCTCCGTCTAGCCCTGCTCTCTCTCTTTCTCCCAATCCTCCTTAATGCCGAAACCGGACGCGCCGCATGGCTCCGCTACGCCGCCTTGAGCGACGCCGCCGCCCGCCCGTACCTGGCGTCCCTGCCCGCCTCCGTCGCCACTTTCGGAGATTCCCCCGTCCTCGAAAGCGCCACCCACGAACTGATCTCCGGCATCCGCCGGCAGCTCGGCCGCACCCTCCGCGAAGAATCGGGCCTGCCCGCCGAACCCTCCTTTCTCATCGGTGCCGTTGCTGATATCCCCCTGATGAAGGATGCCGCCCTGCAGCTCGATCCCGACGCCTTCCTGCTTACCTCCCGCACCCTCAACGGCGTCACCTACACCATCGTCACAGGGTCCAACGACCGGGGCGTCCTCTACGGCGTCTTCGCCCTGCTGCGCAAGATCTCCCTTGGCGAGCCGATCACAAGACTCAATGAGCGCCAGACTCCCTATGCGCCCATCCGCTGGGTCAACCAGTGGGACCGCATCAACGGCACCATCGAGCGCGGCTACGGCGGCAATTCCATCTTCTGGGACGCCGGCCACGTCCGCGAGGACCTCACCCGCGTCGCCGAATACGCCCGCCTCCTGGCCTCGCTCGGCATCAACGGCTGCGACATCAATAACGTCAACGCCGACACCAAACTCCTCACTACGGATTTCGTCCCCCAGATCGCCCGCGTCGCCGCCCAGTTTCGCCCCTGGGGCGTGCGCATCGCCATCTCCATCGATTTCGGCAGCCCGCAATCCGTCGGCGGCCTCGCCACCTTCGATCCGCTCGATCCCAAAGTCGCTGCCTGGTGGCAAGCCAAGGTCGACGAGCTCTATAAAGCCGTCCCCGACCTCGGCGGTCTCGTTCTCAAAGCCGATTCCGAAGGCCGCGTGGGACCCTCCACCTACCATCGCTCCCATGCCGACGCCGCCAACGTGGTGGCCCGCGCACTCGCGCCGCACCACGGCTACCTCTTCTACCGCGGTTTCGTCTACGACCACCATATGGACTGGCGCAATCCCAAAAACGACCGCGGCCGCGCCGCTTGGGACAATTTCCAACCCCTCGACGGCCAGTTCGACGACAACGTGATCGTGCAGATCAAGAACGGACCCATCGATTTCCAGGTCCGCGAACCGGCCTCGCCGCTCTTCGGCGCACTCGAGAAAACCAACCAGGCCATCGAGCTGCAGGTCACCCAGGAATACCTGGGACAGGGCAAACACCTCACCTTCCTGGGCCAGATGTGGAAAGAAACCCTGGATTTCGACATGCACGCCGCCGCCACGCCCACCCCAGTCAAAGCTCTGGTGGCCGGCAAGACGTTCCACCGGCCCACCGGCGGCTTCGTGGGCGTCGTCAACGTCGGTTTGGACGACTCCTGGTTCGGCAACCAGATGTCGCAGGCCAATCTCTACGCCTTCGGACGCCTCGCCTGGAATCCCGATCTCACCGCGCAGCGCATCGTCGACGAATGGACCCGCCAGACCTTCGGGGACGACCCCAAAGTGGCCGCCGCCGTGGACAGCTTGCAGCTCACCTCCTGGCGCACCTACGAAAACTACACCGGTCCGCTCGGCCTGCAGACTCTCACCGACATCACCGGCAACCATTACGGCGTCAACATAGAGGCATCCGAGCGCAATGGCTGGGGCCAGTGGCACAATGCCGATGAAACCGGCGTCGGCATGGACCGCACCGTCGCCACAGGAACCGGCTACATCGGCCAATACCGTCCGCCCGTCACCGCCATGTACGAAGCGCTCGCCACCTGCCCCGACGACCTGCTCCTGTTCCTCCACCACGTCCCGTACACCTACAAACTGCACTCCGGCAAGACCGTCATCCAGTACCTGTACGATTCGCATTACGAGGGCGCCGACGCCGTTGCCGCCTATGTCCGCCAGTGGAAGGCCCTACAGGGCCTGGTGGACGAACCTCGCTACCGCCAGGTGCTCGCGCAGCTGGAATATCAGGCCGGGCAGGCGGTGGTCTGGCGCGACGCCGTCACTTCCTATTTCAACCGCGTTTCCAAAATCGCCGACGCCAAGGGCCGCGTGGGCCACTACCCCGGCCGCACCGAAGCCGAGTCCATGACTTTGGACGGCTATACGGTCCGCGAGATCGTTCCCGCCGAGGATGCTTCCGGCGGCAAAGCCGTCGGTTGCGGCGCCGCTCCTCCGCCCGGCTTCCCAGGAGCCCGCGCCGGCCGCGGCCAGCCCCCACCCACTCCCGCGCGGACCGAGCCTTGCACCGCCAGCATGAAGTTCTCCGGCGCCGCCGGCTGGTACTCGCTGCACGTCGAGTACTTCGACCAGTCAAACGGCGTCTCCCGATACCGCGTCTTCGTCAACCGCCAACAGGTCGACGAGTGGTCCGCCGATCTGGCTATCCCCACCTTCCGCATGGACTCGAGTTCCTCGACGCGCCGCACGATTTCCGGCATCGCCCTCCGTCCCGGCGATGAGATCCGTATCGAAGGCAAGCCCGACGGCGGCGAATCTGCCGGCCTGGACTACATCGAGATTGTGCCGGACAAGATGTAGCCTACTGGCGAACCCGGTTCACCATCGATCGAATGGCGTTCACTGCCGCCGCTGGTGGGTCCAGTTGGATATGATGTCCCGCGCCCGCTAGGAAAATCGGCTGGCCCGCTGTCGACAAAGCGGGTAGCTAGCTTCTCCTGCTGCCCCGGGTGTTCCTTCGACAAGATGGCGGCCTGGTCCTGGGGATATTCATCCTTGGTCCGCGCCAGAACTATCACGGGAAGATTGCCCAACGGGTGCGACACGGCGCTCGTCGCGGCGCAAATACTGCCCGTTATCGGTGCCAGTCGCAAAGCGGGGACAGGGGACGGATTTCGCCGGTTTTGCGAAACTCAGTTGTGTGCGGCGCAGACCATTAGCATAGTGGGCCGGTTGGGATAGCGCCCAGAGACGGTACTGTTGGGCGGATGGCGGCAATTTCTCGCAGGGCGCGTCAATCTTCGGTTTGCCCTACGAACTTCGTCATGAAGTCCTGGATATCCCGCTTTTCGCAGGCGCTGAGAATGTCCAGCCAGCAGATACGGCCCATGTTCGCCCGCGGCGGCAAGCACTCAATCGAGATTGAAGCCCTCCTGATCATGGTGCCCGGCTTGGGTCCCAAATCGCTCCACGCCTCCCCGCTGCGATCGTAGGAGCATACCCGCGTGAACTTTGCCGCTTCCCGCTGGACCAGCGCCGGGTCGAAGGAAAAAGTCCCCGGCCCCGGCGGAGAGCACCACGGTCGGTGTCCCCCGTCCCGAACAATTCAGATGGAGATGGTATCCGCCGACGTCGATCAACCTGTCCGGCGGACCGGCGGCGGATGGCGCTGCTGCCAAGCCTTGCCCGGGAGAGAAGCGGCTACCAGAAGGAAGAGAGATGGAATCGGTAATCGGAGCATAGCCTTCCCTCCATTCCAACAAAAAACGGCGTCCCCGCGACGAATGCCGGGGGACGCCGTTTGGTGAACGAACTACCGGGTCAAATGGTCAAATTACCAGCGGATGATCGCCTTAAACTGGGGGAAGCGATTCAGGAGCGCGGATCCGACGGTGATGGCGCCGAAGCTGGTGGGGCCGCTAGTGACGCCGGTGCCCGGGCCGTTGAAGTAGGAGTGGTTAAGGACGTTGAGGACGTCGGCGCGGAGCTGGACCGTGATAGGGTGCTCCCTGACGTTGACTCTAAAGTCCTTCGCCAAGCTGGCGTTGGTTTGGCCATAAGCGGGGTTGCGGACGCCATCGACGTAGAGCGGCATGACGCGTGCCTGATACGTTCCTGGCTGATAGGCGGTGCGCTTTTCCCAACCCGAAGTGCAGGGCTGGCCCAGGGGAACCACAGTGTCACCCGGTCCGGCGGCTTGTCCCGGCGCCACGCACCCGGCAGTGTTGAACCATTCGCCGAGCGTGGGGTTCGCGAGTTTGATGTTGGCCGGATTTCCGTAATAGAACGCGTTCGGCATGGTGATCAAGGTTCCGGTCTGCCATTGGTACGTGCCCGTGAAGGTCCAGCCGCCTACGATGGCGCTCAGCACCCTTTCATGCACAAACTGGCGGCCCTTGCCGAACGGCAGATCGTATACCCAGGTTAAGGTGAAGCGGTTGGGAGCGATATTGTTCGGCTGCCAAAGCAGCGACTGCGGACTGGAGGGATCGTTCGGATTCCACGGCTGGAAGTAGCTGTTGGCATACCGGCTGTGAAAGTAGCCGTATCCAAAATTGAGCACGAGCCCTCTGCTGAAGCGGTGGTTTACGCCGACGTCGAAATTATTCTCGCGCTCCTGACCGATCGGCTCCGGCAGGGAGTAGTTGGCGGCCGGATTTGGTTTCAGCAGCGTGGCCTTGGAAATCGTCGCGCTGGTGAAGAAGCTGCCGACTGCGCTCATCGCGGAGTAGAGCGCGGGATTGCTGCTTTGCAGGGAAGCGAAGTTCCCGATGTAGAACGGATTGGGAACGTTCGCGCCGAAATTGGTGTCCTGCAGGCAGAAGCTGGAGGTAGCGTTGGCAGTGCCCGCCGCGCAGGAAATCGTGGCCCCAGCCGAATTGACCGGCCGCGCGAGGCTGTAAACGTAGTCGCTCGCCGGCAGCAGCGACTGGCTGACCTGGACGTTCATATCAGTGGTCCACGCGCCGGTGTAACCCGCGGAAACCACGTCGTGGGACGTGAGTTGGCGCTCGATGCTGATGCGCCACCGCTGCATGCGCGTGTGATCGGTGGGCGGGACGGTCCAACTGCTCGGTCCATTGCTGATACCGAGAAGGCCCATCAGCCCGTAGGTGTTGCCGACAGGCACGTTGAATTGTGTGCTGCCGCTGTTGGGGCGGACCGGGAACGGGTCGGTCAGAGGAGACGTCAACGTCGCGCCGGCGTTGCACCAGGAGCCGCAGGCTCCGCCCGATCCCCAGGTCACGCCGTTAGTCGTGGTGAACGTGGTGTTGGTGCTTGTGGCATAGCCCGACTGATTTTCGCCATAGCCGAGGGCATTCACGTCCAGAGTGTCGTAGTAAACGCCGTATCCGCCGCGGATCACGGTCTTGGAGTTGAGCTGATAGCCGAAGCCGATGCGTGGCAGCCACATCAACTGGCTGCCCCACGCCCGCTCCGGAGCGCCTTGCGTGCCTGCGTACAGCGGACCGCCTTGCACAATGAAATTCGCGGCCGCCAATTCCGGAACCTGGCTGGCGGTGCCGGACGCATAGGCCGACTGTGCGAGTGCGCTGATGGGCAATTGGGCGGTCGGGTTCCAGCCCACAATATAGTTGTTCTGGGCGCCCTTGGCACCGTTCTCCCATTCCGCGCGCAGCGCAAGAGTCAAAGTGAACCGGGACGTGGCACGCCACGTATCCTGAATAAACCCGGCTGCGAACTGGTTCGATACCAGGAAACTCGCATTGTCCGAAACCGACGCTGAGGTGGGCAGACCCATCATGAAAGACGCCCAGCTCAAGCCGAGAGTGGCAGGGTTGTAGTTGCCGTTCGGACCGGCATCGTCGTACTGGCGGAAGTAGGTATTGTTAAAGCCGAAGGTGCCATCGCTGTTGCCATTGTGGATCGAGCGCGTCTCCTGCCGGAAATCGGCGCCCGCTCGGAACTGGTGGTTCCCTCGGTTATAGTACACATCTCCGTTGTAATCGTAAAACCGGTTATATTGCGGACCGGGGGTCCCGCTGATGCCGTTCGTGGAATAGCCGGAGATGTTCATCATCGGCAGATAACACCAGTTCCCGCAATACGAATTCATGTAGGACGGCAGCCCCGCGTCCGAAGGCTTGAACTGAAACGCGTATGGAAGGGTAGTGGTGTACGACATCCAGTTGGTTACCGCGCCTGCAACGTGTATCAGGGTGCGCGAATTGAGGGTATACACAAAGTCGAGCACGCCGTTCTGGTCGTCGCGCGTTACGCCGGAGCCTTGCACGCCGGTGTTGTTGTACCCCGTCACGATCTGATACGTCCAGTCGCTGCGGTACTCCACAAAGTGATTCCGGGTGTAGCGGCCAAACACGCGCAACTTATCGGTCAGGTTCATGTCCATGCGGCCGGCCCATTGACCGAAGAGCCAGTTATACGGCGTGGACGAAGCCAGGTAGTCGTCCTGCCCCGTATTCTGAGCGATGGTCTGGTTGTACCAGTTGTTCGGATCCGGCCAATACTTCGTATAGTTCTTATACACGGCCTGGCCCATGGCGATGTACGACGCCGGCAGAATGTTCCCGGGGAGGGGCGTCCGAATGTAGTGCGTTCCGGAACGGCTGGGGTCCACCTTAACCGAGAAGGGATCGTAGAGTTGGTAGTTCAATCCGTCCGATGTGACGCCCAGCAAGTCGGAGAAGTTGCCGGTCTTCTCGGCTGCGGACGGAACCACATGGGGATACGTATTGGAGGCCTCGGGTTTATTGTCGTGCTCGCCGTTGTAGCTGAGAGTCCAGAACACTTTGTTGCGGAGGTCGATCACGTGCGGGATGTAGATCGGCCCGGTGAGATTGAAGCTGTAAAGGTTGGAGTGGCCCGACGGCTGGATGGGCTGAGTCGCCGCCGCTGCCGCTGCGGTCGTGTTGCCCTTGGCAAGCAGGGAATCGATGTTCGTATAGTACTGCTGCTTGGTGAACAGGTTGCTGCCTTGCATGCGCTGGCTCCAATAGTTATCGCTGGCAACGCCATGGAATTCGTTGGTCCCGGATTTGGTGGTGATGGTGATGCCGAGGCCCACCGCGTGTCCGAAGCTGCCGTCAAACGTGTTGTCCACGACCTTGACTTCGGCAACCGTATCGACAGACGGAAGATTGGAGGTATAGCGAAGATTGCCGTTGCTGAAGGCGCCGTCAATCGTATAGACGTTGCCGCCCACGCCGCTGCCGTTACTGTAGTCGGAACCGCCCTGCGTGGAGTGCGGCCCCAGAAGTTCCGCCGCCAAGCCGCCGGTCTGCACTCCCGGGGCAAACGCAAGCATGCTGGTAACCACGTCGGTCATGACCGGCAGGTCGCGCACCGTGCGGTCATCCAATGCCATTCCGTTATCGGTACGGCTCATATCCACCAGGGGTGCTTCTCCGGACACTGTGACGGAGTCCGTCGCCGCGCCTACCTGAAGAGTCACGTCCACGTCCCGGACATCGGTTGTCAGCAATACGATGCCATCGCGCACTTCCTTCTTAAAGCCCGCCATCTCTACGGTGACGGTATAATTCCCGGGCATCAGTAGAGGCGCCGTATAGCGCCCGACGGCGCTCGACTTCAGGGTCACGGTGGTCTTCGTATCCGTGTTTGTTACAACGACATTGGCGCCCGCAATCAGGGCCCCTTGAGGATCTTTCACGATGCCCTGGATGGTACCGCGGGACTCCTGGGCGCCTACCAGGCTGACCAGAATCAGCAGCGCCGCAAACAGGTAAAAATAACGTTTCATTTCATCCGTCTCCTTCGACTGGCTACACACACGCGACCAGGCGCGTACAACCCCGATAATTGCATAGCGAAACAAAAGACCTGCCAGGTCTATACTTCGCCGCATCCAACCACAACCAGAGGTTGATTCAGGCGCGGATACCGGAACGGATGCGCAAAATCACCCATCAGTAGCCCGATTGCGCGTCGAAAATGGCGCGTTCCACATGAGACCGCCTCTGTATTGTTGCGTTTAGTTTTAACCGAAAACAAAATCGGTGTCAAGGCCTACGTTGCGGGAATTTCAGCCAATTTCCTCCAACCGGCTCGCCCCACCACTACCCGGGCTATCGCTGGAAATCCGCAGCAGCGTCCCTCCGGCGTCAATTACGAGGAATTTCTCCTTGCCCGTCAATCATTTACGACACGCGCACATCTGTTCCACCAGTTGCCGCACGGCGCCGCATTGGGACGCAGACGCAGTACTGTCTCGTACTTGGCCATGGCCTCGGATCGCCGCCCGTTGCTCCGTGATCGCGTCCTCCAGCCAGCCAGGCGTCCGCGACAGCGCGTTTTCCAGGTGGCTGTGCGCCGTCGCGAAATCCGGCCGGATCCGCAGCGCCGCCGGGTATTCGACAATCGTCTCCGCTAGCGGCCCCGGTAGATTGGAAAGCAGGTTGCCCGGATTGTCGTGCGCCCCGGCGTAGTCGGGTTTGAGGCGAATGGCGTCTTCGAACTCGCCTACCGCTTCCGCCAGCCCCGGATCCAGACGTAGCGCGGTCCGGTATTCGGCGATCGCATCCTTCAGCCGTCCGTGCAATGGCAACACACCATTTTCCGGATCGTTGTGCGCCTCGGCCGAGTCCGGACGGATCCGCGGCGCCGTCCGCAGTTGCTCCATCGCCTCTGGCAGCCTCCCCGGCGCCTGCATCCGGCGTCTCGAGCGGCGTGTTGCCCAGATTGTTGGGCCTCAGCCAACTCCCTGGATTGCGCGCCGCGTCTCCAGATACAGCGTCTCGTCGTCGCGATACATCCCGCTCTGCCGCCACGTCAGCCCTGCGCGGCGGGGTTCCATCGCAGCAGTCTGCCGGCTCGCCCTGTTTCGCTTCGCGCTCATAGCATCCAGTCGTAGCAGGACTGCCGGCCTCATCGCGCGGTCACGCAAATAAGCGGAGAGACCCCGCCCACCTGCGGATATCGTGGGGTGGACACCTGGTTCGTGATGTTGTACTCAACTCCGCTGCAACTTCGCGTCGCGACGCGATCGCCCGCCCCACCGGATTCAACGCCCTCCTGCTACAATAATTCGAATTTCGAACTTAACGCGTATGCCGACCAGTTCCCGTCGAACCTTCCTCGCCGCCGCCGCGTCCGGTCCCCTCGCTGCCGCCTGGCAGCAATCCCCCAACGATCGCATCCGTCTCGGGCAGATCGGCTGTGGCAGCCGCTCCGGCGACCACCTCACCGAGCTCGTCCGCTCCGGCGAAAATGCCGCTATCACCGCCGTCTGCGACGTCTGGAAGATCAACCGCGAACAACGCGCCGCCGCCATCGAAAAGGCCTGCGGCGCCGCTCCGAAACAAGTCACCCGCTATCACGACCTCCTGGCTATGAAGGACATTGACGCCGTCCTCATCGCCACCCCCGACATGACCCACCCGCGCATCCTCGCCGACGCCGTCGCCGCCGGCAAAGACGTCTACGTGGAGAAGCCGTTCGCCGTCGATTTCGCCGACGCCAAAATGGCCTGGCAAGCCGTCAAACGTACCCGCCAGATCGTCCAGGTAGGCACCCAGCGCCGCAGCGGACCAGAATTCCTCGGCGCCGCCAAAGCCGTGCAAAGCGGCGTCATCGGAAAAGTCACCCGCGTCGAAATGTCGGTGAATTTTCAGGAGCCGCGCTGGCGCAAAGATCTTACAAATGTGAAACCCGAAGACGTCGATTGGGAGGCCTTCCAGTTCGGCGGCCGCATCACCGGCCCTTTCAACGCCCGCAAACTGCGCGAATGGCAGCTTTTCCGGGAAACCACCAACGGCATCGCCGGCCTCTGGATGTGCCACCTAATCGACCTGGCTCCCTGGTACCTTCAGGATCCGTATCCCCATTACGCCATCGCGACCGGCGGCGTCTACCAGTGGAAGGACGGCCGCCAGACCTCCGATGTCTTCCATGCCACCGTCGCATACAACGAATGCCTGGTCACCTTCGCCATGAGCCTCACCAACGGCGCCGGCAACCGAAATCTTTGGTTCGGCTCCAAGGGCACGCTCGATATCGACAACCTCAAGATCTCCGGCGACGGCAGCCGCGACCCCGGCCGCGTCATGGCGCCCATCGCTCTCGAACGGGTGCCCGTCGACTCCCACATGGCCAATTTCCTGCGCTGCGTGCGCAGCCGCCAAACCCCGCGCGCCAGCGTCGATAACGGGTTTCAACACGCCGTCGCCGGCTGCATGGCCGCCGTGTCGCTCGAAACCGGCCGTCGCGTCGCCTTCGACCGCGACAAACTCGAGCTGGTATGACCCGCCGCGGTTTCCTCGGCGCCCTCGCCGCCGCCCCACTCATCGCCAAAGACGCCCCGCCGATTCGCGCCGTGGAAATCTTCCCCGTCGATTACCCCGTCACCGCCTACTTCAAGTTTCTGCCCAAGCCCCTGCGCCCCGCGGTCTTCGTCAAGATCACCTGCGACGATGGCTCCTTCGGATGGGGCCAGTCCGTTCCGCTCCCCACCTGGAGCTACGAAACACCCGAATCCGTCACCTCCACCCTGCGCACCTATCTCGGCCCCGCGCTGATCGGCAAGAACCCCACCGATATCGAGGGCGCCCACCGCATTTTCTCCAAAACCATCGCCGCGTCCTTCTCCACCGGCATGCCCGTCGCCAAAGCCGGACTCGATCTCGCCCTCCACGATCTCACGGGAAAGCTCTCCGGCCAGAGCCTTCCCCAACTCTGGGGCCGCCGCCAGCCGCTGACACGCATCCCGCTGAGCTGGACCGTCAACGTGAAAGCCATCTCCGAAGTCGCGCCCCTCATGGACGAAGGCCGCCAGCGCGGCTACCAGAACTTCAACATCAAAGTCTCTCCCGACCCGCGATTCGACGTCGAACTCGCCGCCGAAGTCCATCGCCTGGCGCCCCACTCGTTCCTCTGGGCCGACGCCAACGGCGGCTACGATACCGCCAGCGCCCTGGCGCTCGCCCCCCAATTGCGCGAGCGCGCCGTCAACGTCTGGGAGCAGCCCGTCGCGCCCAACAACCTGAGCGGCCTCGCCGCTCTGAAACAACAGGGTGCCCTGCCTATCATTCTCGATGAAGGCGTCGTCAGTCTCACCGACCTCCAGGAGTTCCACAAGCTCAACCTGCTCGATGGCGTCGCCATGAAGCCATCCCGCACCGCCGGCCTCTTCGACGCCCGCCGCCAGGTGGAATATCTGGAACGTAACCACCTCATGTTCCTGGGAAGCGGCCTCACCGATCCCGATGTCTCGCTGGCCGCATCGCTCGCCCTGTTCGCCGCCTACGGTCTGCAATACCCCGCCGCTTTAAACGGCCCGCAATTCCTGGCCGGCAGTTTCCTCAAGCGTCCGTTCCGCGTCGAGGACGGCGCGCTCACCGTGCCCACCGGCCCCGGCCTGGGCGTGGAAGTCGACGAAGAAAAGGTACGCTATGCATCGCGCTAACCTCGCGCTCTCGCTCGCCGTTCTCTGTCTCCCGTCCCTCGCCCAGTCGCAGCAGCCGCAACCCGCCTTCACCTGGAAAGACCTCGGCGACGGCCGCCTGGAACTTCGCGAACACGGCCAGCCCGCGCTCATCTACAACTACGGTCCGCAGTACAAAGCCCCCGCTCCCGAAGATCGCCGCCGCTGCTGCTACATCTTCCCCGTCTACACCCCCGCCGGCGTGTCCATGCTCGACGATTTCCCGCAGGACCACTGGCATCACCGCGGCCTCTTCTGGGCCTGGCCGCAAGTCGAAACCGCCGGCAAAAAGTACGACCTGTGGATGAACATGACTGTCCGCGACAAGTCCGTCGCGCCCCCGCGCACCACCGCCACGCCGTCCGAAGCCCGTCTCGACGCTGACGGCGTCTGGCAGGCCGATGGCAAAGACATCGTTCGCGAGTCCGTCTCTCTCCGCGTCCTCCCGTCGCAAGCCGCCGTTCGCGAACTGGAGATCGAGCTCAACTGGGCGGCCCTCGCCGATCCCGTGACGCTCCGCGGCTCCGCCGAGTCCGGCAAAAGCTACGGCGGTTTCAGCGCCCGCTTTGGCCCCCGCGACAACACCGTCATCCGCACCGATGGCGAGATCCTGCAGAAGGACGAGGACCTGACCCCTCGCCGCTGGGCCGAACTGGCCGGCACGTACAACGGCCGCCGCGCCGTCCTGCGCATCACTCCCGACCCGCGCGACCCCGCCGCCCCCTATCAATGGTGTCTGCGCGCCTACGGCTTCGTCGGCGCCTCATTCCCCGGCAAGACCGCCGCCGTCGACCACTACACGCTCCTCCCAGGCAAGCCCCTGACCCTCCGCTTCCGCGTCCAACTCCGCGATGAGTAAGCGCTCACTGCGGTGCATGACAACCTGCCCCGCAGCCAAATCGACGCCGGGGCGTTTTGGAACCGCGACCGGCAGGGAGCGGCCGGGCGACGGACGAGACAACCTGTCCTCAACTCAATCGTTCCTGCGCATGAGGCTGTAACACTTCGTCGGGCCGACTCCCTGCGGTCGCGGTTCCAAGGGAGCGCCACCCGCGCGAATTTTCCCAAGCGGACCAGTTGTAGCACCGAAGACTCGAACGTTTAGCGTCCGTTGTGTTTGGCGTTGCCGCCCCACATCATCCAGCCGTCGTCTTTCGGGTCGCCGGTTTCCAGGCAGAAGATGCTGCCGCGATCAGTCCCGACGTAGACGCGGCCGGTGGCGATAGAGGGTTGGAAAGACACGGGCTCGCCGATGTCGACCTTCCAGAGGATGTCGCCAGTGTCGGCGGACAGGGCGTAAACGAAGCCCCAACGGGTGCCGACGAAGACCTTGCCATTGACGATGGAGGGCGGCGTCACGATGTCGTCCGTGCCGGGACGGCGGGCGTCTCGGAGATTGCGCGACCAGATGACGCGGCCAGTCTGGGCGTCGACGCACTGCGTGGTGTTGCCCATGGAACTGTAGAGGCGGCCATTCACCACGAACGGTTTGGAGCCCTTGTACGACCAAATACCGTGCACGCTGGCTTGTCCCAGATTGGCGCGCGCGGGGGCCATGGCGGCGGAACCTTTATTGGCGCCGGCGAAACCCACTGAGGCGTCGTAGGCCTGGCTGCGCGCTTCGGAGGCGGTCTGGGCGCGTTTGCCGTAGTCCAGATAGTCGGCGTCGCGCTGCGTGGCGCCCATGTCGACGACGGGACTGGCTTGCGTAGCGGCGCCCTTGGAGGCGTAGACTTCCGTCTGCTGGGTCGAGGTGACGCCGCCCTGGCGGACCTGGCTGGCTTCGCGGCGGCTGAAGAAGGCCCGTTCGTTCCAGATGGCCGGCGCGGAGGTGGCGTTGCGCGCCTCCTGCCAGACGCGCGAGCCATCGCGCCGATTGAACGCCACCATGGCTCCATCGACGGTGGCCACGTAGATGCGGTCGCGGTCGATCACGGGCGCGGTGATGATCTCGCCGGGCAGTGCGGCACGCCAGGTTTCCGTGCCGGCCTGGAGATCGAAGGCGGCGAGGTAATACGTGCCGCGTCCGCGCGAATCTGGGAAGGCCATGTAGACCTGGCCATCGGCCATGGCGGGCATGCTCATGAGCGGGTCGCCCAGCCACTTCTTCCATAGCGGGCGGCCGGCGGTAGTGAGGATTTCCAACTCGCAACTCTCGGTGTTGAAGGCGATCCGGCCGTTTTCCACGACGGCGGCGGTGGGGCCGTCATCGGCGGTGTGATAGGTCCAGACATGACGGCCGGAAGCCGCATCGAAGCCGTAGAATTCGTGGCTGCCGAAACCGCCTCCCAGATACAGTTTGCCTTCGGCGATGGCGGGAGTGGCTAGCGGGCGGTCGCCCGGGATGGTGACCTTCCAACCGCCGATGCGGCCCTCGCGCGGGTGGAACGGCACGGGCTCCAGGGGGTCGGCGGGACGCGGACGCGCTGGCGGCTGATATTGCGCCTGGGGCTGATACTGCGCGGGATACGGAGACGGGACCTGGGGCGGATAGGGCGTCTGCGATGGGCTCACACCGGCCATCCACAACAGGGCGGCCGCAGCGGCGGCAATGGGGAGAATTCCGCGTTTCATGAGTTGGCTCCTTGACCGGTATCCCGGCTCACTTGGGAAATGCCGGCAGCGCAGGAACCCTTTCAGAATTTATACTCGGAACCACGATGCACCAGAGACTGGCTTTCTCCCTGGTAGCCGCGATGGGGTTGTACGGGAAGGCGGCGCGGAATGCGGGTCCACGATTTGAAGTGGTGTCGCTGAAGCCGAGCCCGCCCGGCACGCTGGGAAACTGGATTCGCCCTGCCCCGGGCGGCGAGCGCTATCTGGCCACCGGCGCCATGCTGAAGAGTTTGCTGGCGGAGCGGTTCCACCTGCAAGTGCGCAGCGAGACGAAGGAGCTGCCGGTGTACGTCCTGAGCGTGGACAAGGGCGGGTTCAAGCTGACGCCGCACCGGGCTGCGACCGGGGACGAGGCGCGGATCGACCATACCAGTGAGAAGCCGCTGCATATCCGGCTGCAGGCGACGGCGGTCTCGATGGAGTATCTCGCGCGGCAGATGGGAAAGCTGTTGGACCGGAACCGCCGGAATCGATGCACGAGGGGATGATGATTTTTCAAGCGCTGCGGCAGCAGGTGGGGCTGCGGCTGGAGTCGGGGAAGGGTCCGGTGGACGTGGTGAGGATCGAGCGAGCGGAGAAGCCGGGGGAGAATTGAGAGGCCCGATCGACGCGCTTGTATTACAGTTGGTCCGGTTCATTCCCAGTTGCGAAGACTCGCGCGGTTGGCGCCGCTTGGAACCGCGACCGCAGGGAGCGGCCCGACGAAGAGTTACAGCCTCATTGCGTAGGAAGAACCGAGAAGGGGCGGTTGCCTCTTCTCTCGCTCGGGCCGCTCCCTTGCCGGTCGCGGTTCCAAAGCGGCCGGCTATGCTGCCTTGCAGGGCAGCCGATCATGGAGATTTTGTGCCGCGGGCACAAAATTTCTCCGAAACAAAGGAGTTAGGGCCGACTTCTTGTGCCGCGGCACAAACAGCAGCTACTTGCCGGCGGCTTCCAGGTAGATTGCGAGGACTTCCCTCGCGGTGCGGGACCAACTGAAACGGGCGGCTTGCTCGCGGCCGCGACGGATCAGGTCGGCGCGTAGCGGAAGATCGAGCAGCACGTCGCGGATCCCGCGGGCGATGTCGAAGACGTTTTCCGGATTCACCAGGACGGCGGCGTCACCCACCACTTCGGGCAGCGAACTTACGTTGGAGGTGACGACCGGGGTGCCGCAGGCCATGGCTTCGAGCGGGGGCAGTCCGAATCCTTCGTAGCGGGACGGGAAGACGAAAGCGGCGGCGGATTCGAAGAAACAGCGCAGCGTCTCGAACTCCACGAATCCCAGGAAGCGGACCACGTGGTCGACGCGGCTCTTCATGACGGCCTGTCGGACGGCGGGGAATTGCGAAATGGTGTCGCCGATGATCACCAGGTGCAGGTTCTTGTAATCGGGGTGGGAGGCCAGTTGATCGCGCGCCACGGCGAAGGCTTCCACCAGGCGGGGCACGTTCTTGTGGCGGCGGATGTTGCCGGCGTAGAGCAAGTACGGGTACTCGATCTGATACCGCTCCATGATGCGCTGCCGCTGTTCGGCGGCGCCCTCGGTTCCGCCGTTGAAGAAGACGGCGTCGGGGGCATTGTAGACGCGGCGGATGATGTCCGGCGGCAGGCCGGAGGCGGCTTCGGCGTCGCGGCGGGTGGCTTCGGAGACGGCGATTACGCGGGCGGCTCGCGCCAGTCCGCGGCGAAAGCGGTAGCGCCGCAATTGCATGCGGAGGCTGGTGACGTGGTCGGGAAACAGCAGGTCCGCCATGTCGTGAATGGTCACCACGTAGGGACGGATCATGAAGAGCGGGACGCGGGTGAGCGGGATGTGCACCAGGTCGGGCGAGAGGGAGTGGAGAAACGCGGGGAAGGCCAGGTTGTCGAAGTGCGATGCGTCGGCGCGGGCGTAGACGGCGGACTGGAAATTGGCCGGAAGGCCGGCCAGCAGGGGCGCGTCGGAAGGCCTCACCACCAGGGTGTAGCGATTGACGGAATCGATTTCGGCAAGCGCGCGCGCCAGACTGCGAATGTAAGTGCCGATGCCGAAATCCCGGATGCGCCGGGCGTCGATGACGATGTGCAGCGGCATGAAGAAGTTTAGACCGGGACCTCGCGCGGCTGCAGCCTCCAGGCGTAGAGCGGGAAGCGTTCGGTGAGCGCCGCGACGCGAGCGCGCACGGCGGCCAGGGTCTCCTGGCTGGAAATATTGTGCAGCACTTCGGCGATGAGCGCTCCGGTTTCGCGCATCTCGGCTTCTCCGAAACCACGGGTGGTGACGGCGGGCGAGCCCAGGCGAATGCCGCTGGGGTTCATGGGCGGATTGGTATCGAAGGGAATGGCGTTCTTATTGACGGTGATGCGCGCCTGGTCGAGAGCTTTCTCGGCTTCCTTGCCGCGCAGACCTTTGGAGAAGACATCGAGCAGCATCAAGTGGGTGTCGGTGCCTCCGGAGACGACGCGGAAGCCGGCGTCCATGAGGCTTTGGGCGAGCGCCTTGGCATTGGCGACGACGCGCTTCTGATAGTCCACGAACTCGGGCTGCAGCGCTTCCAGGAAACACACCGCCTTGGCCGCCATGACATGCACCAGCGGTCCGCCCTGGGTGCCCGGGAAAACCACTTTATCGATGGCGGCGCCGTACTTTTCCTTGGCGAGGATGATGCCGGCGCGCGGGCCGCGCAGCGTCTTGTGGGTGGTGGAGGTGACGATATCGGCGTACTGGCAGGGGTTGGGGTGCAGGCCGGCGGCCACCAGTCCGGAGATGTGGGCCATGTCGACCAGGAAGACGGCGCCCACGGAATCGGCGACCTCGCGGAAGCGGGCGAAATCGAGAATGCGGGGGTAGGCGCTGGCGCCGGCGATGATGAGCTTGGGCTTGTGTTCGGCGGCGAGGCGGGCCATTTCGTCGTAATCGATGCGCTCGTCTTCCTTGCGGACGCCGTAGGGGACGACGTGGTACGTCTTGCCGGAGAAGTTGAGCTGGTGGCCGTGGGTGAGATGGCCGCCATGGGCGAGGTTGAGACCCATGATAGTGTCGCCGGGCGAGAGCACAGCGCCATAGGCGGCCTGGTTGGCTTGCGATCCGGAATGCGGTTGTACGTTGACGTACTCGGCGCCGAAGAGTTTTTTGGCGCGTTCGCGCGCCAAGTTCTCCACTACGTCGGTGAACTCGCAGCCGCCGTAGTAGCGCTTGCCGGGGTAGCCTTCGGCGTACTTATTGGTGAAAACGCTGCCGGTGGCTTCGAGCACGGCTTCGGAAGTGAAGTTCTCACTGGCGATGAGCTCGAGCTGCGAGCCCTGGCGTTCGGTTTCGTGCTGAATGGCCTGGTAGACTTCGGGATCGGCCTCGGCTAGGGGGCGGCGCATCTGTTCGGCTGCGGTCACAGTATCCTCCGGGAGCAGGCGGCGGGGCAATGCAGCAATCTATAATCCGCCGTGCTCGATCTGGGCGATTTTGGCGACGCGGCGGGCGTGGCGGCCGCCGGTGAATCCGGTATCGAGAAACGTATGGATGAGGGCCAGAGCGCGGGGCTCGTCCAGGTACTTGGCGCCCAGGGTGAGCACATTGGCGTCGTTATGCTCGCGCGTCATGCGAACTTCATCTTCCGATTGGGCGGGCGCGGCGCGCACCCCATCCACTTTATTGGCGGCAATAGCCATGCCGATTCCGGTGGAACAGACCAGGATGCCGCGGTCGTAGCGGCCCTGCGCGACATCGCGGCCGACGGGCTGGGCGTAATCGGGATAGTCGCACGATTCGGCGGATCCGGGGCCGAAATCGACCACTTCGTGGCCTTCGTCGGCGAGTTTCCGCCGCAACTGCTCTTTCAAAGCAAAGCCGGCATGGTCCGCGCCAATGGCGATTCTCATAAGAAGAGGGATAAGAACTGATTTTAGCAGAAGGAGTCAGAAGTTGAGGAGTTAGGAGTCGGGAGTTCCTCCGTCCTGTTCGAGCCTGCTAGAATCGGGGGATCTTTTCCAACGGCCATGCGCTGGAGGCAGATTTTTATTCCTACATTGCGCGAGAGCCCGGCGGAAGCCGAGGTGTCGAGCCACCGGCTGCTGTTGCGCGCCGGGTACATTCGCCAACTGGGCGCGGGCATTTACAGCTATTTGTATCTGGCGCAGCGGGTGCTGCGAAAGATCGAAGAGATTGTGCGCGCGGAGATGGACGCCATCGGCGCGCAGGAAATGCTGTTGCCGGCGCTGCATCCGGCGGAATTGTGGCAGGAATCGGGACGTTGGGACGTGATGGGCGAGAACCTGTTCCGTCTGCGCGACCGCTTCCAGCGGACTTTGTGCCTGGGCATGACGCACGAAGAAGTGGTGACGTCCATCGCGCGCGGCGAACTGCGCAGCTATAAGCAACTGCCGCAGATCTGGTACCAGATTCAAACCAAATTCCGCGACGAACCGCGTCCCCGGGCGGGGTTGCTGCGCGTGCGCCAGTTCCGCATGAAGGACTCCTACAGCTTCGATATCGACGCGGCCGGCCTGGACGCTTCCTACCGCAAACATTTTGCGGCGTACCAGCGCATCTTCGAGCGTTGCGGACTTCCGGCGATCGCTGTGGAGGCGCAATCGGGAGCGATGGGCGGCGGGCAGTCGCACGAATTCGCGGTGGTTTCGGACGCGGGCGAGGACAGCATCGCGCTGTGCGCCGCGTGCGGCTACGCGGCCAACCTGGAGAAAGCGTCGGCGGCGCCCAACGCTCCGCTGGCGGCGGATCCGGAAGGCGACCTGTCGCCGGAAGCGTTCGATACGCCGGGGCAGAAGACTATCGCGGACCTGGCGAAGTTCACAGGATTGCCGGAGAGCTCGCAAATGAAGAGCCTGGTGCTGGTGGCGGACGGCAAACCGATGCTGGTCCTGCTGCGCGGCGACCACCAGTTGAGCGAATCGAAATTCGCGGCGATTGCGGGCGACCGGCAGTTCCGGCCGGCCTATCCGGATGAGATCCGGGAGTGGTTCGGCGCCAGCGCGGGGTCGCTGGGACCGGTGGGCGTGACGAACATGCCGATCCTGGCGGACCAAGCGCTGGCGGGACGGAGGAACATGATTTGCGGCGCCAATCGCGACGATACCCACCTGCGGCACGTCACGCCGGGAGAAGATTTCGAAGCGGAGATCCGCGATCTGCGGGCGGTGGCGGCGGGCGACGCGTGCTTCTGGTGCGGGAAGCCGCTCGCGATCCGCAAGACCATCGAGGTAGGCCACATTTTCAAACTGGGCGTGAAATACTCGGAGCCGATGGCGCTGCGCGTGTTGAACGAAGAAGGGCGAGAGGTGATGCCGCTGATGGGATCGTACGGCATCGGCATGGAGCGGATTTTGTGCGCGGCGATCGAGACGTTCCACGATCCAGACGGCATGATTCTGCCGCCGGCAATAGCGCCGTTCGAGGTGGTGGTGACGCCGGCGCAGATCGCCGACGACGCGCAAAGGGAGGCGTCGCAGTCGATTTACGACGCGTGCCGGGCGCTGGGGGTCGACGCGCTGTGGGACGACCGGGACGAGCGGCCGGGAGTGAAATTCAAAGACGCGGACCTGATCGGCGTGCCGTTTCGCGTGGTGGTGGGCAAGAAACTGGCGGGCGGCCAGGTGGAGCTGGTGGATCGCAAGACGCGGCAAGTGACGGATGTGCCGGTGGAGGGCGCGGCGAGGGCGGTGAAAGAAGCCATCAGCCTTCAGCTTTCAGCCGTCAGCTCTCCCGTGCGTTAGGGAAGTTGTGTGGTGCTTCGCGGCGAGGCCACCCCGGCCGCGTAGCGCAAGGCTGATGGCTTATGGCTAGAGTGTGACTGTGGTCCTGGCGATCTGGCAGGCGGTAAGACGGGCGGTCCGGAGAGATCTCGGGACGTTGCAGTCGATTCGGCTCAACCACTTTTTTCTGTTTGTGGCGCTGATGATTTGGGGAGCGCTGGTGGTCGACCAGCCGCCCACCAGCGCGTATCCGTTTCTGCTGCTGCTGGGGCTGTTGGTGCTGTTTCCGATCTCGTCGGATCCGCTGGCGAAGATTCCCGCAGTGCGGCTGGAGATCTGGCCGGTGAGCGAGCGCGACCGGTTCCGGCTACGGATGGCCAGCCTGGCGCTGAGCCCGGTTGTGTGGTTCACGCTGCTGCTCGCGGTCGTCGGCAGGCCTGGGCTGGCCGCGGCGTTTCTGGCGGCGGGCGTCGCCGCCCAGGCGTTGGTGGCGGGATGCGAGCGGATGACGCGGCGGCGTCCGCGATGGAACGGCTTGGCGTTCGTGCCGCCGATTCCCGGACGGTTGGGCGGCCTGGTGCGCAACCACGTCCGCCAGATGCTTTCGGTGCTGGATGTGTATGCCGCGCTGGCGTTGTCGGCCGGCGGGACGGCGTACCGGGTATGGGGGACACACCCCGATCGGGCGGCGTTTCCCATCTTGGCGCTTTTGGTGGCGCTGGCGCTGAGCACCGGCGCGCAATGCCTGTTCGGGCTGGACTCGGCGGCGGCGATGACGCGCTACCGGCTGCTGCCGCTTCGCGGATGGCAGATTCTGCTGGCCAAGGATCTGGCGGTGCTCGGCGTCCTGCTGGTGCTGGTGCTGCCGCTGAGCGTGCTGCCGGGCATGACGTTCGGACTGACGGCGCTCGGGATCGGCCATTTCGCGTCGGTAGCGAAGCCGCTGCCACAGAAGCGCTGGCGATTTCTGGGAGGCCGCATGATGTCGGGCGTGCCGCAGGCGGTGCTGGGGTTTGCGCTGGGCTTCACGGAGTCGCAGGGGAAACCGTGGCTGGCGGGAGCGGCGGCAATGGCGTGGCTGGCGTCGCTCGCGGTGTGCGGAGAGCGCTGGGAACGGAGGCATGGGCGGCGGTGACGCCGCTTATACTCAAGGAATGTCCGGCGTACTGCGGCTGGTGGCGACCCCCATCGGCAACCTGGAAGACATGACGTACCGCGCCGTGCGGGTACTGCGCGAAGCCGACCTGATCGCCTGCGAGGATACGCGGCAGACGCGCAAATTGCTGGACCATTACGGCATCCACACGCCCACCATCAGCTATCACGAACACAACGAAGCGACGCGCGCCGGGGAACTGGCGGCGCGTATGAAGGATGGCGCGTCGATCGCGCTGGTGTCGGACGCGGGGATGCCGCTGGTGTCCGATCCAGGGTATCGGCTAGTGCGCGCGGCCATCGACGCCGGCGTGACGGTGGAAGCGGTGCCGGGCGCGTCGGCGGTGGTGACGGCGCTGGCGGCGTCGGGGCTGGCGACGGACGCGTTTCGCTTCGGCGGATTTCTGCCGCACAAGGCCAGCCAGCGGTTGAAACTACTGGAATCGCTGGCGGGCGCGGCGGAGACGCTGATTTTCTACGAAGCGCCGCACCGCATTGTGGCGGCGCTGGAAGCGATTGAGCAGGCGCTGGGACAGCGCGCGGTAGTGGTGGCGCGCGAGCTGACCAAGATCCACGAGGAGTTTCTGCGCGGCACGGCGGGGGACGTGCGGGCGCAATTGGCGGCGCGCGACGCGGTGAAGGGCGAGATCACGCTGCTGATCGGCAAGGCGGAGGCTCCGGCCGTCGACGATACGCCGCTGCGGGAGGCGGTGGACGGGCTGGTGCGAGAGGGAATGGCGAAGATGGACGCGATCAAGCAGGTAGCGCGGCAGCGGGGCTTGTCGAAGCGCGAAGTGTACGACGAAGTGGCGCGGGGGGAGTGAGGGAGGGGCGGTTACGGTTTGGGCGGCACGGTGGAGACAGCGGGAGCGCCGGCACGCTGCGCGCGGCGAACGAAGGATCGATCGAAGGACACAAAGGCAACGCCGGCCGGGCGGCTGCTCAGGTGCAGCGCGTCGGCGAACTCAATGCCGTGGTCGGTCAGGGCAAGGGCGGACGCCACGGCTGGTTCGTCCTCCACCTGGAGGTTGTCGAGGCCGAGGAGTTTGGAGAAGGCATCGCGGATCATCCGCTCCTCGAAACCATAGAGGCTGCGGAGAACCCAGGCGGTTTCCAGCAAGACGGTTTTTGCGACCCAGACGGGGCCGGAAGAGAATACCGATCGGGCGGCGGCGGCTTGTTCCGGGTGGTCCGCGGTGAGCAAGCGGACCAGAACGTTAGTATCGACCGCGGTCATGGCGGCGGCCGATCTCGCGCTCAATAGCGGCCCGCGCCCGGGCGGGCGTCTGCGATTTCCGGGAGGTCCGCAGACAGCCCGCGACTTCATCTAGTGCGGTAGCAGGGAAGCGGCTTGCGGGACGCAGAAGAATTCCGTCGGCGGTCTCTTCGATGGTGAACTCGGTGCCGGGCCCCCAGGCGCGCGCAGTGCGGAGATTCTTGGGCAGGACGATCTGGCCCTTGGTGGAAAGCCGGGTGGTGTCCATAGTAAGACGCCAGTAAGATTATGACACAAAATGCGACTGTGTGGACGGCGAATCGATCACAGTGCGGCGAAGCGGCTTTACACTCCCCGCTGATTGCCGTACAACTCCACGTGCAGGCGCGGACTGAAGCGGACGCCTTCCGTCTTCGCCACCTCGGCCAGCCAGACGGACCGCTCGCGTAACTGGTCGCGATCGACGCCTTCGGGCATGAGGATGACGCGGGCGCGGTCGGCTTGCAGGGCGGCTACCAGCGGCCAGACTTCGTCGAGATCGGACGGCGCGGCGATCACGAATTTGAGCTGGTAAGGGTAGCGCGCCATAAGTTCGGCGAGCACCGGGGGCTGGATCCGCAGTTTGTCGTGGCGCGCGGACCAGGGGCCGCTGGGTGTGGAGTTGGACAGCTTGGGACTGATGCTCATGAGGTCGCAGGCCACGGGCTGGAATACGGTGCCGGCGGTCTCGATAGTGATGTGCAGGCCGAGCGCGCGCAGGCGTTCGGTGAGGGGAACGATCTCGGGGGCGATCATGGGCTCGCCGCCGGTCACCACCACGTGGAGCGCGGCGGGGAATGAGCGGACGGCACTAAGGATCTGGTCCAGGTCCCGATCGTCGCCCTCGGGCTGCCAGGAGGTGTAGGGCGTGTCGCACCAGGAGCAGCGCAGATTGCAGCCGCTGGTGCGGATGAAGACCGAGGGGACACCCACCAGCGAGCCTTCGCCTTGCAGCGAATAGAACAGCTCAGCGATCCGCAAGGCCGGCCTCTTCGAATCCCTTGCGGCGCAGCAGGCAGGCGTCGCACTGGCCGCAGGGGCGGCCGGCGGCATCGGGGTCGTAGCAACTGTGGGTCAAGGCGAAGGGGACGCCGAGATCATGCGCCAGAGTGACGATGGCGGCTTTCGACAGATCGATGAGCGGGGTGTGGATGGCCAGACGGGTGCGGCCTTCGACGCCGGCTCGGGTGGCCAGGTTGGCCATGGTTTCGAAGGCGTGTATGTACTCGGGACGGCAATCGGGATAGCCGGAATAGTCGAGCGCGTTGACGCCGATGAAGACGTCGGCGGCTTCCAGCACTTCGGCCCAGGCCAGTGCGAAGGAGAGAAAAATGGTATTGCGCGCGGGGACGTAGGTGATGGGAATGCCGTGGCCCATCTCGTCCGCGGAACGGGACTTGGGCACGGCGATATCGGCGGTGAGGGCGGAGCCGCCGAATGCGTCGAGGCCGATTTTGGCAATCAGGTGCCGCTCGGCGCCGAAGTGGGCGGCGATGCGCGCGGCGGCCTGGAGTTCGAACTTGTGGCGCTGTCCGTAATCGAAGGACAGGGCGTAGCAGGCGTAGCCGTCGCGTCGAGCCAGGGCGAGACAGGTGGAGGAATCCAGGCCGCCGCTGAGCAGGCAGACTGCCTTTTTGCTTGTGGGAATCGGGGTCACGGGGTTATCGTGTCAACTGCGGCCATTGTAACGAATCGATCCTACCCCGTGCGAATTCGCTTTCTCACATCGACGCCCCTGGACATCCGCCGCGGCAGCGGGACGTATGTCGGCATGGAAGTGCTGGCGCGGGCGCTGGGCGCGCTGGGGCACAGCGTGACGTTTGAGACGCCCACCCGGCGGTTCCCGATTTACACGCTGGAACGGCTGGTATTCAACCGCGGGCTGCGGGCATCGGCGGAGTATGAGCTGACGGTGGGGTTCGACATGGACGGCTACCGCATCGCGGGCGTGCCGGGACACGTGGCGGCGCTAAAAGGCGTGATTGCCGATGAAGTGCGTTTCGAGCGGGGGCTGACGCGGCTGACGATGTCGATGCAGGCGGAGCGCGAGCGGCTGCACGTGAACCGCGCGTCAAGGGTGCTGGTGACGAGCGCGTATTCGGGCGAGCGCGCGCGGGAGCTGTACGGGTTGGCGAACGCGCCGCGGGTGGTTCCGGAACTGATCGACCTGGCGGAGTGGCGCCGCCTGCTGGCGATTTATCCGGCGGAATCGCCGCGGTTTACGGTGCTATTCGTGGGTCGGATGTACCGGCGCAAACGGGTGGAGGTGCTGCTGCGGGCGGCGGCGCAATTGCGCGGACGGATTCGGCGGCTGGAGGTCCGATTGGTGGGCAATGGTCCGTGCGCCGCGGGCCTGCAGCGGCTGGCGCGGGAACTGAAGCTGGAGGACACGGTGAGCTGGCTGGGCGATATTTCGCGATCGTCGCTGGCCACGGAGTACAATCGCGCCGATGTGTTCTGTTTGCCGAGCGTGCAGGAAGGCTTCGGCATCGTGCTGCTGGAGGCGATGGCCGCCGGGACGCCGATAGTGGCGTCGCGCGCGGCGGCAATTCCGGAAGTGGCGCCGCACGGCGTGCTGGTGGATCCCGAGAGTCCGGAGGCGCTGATGGCCGGCATTCTGGATCTGTACGAATCGGAGGAGCGGCGGAGGTCGCTCGCCGCGGAAGGATTGCGGTGGGTGGAGCAATTCGATGCGCCGAGGGTGGCAAAGAGGTTTTTAGAAGAAGTTCACAGTTGACAGTAAACAGTTGACAGTTAGAACCCGGCCGCTCCTCGGCGCCGGAGCCGCGGCGTTGACTGTGAACTGTTAACTGTTAACTAATTCTCACCAATCCCTGCGGCTGCTCCACTTGCGCGGGGGCGAGATCTTGCTTGCCGCGCCAGAAGTCCAGGTAGGACGTCTGGTGGACACAGGCGACGGTGCAGCGGGGGGCGCAGGATTTGGCGGTGCGGTATTCGCGGCGGATATCGGCGGAGGTGTAGGCGAGGAGCGGTTTGCCGGGATAGCCGCGCTGCTGCGAGCAGTAGTGCACCAGGCCGTCTTCGCAAATATAGAGGTAGCGGGCGCCGGCCCGGCAGCGCCACTGGTTCTCGCGGCCGTGCGCAATGTTGTCCTGGAAACCGTTGATGCGCGCGTAGCTGCTCTTTTCCATGGCGCGCATGGCGGAGTAGACGGAGCGCTCGGCTTCGGCGAGCGGCTGCAACTGGCCGTCGCCATCGTGAATGATGCCGATGGTGGAAGTGAATCCCAATTCCAAAGCGCGCGTGCCGACCGTCATGGCGTCCTGGGGATTGCGGATGCCGCCGCCGACCACGGAATTGATGTTCACGTGGAACTCGGCGTGTTCGGAGAGAAGCTGCAGCTTCTTGTCGAGCACCTTGAGACTCTTTTTCGAAACCTCGTCGGGCAAGACGTTGTCGATAGAGATCTGCAGATGGTCCAGGCCGGCGCGGTTGAGGCGCTGGATGCGCTCGGCGGTGAGCAGGTAGCCGTTGGTGATCATGCCGGCGATCATGCCGTGATGGCGGACGCGGGCGATGAGCAGGTCGAGTTCGGGATGGAGCAGCGGTTCGCCGCCGCTGATGGTGATGACAGTGGTTCCGAGGGCGGCCAGATGGTCGAGGCGCTGGTACATGGTCTCGAGCGGCACAGGCTTGGAGTGGTCGTCATATTCATTGCAGTAGGCGCACGCCAGATTGCAGCGGCGCATGGGAATGACGTGAGCCAGAACGGGATGGCGGGTGGAGACGAGACCTTTGGCGATCATCCGCAATTCGCGTACGCGCCGGGCGATCCCCTTGATGGTCTTACGGACCCGTTTGGCAGAGTGAGGCATGGAAAACCCTTTTATTACAGCACAAAAGGGGCGGCGGGCCGAGTCCCGTGAAGCGATTGGCGCGGTATGGGGGTCGAACGGTCGGGAGGGCGCGCGGGCGGTGCTCTAGCTCACGGTTTTCTGCTGGAACTTCTTCAGTCCCAGGATGAGCAGAGCGGTATCCATAACGATGAGGGCACCCACCACCAGCAGTCCGGGAATGTGGGGCACTTCGGGCATCAGGGAGCCGCGCAGACCCTCGCTGGCGTAGACCAGGGGGTTGATCAGCACGGCGTACTGTAAGACGGGAATGAACCGCAAGGCGCTCCAGGGATAGTAGGCGCAGCCGAACATCATCATGGGGGCGACCACCAGGCTGAACATGAGGCCGATCTGCGTCTGGCCGATGCTGCATCCGAGGGCCAGTCCTCCCGCGCCCGAAAGCAGGGCCACCAGCAGGCAGATCACGGCGAACAGTCCCAGATTGTCGAAGCTCATGTGCACTCCCGAGCCCAGCATGAGCCAGGCCGCGGGGATCACTACCAGGCCCGACACCAGCGCCTGGATCATGCCGGCGACGATTTTTTCGATGGCCAGCCAGTGGGTCTCCATGGGCGCCAGCAGGCGGTCTTCGATCTCGCGCGTAAACTGCAGTTCGGCGATGAGCGGCATGGCGACGGCCTGGATGCCGGAGAGCACCATGCTGATGGCCATGATGCCGGGCAGCAGGATGTTCTTATATTCGGTCTTCATCATGCCGCTTGAGGTCAAGACGCGGCCGAACACGAAGGTCAGGAGCATGGGCTGCAGGAGGTTCTGCAGCAGCATGGGCAAGAGGTTGCGGCGCGCCACGTGGCCGTCGCGCTGCAACATGGCGTAAAACGTTTTCCAGTTCAATCCCGCAGGCTCCTTCCGGTATGGTGCAGAAACAGGGTTTCCAGGCTGGGTTCGGCGATGCTGACGTCGCGCAGTTCGATGCCGCGCGCCTGGGTGGCGTTGACGATGGGACCGATCAACGGTCCGCCGCGGTCGGCGTAGACGTCGGCGCCCGGTTGATCGCCGCCGCGCACTTCGGTGACGCCGGGAAGCTGTTGCAGATCGGCCACCAGATCGCCGGGAAGGCGGTCGAATTTGAGGCGCAGCAGGTAGCCGCCGGGAATCGACGATTTCAGCTCCCGCGGACTTCCCTGGGCGATGATGCGCCCGTGATCGATGATGGCCAGGCGGTCGCAGAGGGCGTCGGCTTCATCCATGTAATGGGTGGTGATGACGATGGTCTTGCCGGCCCGGTTGTAGTCGCGGACGATTTCCCAGAGCAGCAGGCGCGTCTGCGGATCCAGGCCGGCGGAGGGTTCGTCGAGGAACAGCACCTGCGGATCGTGCATCATGGCGCGGGCGATGGAGAGGCGCTGCATCATGCCGCCGGAGAAGCCGCGGACATTCTGGTCGGCGCGGTCGACGAGTTTGAATTTCTCCAGCAACTCGTCGGAGCGGCGGGCGCGCTCCCTGGCGCTCTGCCCGAAATAGGCGCCATGGAAGAGCAGGATTTCGCGGGCGGTGAGGGCGAAATCGAGATTGGGCCGCTGCGGAACGACGCCGATGAGCAGTTTGGCTTTCACCTGCTCCTGCCAGACGTCGAATTCGCCGATGAAGGCGCGGCCCTGCGTGGGACGGGTGCGGGTGGTCAGGACGCCGATGGTGGTGGACTTTCCGGCGCCGTTCGGCCCCAGCAGACCGAAGATTTCGCCGGCGTGGATCTCGAAGGTGATGCCATCGAGCGCCACGACTTCGAATTTCTTCTTGCTCTTCTCCTTGGGGCCGGAGCGTTGGGGTCCGAAGGAGAATCCGCCGCCGCGGGCGGCTGAAGGCGGCGGCGAATCGTAGACTTTGCGGAGATTATCGGTGCGAATGGCAATGCCCATGAGTTTATGATTAGTTGGCGACCGGAGGTCCGATCTTACAATTGGGCCCTCTTATAACTGCTCCAGATCCTGGCGCGCGTGGTCGAAGATATCGCGCATGCGGTCCTCTTTTTCGCGATTGCCGCGGACGCGCGCGGCGGTTTTCCAGGCCACGCGGCCCAGATCGACCAGTGGGCGCATCATGGGAATCACTTCGGGGCGGATGAATTGCCCGAACTCCTCCCACTTTTCGGCGCGCTCCCAGATGCGACGAACGGCATCGGGATCCCGGGCCAATTCATCGAGGCCGGCTTGGGTGAGGTGGAAGGTGCGGCGTCCGCTGACCATGTCGGAAGCGATCAATTCCTCGTCTTCCAGTTGTTGCAGGGTGGGATAGACGCTGCCGGCGCTGGCTTTGTAAATGCCGCCGGAACGCTCGGCCAGCTCTTTCATCAATTGGTAGCCGTGTTTCGGTCCCTCGCTCAGGAGCGAGAGGATGGCGAGGCGAACTTCGCCGGATTCGAAGAAACGGGACCTTCCGCCGAAGGTCATCGAGGCCCAGGGCCAAAATCCGCCGTGGGACGACCAGTTTTCGTTACGCATGATATATCTTACGATATATCATGAGCTATATCGGACGCAAGGGAAAAATTTCGGGAGCAGTCTGACGGAACATCCCGTGCCAGGTCAGTGTCCAATTGTCAGTGACGGTGACTTGCCGATCCCGCTGCCTGCTGCCGGTTGGGCACACGCTGATCGATCTTCTCCTGGTGGCTGCCTGGATGTGGCACGCCGGAGTGGTTCTGAATGAGCACAGGAGCCGGACGCGGTCGCAGACGAGCGTGTTGACGCCGGCGTTCGCGGAGAACGATTCGATTGGCTGGAGTCCGGCCTGGGACGAATGGTCGCCCGATCCGCGATTCGTTTTGCTGCTGACGGGGACGCTGCCGGCGGGGATTGTGTCGGGATCGATCCGGCCGGAAGCCGGCTGGCAGACGCGCCATCGGTTGTGGGACCCGGTGTGGCTGCTGATTCACGAGGCGGTGGCGATTCCCTTCTGGTTCTGGATCGGCGCGTGGCTGGATACCGGCCGCTCGCGCCTAACGCGAACGATGCAGGCGTACCTGGCGGGGCGGATCGGGCTGGCGGTGCTGGCGATCGCTGTGGCGGGAAGCTGGTGGACAGTGCAATTTGTGTTCTGGCTCGGCCTGGGCGGATACGGCGCGCTGCAGACGTGGCATTGGCTGGGGCGGACGGTGAGACGAGCGTATTGAGGGGTGGCGACGCCGTGCGGACCTACGGGGATAATCGCGGCGGGAAGTCCCGTGGGCGTGCAAGCGTGACGGCCGGGACCGCGAGGGAATGCGCCTTGGCCCCGCGAGGGCGAGACGACGTCTGTTCTCACGCCAATGCCGTGGGCCAGAGCGCCCACCGCACAAAAACCCATCTACGCACGAAGCTCTACAGCTTCGTCGGGCCGCTCCCTGCGGTCGCGGTTCCAGGGACCGGCGGCGGCGAACAGGCAGACGGCGGTAGAGCGGAAAACACCATGGGCGGGGCGCCGGAGTAGAGATAGGCCAGCGCGAGGCTGGCGAGTTGGACGGCGAAGAGAGTCCAGCCGGGCGGACGGGCGGCTTGGGGCGCGCCAGCGGACAAAGTGCCGAGCTGCCAGGCCAGGAACGCTGAGAACAGCAGGTGTAATGCTCGCGTCGGCGGCACATGACGCAGAGCAGCGCATCCTATACCTGCGATTCCGGCGGGGCGATGTCTACCGCTGCTTTGAGTTCTCCGAGGAGCAATACCGGGACTTCCTCCACGCCGAATCCCGAGGCCGCTACTTTCTGAGCCATATCCGGGACCACTTCCGGTACGAACGCCTCGCCAAGCTCCAAGCCGTCAAGACGATACCGACTGGACGCTTACAATCCTCCTGATGAGCGCCGTAGCCGATCCGGCCAGCCTGGCGTGAGCGCGAAGCATGGGAGTCTTAGGCCATATTGCCATGAACGCCACACGGCCAGAACCCCTGAAGGCCGTACACACGGTACCATCCGGCGGGACCTATTTCTCGGCGACCGTTTCCGAACAAGAGACGTCGCCGCAAGAACAGTCGATAGAATTCGAACAGTGTGGGCAAGACAACCGCCGCCGAAGCGAAGCTCCCGGCTGTCAGTTCATCGAAGAACTCGGTGTCAGAGAATGTGCGCGTCGGGCCCCCGGCCATCAGCTTCTCATGTTCTGAGGCAGCCAGAGCGATTGGCACCAGCCTGTCATCAAGGAATCTTACCCGTCTGCTAAGGCAGCATGGTGCACTGCCGGCATTGGTCAAGCGACAATCTCGATGGGATCTGGCTCCGCAGTTTCTTCTTCAAGGGGTGATTGTACAGCTCGTGAATTACATGGTGCGTCTCTGCGTTGCCGAATCCATTCCTGGCGTCCGAATCGATGCAGCAAAACGGAGACGAACCGTCCGGCAGAACGTGAACCTGGAACCATTGCCGGCAGGGCACGTCGGGAACATACCCGGGTGGCGGCGGTGTGGCTCCCATCCAATCGTGGCGGACGGTTACGATGCCGTTGAATAACGGGTACTTCGCTTTGACCCATTCCAAAAACTCAGCGTCCGCGGCAGTTTGATCTCCTACCCTGCAGAGATCGATTCCAAACCCGAGCAGTCCGGCCTTCTTCATCTCGTGCATCAGATCCAGGCGGGCGATGGTGCGCGCAAACGGCAGGCGCATCGTCCTTTCATATTCCGAGGGTCTGTGGTCGTTTACGGACAAGATGAGGTAGTACACCCGTTTCAGGGCTCCCAACCTCAGTAGAGTCGTCTCGGTGAGCAAGCTGCCGTTTGAAAAGAAGGCGTGCGTCGCTTCCGGAAACCGACGCTCGATCTCGTCGCTGATATCCAATACCCGAGGGTCCAGAAAAGGTTCATTCACGGTCGAAAGATTGAACTCGAAGGCAGGCCGGTTCGGAATCGCCTCTATGTCGCGAAAAATCTTCTCGATGAGGCGATCCGTCATGGACTGGCCCCGCCGGGTCAACTTCGGATAAGGGCAGAAATTACAGGCGGCGTTGCACAGGCTCAGAGTTTCGATCGAAACACAGGAAGGGAACTCCAGATAAGGGCCGTCTCGCAGCTTCAGCACGGCCTCGTGGTAGCTAGATCCGTGGAATTGGTCGACCGAAAGGAGTCGATGAAACCCAGCTGAATCCTCCGCTGCGACCCCATTCCCATCGTTATGGGGAGGTCGAATTTGAGTCAGAGCCATTCGTCGCTTCCCCTGAGCCCCCGATGCAACAACATCCCAAGGTCTCTATTGTAGCATGCCATTTTTCTCGACCCCCTCCTGTCGACTTTCAAGCTCATTCTTCAATGAGAATATGCTTGACCGATGGTTCGTCCGCGCACAGTAGCCGCCGCGCCGCGGGCTATGCAGGCGTGGTGGGTGAACACAAGGCCTGTGAACTGTGCCAGTCCCAAGCGGAACGGATCAATCCGGCCAGATCCCGATGATGCGGGGTCCAGTGCAGCATACTACACGCAAGACCAGTCTCCGCCACGAGAATCGGAGGATCTCCCGGCCGGCATTCGCCCTCCGTGAATGGCACGGAGCGACCTGCCACTTGACTTACCGCGCCGATCACCTCCCGTACGGAGTATCCCTGTCCCGTTCCTATGTTGATCGCCATACTCTCTCCGCCACGCGACAGATACTCCAGTCCAAGCGAATGCGCCTCCGCCAAATCCGCGACGTGGATATAGTCTCTGATTGCCGTGCCGTCCGGCGTCGGATGATCGGTTCCCATCACCTGCAACGGGGGGCCTTGGCCAAGCGCAGCCCTGATCGCCAGCGGAATCAGGTGGGTTTCCGGATGGTGCGCCTCGCCAATTTCGCCGTCCGGATCCGCGCCGGCGGCGTTGAAATATCGCAGAGCCAGCCACCGGATGCCAGACGCTTCCCCATACCAATGCAGGGCCCGCTCCATAAACAGCTTCGACTCGCCGTAAGGATTGATCGGCCTCTGAGGATGCTGTTCGGAAATTGTCGGCTGGCATGGAACTCCGTAGGTGGCGCAACTGGACGAAAAGATGATGGACTGAACCCCGGAAGCCCGCATCGCATCCAGTACAGTTAGTCCATTTACACAGTTATTCTGAAAGTAATCCCAGGGCGCTGTAAGCGATTCCGCCACATAGGCAGACCCGGCAAAGTGAATTACGGCGTCAATTGAAAACTCGCGGAGAGTCTTGAGTAACAACTGGTAGTCCGCAACATCTCCCACCACCAGGGGACCCCAGCGAACCGCCCATTTGTGGCCGCGGCTGAGGTTGTCGTAGGTTACCGTGCGGTGTCCGGCATTCGCCAGAGCCTTCGCTGCGTGGCTTCCGACGTATCCCGCTCCGCCCGTCACCAGGATGTTCATTACTCTCTATCTCCCTTTCAGTGCTAGAGTCCTGCCCACAGAGATTGTATTATATTGTTCCTCGCGGCAGCATTCGATCGGACTGAGGGCAAGTGAGGGCGGTCCGCAATCCCAGCTCGACCAGCAACACGAACAGCAGATGGGCTTCCGGTCAGGAGCCGGATGACCCGGCCTGATGGCTGGAATCGGCGGACTTAGCATGGCGTACCCAAGGAACGATGTGAATCATGCACCCCACCCAACGCAGCGGAGCACTGATGTTCCAGGACAGCGATTCCTGGATCTCGCGGGCGATCCGCCACGCTTCTTCGGAGCTCTGGACGCTCGGGCGCTTTTCCGGAGGCAGGCGCATGACCCGGTTGCCTAGAGACCGAAACCACCTGAAGGCCCTCCACGACAACGAGTACCAGTAATAATCGACGATAGCTTGCGGCAATGGCGCCGCGGCTGCCTCCTGCGCAACGGGGACCAGCGTGAGCAGGTTGCTCCTCAAGGCCGACCATTCCGCGCCATGCGATTCCACCAGCCTCCTGATGCTGGCCAGTTCGCGGTGGTGCGCCTCGTCCTGTCTCAAGATGTCCACCAATTGCGCTCTTTGTATCTCCGCCTGGTTCTGGATGTTCGTCAGTTGGTTCTGCTGTGTCTCCGCCTGGTTCCGGATGTTCGTCAGTTGGTTATGTTGTGTCTCCGCCTGGGCCTTGATGTTCTTCAATTCGTTTCCCACCGCTTCGCCCTGGCTGCGAAGGGCTTCCAGGTGCATCCTCAGGTTGGCGTAGGTTCCGATGCCGGTCTTGCCCGCGGCGAAATCCTCCCGCAGCCAGGCATTGAGCAGGGACTGCCTGTACATCATGTGCTGGCTGACTTCGGCGAAGACGGTGTTGCTGATTCCACCCGGCTGGGAATCCTTCCGCCAATGATAGAAGGCGAGGAACTGCGGGATCATGTAGACGTCGTACCTGGACAGAAACCGAACCAGGAAGTCCCAATCCCCCAAATATGGAATGGCTTCATAGACGGAGCCGACGCCCTGGTATGCCTCCCGCGTGAACAAGAACGTAATTGGGGGGACGAAGTTGCCGGCGAGTATCCGGTCGAGGCTTAAGAAGCCCTGCGGCACCGAGGCATGGAACGGTTCGACGGAGTCGATCTCGACCAGATTGCCGCGGATGGTCTCGAAGACGCGATGAACACGGGTAGTGACCCCTTGGACGCTGGGGTATTTCCGCTGCAGGCGCCGCAACTCGTGCACGGTGACCATCAGGAACTCAGGAGCCCAGGCATCGTCGTCATCGTGAAAGATCAATAGGCCGGCATCGATGTTGTCGAGCCCGACCTTGCTGGCGCCTTCCATGCCGAGAGACTGCGAGTTGTGCACAATCCGGATGCGGCCGGACGCCGAAGCCGCGTAATGCCGCACGAGATCGTCCACGATAGTGGGATCCCCGCCGTCATTGACGATTACCAGGGCCCAGTCCGTGTAGGTCTGGTTGATGACGCTTTCGATAGCGCGCTTCAACAGAACAGCGCGGTCCTTGGTGCGCGTGATAATGCCAACTGTAGAACGTTCCGTCATGCTTATGGCAACCGCCGGTTCGTGCGCTTAGGCGACTGCTTCCGGCCATTACGCACCCTGAATCCAGCCTTCCAGTAGGCCCGCTCCAAGTCTTTGGCGATTCCAGCTTGATCCCTTTTGCCGGATCGCGGAGCAATGGGCAGGCGCGATCCTGTGGGTCCCGCGGAGTCGCTGTGGGTGATATCGCCAAGCAACTCCGCCTCTCCCTTGGTAGGAGCTGACACCAGCCGATAGAATTCATTGGCCCACAGGGAACTGGTGAAAGCAGCCGCGGGGACGGTGCTGTACAATTCGAGATAATCGTTCACAAAGGCTTCGGCGCCTTCCTGAAGCCGGGCTCGCAAGAAATTGGCCGCGTCTTCCGCAGGGCTGTCTTCGAGAACCGGTTCCACTTCTCCTGCCTCATTCGTTTTGTATCCAAGCGTTGTGCCATGTGGAGCGCACATGGTGAACTCCAGCAACTCCACTCCTCCCGACCACCAGATTTTCTCCTCCAGGCCCCGGGGATCGCCGTAGTGCGTCAACCAACCGGCCATCGAATGACCCAAGTAGTCGTTTTCGCGTGCGGTGCGATAGAGTCCCACGTAATACCCTCGGACCGTGAGATCGGCTGGCAGGGGCTCCAGCACGCGTAGAAACGACCCCTGCATATTGCCGGCCCAACCTACGTCTACCACCGTGAGACGCCTTGCGCCGTCGACGAATTGCTTGAGATAACGCCGCACCAGGGGACGCTGGCGGGCGCTTTCCTGCAGCAGAAGGCTGTGCAGCCTGCGGAGCAGACCATGCATGCGCGGTTCGGAGTTCTCCACGAGGTCGTCCATCGATTCATATCCGGCGGATTGAATGATGTGGGTCAAGAGCTCAGGCGCTAAGCCCAGCTTTCGCAAATGGTAAGCTACGGTCCTTTTGCACTTGCCTGAAAAAAGATGCCAAAGCCTGGGCAGCGAAAAATCGGTCATGCTGGGGATTAGAATGGCTCCCCGCGAGACATAAACGTACTGGATCCCGACGCCTTCCCCCGCCGGCCCCAAAAAGCGTCGCAAATACTTGTTGATGAGGTAGGTATCGCGTGCGAAGAGCAGGATCTTGTCGGGCGGGTACCGCTCGACCATGGCAGTGAGCCATAACAGAAAACCGGTGAGCAGCGGCCCGAAAGCGTTGTATCCAATTCGCTCCAAGGGGTCGCGATCCGCAGGATCGCCGTGCGAGGCCCGCTTGCGGATGATTCCCTGGATCAACGAGAGCACAGCAGCGGCGTGGCTGGACCCTTCCCGCGGGTCCGGAATGACGATCTGGTTCCCGGTTGGAGAGCGCCGCAGGTGAATGGCGCCGCAGCCGGCATGCTTGGCCCTGATGAAATCGGAGGTCTTGTTGTCACCGATATGCAGAATACGGTCCAAGGGGACGCCTAACTCCCGAGCGACGTACGCAAATAATGTGCCGTCGTGTTTCGTGCACCCGTGCTCACAGGATACATAAATGCCATCGTATCGATCGCAGCCGCACTTGTGCAGGAGGCTGGCAACAAAATCGCCCGGCAGGTACATGTCCGAACAGAAGACCACCTTCTTGTTCGCGGCCAGGGCCGCCGACCATATTCGTTTAGCCAAGGGGTTGGGATATGCCAGCCGGGTTTCCAGATCGAGTTCGGTCTGTTTGAACAGAGAAACCAGATCCGGAGTGGCGCCGGATAATGCGGCAAAGGTCGCGTAAATCTCGTCGAATGTCACCTCGGAGCTGCCTTGCCGGTCCAGTTTCTCCGAACGCGCAATCCGCTCGGCCCGCACGCGGAGTGTCGGGAACGTCTGCATGACTTCGGGGTGGAAGAGTGCATCTCGGCTTGCCAACAGGGTCAGCTTGACCAGCGCAAAGACGTCGGTGGGGGCGGAGACGGCGCGCAGGACCAAGGTATCGAACACATCCAGGCTGATGACGTCATACGCCTGAATCTGTTCTACAACACGATCGGCGAGGCCTTGGCGTGCCGCACCAGTGGAATCGTGCGCTTCGACTGGTTCTTGCGCCGCAGATGCGTCGAGGGCGCCATTTGGCGGGTCCATCCCCAAATCGGGTGAATGGCCATTGCGCCGGTCGGTGGAAGGCATGGGCTCGCTAGTGTTCAACACGTTATCCGGCGCATCCTGAGTTGGCGACCGCGGGCGGAGCATCCGCCGGCGCCGGGAAAGTTGTCTGCAATTGAATCTCCTGCAACTGGTGGTTGACAAGCCCCCAATGCTCACGATTGAAAATCATCGGCGAATGCAAGCGCCGCATGGTATCGACCCAGACCATCAGCTCGGAATAGTGGATGTTTGGAATGTTACGGGTGCGGAGACGGCTGGTCACAACCGCTGCTCCCTCCGGCGTCCAGCCGGAGCCGAGTCCGTGCTCGATATGGTAAATCCGCATCGGATCGTGGAGCATTTCTTCGGGGGCGCCACCATAGTGGGCCGCATAGCAGAACAGGGAATCGATATGGAGCGAGTACATGTCGAACTCAGGGTACCCGCGCAAGTCCAGCCAATGTTCGCGCGCCATCAGTGTGAAATCACCGCAGGCGTAAGTGTGCAGGAGCACGGGATGGCGGTGCGCTGCGCGCGGCCGCGTTTCCAGAACAGGCGCGCAGAGTGGTCCGGCGGCCCACTCCAGCATCCATACCCGCGCCACCGCCGTATTCGGCGGGGCGTCGGGCACTACCAGTTGCAAGACCGATGTCCGTTCCGGCCGGAAAGGCGAAGCAACATGAATGAACTGGCGGCCCTCCATACGGGCCGAGGTCAGGATGTGGCCTGCTTCGTTGCGAATTTCCAGGTCCAACCGCTCTCCTTCGGGAGTCGCCTCGATTTCGATATAAAAGCCGTCTTCCCGGGTTTCCCGCGGGCGGACAATAATCTCCGCGCCGCTCCTGCCAGCGCGGAAGAGGCGAGTTTCCGAGTGTCGCGGATTGTCCCACCCCTGTCCGAATTCGACACCACGGGCCATCGGAACCTCTGGATAGCCGGGCAGGTCCACGGGGTGCGGCGTTGGTTTCGTGCCGATCGGCCAGCCACACCAGAACAGGCGGAAATCCAGGATCCGGGAGTCGCCACCGGGAGTTGGCGTGCCTCCTCCTTTGGCCGCGAGCGAAAACACCTGGGTCCGCCCAGGCTGTAGTGGCAAGGGGATTTCCACATAGCCAAGCTTCCCCACCGGCACCGTGGCCGCCACCGCCCCGGCATGGTCGCGGACCAGCAGCTCAAACGGTTTGAACGCGACGCCGGGACCGGCCTCGATCTGCACCGCAATATGAGACGGCGGCTCGGCGGGACTGCGGACGATCAATTCGCCTTGCCCAGCCACCCAGCGAAAGGTCTCACCTTTGAAATGCTCGGGTCCGAGCCATCCAGCCCCCGCATAGATTCCTGATCCCCGTTCAAAGATGTCCTCTCCCCGCCGAGCCTTGGCCAGAAAGCGTTTCGAGCGGTAGTAATAGGCCAAAGCGCTGTACACGGTACCGAGAACACCGCCAGAATCGGTGTAGAAATGTTTCCAGCGTTGTACCGTGGTGACTACCGGCTGCTGTAGGAATCGGACCACGAACTGTCCTGGAGCTTGAGTATCCGGCCGCGGGCGATCGCAATCCCAGTAGAAGCGAAACACCCGGTAGTTTTGAACCCGGAGATCGATTCCGGGCGCCCTGCCGCCTGACCGGACATGCAGACGAAATGAACGCCAGCCATCGCCGGCGGGGAGGATCAATTCCAAGCGGGCCCAGCGCGGCACCACCGTCTGAGCCAGGATGCGTCCCGCCGGATTGTGGAACTCCAGTGTAAACTCCTTGTGATCCACACCGGGACCCGCTTCCAACTCGAGAACCAGCGGAGGAGGAGGTTCGCTAGGAGGCTTGAACACAACTTCCGCGTCCTGGGCGGCCCACCGGAAGATCCCATCCCCAGAACTAGCCTCCCGGGGAAACCAACCCTCACCCAAGCTGATGCCCGAAGAGGGGGTGGCAATATCGTTCTCCGCCATAAGGCGAAGGCTCGCCTGGCTCACGTCAAAGCAACCTTCGCGACTCCAGACCCGGATCAAGTGACGCTCGCAGTACCGCAATTGTTCGGCAGCCGTTCCAAAAACTGGCACGTCTGGAAGGACATCCCAGCGGTCTATCCGGTACATCCGCCCAGGGAGGAGTTGCCGCTTGGACAGGAATCGAAACAACTCGTCGGAGAAAATAATATCGATGTTCGTCGCCAGGATGAATTTGCCCCGTGATCGGCGTATTCCGACGTTCTTGGCAATGTACTGATATAAAGGCAGCGACTTGTGATTCTCGTAGGTCTCATGGTTTTCCGGCGGCACCTGAATGAACCGGACCTGGCAGGGACCGGTTTCGGCGGGCCATTGCAGGGCCTCCACCAATGGCGGGCGGTCCGCGGGTGGGTTCCAGTCAACAACCAGCAACTCCGACGACAGGCCATAGCGTTTTGTTTGGGAAAGCCAGGCGTTCACGAAGGCCTGTAGGCGACCGAGCAGATTTCCGCCATGATCATCATTGCGAGCGGTGACGACGACCGATAAATAAGGTTGATCGCGCAAGGTTTCCACAGCTGGGCCGCAACCCTTTGGCACGGCTCACGCGCCGCCGTTCCCGGTGCGGCATCGCCACGTTCAAGCGTTTTAGTCTAACAACTAAACTCATGCTATCGCAAGTCTTATCGCATGCGGGAGGAGCTCGTGGCGGAGTGCGGTTCTCATGCAAAATGAGCCTGGAGGGGGCGATCCCGCGTGCTGGGAACTCCTCACGGTGCGAATCGAGGAACGGATGAGCATGCGGGAGATCCGGGGGTTTTGGGAGGCCGGTAGGAAGTGGGATTGCAGGGGCGGAAACGGGAGGAAGTATACGGTTGGGTGAATTGGACGCTTCCCTCTTATTCGGGTGAACTCTCCCAGGCGGCGGATGCGAGCACAGTTTCGGAGAGTTTCTGGCTTCCGAGGCCCCAAGTTCCCCAATTTTGCCGGACGAACGGAAAGCCGTGAGCCCACAAGAAAGCCGGCAAAACAAAGTGCCGCTCGTAGGCGTCCAGGCGAACACCCTCAAATGTCCGGTCGATGCGGCGGGGATAGTTGAAAATGCAACGGCAGAGATTCGCCAGCGTGGTTCTCTCCGCAGCCAACAGCTTTTCGTCCCACTTCTTCCACCCGGGGAGCCATGTGTTCCGGATGCGCCCGACCGTCCTCATTCCGTGGCTGAGCTTGTATACCCGGCAACTGTTGGGCAAGATCGTCTGCCAACGGCAGAGAGCGTAGGCGGCATGCAGTACTAAGCTGTCATAGTCCAGAAATATCGGATATCTCCCTTCGCGCATACCGCTGAGCCGCATCCACAACCGGCGAGACATCAGAAGGAAATCTCCGCTCCCGTTTATGTGCAAGTTTGGAATGCGGTAGGACAGTTCCGGGGAAAGAGGTTTGTGCCACTCGACTATGTGCTCTTCACATATGCGAGAGACATCGTCCAGGTGATCCGGTTTCACCGCGTCAAATCCAACCCGATCTATGTCGCAGCGGTCACATCGATAGATGCAGTTCTCGCCAAGGCTTTTCCGGGACAGGAAACGGACCAACGCATCCGAGTAGATGTGATCCGCGGCCCGATACACAAAAAAGCGGCCGCGCGACCTGCGTAAACCGATGTTAATGGCTCGAGTCTGGTGAAAGACGCGCTTTTCGTGGTACGGCACCGTGCGATGGTGCTCGGGATCCACGCAGATCACCCGAATGGAGACATATTGTCCCTGGTCCACGCGAAGACACTCATGGAGGTGGGGCCTGGACGGATCGGGGTTGTACTCTACGACGATGATCTCGCTTTCGATGCGAGCATTTTCCAACTGTCGCTGCAAGATCAGGAGGCTCTTGTTTTGAACGGCCACGACGTTGCTGGGGTAGGTGTCGTTCCGGGTCGGAATTACTACTGTGAGATAGGGCTCTGCCATGGTCGCGGATCATCCCCTGTTGCTATTGGCAGGGCTCTCCGTCAGTTCAACCTACAATATATCGCATGGTGCGTCCTGAGGGATGCGTTCTTCCAGGAACGTAGAGGCTGCCTGCCAGAGGGGGCGTCGAAAGTCCATAGAGTGGAAAGCTCGGAAGCGGACCACAAACGTCAAGTCCAGCTCCATCAGACCAACGTCCGGATGAGTCCCGACAGCGTGCCTTTGGCGTCACGCTATGCGCGGTCAGAGGTGTCGCGGGGTGACCGCTTTGCGAGAGATAAGCGAGGCCGTCAGCGTAGGGCAAACCGCTGGACTCGGTGCCTCAGGAGAGTGTTGCGAGCGTCTGGCCGCTCAACAACCTTCACTCTCGGTGGAGAGCTTGGATTTGACTACTTACGCTTTTGGGGCGCGGGATCGCTTGCGTAGCCCCCAGAATGCCAGGCATCCAGCCAAGGCCAAGCCGATGCTGCCAGGCTCCGGCCCAGCGCCTGAGAAATTGCCCGCAGTTTCATAATAAGGGCCATTACCGGGTGTGGCATTTTGTATCAGAGACGTATAGCCATCCGCATTTTGCGAGCCGTTCAATTCCGACGTAATCGCACCTCCGGCATCGGTCAGGGTCGTGTTGAATGCCAGCACGAATGTGACCGTCGGCGAGGCGTTGGATGAGAGATCGAACGCATCTATGGCGTTCACCCCCAAGGCCGTAGAATCTCCCGGAGTATACGTGAAGTTGACTGCCGGATTAGAGGATCCGGAGACGACGATATTCCAGGTCGATAGGATGTGGGTATCCGGATCGTACGTAAGGGATCCTGAGGCGGTGGCTCCAGTCGTAAAGGTGACTCCGGAAAGGGTCCACACGATAGGCCCCGCCTGGGCAATACCGCCCACGGCGACGAGCATGAGAAGAGGTACTATTAAAGTAGAGAATTTTCGCATCGTCAAACCCCGCAACGTACTGAGTTTAGCACCGGCGGACCATCGGCGCAACTGAAAGGTGCGCACTTCGTACCGGTACTTTCGCTTCAAGGTGTGCCAGCGCACGCTCGGTTTTTGGGCGTTTCTGGCAGAGTTGCCGCAACGAGCGCGGATCGTCGCCCAACGGGAGGGCAGCCTTGGCGGAATCGACCGGTCGGCTTTGCAGGAACTCCCCCAGCGCTTGGCTGGTGCGCCGGGAAGGGCCGTCGGAATACTGCTTGCGCTGGCCTCCTTTTGCCACTGCCTTCCGCATTCGAGAACTTCTGCGCGGTAGCGAAGCGATCCAGTTCCAGGGCCGACACGTGGCACGAGTGGAGGCCGTTGTGCGCCCTGAATGATTTGAGTCGAGTGAGAACTCTCCTTCACGGGAGTGCTTGGCACCGCTGTATAATTGCGGCTGTCGGCCAATCGTACGTTGCATCTGCTGATCCACGCCGCCTCGCTGCGAAGTACTGGATTTTGGCTTGGCGTCAGGGGTCTCCAGCAGCGAAGCCTGCTGCTAATGAGTGCGGTGATTTATTGCGCAACGGCGCGGGTGATGCGGGCGGCGGTGGCCTGAGGTGTCTCGGTTTAGTGATGGGCGAATTACGGGTAACTCTCGTTTTTACTACGATCTACGGCGCCGACGTACTGGGGGCGTATTGCCGGAATTTCGAGCGGTACGGCCACCTCCACCAGGTGGAGGTCATCGTCATCCCGGATCGTAAGACTCCGCTCGAGGCCTATCACCGCGCCCGGGAGGTGAACTCCAGGGGCATGCGGACCTCCTGCCCGGAGATCGAGGAGCAGGATGCCTATCTGCGGCGCGTGGGCCTCGCACCCGAGCTCATTCCGTACAACAGCGACAATCGGCGCAACATCGGATATCTCATGGCTCTTGCTTCAGGCTCTGACTTCTTGCTCTCGATTGACGATGACAACTACTGCACCGACGATCAGGACGTCTTTGCTGAGCATTCTGTGGTTTGCCAGGGCCCCACTAGCGGCAGTTGCGTCGCATCCCCGACCGGCTTCTATAATGTCTGCAGGCTTCTGGAGTTTGAGGGTGACTTTCCGGTGTACGCGCGCGGATTCCCTTATTTCCGGCGGCATCTGGACGAGGGAACCGCGTCGTATAGCGCCCACGCGGAAGTTCACGTCAATGCCGGTCTATGGACTGTCGATCCCGATATCGATGCCTTCACCTGGCTGGTTTGCCGGCCGCGCGTAAAGGCGTTCGGCAGCCATTCGGTGATCCTCGCGCCCGACACCTGGTCGCCCATCAACACGCAGAATACATCGCTGCACAGGGACGCGATTCCGGCTTACTATTTTCTGAAGATGGGGTACCCGATTGCTGGTACTCCCATTGATCGGTATGGCGACATTCTTTCCGGATATTTCGTCCAGGCTTGCGCCAAACACCTGAGGAAGGCGGTCCGCGTGGGTTCTCCCTACGCCGAACACCGCCGGAATTCTCACAACTATATTCGCGACGCGTTTCAGGAGATTGCGTGTATTGGCGTGCTGGAAGACCTTCTCCCGTGGCTGGTGGAATTGCGGCTGGATGGGACTTCGTATACGGGGGCTTACGCTGCACTGAGTCACGCATTGGAGGACGCGGTGGAGCGTTTCCACGGCAGCATTTGGACAGACGCGACTCGCGGCTATTTTCACCAGGCCGCTTACTATATGCGGGCGTGGCTGAAGGCTTGTGAGGCCATTACGGGCGGGGCAGGCGGCGGCGTGTCCGCAAAGGGATAGCCGCCTCTTTATGCAACGAATTTCCGACGTTCATCTGGGCGTCTGTTGTCCCATGGCCAACGAGGGGGCTGACTCTGTGCGGTTTGTGAGGGCCGTTCTGGAGCACTGTGGTCGATTTAGGAGGACCACGTTCTTCGCGGTACTGGACAAGGCGACTCGTGACAACTCGCTGGAGTTGCTGCGAGAGGAGGCTGCTTCCGATTCGCGCTTGACGGTAGTCTGGGCGCCCGAGAATCGCGGAGTGGTGGATGCGTATATTCGGGGCTACCGTGAAGCTCTGGCCGCCGGCTGCGATTGGGTTCTTGAGATCGACGCCGGATTCAGCCATCAACCGGCCGATCTTCCCCGCTTCTATGAGACGATGCAGCGGGGTTACGACTGCGTCTTTGGCAGCCGCTTCATGAGGGGCGGGAAGCTCACCGACGAGCCTTGGGGCCGTTACGTGGTCAGCCGTGGGGGCACCTGGCTCACGAATTTCTTAGTGGGGACCCGGCAAACCGATATGACCAGCGGCTTCCAACTCTTTCGCCGCGAGGCGCTGATTCACGTGCTGGATTGCGGCATCCGGTCGCGAGCCCATTTCTTCCAGACGGAGATGAAGACCTTCTGCCGGCATCGGCGGTGGGTGGAGATTCCCATCCATTACTCCTCGCCGAGCCCCCGGCTGAAGAGTTCCGCGATCACTGAGGCTTTTTGGCAGCTTTGGGAGCTCCGAAAGCGGGTGCGGACGGGCGCCGTGTGAAGGCGACAGCGCCCCTGTGTCCGCTTTCCTCAAAAGACGCAGTGCCCGCCAAAGTGTATCCGGCGTCGTTTCCGCTGGGGTCGGACACGGCATCTGGGTTCCGAGGGATCAGGAAATCGGTGCTCTAAAAAGCGAAAGGCCCGGACCATCGGTCCGGGCCTGTTCGAGTTTGCGACTACCAGCGAAGCTTCACACTACATCGTGAAAATCACACTGGTCGTCATGTTAGCGAAGTACCGCGGGTTCGTGGTGTAGTGTCCCGATACATTCTGGTTCGGGAAGTAGTACAGCCACGCTTTGATCGTGAAGTCATATACGTACGGGAAGGCGCCCGGAGCGGTATACCACCAGTGACCGCTCTTCGAGTCGAACATATAGATTCCATTGGCCGCGTCGTTGCCCGGAACCACGTACTCGTAGCCCAGGTCCACATGATACAGCCAGTTGCCGGTCAAGTACCCGAAGTAGCCGAACAGAGCCCCGTTGGGAATCTGCAGGAACAGCGTGCCGCCACCACCGCTGACCGCGTTCGCGAGCATCGTCAGAGGATTGATTGTGATGCTAACAGGGATGCTTGCGAAGACGGCCGGAGCCGACGGGTTACCCGCCGTGCCATTGACCGTTGCGGTGCAAGTGTAGGTTGCCGGACCGCCGACCACGGTGCCAGGCGTGAGGTTGGCGTACCCGGCAGCGTTCACCGAGGTGACCAGGGTAGCCGGCGTGGTGGTCGCGGAGAGCGAGATATTCGCCCAAGCGCAACTGCCGGACGTCGCCAAGCTCAGATTCGAAGCCACCGTTGTCGGTGTGCTCGCGATGGTGATTGCAGTGGGTGTCAGAGCGGCCGGAGGAGTGGTGTTGCCCCAGACAGCCGAGTAGCTAACACCGGTTCCGGAAAGTACCGGTTGCGGGTAGATTGTGAGCGTAACGTTGACCACCGCCGAAATTGCGTTGGGCGATGCGAACGTCACGGTTCCGGTATAGGTGCCAACAGCCAAAGTGGCCAGTTGCGACGGAGTGGCGCAAACGGTCGCCGTCGTCGGAGTAGTTCCACCAGTCAGGCTGACGGCCGGGATCCAGCTCGTTCCGCCGTTGGTATACGTGGTTGTTGGAGTGATGACCAGACCGTTGGTGACATTACCCAACGTGCTGCCAGTGATACTGAAGGCACTGCACAGCGGCGTGCTGGCCGTGCTGTTGCCGAGCGTATAAGCCACCGAGAGAGGCGCGGTTGCTCCACCGTTGGCGGAGATCACGGGTTGGCCACTGATATTGAGGTTGACCGTGATGTTCACTGAAGCCACTCCAGCTTGCGTGGAACCGATGACCAGGCTGGCGGTGTACAAGCCATTGGGCATGCCGTTCACCGAGGCTTGATTGATGGACAGCGTGAGAGTCCCGCTGTTGGTGGTAGCCGGGGCGACCGAGCTGAGCGCAGCGTTCAACCAGGCAGGAATCGTCCCAGTCAAGGTGAGTGGGATCGCCCCGTTGCTTACGGATACCGCCAGTACTTGAGCGGTAGGCGTTGTCCCGTTGATAGCGTCGTTAAAGGTCGCCGTCGTGGATGGGGCCACGCTAATGACGTTGGCCGGATTCACAATCAGGGATACCCCGATATTCAGCGGCGTGTTAGCAGCCGACGCATCCGTGATTTGGATAGTGCCGGTGTAGGTTCCGCTCGCCAGGGTTACCGGATTGCCGAGAACCGCCGCGTTCAGCGTAGCCGAAACGACGCTGGCAGGGGAATTCCCGTTGGTGGTGAGGGTCAGCCAATTGCCACCACTGGTCGGCACAAACGCCGCCGTGAAGGTGGTGGTACCGGGGTAGTTAATGGTGAACGTTGTCGGTGTCGAGGACGGCGCCGTTCCCGTTAGGGCGGTGAACGATGCCTGCGTCGGAACCGAGCTGAGAGTGAACGGATTCACCGTCAGAGACACCGGGATGGAGAAGACCGAGTTCCCAGTATTGACGTCGGTGATCTGAACGTTGCCGGTATACGGCGTGGCGTTTGCCGCCAGGGTCGTCGCTACCGCGGAGTTGAGGCTAATGGTTACCGTGCTGCCAGAGGTGTTTCCGTTGGCAACCACGGTCAGCCAGTTACCACCGGTGCCAGCCGCGTAGGCCGCCGTGAAGGTGCTAGAGCCACTGTAGCTGATGGTGAGGTTCTGAGTATTGCTCGGCGCAGGTCCACCGGCCGACATCGCGTAGGACGCGGTGGGCGGGGTGGAACTGATGGTCGGCGCCGCGCTCAGTGCCAGAGACACCGGAATGTTCTGGACCTGGACCGCTGCAGTCGGCGCATTCACTTGAACGTTGCCGAGATAGGTGCCTGCCGGTAGAGATCCGTTCAGGCAGGATGCCGGTACCGTAATGGTGATGGGGTCGCCGGCCGCGTTGGCGATGCCAGTAACGTTGGCGGCCGTAATCGCGCAGGCGTTCGCACCCAGAGTGGCGGCGGTAACGGTGAGCGTGTACGGAATCGCTGTAGTGGCGGAGGTAGAAGAAGCCGTCACTACTTTAGTCAGGGCCGACGGGGCCGCCGGAGCGGTGCTCAGCAGCGTGAAGGCGAAAGCCTGGGTTCCGCTGGGCGTCAGGGTGACGGCCGGAGCCTGGGTTACTACAAAGGCCACGGGAATTTCCACCACGTTCTCGCCGGAGCCGCTGGTAGCAGCCGACGTGCCGCTGCGAAGCCGAACAACACCGGTGTACGGACTGGCGCACACCTGGGGACTCGCGTTGGCAAGGAGTAATGTGCCGGCGGGGCAGGTTCCGCTACCGGGCACTGGCTGCGTGGGAGAAGGCGTCAGGTTAACGGTGTTGCCGTTGACCGTAACCGTACCGCCGCCGACCGAAGCTGTGAGCCAGCTCAAGCCGCAGGCGCCGCCGACAAATCCGGCTCCGTCCGTATCCGCTTTGCTGACGCCGCCAGCAGCGCAACCCCGGTTCGGATAGTTGTATCCGGGATAGCTGGTGTTGACGAGCGCCGCCGTGCTCTCGTCCGCGGTAAACGCGGAGAAGATGCCCGGCGTGGTTACTGTGAAGGTGTCGGGAGCCACCAAGCCCTGTCCGACAACGCCCTGAAGCAGGATCGTTCCCGGCGTCAGGTTGGAGTTGGCGACGGTGGTGAGTGCCGGAGTGAAGTTGGACGTCACGACCGGCTGATTGATTTTGGTAAAGGATACGTTGTAAACAAGCGGACCGCCGGAGGCGGACGCCAGCGGCGACGGATTGACCGTCACCGTACCTTGGTAGACGCACCCGTTTACGGTGGACTGCATTCCAGGCCAGACCGCCGGGTCCACGCTGAAGGTGAGGTGTGCGGGCGTAGATCCCGTAACCTGAGAAGCATCGGGAGTGACGATGAACCAATCCGACTCAACCGGGGTATTGGCGGTCGCCACCACAGCTCCGGTCGGGCCAGAGGCGGCTCGCGTACAGCCCGCTCCGGTTGCCGCCAGGGTGCTGACGTTCAGAGAGTAGTTGTAGGAGCCGAGCGGATCCTGGTCGCCAATCGTCGCCCTGTAGGCACTGGTGGGCTGCGACAGATCCGTCGCGATCGAGAAGCCCGGCTGCGAATAACCCGTGGGCGTATCGGCTACGCTGCTGGTCGCGTTCGGACCGGTGAAGACATTCGAGCCGGTGGTAGCGCTGGTCATCACATTTCCGATGTTGATGGTAATCGGAATGACCGTGTTGACCGAGGCCTCCGCTCCGGTGGCCGTCAGAGTGACCGTCTGGAACGACGCCAGTTGGATGTTGTTGGGGCAACCGAGCGGATTGACCGTGATGCTGAAAGAAGAGATCGTTCCGGTTGGGTTGATCCCTACGTTATTGTCGGGTGCCAGGTACGGAGGTCCGGGGCTGACCGGGGACGTGGTGACACCGACAGTGCAGCTGGCACCGGGACCAGCTACCGGTACCGTCGGCGCGACCGGCGTACTGAAGTGGATCGCCAGGCCGTCACCCTGAACCGTAACGATTTGGGCTGCCGCGGCGGATAACGGGCTAGTGAAGTTGAACACCAGCGGGACAGTCGCGGTTGGATCGGTAGAGAGCGGATAGGGATTGGCACTGATCGCCGGAATGGTCGGGATGAGCCGCGAAGTGAAGTTCATCACGATGGGGACGACGGTGGTAGTAAATGTGGCGTCCGCGGAGTTGTTGTTGGGCGTGCTGAAGGTCACGTGAGCCGTGCACTTTGGTGCGGCCGGCGACCCTTCCACGTTCGTCAGATCCATGGCTTCCAACACAGCCGGACTGTAGGTGATAGTGAAGGCAGTACCGCCCGTGGCCGGAGCCGTGATGGCAGTCTGGCTGGCGGAGGTAGGAGTGACAGCGCTGATCCAAGAACCCTGGTTGTTGCAGGTTGCGTTCCCGCTGTCGAACGCCACACTGACCTTGTAGGCCAAGCTGGGAGTGGTCGCGACCGGAATCACGAACGAGTCCAGGTTTGCCGTGCCGGTGTTCGTGCCACCGACATTCAGAGGAGTCGCCGACTTTTGGAATGTCCGGCTGACGTTTGCCGGGGTGGTGATGGTCTGATTCACCCTCAGATTGACGGTGAAAACTAGCGGCGAAGCTGCAGTGTTGGAATTATCGAAATTCCCCGTTACCGTGAAGGTGGCCACGTAATTGCCAGCCTGCAGGGTGTTGGCAGCCGCAGCCAGACTGACACTGAGATTTGGAGCCGTGAAGGTCGGAGTCTGCAGCCACGCGGTGGAGCAGCTCCCGGTGAAGGTGCCCGGGTTTCCGGCACCGCAGGAGTAGACAACGGGGCCAAAAGTGGCGTTCTGGACCGTGTTCGTATAGGTGAATACCGAGCCCAGCGTGCCTGCGGCGGGAACGCCGTTGGTGACGGTGAAGTTCAGGACAGACGGCGTCATGACCACATCGTTGAACAAGAGCGCGGAAACAAATCCGTCTTGCCCACCCTGGTAGCCGTTGCCGGCAGTGATTCCAGCGCCCTGCGTCACGAGGCCGCCGTTGGTCGCGCCACCAAAGAAGAGGGTATTGGGAGCGGTGACCTGATCGAGAGCCAGCGCATTGGCCGTGTTGGTACCAGTCTGGCCATCCACACCGGAATAATTGACCGCCGTTCCAGTGGGATTCAGGCGAGTCACGAAGGCCGCCGAAGTGCCGCCAACGGCGGACTGGAGCGGGTTGGACCCGGTGTTCGGACTGAATGCGATCGGGAAGTTCGGCGAGGTCGTGGTGCCGACCAGATAAGCTTGGTTCAGCACGTCTACCGCGATGTCGTTACCGGCGTCGGAGCCGCTGCCGCCAACGTAGGTAGCCCAGAGGAGAGCGGTGCCGGCTGGGTTGAATTTCGCGACATACGCGTTTGCCGTGCCAGCCAGAGCATTGCGGAAGGTGCCGCCGCTGGGGAAGGTGCTCGATTGGGACGCTGTTTGACCGGTTAAGTAAATGTTGCCGGTGGTGTCGACAGCCACGGAAGTGCCGGTTTCGCCGCCGGTACCGCCAAAGAATGTGCCGAATTGCGGAGCTCCGATGAGCGTCGATAGGAGCGACAGAACAAACGCATTATTGCCGCTGCCCCCGCCGGATCCTTTGACTGTCTGGTAGCTGCCGGCTACGGTCGGGAAGCCGTTGGTGGAATCGCTGTTGGTGGTGCCAACGACGATCACGTGGGACGGAGCAGCGCCTTGGTATAACAGCTTATTGACCGATTCCGAATTCGCGCCGCCGACATACGTCTGAGCGCCAAACGCAACCGTCGTGGCCGCGATGCTGCCGGCTGGCGTTACCACCAGTTGGGAGACGTAACCGTCAGTGGAGCCACCCTGGTAGATTTCCTGAGTTACGTGAGTGCCGACGAGGTTGACACCCAGACCGGTGGTGCTGCCGCCAACCCAGATGTTAAGACCGTCGTCGCTGGTGATGGCGCGCCCGAATGTGGTGCCGCCATTGGCGCCGACGTACTGGCAGGTGCCGGCTGTCGAGGAGATGGTACCGCCGGTTCCGCCGCCGATATTATTATCCACGACCAGCACGAAAGCCTGCTGGCCGGAGGCTGCCGCCGTGCAACCCAGGACAGTCGCAGCTCCACCGTTGAGAACGGCGCCGATGCTGCCGCCCGAGGTGGACGTTTCATCGCCAACCACATACAGGACGTCGTTCGCGAGACCAGGAGCGGTAGCCTTATGTCCAAAGGCCAAGCCCCTGGCGAAGTCCGCGCCCGTGCCACCGTAAAAGGTCCGATAGTTGATCACAGTGCCTGCGCGGTTGGTGGACATAATGAAAGCGTCCACGGTCGCCGCGCCCGGCTTGGTGCCGGGATCGCCGCTCGGGAATACGACTGAGTTCGTGTCGCCGACGAAGTACAGGCCGTTGGGATCCTGCGCAACTCCGAGGACTTCATCAACGCCCGTGCCGCCGACATAATCGCCAAACACCAGCGTGGGGTCGATGACCAGATCGCGGCTGCGGTCGTAGGAGTCCACATGGAAGCCGACCTGATTATCGGCCAGCAGCACATAGCCGCCGTCCACGCGATTCTTCTTGCCGCGCACTTCCTGATAGATGAAGGGCTTCGGCTGCGTCAATTCGCCGCCGTTGAGGACCAGATCGCCGTTGGCGCCGAGCTTGATGTCGCGAACACCAGTCAGGGCTACGTGAACCGTGGCCGGGTCGGCGCCAGGCTTTACTACGTAGTCGTAACGCAGGCTGCCCTCGTTGCCACGAAATACGATGTCCACTCCGGGGTCGACGTTGCTGTAGCGCACGGCGCCGTAGTTGGGCACCTTCTCGTGCCGCGAGCCAGTGCGAGAGTTATAGTAGTTGCTGATACCCGGCTCGCGCTCCATCGCTTCGGTTTTAGGAGACGCATTGTTGGAGAATTTCAAGCCGACGACGCTCTCGTCGGTGGTGCCGTGCTTCTTCAAGCTCAACACCGCTTCCTGCTCCGTGAGAAATACCGTATAGCCGTTTCCGCGAGCAACATATTTCACTTGCCCGTCGGTTTGCCCAACGTTTGGCTCGAACGCCAAAGGCAATTTAGCTAGCGTAGCCCGAACGTTTTGCGCATTGGCCAGCTGGCTCTGTATGCGCCCGTGGCGCGCGGCCCCGACCCACCACGCCATCCCGACAAGCAAAAGTATGAGCGCAGCGACAGCCGTGAGGCTCCGTGCTCGGCGTTGCTGGTCAACTCCTAGAACCTTAGTCATGCTCTCCATTCTCCTTAAGCAATCTGAATATTCTGAATATTCTGAATCCGTCATTCCCACCCGCCTAACCGGTCACTGGGCAATTTCCCCGACAGTGACGGCGTCGCGATTTCCCTGCGTCCTAACCCTCGTCGGCTTCGGCCGGCGATTCTCTCCACAAGCACAGGACAAAATGGGGCGGATCTTACAGCCAAACAGCGCTTTGTCCGGCGCGGTGGTCGAAACCCAAAGCTCGTCTCAATGAATTTTCCTGTTGAGCACTGAAATCATATCGTAGGTGTCCTTGCAAGCCCTGTCAAGGAGTTTCGGGTTTTTTTGTTTGCCGAGGCCCCGAAATTGCACGTCCTCGGCCTGCATTCGTTCGCCTGGATCCCAAGCATTCGCACTCCGAACCGCGCTGAAACGCCGATCCCCGCCGCCGCTGGGGGGCATTCCGCTACCGCGCCTCAAACCACTGAGCCAGCACGTTCGAGTGTAAACCAACCCGGTGGGTTCTCGCAACAACTTGTCTTGCCTCGCACAAGATGCCACTGGAAGGGGGCGATTTCGCGTGCCAGGGCTTGCTCGTCATGGCGCAATCCAAGGAACGGATCCCCGGAAGAAGCCCAGCTTCTCTTGGATGCCAGTGCGAAACTTCGATTCACGGGGTGGAAATGGGAGGAAGTATACAATGACGGGGCCGAGTCGGGCACAGACGACGCGGTTGATTGCGGCGCAGGTGCGGGGCGGAGCGGCGAAGGCGGGCCGTACCGGCGCTCTCTGCTTCGCTCGGCGGTTCAGGCGCGCAGATATCGCGGTGCCGGCAGACGGGACCCCCCGCGGCCCTGAGCCGGGGCACGGAAGCTACTAGGGCGAGCCTGCTACGACTTCGGTGCCACGTGGTGCAGGCGGTTGGCCGGGGATCTCGGTGGCCCCCCGGTGGTGCGGGAAGGTCGCCCGCGCCGGGAGCGGCTTGTCGCCTGCCAGGCGGCGCGTCCGACGCCGGTG
>Ga0181529_10000555_pt1 | contig 53645 bp, 44 predicted proteins | sample PEATcosm2014_Bin_36_FD_119763 | JGI IMG/M metagenome (GOLD analysis project Ga0181529, IMG submission 119763) | Peatland microbial communities from MTU Mesocosm Facility, Houghton, MI, USA - PEATcosm2014_Bin10_30_metaG | ecosystem: Environmental > Terrestrial > Soil > Wetlands > Peat | place...
AGCGACGGCCTGAAAATGCCGCGCTGGAAACAAAGAGCCGATCCGTTTCCAGCGCCGCCGGAGTGGCCGCAAACAACCTCAAGAAAACTCGCGGAGGCCCGGATGTGCGGAAGTTGGGGTAGGGGGCTGGGCGGCGGGGCAGCCGAGCGAGCCGATCCCTGCTGGCGTGCTCGTTAGTTGGACAATGAAGACATGAATGATGACCGAGTGCCAGTGGCCCTGTTCTTGGGTTCCGGGTTCTCTGCGGGATTCGGCCTACCCGTGTCGAAAGAACTCCAGAAACGCTTACTTGAGCCGCTGGGCAAGGCTGGCGATGTGATCCGGCGTGAAGAGTTCATCAGTAAACAGCTCAGTCGCTTCTGGAAGGTTGTGTTCGGCTGGGAGCCGGAGCGACCGGTGCCCTCCCTGGAAGACCACTTCACCCAGATCGACCTCGCGGCGAACTCGGGGCACAGCCTTGGTCCCGATTACCCCCCGAAGAAACTGCGTGCTCTCCGGCGCTTCACGATTCATCGCATCCTCAAGATCCTTGCCGACCCGCCGGCCGTAGTTAAGGAGATTGACTTCTTCCTGTGCCGCCTCAACAAGGCATTTCGTTTGTCGATCGTGTCGACGAATTGGGACCCCATGGTCGAGCAGAGCTTTAGGCGCTCCAAGACTGAGTTTCACTTTGGTGCCGGTGAGGTCGACAAGAAGGGTCATCCTGCGGAGCGTCGCGGAACAGCGGTCTTGAAATTGCATGGCTCCAGCGACTTGGCCTACTGCGATTGCTGCAAAAACTGGTACGCGTGGGGGGGATGGACGAGGTCGCCGTTGACCTGAGGTTGCTGCTCGAAAAGGATGATTTCTGTCTCTTCCCGGACGGCCGCCACGTGGCAAGAAAACTCGGCGACGACCTTGATCTACGCGCTTGCCGTTGCGGCGGACGCCGGAGCGCACGCATTGCCACGTTTAGCTATCGCAAGGATCTCAGTACACCCGGATTCCAGAGGATTTGGGAAGAGGCGCACGCCAAACTGCAAGCTGCTGAGCGCTGGCTGCTCGTCGGATACTCGCTACCTGGGGCCGACATCGAAATCAGGCATTTGCTCAAAACCGCTCAGCTTGGACGGAGCCAACAGCCGACCATTGACGTTGTCCTCAAGCATGACAGGTGCGGAGGTGACCGGTACACACGATTCTTCGGCTCCAACGTCAACATATTTCAAGGCGGCCTCGACGGGTGGATATCTCAGCGCCTGGAAGACTATTGCTCGCATGAAGAACCAGAAAATCCAGGCGCGAGTCAGTGACCCGACTCGCCGATCACTTTGCTAAAGACGCGCAGCGAGCGCCCTGGGAATCCTGGCGCCTTCACACCACCAACCCCGCTCCCTCCAAACCCAGATGTCGGTCGGTCGACCAGAAGCAAACGATCCGGAGTTCGCGCATGATGGCCAGGCCGCGCGCATCGGCCAGAGTGAGTCCCTGGCCGGCGAACTCCTTGACGGTGCGAGCCGCCTTCGCAAATTCCGACGCGTCGAAGCCCCGGATGGTCAGGCCGGCGAGCGCATTGATGAAGGTTGGGAACTGCGCAGAACAGTTCCTTACCCTTGCGTTCCGTCGATCTTTTGACCTGCTAGCGTGTGGCGAACTTCGGCGAGCTGCAACCGCAACAGCGGGCCAAAAACAGAACCCAGCCTCGCCCGCAAGCCTGCCAGGAAACCGAGATACTTGCCCGCGAACACCGCGCAGCCGAGCCGGAAATCGGCTCGCACCAGTGCATCCGCCGGCCGGCCGCCGTGATGGCGCACGCGCGCTTCGGGAATCAGCAGGATCTTTTTCCCGGCCCGCAGAATCTGCGCCGCCAGGTCGGCATCCCCGCCGAATTGTCCGTACCGCTCATCGATCTGCCGTACCGCCTTGATCAGAAACACCCGCACCATCAGCGCCGCGCCGCGTGGGTAATCCACGGCGATCGGCTCCGAGCCCGGCTCCGCCACTTCCCATTCCCCGTCCGGCGGCAAGGCGCCAAACTGCGGTGCGGGGTTGCCTTCGCCGTCCACCAGCAGCGGGCATACCGCCGCCGCCGCCGGGTCGGCATCCAGCGCATCGGCCAGCCGCGCCACCACACTCGCCTCCAGTTCGGTGTCCTCGTGGAGAAATAGCACGTATTCGGCGTCTGCCGCTCGCCAGCCCAAATTCATCGCTTTCGTCAGCCCGAAATTCTTGGGCAGCCGGATGAGCTGTACGTCCGGGAACTCCTCGACCACCTGCGCGCTCCCGTCCCGCGATCCGTTTTCCACCACGATCAATTGCAGCCGCTCGCGGCCCTCCGTCCGTTCGAGCGAGTCCAGGCACTTCCGCAGCACGTCCGCGCGGTTGTGCGAAACCACCGCCACCGAGACGCGGGGCGGCTGTTTCTCCGGTTCGGCATTTCCTGTCGGAGTCAAACCAATAGCATAGCGCCGATCTGTTAACGTGTGCCGATCTGTTACCGTGTAGGGTTATGACAGCAGCTAACATTCTGGCGGCCCTCGTCGAAGGAGCCATCGTTCCGGTCGTCCGCGCATCTTCCCCGGAAGCCGCGCTCCAGGCCGTCGAAGCTATCGCCAACGGCGGCATTCGCGCCGCCGAGATCACCATGACCGTGCCGGGCGCCGTGCGCGTGCTCGAAACGCTGGCAGGCCGCTTCAGCGGCAACCTGTTGCTTGGTGCCGGCACCGTCCTCGACCCGGAAACCGCGCGCGCCTGCATTCTGGCCGGCGCCGAATTCATCGTCTCCCCCAGCCTCAAGCCGGCCACCATTGAGATGGCCAAACGCTACTCCAAGCCCGTCTTCCCCGGCGCACTTACTCCCACCGAGGTGCTGACTGCCTGGGAGGCGGGCGCCGATGCGGTGAAGGTTTTTCCCTGCGGCAACCTCGGCGGAGCCAAGTACATCAAGGCGCTCAAGGGACCGTTTCCGCAGATCGAGTTTATCCCCACCGGCGGCGTCAACCTGGAAACCATCGGCGATTTTCTCAAGGCCGGCGCCTGCGCGGTTGGCGTGGGTGGCGAATTGGTGGATGCCAACCTGATCCAGCAGGGCCGGTTCGACGCGATCACCGAGCGCGCCCGCCAGTTCCTCGCCGCCGTCGCCAAAGCCAGAGCCGAGATGGCCGCCCGCGCATAAGCGCGCACATCCTCGCAGGTAGGACAGACGATCGGTTTTTGTCGTCTGTCAATATGTCGTGCCATGGCGGGAAATGACAGGCCACGAAAGGCGATGGCCCGTCCTACTTGTGCGCGTGCAATTTCACCCCCGCCGTGCCGCGCTCGGCTGATAGGCGATGGCGTCAATCTCCACCTTCGCCCCCGGCAGCGGCAACGCCGCCGCAACGATGGTGGTGCGCGCCGGCTTCGCCTCGCCGAAAAACTCGGCGTACACCTCGTTCATGGCCTTGAAATCGGCCGCGTCGGTAAGGTACACCGCACAACGAACCACATCCGCCAGCGTCGCTCCGCAGCCCGCCAGTATATTGCGGATGTTAGTAAGCACCTGCCGCGTCTCCGTCTGCACATCGCCGATGACGATCTGCCCGGTAATCGGATCGATCGGAACTTGGCCCGAAACGTAAATCGTATCGCCCGCGCGCACCGCGGGAGAATAAGGGCCCCGCGGCGCCGGCGCGCCCGCGGGGTGTATGCGCTCGATCATGTTCAGAGTCCTTCCGCTTCCAAAAACCGTTCGGCTTCGATCGCCGCCATGCAACCTGCGCCGGAAGCCGTGATCGCCTGCCGGTACACGCGGTCCTGCACGTCGCCTGCGTGAAAGACGCCCGGAATGTTCGTGCGCGCGCCGCCATGCGAGACGATGTACCCGTCGGCGTCGGTGTCGATTTGCCCCTTGAAGATTTTCGTATTGGGGATGTGGCCTATGGCGACGAAAAAGCCGTCCACGTCCTGCTCCCAAACCTCACCGGTCTTGACGTTGCGCAAACGCACGCCGGTCACCAGTTGCTGCGAAGCGTCGTGGACGTCCTCCACCACCGTATCGAGTTGAAACTTGATCTTCGGATTCCGCTGCGCGCGGTCGAGCATGATCTTGGACGCGCGGAATTCGCTCCGCCGATGCACCAGCGCGACCTCACTGCCAAATCGTGTGAGGAAGTTGGCCTCCTCCATCGCCGAATCGCCGCCGCCCACCACCATGATCTTCTTGCCGCGGTAGAAGAATCCGTCGCACGTGGCGCACGAACTGACCCCGTGGCCGATCAGTTGCTGTTCGGATGGCAGGCCCAGCCAGCGCGCCGACGCCCCCGAAGCAATGATTACCGTGCGCGTTTCGATCCACTCGCCCTCGATGTTGAGCCGGAACGGCCGCACCGAAAAATCCGTATCGAGAACCGCGCCGTTCATATACTCCGCGCCGAAGTTCTCCGCCTGCCGCTTCATGTTCTCGACCAGCTCCGGACCGTTGATGCCCTCCGGGAAGCCGGGAAAATTCTCGACGAGAGTGGTCAGCGAAAGCTGCCCGCCCGCTTCGTGCCCACCGACCACCAGTGGTTTCATATTGGCGCGCGCCGCATAAATAGCCGCGGTATTCCCCGCGCATCCCGAGCCGATAATCACGACGTTTCGCATGAGATTGAGTTGAGAAACTCAGCGTACCACAGGCAGGATGGGCTGGGGCTTGATCGCAGGGTGGACAGCGGCCGGCTCCGCTCGCCGGAGCCGGCCGCCGCGATTTAGCGCGTTAGTTGTCCATCCAGAAGTTCCACAGCGTGGTCGACGCGCTCTGCGGGCTCACGTTGTAGATCGACTGGCCGAGGTCTCGCGCGTCGACCATCGTGGACCCGCGATTCTGATGGACCAGCGGGGCACCCTGGAGGTTCTTGTCGTGATACGTGCCCGGGTTCGGATAGTTCGCGGCGAGCTCGTGGAACCACGCCGCCGTAAGGTCTCCGCCCAAAGACGCATCGAGGGCGAACGAGTGCTGCAAGCCGTCCTCGGGGTAGAGCATGATGGTGCGGAATCCGATCGCGTTATGCAGGCCCTGGAAGACCGGCCACCACGGTGTGAACGCCTCGCTGGGGTCGGCCCCGCCCTTGGCTTCGTTCTGGCGATCGTACACCGACGGAATCACCTCGCAGGACATGATGATCCACGTCGCGAGCGCGCCACCGGCGGCGGCGCCGAAACCGGGATTTCCGCCCGTGCCGATGTCCTTGACGTGCCAGGATTCCGCGTCGTTGGATTTGGTCGTGTTGACCAGCCAGGCGCCGTGCGGCACGGTGTAGGCGATGTTTACGGCGTTGAGATAGAACCGCGAGGCTGGGCCCACGACTTCCGAAGGATAGGCGATATCCCATTGCGTGCGCGAAATCGCCGGCTGCAAGCCCGGGAATTGGGCGTCCAGCGCGGTCAGGCCGGAAAGGAACGCGTTCGCCATTTTCACATAGCCGCTATTGTTGGGCCAATCCTGGTTGACGTACTCGCCGAGCGTGATGTCCGCCGGATTGCCCAGGAACCCGGTCGCGACTTGCTGCGATGCCTGCGTGGGGGCCGCTGGTACGATCGGAGTCTTTGCGCTCGTAGTCGTTCCGCCGGTTCCACCCGTTGCAGCCAAATCCGGGATAGGTTCGAGCAGCTTCCCGATCGGAACGTAGCCGGCTACCTTGATGCTCGAAGCCTCCGAGTTGGCAGGCTCGATGGTGGCCTCGAAGTAATAGACCGGTTGCAGGTAGTTCGCATTGCCGTCGTAATAGGCAAGCTCGATTCTATCCACTGTCGCCCCTATGTCCGTCGCCGTAATATAAGGGCGCAACTGTCGTTCGATGTTGGCGCGCACCTGCTCGGCCGCGATGCTCGTCTTAATGCGGTTACCCAGCGACGCAGTTCGCCAGCGCCGCAAGGCGCCGACAATCGATCCGTCGTTGGCCAGCGACACGACCGCGTGCGAGCCGACCCCATAGACAGGCAGCCCAGAGGCCATCCGAATGGCGGGGATCATGGTCATCACCACGCTCGGCTCAGTGCGCGCCGTCGCCGTGTCCGGAGTTGCCGTCGCGCGGGTGGTCGCGGCACCCATGACGCTGATTGGGTCGCCGAACTGCAATTGTGTTGCGTCTTTCGGAATGAAACGCACGTCGCTGAGCGCGGCACGCGCAACGCTCTGTATGCTTTCACGCGAAACCGGCTGTTCCGGCTTCGGCGCGTTCACCAGATCGGCGAAGTTCGGTACGAAATGCGCATCGCCGCTTACCGGGTTGGCAAAGGCGCGCACGCGATCCCGGTCGGTTTCTCCAGTGGTGCCACGCGCCACGTAGGCTTTCTGCTCGACCTGCAGGACCGGTAGTTTGATGGCGTTGAGTTTCTCGTTGAAAAAATCGAGTGGGGCGCTGGTCGCTGCGAGATTGTAGATCTGCATTTGCGCCGGCGCAGGTGGTACGGCAGCCGTAAACTGAATCGGCGGCGCAGCCGCGGCTCCTGTCGCTGTCTGTGCCGGCGCGGACAACCCGCCTACGAAATAGACGATGGCCGGCAAAAGCAGTAAACTGCGGGCTATTGCCGGTCGCCTCCGATTGTATGTTACATAACTTACTTGCACGATATGTTCCTTTCTGAGTGCATCCCGCTAAAGGGGACTAAGGGTAGTGATATCGATATCACAATCATTACAGGCGCGCAACTGGAAGAGCTGGGAACTGCCGTAGTTGGAACCGCATAGCGAAATGGGTATTCTCGAACGCCAAGGCGGCGAAACCGGGGCCCGAGCCGATGCCGCCGCGCCCGGATTACCTTCCGGCGATATCCGCCTGTAAACCTTTTGGTTATGGACACGGCTTTGCCTTGAGCGGTACAACGGGTCATGCTATTGTGCCGTAGTTTCCGCTCCGCGCTCTTTGCCGTCTTTTTCGCTGCCGTTCTGCCGGCCCAGCCGGATCGCATCGCTGCCGCGATCGATGCCCGCGTTTCGGTAGCCGTCAGAGGCAGCGTTCCGGCTCAGGCGCAGCCGCAGTTCGATCGGGGCGCGGTGGAACCCGATTTCCGCCTCGGCAACATCACGCTGGTTCTACGGCCTTCGGCTGCCCAGCAAGCCGCGCTCGAACAGTTGCTGGCCGAGCAGCAGGATCCCGCGTCGCCGAACTTCCACAACTGGTTGACACCGGAAGCTTACGCCGACCGGTTCGGTCCGAGCGCGGCGGATCTGGACAAAATCTCCGGATGGCTGCGCTCCCAGGGCTTCGCCGTGAAGTACACGGCGCGAGGCCGGGACTTCATCAGTTTCAGCGGTACGGCCAGCCAGGTGCGGGCGGCCCTTCGCACCCAGATCCACCGCTACCAAGTGGGCGCCGAAACCCACTTCGCGAACTCGACGGACGTGTCCTTGCCAGCGGCCATCGAGCCCATGGTGGCGGGTGTCCTGGGGCTGCACGACTTTCACCCAAAGGCGCCACGGAGGCAGGTCCTGTCGAACTACACAGCCGGTGACGGAACTCACTTCCTGCTGCCGGACGACTTCGCGACGATTTACGACCTCGTCGGCTTTTACAGCTTTGGATATTTGGGCCAGGGGCAGAGCATTGCGATCGTGGGCCAGAGCGACATCGATCCCAGCGACATCGCGGCGTTCCGCGGCGATTGGGGTCTATCCCCAACCACCATACAGATGGTTCCTACTGGCACCTATCCGGGCGTTACTGGCGACGAAATCGAAGCGGATTTGGACCTGGAATGGTCGGGCGCGGTAGCTCGATTAGCCACCCTGATCTACGTCTACAGCGAGGATGCGGACTATTCGGCTTACTATGCGATCGACAACGACCTCGCGCCGGTGATCAGCGAGAGCTTTGGACTGTGCGAATACTTCGTTGGGATTAATCGGCTGGGCCTTTACAACTATCAGGTGGAGGCGCAGAAAGGCAATGCACTGGGCATTACCTGGCTGGCTTCGTCCGGCGATTCGGGAGCGGCTGGTTGCGATTATGACGTCGTGACGGCAACCCAGGGCTTTGGTGTCAGCCTTCCCGCCAGCGTGCCCGAGGTCACCGCGGTGGGTGGGACGGAATTCAACGAAGGCAACGGCAACTATTGGAGCGGCACCAATGGACCCAACGGTGGCTCGGCGCTTTCCTATATCCCCGAGATAGCGTGGAACGACACCGCGGAGAGCGAGGTGGCTGGGGAGGGCATTGCGGCCAGCGGTGGCGGGCTGAGTATCGTTTACGCGAAACCCACTTGGCAAACCGGCCCCGGCGTACCCAGCGCCTCCGCGCGCGCCGTGCCCGATATCTCGCTGAACGCGTCGGACGTCCACGACCCCTATGTCATCATTTCGGAGGGCGGGGCATACGCGGTGGGCGGCACGTCGGCCTCGGCGCCTTCTTTCGCCGGAATACTGGCTCTGCTCAATCAGTACCTGGTGCAGAACAAGGTGCAATCCAAAGCCGGCTTGGGCAACATCAATCCGAAGCTGTATGCCATGGCGGCGGCGAACACACCCGGCGTTTTTCACGACGTCACCATGGGGAATAACATCGTCCCGTGCCAATTGGATTCGCTGGACTGTTCCAATGGCCAACTTGGCTTCACGGCCGGTCCGGGCTACAACATGGTAACCGGCCTGGGGTCCGTGGATAGCTACAAGTTCATCACGGCCTGGGGTGGCATCCCAGTTAACTCCACCACCACTACGCTGATTGCGAACCCGGCCACCATCCAAGCCAGCGGGTCCACCCTGCTGACCGCTACCGTGAAGGCTTCGAGCGGTGCCACATCGCCCACCGGACCGGTTACATTCACGCTGGGGAGCAGCTCGCTTGGCTCCGCGACGCTCTCTGGCTCCGGAGGAACGGCCACCGCATCCATCAAGGTCTCCGGTGGCCAGTTATTGGCCGCGAACAATTCCGTGCAAGCTTCCTACGGAGGCAGCCCCACATTCAGTTCTTCGTCGGCATCGACAACTATCGCCGTGGGCGCTCCGGCTGCGACCTCCGAGGTGGTTCCGACGGTGACCCCGGATCCCGTCCATCAGCAGGCGCCGGACGCGAATGGCGCCACATTCGTCTTCTCCATTCAACTGAACGAAACCGCGGGTGTGGCCACTACGGTGACCGGCTTCACTTTCGACGGCGCGAATTTCGCGGGCTCGATCGGGAGTTTCTTCGGCAGCACCACACTGCCGGCGCACGGCACGCTTAGCGCAAATCTGAGGGCGGGGAACATTACCGTGCCGTCATCGGTGTTAATTGTATTCACTGGCCGGGACGCGAGCGGAACCACGTGGACCCAGCAGATCGCGGTTCCCTTCCTGCCGAAGTAAGCCAGCACCACTACGTCGTTGCCTGCAGCCGCGGCATACTCGCGGCTTGGCCGATAGCGACCGGATGGGGCGATTACAGAACAGCGGCCGGAAAAGCCGAAGCGAATCCCAGCTCAGCCGGCTGGACAGCCGGCGCCACAATTCGCTACTTCACCGGCGTCAGCCGCAGTAGCACCACATCGTGCGAGGGCAGCGGCGCTTTGAATTCACCTTCGTTGCGGCCCAGATCCTTTTTCTGCCACACATCGCGGACGCGGTAGGCGCCATTGAGAAACGACAGATGCGTCCAGTCGATCCGCAGTTGCACGGTCTCGTCGCTGTCGTTGAAGAAGCAGACCGCCCAATCGCCGTTCGACAGCTCCTTCGACCAGATCTGCTTGCCGAGGTGCTTCATGAAACGCGACCCCTCCTTGCCCAGCGCGTCCTGATCGATGGCGATGACTTCGGGGTTATTGAAAATGTCGCGCACCTGCGCTGGCATCTTGCGCACGTCGTTGCCGGCCATCAGCGGCGCGGCCAGCATAGCCCACAAACTGAAGTGCGCGCGCGATTCCGCCTCGCTCAGGCCCGGATTGCCCACTTCGAGCATATCGGGGTCGTTCCAGTGGCCGGGACCCGCGTATTGCTCCAGGCCCACCTGCAACTCCAAAATGAACTTCCAACCGAGCGAGTAAGCGCCCTGGCAATCGTAGCAATTCAGTATGTCGCCGGTGGTGCGCCACAAATGACCCACGTCCTTGGCCCAGGTCCAGGGCTTGGTATCGCCCCACTCGCACAGGCTGAAAACGATCGGCCGGCCGGTCGAGCGCAACGCCGCGCTCATCGTCTTGTACGTCTCCTCGCCGTTCGCCGTGCCGTGATTACACCAGTCGTATTTCAGATAATCGACGCCCCAGGAGGCGTACGAACGTGCGTCCTGGAATTCGTGGCCGCGCCCGCCGGGCAGACCGGCGCAGGTCTTGGTTCCGGCGCAGTTGTGGATGCCGAACAGGAAGCCTCGCGCGTGCAGGTAGTCGCCGACGGCTTTCATACCGTGCGGAAACCGGTTCGGGTCCGGCACCAGGTTGCCTTCGGTATCGCGCTCGGCGGCTTCCCAGCCATCGTCCACCACGACGTATCGATAGCCCGCCTTCTGCATTCCGCTGGAGACGATCGCGTCGGCCATCTCTTCGATCAGGCTCTCGCTGACGTTGGCTTGGAAGGTGTTCCAACTATTCCATCCCATCGGCGGCGTGGCAGCCAGCCCTTCGAATTTCTGCGCGGCGAGGGGCGCGGCAAGGCAAAAAACAAGTAGTGCAATCGTGTAGGGAGCTTTCATGAACTCGGTTTCCGATGGCCTCCAGAATAGCAGGCGCGAAGGAGCCGCCGCACGTCACTCCTTGCGGAGCGCGGTGGCTGGATCGATGCGGGAGATTCTGCGAGCCGGCAGCCAACTGGCCACCAATGCCGCCGTAAGCAATGCGGCTGCCACGCTTCCCAGAATCGCCGGGTCCCCAGGCCGCACCTGGAAGAGAAGCCCGGCCATGGCACCACCGAGCAGATACGCTCCGATGAGGCCCGCCACGAGGCCGGCCGCGCAGATGCGCAGCCCGCTTGCCGTTACGGCGCGAATGACGCGGCCGGGCGTGGCTCCGAGCGCCAGCCGAACCGCCATCTCCTGTGTTCTCTGAATAACCGAATACGCGATTACGCCAGCGATGCCGATTACTCCGAGCGTCAGCGCCAGCAGCGCGAACGAGCCTACCAGGAACGCATTCAGGCGATGCCGGGACGAGTTGGCTTCAATCAGGTCGTCCATCGTTTGCACGTCGAAGATGGGCTGTTGCGAGTCTAGTGTTGTGACGGCGTGCCTCACGGCGGACGCAAGATGAAGCGGATCGCCGGTCGAGTGGATTACGACGACCATTGGGTCCCACAATAGCCAGCTAGTGGGCGGGTACATGGTAGGCGCCGGATTGGCGGTGAGATCCAGTTGCCGCACGTCGCCGACGACGCCGATCACCGTCATGGGCCGGTTCGGTCCCATGCGAACCGTGCGGCCGATCGGGTCTCTGCCATCCGGCCATAGACGCCGCGCCAGACTCTCCCCAAGCACGATAGGGCTTTCGTTGGCAGGCTCGTTGTCCCAATACAGGCGCCCGCGTAGGAGTGGGATGTGGAGGGCCTCGAAATACCCGCGAGTGGCGACCCGCCAGGAAGCTTGCACGGTCGGTCCGCCATCCTTGGGAGCGTTATCGAGCGCGAACACCGAATTTTGCGTATCGGCTCCGCCGAATGGCACGTCGCTCGAGATTCCGGCGGCTTGGACGCTCGGGAGCGCTCTCAACTCCGCCTCGAGATCGCGATAGAAACCGGCCGCCTTCGCCATCGTGTATCCGGACTCCGGCAGGCTGATGCGCGCAGTGAGGACATTTCGGGGATCGAATCCCATGTGTACGGATTGAATACGCACGAAGCTGGCCAGTAGAAGACCAGCGCCCGTCACCAGCACCGTGGCCAGCGCGAATTCGCCGGCGACCAGCGTCTGCCGCAAGCGGAGCCCGCCGGAGCCTGCCGTCGTGCGGCGCCCGTCTTGGAGGCTGGCGTGCACGTCGGCCCTCATCGCCGACCACGCCGGAGCCAGTCCAAACAGAAGGCCCGTAATCAACGTCAAACCGGCGGCCACGGCCAGCACCGGCAGGTCCAGCGAAATCTCCGCGGCGCGGGGAACGCCTTGCGGCAGGATTGCTCGCATCCCCTTCAGTCCCGCCAGTGCCACCACCAGCCCTGCCGCGCCTCCCAGGCACGCCAGCACCGTGCTCTCGGTTATTAGCTGCCGCACCATGCGTAGGCCGCCGGCGCCGAGCGCGCGCCGGACGCCGAATTCCTGCACACGCGAGGACGCGCGCGCCAGCAGCAGGTTCGCCACATTGATACACGCCATCGCCAGCAGCAGCCCCGCCGTGGCCATCAGCACCGTCAGTGCGGTGCGTGTCTCGCGATCCACAATCCAATCGAGCGCCGGGACCATGCGCGCCCGCCAATCGCGGTTCGAACTCGGAAATTCGCGATCGAGCTGAGCGGCCAGCCGGTTCAAATCGGCTTCCGCCTGGCTCATCGCGATGCCCGGTTTCAGCCGCGCCAGCACTTCGATCATATGGTTGCCGCGGCTTTCGTGCGGTGGATCGAGCGTGAGCGGTTCGAAGATGTCGCGGTCGGCTGTGAAGCCGATCCCGAGCGGAGCGATTCCGATCACCGTGCGGCTTTCGCCGTTCACCTGGATGGCGCGCCCGATCAGACTCGGATCGCCGCCGTAGCGCAATCGCCAAAGGCGGTCGCTCAGCATGACAACGCGCCCGCGCCCCGGCTGGTCCTCGCCCGCGGCGAAAGAGCGGCCCAGAATCGGCCGTATGCCGAGCGTATCGAAGAAGCGCGCCGTCACGGCGAGGCTTGCCACACGTTCGGGATCGCCCTGGCCGTCCAAATTGGCGCTCCTTGGCTGGAAGGCGACCAGCGATTGAAAGCCGCTCGAACGCTCGCACCAGGAAAGGTAGTTAAGAACCGACGCCGAAAACCGGGTGATGCCCAGCGGGCGGTTGGTCTCCCAGATCCGCACCACACGGCCGGGCTCCTTAAACGGCAAGGGTCGCAGCCAAACGCTCCGCATCAAACTGTAGATCGCGGTGGTGGCGCCGATTCCGAAAGCCAGCGTCAGGATTGCGGCCGCCGTGAACGCCGGTGTGCGCCTCAGCGAGCGCACGGCATAGCTCGCATCGTCGATCAGGTCCTCGATCATTCCCGGTATGTTCATGTGACGCGTCCTTTCCCGATATAGCGTGGCGTTGCCAAACTGGCGGGCGGCCACATTCCGCGCATCGGATTCGCCAAGCCCCTCGGCCATCAGCTCATCTACGCGTTCCTCAATGTGGAACCGAAGCTCATCGTCGATTGCTTGCGAGACGCGGCCCCGGCGAAAGACGTTCACAAGACGATGCCATTGTGCCATGTGCAATCCTCCCGGCTACGCGAAGCGGAGCGCGCGCGAAACGCCCTTGGTGAGCCGTTCCCAGCTTTCGCGTTCGATCGCGAGTTGCTTCCCGCCTTTGGGAGTCAACGAGTAGAACCGGGCCTGGCGGCCCTTTTCGGTTTCGCCCCACTCGGCCCGCACCCAGCCCTCCTGTTCCATCCGATGCAGTGCCGGGTAGAGCGAGCCTTCTTCGACCCGCAGCAGTTCGGCCGAGGCCTTGTGGATGTGGCTAGTGAGCGCGTAGCCATGCATCGTTCCGCGCGCTTCGAGCGCCCGGAGAACCAGCAGTGAGAGTGTGCCTTGTAGAATATCGTTGTTTCGTTTACTCATGCGTAACCTAGCTACCTAGGTATATAGTATGCGGATTGCACGGTTGAAATGCAAGCAGTCTCTTAGGGGCGCTCGAGGTCGCTACTTCACGTTCATCGGCTTGCCGTTTCTCACGTCGTCGATGAGTTCGAGAGACGCTACGTTTTCGATCACGTCGGGCTCGGCGACGTTGTTGAAGACGCAATGGGCCACGCGGACGCCGGAGATCTTTGCGTTTTCGTAGCCGCGCAGGTAGAGCGCGTAGCGGCTGCGCGCGGACGTGATGTTCTCCACCACCACGTTGCGCACGCTGGGAGTGAACGGGCCGCCGGGGCCTTCCTCGTAGTAGAAATCGATGTCGATCACGCCGCGCGCCACTTCGCCCACCGTGTTATCGCGGAAGTAGAGATTCTCGAGCGCTCCGCCGCGGTACGAATTGCTCTTGATGCGCAGCGCGCGGTCAAGGTGCGGGCTGTCCATGTTGTTGTGCTCCATGAACACGTTGCGTATGCCGCCGGAAACCTCGCTGCCAATGGAGACGCCGCCGTGGCCGTCCTTCATACGGCAATTTCGCACCACGATATTCTCGCAAGGGACGTTGACGCGCCGGCCGTCGCGGTTGCGTCCGCTCTTGATCGCGATGCAATCGTCGCCGGTATCGAATTCGCAACCTTCGATCAGCACGTCCGTCGAGCACTCCGGATCGCATCCGTCGTTGTTCGGGCCGCGGCTCGCGATCTTGACGTTGCGCACGGTGACGTTCCTGCACAGCACCGGATTGATTTCCCACATCGGCGAGTTGACCACGGTGACGCCCTCGATCAACACATTCGAGCACCGGTACGGCTGCACGAAGTTGGGCCGCAGCGTGGCTCCGTCGCCGTAAACGCGCTGGCTCACCGGCACGTCCTTTTCGCCCTGCTCCAACAAGGCGCGGTTATCGGAAGAGGCCGGTAGCGGTCCGCGCACGGCGTTCTTCTTCCACGGCCACCAGTGGTCGGCGTCCGCGCCGCCATCGAGCGTGCCGTTGCCGGTGACGGCGATGTTGGTTTGATCGAGCGCGTAAATGAACGGCGAGTAGTTCATGCACTCGGTGCTTTCAAAGCGCGTGAATACCACCGGCAGATAGTCTTTCGGATCCTGGCTGAATCGCAGCGTCGCGCCATCCTCCAGGTTCAGGTTGACGTTGCTAGCCAGGTGAATCGCGCCGGTGAGAAAGACGCCGGCCGGTATGGCCACGCGTCCGCCACCCGCGGCGGAGCACGCTTGGATGGCCTTGCCGATAGCCTCGGTCGCCTTGATCTTCCCGCCTTCGCGCGCGCCGAAGCGGGTGATGTCGAACGCGCGATCCGGAAACTGCGGTGGCCGGATGCGGGCCAGAATTCGTTCCAATTCGCCTGCCGGGTCGACCGGCGGCTCGGCATGGAGCCGGAAGCGCGCGCCCGCCAACACGGCGGCGCCTCCTAAGAGTGTGCGGCGTGTCATCATCCAAATCCCCCGATCATTATAGGCGCTCCGCCACCCCGCTTCATTGAGTTTTTCCAAAACGCCGGTTTAGTGCAGCGGTGTTGCGGCCCGAGGCGCCGTTCCCTATAGTCGAGGCACGTTGTTTCTTCGCTAAAGCTTGGTAGTCGGCGGACTTACTGTGAACGATCAAAACGAACTTCGATTGGAACGTTATTCGCTGGGAATGGGTGACCGTTTTGCTCACCAGTCAAAGGCGCAGCTCGCGGCTTGCGTGCGCGCCGCCGCCGAAGGCGCCGCGGTGACGCCGGTCTGGAACAAGTCCAACCGCGAACACAAGATTGTAGGCTCCGAGCCAGCCAGCACGCGCGCTGCCGCCGATGCGGCGGTTGCCGCTCTGGATTGGAAGCGGCCATATTTTCTCGATGCCGATCACATCAATCTGGAAACGGTCGACCGGTTTCTGGATGCGTGCGACTTTTTCACGCTGGATGTAGCCCACACCATTGCGCATCGCCCGAAGCCCGGCGCGGTGGAGGCGTTTCTGGCGCGCCATCCGGAGTTGGTGGGACGAATCGAAATCGCCGGCCTCGCCGAGCCGCTGGTGGTGTCCAAGGAAAGGGCCTTTCGATCCGTGTCCAAGTATTTGCACGCGGTCAACGAAGCCGCGGCCATTTACAGGCACATCGCGCAGCGGGCGGGCGCCTTCATCACCGAAGTTTCGATGGACGAGACCGACACGCCGCAGACGCCTGCCGAGTTGCTGCTGATTCTCGCCGCTCTGGCCGACGAGCGGATTCCCGTCCAAACCATCGCCCCCAAGTTCACCGGCCGTTTCAACAAGGGTGTGGACTATGTGGGGAATGTCGAACAATTCGAGCGCGAATTCTCGGACGACCTGGCCGTGATTGCGCACGCCGTCGAGCGCTATAAGCTGCCCAAGGATCTGAAGCTGAGTGTGCATTCCGGCAGCGACAAGTTCTCGATCTACGCGCCCATCCGCCGCGCGCTCGCGGTCAACGGCGCAGGCGTTCATCTCAAGACCGCCGGCACGACGTGGCTGGAGGAACTGATCGGCCTCGCCGAAGCCGGCGCCGACGGGCTGGCGCTAGCCAAACAGATCTACGTGGAAGCTTACGCACACCAGGCCGGACTGTGCGCGCCGTACGCCTCGGTGATCGACATCGATGCCTCCAGACTGCCAACGCCCGCGACGGTGAATAGCTGGACGGCGGAGCAGTTCGCCGGCGCGCTGCGCCACGACCGGAGTAACCCGCTCTTCAATCCCAACCTGCGCCAGTTACTGCACGTGGGCTACAAAGTCGCTGCCAAGATGGGCGAGCGGTACACCAAGATGCTGGACGCGTGCGAGGAATCCATCGCCCGCAACGTCACCGCCAATCTTTTCGATCGCCACATCCGCCCGCTGTTTCTGGGCGCGTAGCGAGGCGGGTCCCGGACCTGCCGGCCGCGCAACCAAAGCAGCGAAATGCCAACTGGAAAGCTCTTCCGGCAGGCCGGACGGTATTGGCAGATCGGGGAACTGCCTCACCCCAATTTCGGACTCCATCTTCCCGATAGCCGGGTTGCCTGAGATTCTGCATCCTGATATCCTTTGTGTTCAACCAAAATCCCTCATTTATTCACAGGAGAACAACTCGTGGCAACAAAAGTCGGCATTAATGGATTCGGTCGTATCGGCCGCAATATCGTGCGCGCCAGCATGCACCGTAGCGATATCGAATTCGTGGCGGTCAACGATCTAACGGATACGAAAACCCTCGCGCACCTTTTGAAGTACGATTCCGTGCTCGGAACGCTTCCCGAAGAAGTGAAGGTAGAAGGCGACGTCATTTCCGTGGGCGGAAAGAAGATCAAGGTTTTCGCCACCAAGGACCCGGCTGAGCTCGACTGGGCCTCGGTGGGCGCGCAGATCGTGGTCGAATCGACCGGCCGCTTCACCGAGGCCAAGGACGCCGCCAAGCACCTGCGCGGTCCGGTGAAGAAGGTGATCATTTCGGCCCCGGCCAAGAACGAGGACCTCACCATCGTGCTCGGCGTGAACGATGCCGCGTACGTTCCGGCCAAGCACAACATCATTTCGAATGCCAGTTGCACCACCAACTGTCTCGGGCCGGTGGCCAAAGTGCTGCACGAGAAGTTCGGCATCCTGAAGGGATCGATGACCACGATCCACAGCTACACCAACGACCAGAACGTGCTCGATTTCCCGCACAAGGATCTGCGCCGCGCTCGGGCCGCCGCGATCAACATGATTCCCACCACCACCGGCGCGGCGAAAGCCATCGGCTTGGTGATGCCGGAACTCAAGGGCAAGCTAGACGGCTACTCGATGCGCGTTCCCACGCCGGACGTTTCGGTGGTGGACCTGGTCGCCGTGCTGGCGAAGAATGCGACCGCCGAGGAAGTCAACGCCGCATTTAAGGCCGCCGCCGCCGGTGAGTTGAAGGGTATCCTGGCCTATACCGACGACCCTGTGGTTTCGACCGACATGCTGCACAACCCGAACAGCTCCATCGTCGATGGCCAGATGACCAAGGTGCTCGATGGCAACCTGTTGAAGGTGGTGAGCTGGTACGACAACGAGTGGGGCTACTCCTGCCGTGTGGTCGACCTGATCGCGTTTCTGGCCAAGAAAGGCCTGTAGTCCAAGCCGCGGCACGGCGCTTCGGTCCGGTGCTGTCAGTTTGTGGTGAAGTTACCTGGGGCAGGCCCGCTGGGACAGTGGGACAGGCGCCTCCACCGGCCAACCGCGGCCGCCGGATGTACCTTCCGTCACCGGGCAAGGCCGCTTATTCTGCGGCGTGGCGCGTCTCTGTGATAGATTTTAGAGAGGAGACGCATTGAGTTTCGAAGCTCCCGCTGCCTTCCTTCTTCAGACTGATCTGGTGCAGATGGTTCAGGAAGCCGGTCCCGCCGGTTGGGTGGTTCTGGCTGTCCTGGTCGTCTTTTCGATTTTTTCCTGGACGGTAATCTTTTCCAAGGCGAGTTCGCTCGGCGGCGCGCGCAGGACCAACGCGCGCTTTCTGCGGGCGTTCCGCAAGGCTGGGGCGCTCGAAGCGGCGATGGTGGCCAGCGAGCAATACCGGCCCTCGCCGCTGGTCTCTGTGTTCGATTTCGGCTACGAGGAAGTGGAGCGCCAGGTGAAGGCGCACGCCCGGCTGACCAACCGCACGGCGCTCGAACGGGCGCTGCAATTGGGCGTGAACGAGGAAGTGGCCAAACTGGAGCGCAACATGCACTGGCTGGCGATCACGGCTTCGGTTTCGCCGTTCGTCGGACTGCTCGGCACCGTGCTGGGCATTATTCGCACGTTCAGCGCGCTCGGGCAGCAGGGCGCCACCAGCCTGGCAGCGGTCGGCCCCGGTATTTCCGAAGCGCTGGTTGCCACCGCACTGGGCCTGTTTGCCGCCATTCCCGCCGCCCTGTTCTATAACCTGTTCGGCAACCGCATCCGCGAGATCGGGGCGCGTATGGACGATTTCGCGCTCGAGTTCTTGAACCTGGCGGAGCGCAGCTTCAGCGAGTAGCGATGGCATTCTCCTCGAACGGCGGCAACGGTCACGCTTCGCGGCGGCGGGGCGGCGCCGGCCTGGCGGAGATCAATATCACGCCGTTCGTCGACATCCTCCTGGTGCTGCTGATCATCTTCATGCTCACCGCTCACGTGATGCAGTTCGGCCTGGAAGTGGACGTGCCACACACGAAATACGTGAAAGACACGGCCAAGGAAATGCCGGTGGTGAGCATCACTAAGGATGGCACCTCGTACCTGAACGGCGCGCCGACAAATATCAACGACCTGAGAAAAGCCATTCACCGGCGCTTCGGCAGCGTCAAGGGTGTGTACGTGAGCGCGGATAAGGAAGCCATCTGGGACGTGATCGCCCAGGTGACGGCGGAGCTGGGCGCGGGCGGCTTCCAGGTCAACATGGTGACGCAACCGGAGGACACCTCCGGCGCAGGCAGAAGGTGATGGCCCAGCACATCGACATTCTCGATCAATCGGATCGCCTGTCCCGCCCGTTTCTGAACTCGCTCGGGTTTCACGTTCTGTTGGCGATGACGCTGTTGTCTTATGGCTTCTTGTTCAGTCGTAAGGTCGAGCGTTGGGGCAGCCCGACAGGCGGCGGCATGGGCGCTGTGGCCGTGAATCCGGTGGCGCATATTCCGCTGCCGGCGCGCCAGGCGGCGGAAAACCCCGTGGCGAACGAGACCGAATCGCAGGTTCCCACGCCACCACCCGAAGAGCGTTCCAAGGCGCGAGTCGTCGAAGAGGAGCCGGACGCGATCCCGATCTCGGGGCGTGACGCGCGGAAGCGCGTGAGCGAATCCGCCGCGCCCAACAAGTTTCGCGAGCAGCAGCAGGATCGGCCCAACCAGCTCTATAGCGAAGCCGGCCAGCGGATGAGCTCGCCGATGTATGGCATGCCTGGCGGGGGTGGCGTCGGGGTGGGCGACTCATCGCCGTTTGGGGAGCAGTTCGGCTGGTATGCGAAGCTGATCGTGGACAAAGTCGGCCGCGCCTGGCGCACCAGCGACTTGCGGAACGTGACGCAAGTGGCTGCGGTGACGTTTATCGTGAAACGGGACGGTTCGGTGAGCCACGTCCACATCACGCAGCCCAGCGGGAATACGACACTCGATTATTCGGCGCAGCGGGCGATATTCGACGCCTCGCCTTTTGCCGCGTTGCCGCCTCAGTACCTGCGCAGCGACGCGGAAGTGGAACTGCGGTTCAGTTTAAAGTGAGGAAACGATGAACAAGCTCGCGTGGGTTCTGGCGGCGTCGGCCGCGGTGTTAATGACGGCGGATGCGCAGCAGGGACCAGTCCTCACCGGCGAGGTCAACAAGGCCGCCCAACTCCCGGTCATTGCGGTTCCGGATCTGAATGGCGCGGGCAAGGCGCAGGGCTTCATGGCGCCTTTCAACCAGACGCTATGGGACGACCTGGCGGGTTCCGGTGTGCTTAAGATGGCGCCGAAGACCTTGTACCCGAGGGGCGTTCCGCAGCAGCCCGCGGACTTTCGCCAGCCCGGGCAGGCGCACGCCGCTCCCCGCTCCCGGCGCGGCGAGCTGGCGGCGGTGCCCAACGGCGGCGGGTACTGGATGAGCGACTGGTCCAATCCGCCTGCCAGCGCCGGTTACCTGGCCTTCGGGTACTTGGCCGAGCAGAACGGCGTCCTGATGCTGTTCGGCAACCTGTTCGATCTGAGCCGCGATACGCCGGCCAACGCGCAAATGATCGGCAAACGGTACCTGGCCTCCACCGACGATGAGAAGGGCGCGCGGCAGTTGGCGCACCAATTCGCCGCCGAAATTATTACGCTGTTCGGCGGAAAGAGCCTCGTGGGCACCCACATCTACTACGTCCATCAGGCCGGCTTCCGGGCTCCCAAGGAAATCTGGGCGATGGATCCGGACGGACAGAACCAGCACTTCGTTACACGCTTCAACTCGCTTTCGATTGAACCTTCGGTCGCGCCAGACGGCACGATGATAGCGTTCACTAGCTACGCCAAGGGTTCACCTGCTATATTTGTGTTTTCAGTGGACCCGGTTCGGGATTTGCGGTTTTACAATCAGGTTGCCTCGATGAACGGGCAGCCCTCGTTCACGCCCGATGGAAAGCAGATCGTGTACTCTTCGTCGGCGGGGCGCTGCTGCCGGATCTTCATCGCGGGTGTGGATGGCCGGGGCTTTCGGCCGATCACGTCGGGCGGCTCTCTCGATGCAGAGCCCAAGGTGAACCCGAAGACGGGCGGCACGATCGTGTTTTCCTCCGGCCGGTCGGGTCCGGAGCAGATCTATATGATGAGTATGGACGGCGCGGACCTGGAACGGCTGACCGACGGCACCGGCGAGGCATCCAACCCCTCCTGGCATCCGAGCGGGCAAATGATCGCCTACGCCTGGACCCGCGGATACGCGCAGGGCAATTTCAATATCTTCACGATGGACGTGGCTTCGCGCCAGTACGTGCAGTTGACACACGATCAGGGCCGGAACGAAAACCCGAGCTGGGCGCCGGATGGCGCGCACCTGGCCTTCATGTCGAACCGCACCGGTCGATCGCAAATTTGGAGGATGCTGGCGGATGGGACCGCGCAGCAGCAACTGACCCACGACGGGCTGAATTACAGTCCGGCGTGGGGAATGTAAATAGAATCAGGAGGCGAGTTCATGCTCAGTAAACGACAGATCACACTCATCGGTTTGGCAGTTTCGCTGGCGGTGTTTGCCGGCGGTTGCAAGAAGAAGGCTCCGGCGCCGCCACCGCCGCCGCCCCCCAAGGTCGAGGTGCCGCCACCACCACCGCCACCAGCTCCCGCTGTGACGCAGTTTGGGGCGGACCCGACTTCCATCGTGCGCGGCCAGTCGGCCGTGCTCAGTTGGACGGTTTCCGGCAATGTGACCGGCGTATCGATCGATCAGGGGATCGGCACGGTCGAGAACAGCGGCAATCGCCGCGTGTCGCCGGATAATTCCACCACCTACACGTTGACCGCGACCGGACCGGGCGGCAGCAGCACGGCCAGCGCGACCGTGAGCGTATCGGCTCCGCCGCCACCGCCGCCGCCACCGCCGCCGCCACCGCCGGCCAAAACGCTGACGGATTGGGTCGCCGAACTGCAGGACGGGTACTTCGATTATGACAAGAGCGACGTCCGCGCCGACGCGCAAGCCGCGCTGACGCAGGATGCAGCCACGCTCAAGACGATCGTCGCGGACTTCGCGGATGCGACCTTGACCATCGAAGGACACTGCGACGAGCGCGGCTCGGCCGAGTACAACCAACTGCTGGGCGACAAGCGCGCCAGCGCGGCCAAGGACTTCCTGGTGCAACTCGGGGTTCCCGCCGACAAGCTGAAGACGATCAGCTACGGTAAGGAAAAGCCGCAGTGTACCGATCAGAATGAGTCCTGCTGGCAGAAGAACCGGCGCGTCCATTTCTCGACCGGCCAGTAAGTTCTTGGCTGGAGCACTGTAGCAAGGGAAGGGGGCGCGCGTCCGCCCCCTTTTGTCTTTAAAGAGGAGTGTTATGTTTCGACGTCTGTGCGTATTGATCCTGGCCGTTGCGCCCGTGGTGGCGTTCGCCGCCGCCAGCAAGGAAATGCAGGAGCTGCAACGCGATGTGGCGCTGCTGCAGGAGCAGGTCCGGCAGCTTCAGCAGTCGCAGGACAAGCAGCTCGCCGCCATGACGGAGCTGGTGCAGCAGGCGGTGGATGCCGCCAATCGCGCGAACGCCAATGTCGAGGGCATGAAGAGCGGTTTCCAGCAGAGTATTTCACAACAGGAAAGCAAGGTGGTGGCACCGGTGGTCGGGCTTTCCGCTCGCATGGACAGCCTGTCGAACGATTTCCGCACGCTGCAGCAATCGGTTTCCGACCTGACCAGTCTGGTGGAGAAACTGCAAGCGCAGATGACCGATCTGAATAACGCGGTGAAGGTGATGCAGGCCCCGACGCCCGCTCCCCCGCCTACCGCCGGCGCGCCGCCGGCCACCGCCGCTGCCAATCCTTGCCCCAGTTACTCCAAGGACTTGTACGAAAACGCGCGGCGCGACCAGGCGGGCGGCAAACCCGAGATTGCGTTGCAGGAGTTCGGCGATTACCTGCGGTGTTTCGGAACCAGCGATCTCGCCCCGAACGCCCAATACTACATTGGCACCATTCATCTCGCGCAAGCCGACTATCCCACGTCGCTCGAGGATTTCGACGCAGTGCTGGAGAAATACTCGGACAACAACAAGACGCCGTACGCATTGTTTTACAAGGGCGAGACGCTGGTGAAGATGGGCCGCAAAACCGACGCGCAGAAGGAATACAAAGATCTCATTGTGCGTTTTCCCAAGGCCGACATGGCAGCCCAGGCTTGTTCGAGGCTGACCGAGATGGGCTACCGCTGCCCGGTGCCACCCGCGCACGTAGTGCCCAAGAAGCGCACCGCCGCACCGAAACAGTAGCTGGGGCATGCTTTGGTTTGCCCGGAACCCGCACCGCGTTTCGGGAACTTCACCGCGGATTTCCGCGTACTTCATCCAGGAACGGCTAAACTGTAGCCATACGGAAGGAATTACGGGATGACCCTGACGAAGAGACGTGTGCTATTGACCGCCGGCTTGCTCGGCTTGACCGCGATGGTTGCGATGGCGCAGACACCGAAGCCCGAAGAGAAACCCGCCGCGAGCCGCACCCTGAAGGCGAAGATGAATTACACCGGGGCCGGCACGGTGGACGAGAAACACAAAATCATGCTGTTCGTGTTCGCCAGCCCCGACTTCATGCAAGGCGGAGCCATGCCGATTGGCGGCGGCTCGACTTCCGCCAAGGATGGGACGGTGACGGTTTCCGATCTGACCGTTTCGCCGGTTTACGTTGCCGTTTGCTACGACCCGACCGGCGGATATGACGGCCAATCCGGCCCGCCGCCCTCGGGCGCCTCCATGGGCTTGTACGCCAAGACCCCCGGAACGCCGGAGCCGGTCAAGATCGACCCCGGAAAGACCGCGGAAATCACGGTGGCATTCGACGATTCCGTTAAAATGCCGTAACCACCGGTCGTCGCACGAGGAAATGGAAGCCGTGTGCGGGCGAGCCGGGCTCGCACCCGGCTGCGCGGATGGAACCACCGTCGCGCAGGTCGTCGGCCCACCCCCAGAGGAATAGCCCGCATGATACTGCCCTAGTACGCTCCACAGGGCCTGTGCGCCCTCATTCCGTTGACTTGAGTCGAACGAGTCGATACCATGAGGAAGATTCATAATCAATTGACGTACAACCCAACGGAGGGTGGACGGACGATGTCGATTCAAAGGTTCTTATTTGCTGTTATTTCTTGCACATGCCTGCTGGTACCCGGCATGTTTGCATCCACCGTTAGCCAAACCTGCACGCCCACGCTACCCACGACGACGCCGATCCCTTATCAGGACGACTGTACGATTAGCGCGTTCAACACGAGCCTCGGCACGCTGGAGAGCGTGACTTTGCAGGAAACGGGAGTGGGCGGAACGGTTATACCGGAGCAGACCAACACTTCGGCCGGCGCGCTGACCTTCACCCTTTCTCTCGCGACGATCGATCTGTCGTTTACCGAGAATGGTTCCGCGACGGAACTGGTGGACGTCACCCAGGGTTCCAGCGCTTGCAACGGTACCGTGAACGCGGACTCGACAAACACGACTTGCACCGCGACTCCCTTCTCTGGCCTGTCTAGCGCAGTAGGCGCGGACACGAACCTGCCCTTTTACGAGACTGGCGGACTGGTGACGCTGGTGGGAAATGGAGAGTTGTTCAGCGCATCGGGTCAAGGTGGTTTGGGCAGCGGGGGACACATCTTCTTCGGCGGCGATGGCACCATCGGTGGCGATTTGACCGTCACCTACACCTACGCTCCCGAGGGTCCGGTTCCGGAACCCGCCGGCATGGCCCTGGTGGGCGTCGGCTTGCTCGGCTTGGCTGCGATCGTTCGGAAGCGCTTGGCGTAAAGCGAGTTGTTTTAGAGGAAAGGGCCGGTGCGTCGGAAGACACATCGGCTCTTTTTGTGTGAGGTTGGCAGGTCGGGAGCCCGCTCCACTTCCTTATCGCATCGCGTAGGAGCTGAGCACCTTCACGTAGTTGGCACGCTCGAAGGCTTTGGGTTGCGGCACCGAGTTGCGGCTCATGCTGCCTTGCATCTGCTTGATGGAATCGTATTCGTGCTCGCCCATCCAAACCAGCAGTTCGGTCGACAGGGTGTCCAGGTAGCTGATGCCGCGCTTGAGGAGTGCCGAGGTCATCATGGCGACCTTGGCTCCGGCCATCATGGCCTTAATCACGTCGGTGGCGCTGTGGACGCCGCCGGTGAGCGCCATGTCCGCCTTGATGTTGCCGTACAACACGGCGATCCAGTGCAGGCGGAGCAGCAGCTCATGCGAGTTGCTGAGGATCAGGTTGGGAACTACTTCCAGTTCCTCAAGATCGTAATCGGGCTGGTAGAAGCGGTTGAAGAGCACCAGGCCATCGACGCCGGCCGCGTCCAGCTTTTGGCCCATGTTAGCGAGCGAGCTGAAATACGGACCGAGCTTGATGGCGAGCGGGATTCGCACTTCGGCGCGAATGGCCTCGACCAACTCAACGTATTGCCGCTCCACCTGTTCGCCGGTGATATTAGGGTCGGTGGGAATGTAGTAGATGTTCAGCTCGAGCGCATCCGCGCCGGCCTGCTGGATCTGTTTGGCGTAGCGCAGCCAGCCGCCCTTGGTGGTGCCGTTGAGGCTGGCGATGACGGGAATCTTGACCGCCTGCTTGCACTTGGCGATATGCTCCAGGTAACCTTCGGCGCTGCGCACGGGGCTGTTCAACTCGGGGAAATTGGTGGTGGCTTCCGAAGAGATGGACGAGGTTTCAGTGAGGAAGCGATCCAGCTCGTCGCTTTCGATTTCGATCTGCTCCTCGAACAGCGAGTGCAACACGACCGCCGCGGCGCCCGCGTCCTCCATGCGGCGGATGTTCGCCACGTCCTCGCACATGGGCGAGGAAGATGCCACCAGCGGATTCTTCAGCTTCAATCCAAGGTAGGTTGTCGATAGGTCGATGGTTTTGCTCAGGTCGATCATTTCTTCACCTCCGCGGTGGCGGGCTCGTGGGCCATATAGTCGTACAGCTTCCAATGTTCGTTGACATCCTGCTGCGCCAGCGCCAACAGCTTCTTGGCTTCTTCGGGATTGCTCTTCACCAGCATGGTGTAGCGGGTTTCGTTATAGATGAAATCCTTGAGCGCGGCGTTGGGCGCCCTGGAATCCAATTGGAACGGATTCTTGCCCTGCGCCACCAGGTCGGGATTGTATCGAAATAGGGGCCAGTAGCCGGTGTTGACGGCCAGCTTCTGCTGGTCCATGCCATGCGCCAGGTCGTAGCCGTGAGCGATGCAATGGCTGTAGGCGATGATGATGGATGGCCCGTGGAAGGCTTCGGCCTCGAGAAACGCCTTGACGGTGTGCATGTCGCCGGCGCCCATGGCCACCTTCGCCACGTAGACGCTGCCATAGCTGACGGCCATCATGGCGAGATCCTTCTTGCCGACCAGCTTGCCGCCGGCGGCGAACTTAGCCACCGCACCGCGCGGCGTGGCTTTGGATGCCTGGCCGCCGGTGTTCGAATAGACTTCGGTATCGAGGACGAGCACGTTCACGTTGCGGCCGCTGGCGAGGACGTGGTCCAGTCCGCCGTAGCCGATGTCATAGGCCCAGCCATCGCCACCGAGGATCCACACGCTCTTCTTGACCAGCGCGTCGGCCACCGCCAACAGGTCACGGGCTTCGCGGCTATTGGAAGCAGCCAGTTTGTCGCGCAGAATCTTGACCCGGTCGCGTTGCGCGAAGATGCCGGGCTCGGTGGACTGATCGGCTTTCAATATCGCTTCTACCAGTTCGTCGCCGAGCGTGCTGGAGAGGCGCGTCACCAGCTCGCGCGCGTATTGGTTCTGCGCGTCGACGGCCAACCGCATGCCAAGCCCAAATTCGGCATTATCTTCGAACAGCGAATTGGACCAAGTGGGGCCGCGGCCTTCGGCGTTGGTGCAATACGGCGTGGTGGGCAGGTTGCCGCCATAGATGGAGGAGCAGCCGGTGGCGTTGCCGATGTACATGCGGTCGCCGAAGAGTTGCGTCATCAACTTGATGTAGGGCGTTTCGCCGCAACCGGAACAGGCGCCGGAGAACTCGAAGAGCGGGCGCAGGAGTTGCACGTCCTTCACCTGGTTGCGGGCGAGCACGGCGCGGTCGGTTTCGGGAATGCCGAGGAAGAAGTCCCAATTGGCGGCCTCGGACTCGCGGATGGGCGGCTGCGGCACCATGTTGATGGCGCGGCGCTTCACTTGCGTCTTGTCCTTCACCGGGCAGAACTCGACGCACAGCGTGCACCCGGTGCAATCTTCCGGCGCCACCTGCAGCGTGTACTTGCGGTGCTTCATGTCCTTCCAGGCCGCCGGAACCGCTTTGAACGTCGACGGCGCGCCGGCCAGGTGCTCATCGTCGTACACCTTGGCGCGAATTACGCCGTGGGGGCAGACCAGCACGCACTTGCCGCACTGTATGCACAGCTTCTCGTCCCATTCCGGAATCTCGAGCGCGATGTTGCGCTTCTCCCACTGCGTGGTGGCGCTGGGAAAGGTCCCGTCGATGGGCATGGCGCTGACCGGCAGACTGTCGCCTTCGCCGGCCACGATCGGCCCGACCACCTTCTGCACGAATTCGGGCGCGGCGGCGGGAACCGGCGGCCTAAGATCGAACTGCGAGCTGACTGCGGAGGGAACCTTCACCTGGTGCAGATGGGCCAGCGCCGCATCCACCGCGGCGAAATTCTTCTTCACCACGCTTTCGCCGCGCTTGCCGTAAGTTTTTTCGATGGTGTGTTTGATGGCGGCGATGGCTTCCTCCGGCGGCAGCACGCCGCTGATGGCGAAGAAGCAGGTTTGCATGATCGTGTTGATGCGTCCGCCCATGCCGGTGGCGCCGGCCACGTCGTAGCCGTCGATAACGTAGAACTTGAGCTTCTTCCCGATGATCTGCCGCTGCACGGTGCGCGGCAGATGATCCCACACTTCGTCCGCCGAGTAGGTGCTGTTGAGCAGGAAGGTGGCGCCTTGCTCGGCCGACTTCAGCATGTCGATCCGCTCCAGGAACGAGAACTGGTGGCAGGCCACGAAACTGGCCTTGGTAATCAGGTAGCTGGAGCGCAGCGGAGTCGGGCCGAAACGCAAGTGGGAAGTGGTGATGGCGCCGGATTTCTTTGAATCGTAAACGAAATAGCCTTGCGCGTAATTATCGGTTTCCTCGCCGATGATCTTGATCGAGTTCTTATTGGCGCCGACGGTTCCATCCGCGCCGAGCCCGTAGAACATAGCGCGCACCGTTCCCTGTACCTCGGTCGAAAACTCGGGGTCGAAATCCAGGCTGGTGTGGGTGACGTCGTCGTTGATGCCGATGGTGAAGTGGTTCTTCGATTTCGGTTTGGCCAGTTCGTCGAAGACGCCCTTGACCATGGCCGGCGTAAACTCTTTCGACGACAGGCCGTAGCGCCCGCCGATCACCTTCTTCATCGCGTCCATTTCGACCAGCGCGGTGAGCACTTCGGTGTACAGCGGCTCGCCGGTGGCGCCGGGCTCTTTGGTGCGGTCGAGCACGGCGATCGACTTAACTGAGGCAGGCAGCGCGGCAACGAATTTCTCAATCGCGAACGGGCGGAACAGGTGCACTTTCAAGAGGCCGACCTTTTCGCCCCGGGCGTTCAGCGCGTCCACGCATTCCTCGGCCGCTTCGCAGCCGGAGCCCATCATCACGAGAACGCGCTCTGCATCCGGCGCGCCGGCGTAGTCGAATAGGCGATACTGCCGGCCCACGATGCGGGCGAACTTGTCCATCGTGTTCTGCACGATGGTCGGCGTAGCCAGGTAGTATGGGTTGATGGTCTCTCGGCACTGGAAGTAGACATCCGGGTTCTGCGCCGTGCCGCGGATCACCGGGCGGTCGGGCGACAAAGCGCGCGCGCGGTGCGCGTGCACCAAGTCGTCGTCGATCATGGCGCGCAGGTCTTCGTCGGTCAACTGTTCAATTTTGGCGACCTCGTGCGAGGTCCGGAAGCCGTCGAAGAAGTGCAGAAACGGCACGCGCGCTTCGAGCGTGGCCGCGTGCGCAATCAACGCCAAATCCATCACTTCCTGCACCGAGTTGGAACTGAGCAGGGCAAAGCCTGTGGAGCGCGCCGCCATCACGTCGCTGTGATCGCCGAAGATGGAAAGCGCCTGCGCCGCCAGCGCGCGCGCCGCGATATGAAACACGGTGGAAGTCAGTTCACCCGAAATCTTGTACATGTTCGGGATCATCAGCAGCAGACCCTGCGAGGCAGTGAAGGTTGTGGCGAGCGACCCAGCCTGCAACGCGCCGTGGAGCGCTCCGGCGGCGCCACCCTCGCTTTGCATTTCGATCACGGTGGGCACGGTTCCCCAGATGTTCGGGCGGTTTTCGCTCGACCACTGGTCCGCCCATTCGCCCATGTTCGAGGAGGGCGTGATCGGATATATCGCTATGACTTCGCTGACTTTGTGGGCAACGTACGCGGCAGCCTCATTGCCGTCGATGAGTACTTTTGGCCGGTTGGCGGTTGTACTGGACAACTTTCCCTCCTGCGGGGGTTTGAGATTTGGGATTGAACTTCCTTAAGCAATATTATAAGACCTGTATGTCGTAAAAATCTACAACTATTTTGTGAGTTCACAACGGTGAAATCACGGCGGAGCATGCTTTAACTCCCCCTGAAATCATCGGGTGTGAGAGGATTCAGGTCTCGTCAAGAACCAGGCCGCCAAGCCAAAGCATGCCCGCCGGCGGTGCGCCATTTCGCGCAAGGAGGTTGTGCGAACATACTCCTAGGAGCCGGATGATTCGCGATTACCTGCGCCAGATGTATCGCACGGTGCTGCCGCTGGTGTACGCACGCAGCAAGTTCAAGCTATTCCTGAAAGCGGGGTTGGGCGATATCGATCTGCGCATGTTGGCGCTGGCTTCGCAGACCGACTACTTCTCGAACTTTGTCCGTGCAATTCCGATTCGGGCGCCCTTCGGCAAGTCGATGGTCGTCGTCGCGCCGCACCAGGACGACGAAGCGATCGGCTGCGGGGGAGCGCTGGTATTGCAGGTGCGCAGTGGACAGGCGGCCTCCATCGTCGTGCTGCAGGACGGCGCCGATGGGTGCGAACAACTGGGCTACACGCGGCAAGCCATGATGGAGATGCGCAACGAAGAGTCGCGGCGGGCGGCTGCCGCGATCGCCGCGCCGTCACCGATCTTTCTCAATCATCCTGCGCTGGCGGCCGGCGGCGCGCAGATTGCGGAACTGGCGGAGATCCTGGCGGAGCGCAAAGCCGATGCCGTCTTCATCCCGTTCCCATTCGACGGCCATTGCGATCACCGCACGGCCAACTACATCCTGGCCGGCGCACTGCGAAAGATTCCGTGGGATGTGCGAGTGTTCGGCTATGAGGTGTGGGGACTTGCGATTCCGAACGTCATCTTGATCATTGACGACGCGATCGAAGCGAAAACCGAAATGCTGCGCTGTTACACCTTCGCCAATTCGGCGCTGGATTACGTCAACAGCACGATAGGTCTGAACATGTTTCACGCGCGCATGCTGGGCGCGGGCGAGTGCCGGTACGCGGAGCGATTCTTCGAACTTCCGCGCCAGGAATATATCGAGCTGACCGGCCGAATTCGCGCTGCCGAGTTGGCAGCGGCGGCCGCCATCGGATGAATGACGCCGCCGGTCTCTGTCTGAGAGTGATGCTGGGCGGAACAGAGCCGCACCAGCTACGTTACGTTATAGTGGGGTGTGCGAGGAGCGGCCATCCAAATAATCTACCGGCATCTGCGCCGTGGTGACCGGCGGATGAGCCTCAAGAGGGGCCATAAGGGTCAGTGATCAAAGCTCTCTGGCGGCATGTCGCATACAACTACCGCGAGGGCGGCTTCCGTCAGATCCTACAGAAGATCGCCGGTCGAATTCGCCAGTGGATCCGTTCGGACGAGGTCCTGCTAGTCTACCGCCATGATTTTCAAGAGACTAGACTTGAGCCGCAGTTGCCGCTAGCTGAGTCTATCCTGGATTATGACGCGCTGGTCGCGCACCGGTATTTCAAGGCGGATGCGTTTCCCGAAGCCGTGCGTAAGCGGCTCGCGTCCGGCTCGCTTTGCCATGGACTTTTTCTGGATCGGGAACTGGTAAACATCGGGTGGACGTCTCGTGGATTCCTGGAACTGGTGTGGGGCGTTCGAATACTCGATGGCGATTCTGCCGCGATCTACGACTGTTACACGCTTCCGGCGTTCCGGTCGAGAGGGATCTATGCGGACAGCCTGATCCGCATGTTGCGGCAGATCCGCGATGAGGGTGTGCCCCACGCGCTGATCGCCGTGGCCCCGGACAACATCCCGTCGGTTAGAGCGATCGAAAAAGTGGGTTTCAGGCCCCTCTATCTCGTGACGATCAGCCAGCGTTTCGGCCGGAAGGGGTTGCGTGAATCTAAGTTCAGCGCCAGGTTCCGGACCCCCTCTTGAGTCTTGGCGAAGCGGTTTTTAGTCGTTTCTAGCGGTCTTAGCCAGTAGTTCCGCGCACAGTTCTGGAATGGTGACATCTCACACAATGCGCCGTCTTACAAATGTAGCTCGGGCCCGGAGGGGGCTGTGAGGGAAGCATCCAGTGTTTGCGCACCGCACCCGGAGGGCTCCTTTCCGATTCGCTCCGGGCCGTATTCCGGCATCGCGTAAAGTATCGGAACGCTTGGGTACCCGAAGGTACGCCCACCTTCGCGTCGCCCACCCTTCAGCACCGCGCTTGACTGGTTCCGGAGCGCGCGCTAGATTTGAATCACGCGCCAATATCCAAGAACTCTCCATCACAGATGATCTCCGTTCAGATATCGAAAGGGGCCGAAGCCATCGGCGCGCTGGGCGGTGAGTGGGACGAGTTGGTGCGGGACTCTCACGCCGCGGCCTTTCTCGGCCACTCCTGGTACCTGGCGTGGGCCGACGTATATCCGCCGAAAGAAATCGCGGTCGTCACGGCGCGCGACGGCGGGCGTCTGGTGGGAGTGCTTCCGCTGGCCCGCATCCAAACCGGCTGGAAAGGGCTGTTCTTCAAGTTAGTGGTTCCATTCGCGCTCGGCGATTATCAGCCCTTCATCGTCGATACGGCGTGCGCCGCTACCGTGCTTCCCACCATGCTGGATGCGGCGATCCAGCATTATGGGCGGCGCGGAGTGTACTGGTGGCCGCATATTCCGGCGACCGATCCGTCGATCGAGATCCTACGATCCTACCTGGATGCCCGGCACATGCCGCACGTGGAGGAGCGGGAGGTCGCCCCGAGGCTGCGGATCGGCGGAGCCGATTTCGCGGCGGTCGAGAAGGGCTGGGCATCGAGCCACCGCATCGACGTGCGCCGCCAGCGTAAGCGACTGGCCGAGCAGGGCCCGGTGTCGTTGTGGCAGCCCGCCACGCTCTCCGAAGCGGAAGCGGTGCTCGATGAGTTCTTTCAGATCCACGATCGGAAGTGGCTGGCGCAGGGCTCCCCGGGTGCTTTTCAGGACCCTCTGCGCCGCGCGCACTATCGGGCGATCCTGCGCCGCTTGTGGGGACACGCCTGCCATTTTTCCACCATCCGCTGCGGATCGACGAACGTCAGTTATCACTTCGGATTCTTGTCGGGGGGCTGGCTGCTGTGGTACCGGCCTACGTATCGTCCGGAATTCAGCCGTTTCTCGCCCAGCAAGATTCACGTTGCCATGCTGATTGAAGAAGGCTGCCGGGCGGGGTGGCGAGGCTTCGATTTCCTGCTCGGGGAGGAACCCTACAAGCTGCAATGGTCGAACGAGCAGTTGGAGGTAGTCAACGTCCACGCCGGGTTTCATGAACGGGCGCCGTCTTACTCCTGGTTCTCAAAAGGCAGGCCCGTCATGCGGCAACGGTTCGCGGGCGACCTGATGCGGGCCCGTGCCTGGTGGCAAAAGCGGCGCGGTGCGGATTCCCCTTCCGAATGGCCGGAATGAAGCCCGGTGGGATAGCGCATGAGACAAGGCTGCGGAGACAAGACTGCGGCTTGACATAACCGCGGACGGAGCGTACCATTCTTAAAGCCGTTGATTGTCTGCAACGGCATTTGGGGAACGGTGGTTTCTGGGGGACCCCGTATGACATTTCAGATTGGCGACAAAGTCGTCTATCCCAATCAGGGCGTTGGGATTATTGAGAACATCAGCACTCGCTCCTTCGGATCTGCCTTCGAGAAGTTCTACCTGCTGCGGCTTGGTTACAACACCATTACGGTGTTGGTGCCGTTTTCCAACGCCGCAAACGTCGGCCTGCGGCGGGTAAACAAGGATCGGGAGATTTCTCGTGTGCTCTCGTACCTTTCGTTCGGCGAGTTCACGATCCATTCGGATTGGAAGGTTCGCTGCAAAGAGAACACCGAGAAGATGCAAAGCGGCAGCCTGCTGCAGGCGGCGCAAGTGCTCAAAGCGCTGCTGGCCCTGCACGGCGAGAAGCCGCTTTCGTTCCGCGAGAAGAAGCTGATGGAACGCGCGCGGCACATGCTGGTCTCGGAGATCTCGTTGGCGCGAGGGGTTCCAGAGGTGCAAGCGGTCAACCTCCTGGAGCGGGCCGTGGCCAAAGCGGGGCTCAGGCTGCCGCCTCCAACCTGAAGCGTATACTCGGGCCGCTTTCACAGCCGGCCGGGTCCCACCAGGCGGACGTGCGATCCTGAAAGAGCTATGCGCAGCTCGCTTCCATCGGGCGTGATCCAAGGTCCACCGGCACCGCCGGTGGACTGGGGCGACGGCGGCAGCGGCGGTCCGGAGGGACGCGGTGCCGACCGGCAGGCTTCGTTCATCGCGCTGTTCATCCTGCTGGCCGCCACCGGCATGGTATTCGCCGCGCTGACGATGGCGTTTTGGATGCGCCATGGCACATCCGACGACTGGGTCAGCATGCGTAAGCCGCCGCTGCTGTGGGTGAACACGGCGGTGCTGCTGGCATCGAGCGTGGTTCTCGATCGAGCCCGTGTGGCGCTGAAGAGCGGCCGGCGCGACGGCTTCAACCTCTGGTGGACCGCGGCGACTGCGCTGGGCATTGCGTTCCTGTTAGGGCAAGGAATTGTCTGGCACCAGCTATCCAACGCCGGCGTATTCATCGCCAGCAGCCCCACTAGCTCGTTCTTCTATCTGCTGACGGCGGCGCACGCGGTGCACCTGCTGGGCGGAGTGGCAGCGCTGATCTATGTGGACGTGCAGGCGCTGCGCCTGCGGCTAGGGCCGGCCAAGCGGACCGTGATCGACATCACGGCCGTGTTCTGGCATTTCCTGGATGGCGTGTGGTTGTATTTGATGGTGCTGCTGTACGTGTGGGGGTGAGAGCGACGCGAACGTGACGCGGCGAGTCCAGTCCGCAGAGACGAGTCGTCTCGGCTTCTCCGCGCGCTCGCCAACCTGTAATCGCTCAGAACGCCACGACCGGCAGCGCTGCAAGGCAGGACTGCCCGCGCCTCGCTCCTGAGTCGAGTTTCCGCTAAGATTGCGGCCTAATGTCCGCCGCCGCACCTGTCGATAAGACCAAGGTGAGTGTTTTTGACCTGGATGGTCCTAGAATACGTCACGGCGCGGTTCGGTCCAGGTTCCTGTTGCCCGCCGCAGCTGCAATCCTGACGCTGGCGCTGACGGTATCCTTCCCAGGCTGCAACTGGCGCTGGTCCAAAGCCCTTCCCGTGCTGACGTCGGTGGCCGAAATCCATAAGCTCTCCCCGGAAGATGCCGACCGGCATTATCCCGTGCGCCTCAAAGCGGTCACCGTATTCGACGATCCAATTGCGAGTCTCCTGGTTGTCCAGGACTCGTCCAGCAGCATCCGCGTCGAGTTGCAAGACCCGCGGATTCAATTCAACCAAGGGGACTGGCTTGTCCTACGCGGCGTCACCGCGCGGGGGCAGTTCTTCCCCATGGTGCGCAACGCCACCGCGCAAGCCGTTGGGAGAGCCCCCCTCCCGCCTCCCGTGCGCATCAACGTTACCGACCTCGGTTTGCCCCAACGCCAGGATCAGTACGCGGAAATCCGAGGCATTGCCCGCAGTTGGACGACGCTCCACGACGGGCACACCAATATACAAGTCGATTCCGGCGGCACCATCTTCGACGTTATCTTGCGGGACATCCACGGCGTCGACCCGGCCAAGCTGATCGGAGCCGTGGTGACCTTCCGGGGCCTGCCCACCACACCGTTCAGCCTGACCGGCGCCGTCCTTTTCCGCCAACTGACGGTCGACGGCAACTGGGATATTCGACTGGAATCCGGTCCCGCCGCGAACGCCGGGCCGCCACCCCGTGCATCCGCTCCACCGCTGCTTCAGGCCGCTAAGATACGCTCGGTGCGCAGCGCTGCCGGCAAGGTTCCGGTAAGGCTGCGCGGCGCTATCAGCTATTACGATCCCGATTATCACATCCTGTTCTTTCAGGATTCGACCGCCGGCATTTACGTGGCCACGCCGGGCCTGCTTCCAGTGCAGCAGGGGGATTTGGTGGATGTGGAGGGCGTGGTCGACCTAAACGGCTTCGCACCGATGGTCAGCGATGCCCGCTTCCGCAAACTTGGAAGAATCCGCCTGCCCGATCCGCCAATGGTCCCGCTGGCGGAACTGTTTTCCGGAAAGCTCGACAGCCAGCGTGTCACTGCGGAAGGAGTCGTGCAGTCGGTGGTCCGCAGGAACGGCCATCTCCATATCGAGTTGGAAGTCGCCGCTGGGCTCTATCGCTACCGGGTCCACCTACCCTACGCCGTCTCCCTGCCGCTGCCGATGCATCTGGTCGACTCTACGGTACGGATTCGCGCTGTCGCGGGATCGGTGTTCAATTCCAGGGGACAGATGGTCGGAGCGGTTCTGTACGCGCCCAGCTTGCAGGACATCGAAATACTGCGGCCTGGCCAGCCCGCCGCCGCCGCGCCCATCAGGCCGATCGGCGGGTTGTTGCGCTTCTCGCAGGCGGTCGAGTGGGAGCACCGTGTCCGCGTCCGGGGAACGGTCGAGTACTGGCGCGCCCGCTCCCGCGAGGCGTTCGTAGCCGATGAAACCGCCGGCGTGCTGGTGCGAACCAAGCAGGAGGAGAGCTTCCAACCCGGCGACCGGGTCGACGTGGTCGGATTCGCGGTCTCCGGCGGGTATTCGCCGGTGCTGGGAAACGCCGAGATCCGCAAGCTGTCCGCGGGAAAGGCTCCGCCGGGGATTCCGATCGACGCGCAAGGAGCGTTGGGCGGGGAGTTTGACGGCCGTCTCGTCACCACGGAAGCGTACTTGGTGAACCGGGTCAATGGAGCCGCCGGACAGACCCTTTCGCTCGAAGCGGGCAGCATTCTTTTCAACGCCACGATGGAGTCGGACAACGAAGGCGATCCGCTCGAGAACCTGCGCGATGGGTCCCTGCTCCGCCTCACCGGCGTTTGCACGGTCGAGCGCGCGGAGAACGACGGTGTCGCGCACGCTTTTCGGATTCTCCTCCGCGGTCCCGCCGACGTCCAGGTGGTGCGCGAGGCGTCGTGGCTCACCCGCGAGCGCACCGTCGCCGCGGCCGGCTGGATGGGCGCCGTCGCCACGATGTCGGCAGTTTGGATCTGGGTCCTCCGCCGCCGGGTTCGCCAGCAAACCGCGATGATCCGGTCAAAACTGGAAAACGAGGCGAGCCTCAAGCTGGCCGCGCAAGCCGCCAGCCGCGCGAAGAGCGAGTTTCTCGCCAACATGAGTCACGAAATCCGTACCCCCATGAACGGCATAGTGGGGATGCAGCAGCTCATCGGCGGGACCGCGCTCGACGCCGAACAGCGCGGGTATCTGGATGCCGCGCAATCCTCCGCGCAATCCCTTCTCGCACTGCTCAACGGGATTCTGGATCTTTCCAAAATCGAAGCGGGCCGGATGGAGTTGGAGCGGGCCGATTTCGCCGTCCGGCCGCTGCTCGACGAAATCCTCCGCCCGCTGCAGCCTATCGCCCAACAGAAAGGCTTGCAACTCACCGGCGTGGTCAGCGACGATGTGGCGGCGGCGGTCAATGGCGACGCGCTCCGGTTGCGCCAGGTGCTGTTGAACCTAATCGCCAACGCGCTAAAGTTCACCCACTTGGGCGGTGTCACGGTGACGGTCGAGCGAGCCTCGGAATGGGACGGCGGCGTCGAACTGCGGTTTTTTGTCTCCGATACCGGCATTGGAATCGGTCCCGAACAACGCGATGCCGTCTTCGAAGCGTTTCGGCAGGCCGACAACTCCATCACGCGGCGCTATGGCGGCACCGGACTCGGCCTGGCCATCTCGGCCCGGCTGGTACAGCTCATGGAAGGCGAGATCGCGCTGGAGAGTCAGCCCGGCCAAGGCGCTACGTTCACTTTCACAGCCCGTTTCGCGCGGGCGCATCTGGCTCCGCCCGCTGCTAATGCAGTCGAGCCAGCGGCCGCGGCTCCCCGTGCCGCCCACTCCCAGCACATTCTGGTCGCCGAGGACAACCCCATCAACCAGACGGTCATCACGCGCACGCTCGAGAAGGCCGGCCACCAGGTGGCGCTGGCGCAAGACGGCCGCGAAGCCCTACACATCTGGGCTGCATCGCATTTCGACGTCATTTTCATGGATATGCAGATGCCGGAACTAGATGGCCTGGAGGCCACCCGCGAAATCCGCCGCCGCGAACAGGATACCGGCGAGCGCATCTGCATCATGGCGATGACCGCCAATGCCATGTCCGGCGACCGCGAACGCTGTCTGGCCGCTGGAATGGACGGCTACTTCACCAAGCCCATGCGAGCGCAGGAGGTCCTCGAATGGCTCGCCCACCGCGACACCGTTCCCGGCTCCACGCCCGCATGAGGGCTTCGCTCCTCGCAAACCGCCGCGGCGCCAGCGGGGAGCCGGCCGTGGTGTTGTGGCGATTGGCCTATGGCGCGATCAACCCCGCGCGAATCGCGTACCGCACGATGCTGGCGGTTTCATGTACGCCCAGTTTCTCCAGGATTCGGCTCCGGTGAGACTCCACCGTCTTGTAACTGATCCCCAGTTGCCGCGCCGCCTGTCTGGTGGACTTTCCCTCCGCGACCAGTACCAGCACCTGCCGCTCGCGCTCGGTCAGCGTAAACACGATACGTAGCGCTTCCTCATCCGGCGGATAGCCCGCGCGCCGGGGGCCACCGATCTCCACCGCCGCCCCGTTGAACCCGGCGAACTCGCCCTCTGCGTCCAGGTGCGGCATGCCCCGGTTCTCCACCCAGCGATACTCGCCATCGGCGCGCCGCAAGCGATATTCGAAGCGGTAGGCCTGTTGCGCGGTGACGGACTTGAGGTAGGTTTCGACGCAAATGTCGCGATCGTCGGGATGCAGTCCTTCGGTCCAGCCGTTTCCCAGTTCCTCGGCCATCGATCGCCCCCGGAACTCCAGCCACGCTCGGTTGCAGTAGGTCCAAAATGCGTCGGGACCCGACATCCAGATCATCAGCGGAGAGGAATCCGCCAGCCGGCGGAAACTCTCTTCCCCGCTGTCAGCCAGTTCCTGAGCCCGTTCCAGTTGGGCTTCCAACTCGGCCACCCGCTTCCGCCAGAGGGCGCATTCCTCACATGGCATCGCGGGTGTCGCCGGTTTCATAACCTAGTTGATGATAGATCCCCTGAAACAAAGGGTAAAGCACAAAATGGGAAAAGTGATGCCCACGCAGAATGCGTCAAATGCCGGGGCCATGCTGGATTCGCCGACGTGCCACAATTGTGGAACTTTAATGCCATATTATGAAAGGATTAAGTGAAGGCCGATGAAGCCGCCGGAATCCGACCACCAGTTATTCGAGCGACTCCGCGCTGGCCGGGAGCAGGCATTCGTGGCTCTCTACCACAAGCGGCAGCCGGCACTCTACCGGTTTGCTCTGCAGATGAGCGGCTCGGCAGCCGTCGCCGAGGATATCACTCAGGAGGTATTTCTGGCGTTGCTGCGGGACGAGTGCGGCTACGACCCGAGTCGCGGAACCCTGGTCGCTTATTTGTTCGGCATTGCGCGCAAGCTGCTACTGCGGCAGTATGAACGGCGGCGTTCCGACGTGCCCGTGGACACTGGCGCCGAAGAGCCGGGGTTTGCCGAGCCGGTGGATGCTTCCGATCCGCTGGCGGACCTTACGGCCCGCGAGCGCGTCGAGGCGCTGCGCCGGGCCGTGAGTAGCTTGCCACGCCGTTATCGCGAGGTCGTGGTGCTGTGCGATCTGGAGGAAGTGGACTACGCCGATGCAGCGGCGGTGTTAGGCTGCCCAATCGGCACGGTTCGCTCGCGTCTGCACCGGGCGCGGCTGATGCTGGCGGGGAAACTGCGGGACGAACGCCTTGGCGGCGCTTCGGTTCCGGCATGGAAGGCGGCGAGGTGTGCGATATGAACTGCGAAGATTATTGGAACGATAGTGCCGGGCCGTGGCCCGAGGCGGATTTTGACGCCCATCTGGCCGCGTGCCCGTCCTGCGCGGCGCGCTATGCCGCTGGCCGTCCGGTGGTGGCGGGCCTGCGCCTGCTGGCTGCCGGGATGAAGCACGTATCGGCGCCTCCGCGCGTGGAAGCGCACCTGGTGCGCGCGTATCGCGAACGCTACAGCCGGCGCATGCCGCCTCAGGGCGAGGCTCGCCGCTGGTGGGCTGCCGCCGCGGCGGTGTTATTGGCCGCTGGGGCGCTTTGGATCGGCGCCCGCGCGCCACGGCCGGCGCAGGTTGCTGCCGCCAAGGCTCCAGTTGCGGCCGCCGCCGGCGTCGAGGAGGAAGATGCCGCGTTCATTCCACTGCCCAATGCCGCCGGCTCGCCGCAAGACGACGATGTCGACCTCGTGCGGGTGCAATTGCCGCGCTCCGCGATCACCGCGCTGGGTATTCCGGCGAGCGACGATGGCGACGCGGAGAGCGTGGAAGCCGAAGTTCTGGTGGGCCCGGATGGTATGGCGCGCGCCGTCCGGTTTCTGAATTGACCCGGTCCGTGTAGCGGGAGCAGACGATGAAAATGTGCAGCAGTTTCGCATTCCTCCTGGCCGCCGCTGCCCTCGCCTGGGGGCAGAATCCACCGCCCGGCGGGCATGGCCGCTTCGGCGCCGCCGGCCCGCGCTTCCTGGGCGCCGAGGCCGGCATGCCGCGCCGCGTGGTAAGGGGCGCTCCCTTTTCCGGAGATTTGGTGACCGAGAGCACCCAGACCCTAGCCGATGGCAATCGCATCCGTCAAACCAGTACCGCGCACTTGGTTCGCGATAGCGAAGGCCGCACGCGCCGCGAGCTGTCGCTGGCAGGCTTGGGCGCGCTGGCTGCCGGTGGAGGAGCCCAGCAGGTGATCTTCCTTAACGATCCCGTGGCCGGAGCGAACTACGCGCTCGATCCGGTGCGCAAGATAGCCAATAAGTCGTCGTGGACCGGGCCGGCGTCCGGTGCACGTTCCTCTGCCGCCGCAATCGAAGGGCGGCGGGACAGGCCAGCGGGGGGCGCCCATCAGCCGGTGAAGACCGAAGCGCTCGGTGTCCTGACGATCGAAGGTCTCCAGACTCAGGGCACCCGCACCACCCTCACCATCGCGGCCGGCGCCATCGGCAATGCTGCGCCGATTCAAGTGGTGACCGAACGCTGGTATTCCGCCGACCTGCAAATGCCGGTCCTAACCCGGCGCAGCGATCCGCGCAGCGGCGAAACCACCACCCGTCTCGTCAATATCAGCCGTTCCGAGCCGTCGCCCGCCCTCCTGCAAGTACCGCCTGATTTCAAGCTGATCGAGCGCCCCGCGGCGCATTTCCACGTTCGCGCCGGCGCAGCCACTGAGTAGCCCGCAACGCGCCGTTGGTGGCCTTGCTTTCGCTTGGCGTTTTGCCGGTCCGTTTCCACGGAGCCGCAAATAGGCCTGCGCACCATTACCGCATCTCCGCCCGAAACCGCAGTGTGCTCCAGCAGCGCGGCGCGTTTGTCGGTCCCGATCCTCCGCGTAGGGCGATGTCGATCATCGCCTCTCCAAGCATCTTGGCCCATAGGGTAGTGCCGGTCGTGGTACGGCCAAGTGCCCGCGATCATTGGCTGCGGGCCTGGGGCTCGCCCCGACGCCCTCCGCACGCCGGCGCCCTGGCAACGCCTGGTGAACTGCTTCACACATGCATCCTGTTCCCTTATGCGTTATAGCAACCGTTAGCCAGGATTATCATGCGGACAAGCGGTTCGAACTTTTTCCCCTGCGTTGCGTACTTACTGCGGAGGAACCTATGCGAACTCTTCTGATCTGCCTGCTTGTGTCAGCCGCCGTCGCCATGGCCCAGGATAATCCGCTCAGCGCATTCAACAAGCTCGCTTATGGAGCGGAGAAGAATTTCCTGCTCCGCTCAGCCGAGAAAGTGCCTGAGGGAGAGTACAACTTTAAGCCCACCGACGCGGTCCGCAGCTTCGGCCAGGTGGTTGGACACGTGGCCGACGCACAGTACCTGTTCTGTTCCATCGTACTCGGCGAGACGAATCCCGCCCCGAAAATCGAGCAGACCAAAACTTCGAAAGCCGATCTGATTGCCGCGCTCAAAGGCGCCTTCGCCTACTGCGACAGGGCCTACGACGGCATGACCGACGCGTCCGCCACTCAAATGGTGAAGCTGTTCGGAGCCGACACGCCGAAATTGGGCGTGCTGATGGCCAACAACATGCACAGTATGGAACACTACGGGAACCTCGTCACCTACATGCGGCTGAAGAACATCGTTCCTCCGACCAGCGAGGCGGGCGCCTTGCCTCCGGGAAAGCCGTAGGAATAGTGTGCTTTTGGGCCGGCCGCTGCCCCCCAAGTCTCGCCCGCAATCGTGCGGCCGCTTCGTGATCTCGATCTCCGTCTTCGCCGCCCGTCGAGCGTCGTAGCCCACCGGGCAACTGAGTCTGTACCAATCGATGGCTTCCGGCTTACGCACCCTGCGCGCAACCCAAGTCCGCGCCTGGCGCTAAAATCGGCTTGCACCCGCGCGCGTCGTGTCACTTCTTGCCGGGAAGCGCATCTCCGCTTGTTAGAGGCCACATGGAAGTCAACATTCGGTACCAGGGCAACGTCAGATTCGAAGCCGTCGCGCGCGGGCATAGAGTGGTGTCGGACCAGCCGGCGTCGAAAGGCGGCGAGGACGCAGGCATGACGCCCCCAGAGTTGCTGCTCTCGGCGTTGGGCGCCTGCGCCGGTTATTACGCCGCTCAGTACCTAAAGGCCCGATCGCTATCCGCCGACGGGCTGGAAATCCAGGTGACCGCCGACAAGGCTGTGCAGCCGGCCCGGCTGGCCCAGTTTCGTATCGAAGTCGCCCTCCCCGGTCTGGACCCCGAGCACGAGGCCGGCATTCTGCGCGCCGTCAAGGCCTGCCTCATACACCATACGCTGCTCCACACGCCCGCCGTCGAGACCGTGTTCAGGTCTTTGGTGACCGCGCGTTAGGTGTCACCACAAAGCCCGCTCTCGCGGCCGGTGGCTTAGAAGACGATCTTGACCGCCAGTTGCAGCAGGCGCGGCGAACCCGCCTGCAGGATCTGACCGAACGCCGGAGACTCCAGGTCGTTCTCAGGTAGCCCGAGATTCGGATGGTTGAGCAGGTTAAAGCATTCCGCGCGGAATTGCACGCGCCGGGTTTCGTCGATGTTGAAGTACTTGAACAACGAAACATCTGCGTTTTCGATGCCAGGACCGCGCACCACATTGCGACCCTCGTTGCCGAACTGGCCAGCTTGTGTTTGCGGGTTCAGTTGCAGGAAAGGCGTCCGGCTCACCCATTCGTTCGCCGTGTGGGGTTGCCCCGCGTTCGGATTGGAAACGAGGTCGGGCCGGCTGGAGTAGAAGCCGCTGATTTCGGGAGCGCTGCCCTGGAGGGAAACGTCCGCGCTATCGTAGACGGTAAACGGCGTGCCGGTAGAGAGCCTGGTGATGGCATTGAGCTGCCAGCCGTTGGCGAAGAACGCGAACGCCCGCGAAGCGGCCCGCAGTTTCGGCAGCGCCCAGGTTCCGCTGAACAGGAAACGATGAGTGGCATCGAACAGAGACGGGCCGTGCTCAGCCGCCAGGTCGAACGGGTTCTGCGCCAGATCGTTTTCGCCGGCCACCAGCGTGGGCGCCGAACCGGCGACGTTCAGCGAGGAGATATCGTCGAGACTCTTCGAGTACGTATAGGAAGCTAGAAAGCTCAGACCGTGCGCGTACTGGCGGGAAAAGGCCACTTCCAGCGCGTGGTAGGTCGAGTTGGAATTGTCGGCGATCAATCCCACCGACGCGTAATTGCAGATGCCGGCGGAATTACACGTGCTGTACTGGCGCATCTCGTTGTCATTGTCCGCGTTGACGCCTGGCCCGTAGATAGTGGGATTCGCTTCGATGAATCGCGACAGATAGGTGCCCTTATTGCCGACATACCGGACGTCAAGCAGATAGTCCTTCGCGATTGCCCGCTCGATGGAGAGATTCCAGTTCTGCGAATATGGCGGAAGCATTCCCGATTGCACGGTGAGCACGGTGGCCGGCGCGACGAAGTTTCCGCTGCCGAACGGCGTAGCGGCGCCGCCGTAGGGGTTGGCCAAATTGAATCCCGGGCCGGCCAACTGATACGCCTGCGTCCACGGCAGTGCGCTGATGGATGCCTGCAGCGGACCTCCCACGCCGTTGGTAAAGCCATCGTAGAAAATGCCGTAGCCGGCGCGCACGATAGTCTTGTTGTCGCCGAATGGATCCCAGGCCAGGCCCACCCGCGGCATGAATTCGCGATAGTCGACGCGAGCGAGGCCCGCTGCCACGCCAGGGTCGCCAGGGAACAGCAGCCCTTCCGGCGCGTTCGGATAGACAGTCGATTGTTGGCCCGGCGCCCACGCATTCATGCGATTCCGAATGTCCACGTAGGGTGTGTTCACCTCGTATCGCAGGCCGAAGTTGAGAGTCAGCCGCGAGTCGATTCGGAACTCATCCTGTGCATACCCGGCGGCGACCCACTTGCGCAACCCCCGGTTGAAGTCGCCGCCGCCCTGAAAGAACTGCACCGATTGCCCGAGCAGGAAACTGGCGAAGGAATCGCTGGCCGGGAACGGGGCGAAGACGAAGAAGCCGTTCGTGGCGATTCCGAGAACGGCGTTGATTTGTTCGCGAGTAAGATCGGCACCGAGCTTAAGGTTGTGCCGGCCACGAGTCATCGCAATCGAGTAAGCTCCCTGAAAGTCGTTCTGATAAGTGTTCTGCGGACCGGTAATCGGATTGCCGAGATTCGCGTAGCCGCTCACGATGAGAAAGGGAACCCCGTCGTTCAGCGCCAGGGTGGGCTGGTACTGGAATCCAAAACTGCTTCCCGGCGTGTGATTCGCCGCCTGTCCTTCCAGAAACACATTGCGGAAGACGGAGGCGCGCACGGTCTGCACGGTTTCGGGTGAAATCAGGTGGACCCAGGAGCCAGTGAGAGAGTTAGTTGCAATGCCGTCTGTAACCGGAAAACCGGGCACGCCGGCTCCGTTGATGGGTACCGGGTCTAACTCATGCAGCGACGACGTGGAATACCGCACGAAGACCTGGTCGCTCGGACCAAAGTAGCGATCGTAGCGGAAGCCGCCCTGGTTGTAGTTATTCGATCCGAGCTGGGTGGATTCAAACACGTTGGTGCCAATATTGGGCAGCGGGTATAGGTTCTCCGCCGTTAAAGCGATCGAACTCTGCAGGGACGCTGGGATCAAATTGCCCGGAAACGGCTGGCCGCTGAACTCGTTAATGAGCGGAGCAGGCTGGCCCGTGGAGGGATCGGTGAGCCCGGAGAAATCGCCGGTCCGCTCCGCGGCCGTTGGCACAATAGCGGCCTGTGTCGTGCCCGCGAAATCGCGCTGCCCTTCATAATAGAGAAAGAAGAAATCCTTGTCCTTGCGGATAGGTCCACCTAAGGTAGCGCCGTATTGATTGCGATGAAGCGGTTCGGTCTGGGAGGCGAAGAAGTTGCGTGAGTCCATCGCATTGTTGCGGAGGAACTCGTAGACGTCTCCGTGAAAGGCGTTGCTACCCGACTTAGTCACCACCGATGTGGTCGCGCCACTGGTATCGCCGTATTCGGCGGGAGCGTTCAGAGTCAGAATTCGGAACTCACTCACGGCGTCCACGGGCACCCGTAGAGCGTATCCGCCATTCACACTGTCCACGTTGCTGGCGCCATCGAGCAGATAGTCGTTCGATTCCGGCCGCTGGCCGTTGACACCGTAAGCCTGGCCGCTGCGCGCGATACCGCCCGCCTCGGCCAGACCTGGGGTCATCGGTGCCACTCCAGGCTGCAGCAGACCGAGTTGCGTCAGATCGCGTCCGTTCAAGGGAAGATCGACCGCCTCCTTTTCGGAAACCACGTTGCCGAGAGTCTGGCTCGTGTCCACGGTCACGGCTTGCCCGGAGACACTCACCTCGATGTGCTCGCTGGCAATCCGCAACTGCACGGGCCAGGACACCACCTGGCCAATGCCGATTCGAAGGGATGGAGCTGAATACGGCGCGAATCCCTGGGCTTTCACCTCAAGCAGATACGTGCCGATGGGCAGATCGGAGAAATGGAACGCTCCCTGGCGCGAGGAAAGAACCTTCCGCGCCAGGCCGGTCTGCGCATTGTGGACGCTAACTTCCGCATTCGACACCAGCGCCGCGGCCGGGTCGGTGATCTGCCCTTCGAGCGTTCCGATGGGGGCCTGTGCGCGGACAAGTGTGCAAAGACACACACATAACAGAGCGACAGTACTGAGTTGTTTCACGGTTAGCATCTCCATAAGTGGAACAAAAGTCACGATAGTCCAAACAGTTGGCAGTTTCAACTAGCCGGTGAGCGCGATCGGCCAATGCTTACTGCATAGTTATCGCTTGGGCGGGTAAACACACAAATCCCGCACGATCACAGGGCCCGCCCGATAGGATTAGTGCCTTTCCGTACTCTGTGAAACGAGACTAATCGGCGGCGCGGAGCGATTCACCGTGCCGCATGTTGAACAGTATGGTAAGTCGTAACTCCGATCTCTTGCAATAATGCGAATGCACTAATCCGGGTGTCTTTCTCAGGCAGGTTTCACTCATCTTGTTTCGTATGTGACAGCGGATAGGATCGTCCGCGTCGAGTAGTGGATTTCAACTACTGGCTGACGCACCAGTTTGGTGTATGCTCGTTTAGAAGCTTGGAGGAAGTCGATTCATGGCCCACATTCAGCTACCCGAAGGTTTGCCCGGCATTCTTGGCCCATTGGCAATCAGTCCGGAAACCGCCAAACCGCTACTCGAATTGGCGGAAGTGTTGTTGCGCGGTCCAAACACTCTGACCTCGGCGGATCGCGAAACGATTGCAACGTATGTTTCGTCACAGAACGATTGCCGTTTCTGCCAGCTATCTCACGGCGCCGCCGCCGCGGAGCAGTTGAGCGGTAACTACGAACTGATCGACCGGGTCAAGAGCGATTATGATTCGGCGGAGATTTCGGAGAAGCTAAAAGCGCTGCTGGCGATCGCGGGCAAGGTTCAGAGAGGCGGTAAGTACGTGACCGGGGAGGATGTGGAGAGGGCGCGAAGGCTCGGTGCGACCGACAAGGAGATTCATGATACGGTGCTGATCGCCGCCGCGTTTTGCATGTTCAACCGCTACGTGGACGGCTTGGGCACCTGGCAACCGGCCGATCCACAAGCCTACCGTGAGATGGGGCAAAGAATGGCGCGCGTCGGCTACGTGCGGGCGAACCGGGAAGAGCCGGTGCACTCGGCGTAGCTGTCCGTAGAAGAGGAGTTACGCCGATGGCTCACATTCAACTTCCCGAAGGATTACCCGGCATTCGCGGCCCGCTTGTCTTCAGCCCGGCCACCACCCAACCGATGTGCGAACTGGCGGAAGTCCTGCTTCGCGGCCCGAACTCTCTCACTATGGCGGAACGCGAGATGATCGCGACTTATGTTTCCGCCTGCAACGATTGCTATTACTGCCAGACGTGTCATGGCTCAGCGGCGGCGCAATATCTCGGTGGCGGCGCGGCGGACTATGCACTGATCGGCCAAATGAAGGCCGATTGCGAAGCGACCCCGCTCTCAAACAAGATGAAGGCGTTGCTTACCATTGCCGGCAAGGTCCAGCAAGGCGGCAAGTTTGTGACAGCGGAAGACGTCGAGCGTGCGCGAAGCCATGGTGCGACCGACAAGGAGATCCATGACACGGTCCTCATCGCGGCAGCCTTCTGTATGTTCAATCGATACGTCGATGGCTTGGACACGTGGCAGCCGCAGGACGCGGAATTCTACCGTGAGGTGGGAAAGCAAACAGTGGCGTTAGGGTATGTGGCCAGAGACTGGAAGCGGCCACCACAGACAGCGGCAACGAATCGGGCGGCGACGGTCGGCCGCTAAGACACGGGCACTAGGAGGCCCTGCGCTATGTCCACCGTTCCCGCTCGCGCGCGAAGTCACAAGCCGCTGCACCTTCCCGGTGTCGAGAACAATCCGAAGCCCGGTCTTTACAAGGATCTAATTGACTCTGCCCGTAGCCGAGATGCCGAGTACTCGAAGATCTGGGATCTGTTCGCGTTTCAGCCGGCGTTCACGGACAGCCTGTCCCGCTTCACCCAGGGAGTCCTGCGGACCCCTGCCACGATTAGTCCGGCGATGCGCGAGCTGATTGCCGCATGGACGTCGTTCCAGAACGAGTGCCGCTTCTGTACGCACGCCCACGCCGCTGCCGCCGCCGAATTGCTCGGAAGTGAAGACCTGGTGCGAAGTGTTCTCAAGGACCTCGAAGCTTCGCCTCTCGACGAGAGGGACAAAGAGATGCTTCGCTTCGTGACGAAAATCACCCGCGACCTGCCCGCCGTTACGGCCAAGGATGTCGACCGGGTGCGTGCCGCCGGTTGGGACGACGAAGCGATTTACTACGCCATCACTACCTGCGCGCTTTTCAACTTTTACAATCGTTGGATCACGGCCACCGGCGTAGCCGAGATGTCCGAACAAGCTCATCGATTGCAAGGGCAGCATCTGGCCCGGCACGGCTACATTCGCGAGGAGGGCCGCTGACCTGGGACTCGCGCTTCAGCCAACGATAGCTCCCGCCCCGAACGAGCACAGCATCCGCTACCCGGGGTGGCGCGTTGCCGCTGCTTCGTCCACCTGCGTGCTGGTCGGTTTCGCGTCGCTGTTCATTTACACCTTCGCCATTTTTCTGAAGCCGCTCGCCGCCGAGTTCGGCTGGTCGCGTGAGGCGGTCTCCGCGGCCTTCGGCATCGCGGCGCTGGCGGTGGCGGCCTGCTCGCCGCCGCTCGGCTGGCTTCTCGATCGCTATCCGGCACGGCGCATTATCCTACCCTGCCTGACCGTTTTCGGATGTGCGTTCGCTTCGCTGTCGCTTCTGACCCGTCATCTGTGGCACCTCTACGCGATCTTCCTGATCCTCGGCATGGTGGGAAATGGCACCGCGCATCTGGCATACTCTCGCGCGCTGACCACCTGGTTCCAGGAGCGTCGCGGCGTGGCGTTTTCCATTCTGCTTGGCGGTGGTGCGCTGGGCGCCATGGTTCTTCCTCCTCTCGCCGAAGCTCTGATTGACGCCGCCGGTTGGCGGGCCTCCTTCGCCATTTTGGGCGCCGGCGTTCTAGTCATTGGGCTGCCGTGCGGTTTCTGCGTCCGGGAGCGTTCCCGCGCAGCGCACTCCTCGACAATGCCGGCCAGCGGCGTCTCTGTGAATGAGGGTGTGCGCTCCCGGATTTTCTGGATTATCGTCGCCGAGTTGTTTCTCATCTCCATCAGTCAGAACGGCGCCATCACTCATCTTTCCGCCTTGCTGACCGATCGCGGGATCGCCGCGGGGAAGGCCGCTTTGGCGGTGTCGGCCATGGGCGGAGCGATCCTCGCGGGCAGGCTGCTCACCGGCTGGCTCCTGGACCGCTATTTTGCGCCGCGGGTGGCCGTTTGTCTCTTCGCGCTCTCCGCGCTCGGCACGTTCTTGCTGGCGGGCGCGCATTCCTTCGCGGTGGGCATCGCCGCTGCCGCGCTGATCGGATTCGGCATGGGCGGAGAAGGCGATATCACTCCCTATCTCCTCTCCAGATACTTCGGTCTGAAGTCGTTTTCGACATTGTACGGCTTCACCTGGACCGCGTATGCAATCGCCGGGGCGGTTGGCCCCGTCATCATGGGCCGCGCCTTCGATGCTACCGGATCTTATCGTGCACTTCTGATGCAGCTCGCGGTGATGACACTTGCCGCCGCGTCACTGATGCTATTGCTGCCGCGGTATCAAGCGGGTTTCGCAAGCAGCGAGGAATAGCGTGCCGGCGATGCCCACTTAGGATGACTGAAGCTCATGAACGCGACAGAGATCACAAGATAGTAACTAATGCCGGTGAGCTATACCGACCGGCAAAGGAAGACAGACACATGGCGCACATACGACTACCTGAGGATCTGCCCGGCATCCGCGGCTTAATGGTGTTCCGGCCGGAAACCGCCGAGCCGCTCAATCAGCTCGCCGACATTCTTCTCCGTGGACCGAATACCCTTTCCCCGGGCGAGCGTGAACTGATCGCAACCTTCGTGTCGTCGCGGAACGACTGCTTCTTCTGTCAGACCGTGCATGGAGCCGTCGCCGCGTACCATCTGGGCAACAACGAGCGGCTCGTACTCGATGTTAAGCGCGATTTCGAGCGCGCCGCCGTCTCGGACAAGTTGAAGGCCCTGCTCGCCATTGCCGGGAAAGTGCAGCGCGGCGGAAAGGAAGTAGCCAGCGACGACATCTCGCGGGCAAGAGAATGCGGCGCCACCGACAAGGAGATCCACGACACGGTGCTCATCGCCGCGGCTTTCTGCATGTTCAACCGTTACGTCGACGGACTGGGGACCTGGGCGCCCACCGACCCGGATGTGTATCGGCAACGCGCCCCCATCACGGCCCGCGACGGATATGCGAACTCGATCCACCGGATTCTGGCACTGGAACCGTAACGCCCCCACCAGCCGGGCGACGATCGCCGCTTATCACGAGAGCCGGGCGCGCAGTTGGAATTCGGCAGCAAGGGAGACCGGGCCCGTTCGCCTCGGCACCCCACCAAGAACGTCTATCTGCCGGCGCCAAAGTGTCCAGCGGCCCCGTGGTGCATGGCCCACACTGTGCAGCGGTTGGTTCTTGAATCCGACGCGGCGGAGAGCGCCCCACGTACGATTTGCGAAAGTGCCTATCCCGCCGCGTCCGGCTCGCTCTCTTACGTCTGTTGTTCCCACTTGGATTCGAGTAGGCGGGAGTATTCTCCGGAAGCGTACAACTGAAAGTGGAAATTGGCGGCGGTGATGGCGCTGTGAGCCTCGGCTTCCATGAATCCCTGATAGAGCAGGTCGCCGTAGCGGTGGTAATAGAGGAGAAAATCCCTCGAGAGTATCTCCAGCGGCGGCGGTTCGCCAAACAGCGCGTTGAAACCGATGGCGCGGGAGAAGATGGACAGGTAGTCCGTCACGCCCCAACGGGTCAGCTTCTCGCGGACGTCTTCCGGCGGAGCGATGGTGATCAGGCCGGCGAAGCTTTGGCGGCGGATGCAGACATCCTGGAGTTCGGCAACGCTCGAGGACCATTCGGCGCATTGGTCGAGCCAGCGCATCACGTCCTTGCCGATGAAGAAGAGCATGCGGAGTTCCGTGTAACGGCCGGCCAGCACGCGCCGGCGCAAGGCTTCGTCGTCGATTCCATCGCGCGCAGCCAGACCGGCCAGCATCAGCGCGGCTTTCGAGTTCTCGAGCAGAGTTGCCGGCGGGACGCGTTCGCTGAATGGATGGAGGATTAGCGGCGGCAGGTCCCATTCAGCGGTGCCGAAGTCGTTCTTGAGCGTAGCCATATAACTCCAGAATCCTTATCGGCCAAAGGTCGCAAGAACTTTAGAACGAAATGGACGCACGCGAAACGCTCAGCGGACCGCCTCGGCTAGGTAAGGTCTAAACCCAGGAATTGCTTGGCGTTGCCGTAGCAAATGTTGCGGATCATGGGCCCAACCATGTCCTCGGAATCGGGAACCTCCCCGGCTTCCATGTCTCTGCCGAACAAATCGCACAACACGCGCCGGAAGTACTCGTGGCGCGGATAGGACATAAAGGACCGCGAATCGGTCAACATGCCAATGAAGCGTGAAATCAGGCCACAGTTGGAGAGCGCATTGATCTGCCAGGTCATGGCTTCCTTCTGATCGAGAAACCACCAGCCGCTGCCGAATTGGATTTTGCCGGCCACCGAGCCATCCTGGAAATTGCCGATCATGGTGGCCAACACATAATTATCGGCTGGATTCAGGTTGTAGAGCACCATCTTGGGCAGCGCATTTTCACGGTCCAGGCGGTCCAGATAATTGGCCAAGGCGTCGGCCTGCGGCCAGTCGCCAATCGAATCGAAGCCGACGTCGGCGCCGAGCTGCTGGTACCGCCGGGTGTTGTTGTTCCGGCGCGCGCCGAGGTGAAGCTGTTTGGTCCAGCCTTTGGCGGCGTCCCAGCGGCCGAATTCGAGCAGCAGGAAGCTGGCAAAGCGCGCCTGCTCGACGGGTGTCACCGCCTGCCCGGCGCGGGCCTTATCGAAAATGGCCGCAGCCTCCTTTTCGTTGCAGGAATTTGCGAGGACGAAGCTGAGTCCATGGTCGGAGAGGCGGCAGCCCATCCGGTGGAAGAAGTCGTGGCGGCGGGCGATCGCATCGACGAAATCGCGGAAACTCGCGACGGAAACGCCGCTGGCCGCCTCGAGCTTCTCCACCCAGGGATTGAACAAGTCGGGCAGATGGACGTTGAACGCCTGGTCTGGCCGAAAGGCGGGAAACACTTTGGTAGCGAGACCGGAGGCGGCCAGCGTCTGGTGAGAAGCCAGGTCGTCGGTGGGATCGTCGGTGGTGCAGAGGGCGGCGACGCGGAACTTGCCGAGGATGCCCTGGGTGCGCAGATCGGGCGTGGCCAGCAGTTCGTTGGCGCGGTCCCAGATGCGCTGCGCGCTGGATTCGTCGAGCAGTTCATCGATGCCGAAGTAGCGCTTCAGTTCCAGATGCGTCCAGTGGTACAGCGGGTTGCGCAGCGTGTTGGGCACGGTGCGGGCCCAGGCCAGGAACTTCTGGTACGGGTCCACCGCCCCGGTGCAGAATTGCTCGTCGACGCCGTTGAAGCGCATGGCGCGCCATTTGTAATGGTCGCCCTCCAGCCAGATCTCGAACAGGTTGGCGAACTGCCGGTTGGCGGCCAGGTCGGCTGGCGGCAGGTGGCAATGATAATCCAGGATCGGTTGCTCCTCGGCATACTCGTGATAGAGCCGCCGCGCCGTTTCGTTACTCAACAGAAAACCGTCGTGGATGAATGACATGAGCCGGCCGCCTCGAATCGAGCAGGATAACACGCAGCCGGGAAGGCGGCCTAGTCTCACTGAGCGGCGCTGCGCGCTAGCGGCCGGGCAGGGTGACTTGCACGGTGTTGCCGTCCTGGTCGCTGACGATCTTGCTCTTGTTGCTCACCGGCATGCGGCTGGCTTGGCTGGGCGCAACTTGCGCGGGAGCCTGCGCCTGCGTCGCGATGGGGAAAGGGTTGAACGACTTGCCCGCCCTGACGGCGGCGAGCTGTTGCGGCAATTGCGACAAGCTCTCGGCGATCGCGGCGCGCTGACTCTCCCAGGCCTGCTTCAAGTCCTCTTCCGGAACGCGCAGCGAAACATCCAGCGTCGTGCCCGTCACGCGGCTCTCGATGTTCATCTGACTCGCGCCCTTTTCCTGGCTCTTGGCCATCATCTGGAGCATCGCCATGGTCCCCAGCATTTTCTGCGCGTCCGCGGCGGTTTTCATGTGGAGCTGCGCCGCCATCTCGAGGTCGTGATTCAGGGCGATGCCGAATTCAAAGCCAGTAGCGGCATCGAGGCCCTGGGGCGCGGTCTTGTTCGCGGATACCAGATCCTGAAGATGATCGCCCACCGCCCAGATCCAATAGCGCGTGCGCAGTGCGGCAGCGGCGGCGGCCAGGTGCGCATCCATCGATTTCAACCCGCGCCGGTCAATCGCCCGCTCCACGCTGAAACGGTCGCCGGCGAAAATGGTGGATTCATCCACCAGGGCCAGCAATTGCTCCCGCTTGGCGTCCATCGGCATAAGCGGCACTGCGTGGTAGCGGCCGATGGCGGCAGGCAGGCGCGACTTGTCGAACCGGCCGCGCAGAATGACCAGCGATGGTGCCTTCTTATCCACCGAGGAACTCGCGATCCACACTTCGTCGACGTCGTTGATCATGTCGACTCCCTTGAGGGGCAGCCCCTTCATCAACGCCTCGCCAGAGGCGCTCTTCACCTGCTCGATGACCGCCTTGCCCCAGTCCGAATCCACAATCGCGCGCACCTGTACGCCGGCCAGCACCTTGGCGTCGGATGGAACATACTCGGCGAATTGAGGATCGGCTGCCACCAGGGCTCCGGCCGACACGAAAATGGCAATCAACGCACTTGAACGCAGCAAGGAAGTGTCTCCTCAGTAACCAGCATGGCCCGGCGCCGGGCGCTCGCGCCAGATGTCTTGGGTTAGCAGCGGCGTACTGCCAATTTGCGACCTGCGCCGGAACCGTCGCGGCCGCGGGCCTGACGTCCGGCGCATTGGAAGATTGAGAATGCTTCCGGCGGACAAGCGAATCGGGGCGGTTCGTGCGGTGAAAGACGGGGGGGCGGCAATTGGACGCGGATTGCGGGCTTGGAGAGCTTGCCGCGTGCGGTTTCACACACTACGGCCGATGGCGGATGCGGCCGGTGGCCGATTGGCGCCGGTGGCGAGCGTTTTTAGGAGGTCAACTGCGTGGGTTTTGTGTCGCGACAATGCATAAGTGCCGGCGTTTACACGCCGGGGCTGCGAGGAACCGGTTCCCGTCTCCTCTCGAGGAGGAGAATACAAGCCACTGTGGCCGCCTTACGAACGTTGCACGGCGTGACCCGGTTTCAAATTGCCCCCTGCAGGGAGGGACCATGGTTAGGCACCGGACGTCGCCCCG